>Ga0306921_10000366_pt1 | contig 38273 bp, 38 predicted proteins | sample sta12Cox44000080_FD_203760 | JGI IMG/M metagenome (GOLD analysis project Ga0306921, IMG submission 203760) | Lab enrichment of tropical soil microbial communities from Luquillo Experimental Forest, Puerto Rico - statoxic.12C.oxic.44.000.080 (v2)... | ecosystem: Environmental > Terrestrial >... | reverse complement strand
GCACAGAGAAGCGCGGCTGCGAATGCAGCCGCTGCGATCCCGCAGTTGCGGCGGCTAGTGGCGAACAGGCTGGTCCACATCTCTCTTTTCTCCCCTCGTGTGAGCCTGTCAGCAGCCGGCCCGTCCTTCGAGCAAGGACGATGCCGAGGCGTGCGGACGGCACTGGCAGCGCGGATGTTTAGAATTTGCTCATCGAGCGCGCTCAGGATGCTCGTTTCATGGGCAACCCCTACCGATAGCCCTCCGCGACCGGCCGGCGCGGCAGGTGCCACCAGACGGCGTCGCACAGCTTCGCGAGCTCGGGATCGAGCTGGAGCTCCGCCCCCGCGAGCGTCGCATCGAGCTGATCCGGCCGGCTCGCCCCGATGATCGCCGAGGTGATGCCAGGCTGCGTGAGCACCCAGGCGACGGCCACCGCGGCGAGCGCCAGGCCGCGCGACTCGGACTCCTTCGCGAGCTCCTCGACCGCGGCGAGCTGGGTCTGGTCCCAGTAGCGGTGCTGGTACATCTCGCCGGCCCCGCGGATGGTGAAACGCGTCCCTTCGCGCGGCCGCTCGCCCGCGCGGTACTTGCCCGAGAGCAACCCGCCCGCGATCGGGTTGTAGACGATCACACCGAGCGACTCCTGCCGTGCGTAGGGCAGGAGCTCCGTCTCGATCTCGCGGTAGAGCAGGTTGTAGCGCGGCTGCAGCGTCTCGTAGCGCGTGAGCCCGAGCGCGCGCGCGGTGCTCGCCGCCTCGGCCAGGCGGTAGAGCGGGTAGTTCGAGCAGCCGAGGTAGCGGACCTTGCCCGCGCGGACCAGATCGTCGAGCGCGCGCAGCGTCTCGTCGATCGGGGTGAACGGGTCGAAGAAGTGGGTCTGGTAGAGGTCGATCACGTCGGTGCCGAGCCGGCGCAGGCTCGCCTCGACCGCGCGCTGGATGTGGAAGCGCGAAAGCCCGACGTCGTTGGTGCCGTCGCCGACCTTGCCGCGGCACTTGGTCGCGAGGAAGACCCGATGGTGCAGCCGGCGCTCGCGCAGCCAGTGGCCGATGATCTCCTCGGTGCGGCCCGCGGTCGGCACGCCGCCGCCGAGCGGGTACACGTCGGCGGTGTCGAAGAAGTCGACGCCGGCCTCGAACGCGCGGTCCAGGATCGCGAACGCGGTCGGCTCGTCGGCCTGGACCCCGAAGGTCATCGTGCCCAGGCAGAGCGAAGGAACGCGGATCCCCGTTCGTCCGAGCGGTCGTCTGTCCACGAGAGTCTCCCTCGCTAGAATCGCATCATGTCGGTGAAGGACTGGGAAGAGGTCGAGCGCGAGCTCTTGCAGGACTGCCGCGTGTTCACGGTGAGCCGCAGCACCGCCCGCTCGCCGCTGACCGGACAGCCGCATCCATTCTACAGGATCGACTCCGCGGACTGGGTGAACATCGTCGCGCTGACGCCGGACGACAAGCTGGTGATGGTGCGCCAGTACCGGCACGGCGAGGGCCGAGTCACGCTGGAGATCCCGGGCGGGCTGGTGGACCCGGGTGAGCTCTCCGCGGCCGCGGCGGCGCGCGAGCTGCTCGAGGAGACCGGCTACCGCGCGAGCCGCGTGGAGCGCCTCGGCGTGGTGAATCCCAACCCCGCGCTGTTCGGGAACCGCACCGAGACCTTCCTGGCGCGCGGCGTCGAGCGGGTGGCCGAGATCCAGAACGGCCACACCGAGGAGACGTCGGTCGAGCTCGTGCCGCTGGCGGACCTGCCGCGCACGCTGCGCGAGGGCCAGATCACGTCGGCCCTGGTGATCGCCGCGCTCTACTGGTTCGAGCTCGAGGGCCGGCCGTGAAGCCGCGCATGCCGCTGGGCGAGTTCCTGGTCGCCTACCTGCGGCGCCTGGGCGTGACGCACATCTTCGGCCTGCCCGGCGATCTCGTGCTCGCGCTGTTCCAGAGCCTGGCGCGCGAGCGCGGGATCGAGATGGTCACCTTCTCGCACGAGCCCGCGGTCGGCTTCGCGGCGGACGGCTACGCGCGCGCGACCCGACGGCTCGGCGTGATCTGCGTGACCTACGGCGCGGGCGGGAACAACATCGTGAACTCGATCGCGGCCGCCTACGCCGAGCGGGTGCCGCTGCTGGTGATCTCGGGCGGGCCGGGCGCCGAGGAGTCGCGCCGCTCGGGCGTACACCACATGGTGAAGTCGGTCGACTCGCAGTGCCGCGTGCTCTCCGAGGTGACCTGCGACGCGCGCATCCTGCGCCACGCGGAGCGCGCCGCGCAGGAGATCGACGAGCTGGTCTGCACGGTGATGCACGAGCTGCGTCCGGGCTATCTCGAGATCCACCGCGACCAGGTCGATCTCGAGATCCCGGTGCCCGAGTCGATCCGCAACTGGGACGGCGCGGTCCCGCGGTTGAGCTCGGATCCGCGCCGGCTGTCGGAGGCGCTGCGCGACACCGTCGAGCGCCTGCGCCACGCCGAGCGGCCGATGCTGATCGCGGGCGTCGACCTGCACCGCGTCGGCGCGCACGGCGACTTCCTGCGCCTGGCCGAGAAGCTCGAGTGCGCCGTCGCCACCACGATGTTGGGGAAGGGCGTCTTCCCGATGGACCACTCGCTGCACCTGGGCATCCAGATCGGCCCGTTCGGCGCGCCGGCGATCCAGGAAAGGGTGCGCGCGGCGGACCTCGTGCTGGAGCTCGGCACCCAGCACACCGACATCAACCTCGGCCGTGCGCCGGAGATCGCGCCGGCCGAGCGCACCATCTGGGCCGAGCCCGAGCGCGTGTCGATCTCGTTCCACCAGTACCCGAACGTGGTGCTGCACGAGTTCGTGCGCGGGCTCTCCGACTCCGTGCTCCCCTGCTTTCGCGAGAAGGTCGAGTACTGCGACAACCTGGCGCGCACGCCGTTCGAGGCGAATGCCGACGCACCGCTCTCCACCAACGACTTCCTGGTCGAGATCAACGAGTTCCTGGCGCGACACCCCGGCGTGTACGTGGTCGCGGAGTCGGGCGACATGCTGTTCGGCGGCATGGAGCTGCGCCTGCGCGGCGGCCAGTACATGGCGCAGGGCTACTACGCGTCGATGGGCTTCGGCGTTCCCGCGGCGCTCGGTGCGCAGATCGGCACCGGCGTGCGCCCGCTCGTGCTCTGCGGCGACGGCGCGTTCCAGATGACCGGGATGGAGATCTCGCAAGCGCTGCGGTACGGCCTGACTCCGATCTGCGTGGTCGTGAACAATTCGGGCTGGGGCATCTTCCGGCCGATCACCGAGCGCCAAGACCTGCTCGACGTGCCGAGCTGGCCCTACGCCGAGATCGGACGCGCGCTCGGCGGCTTTGGCGCGCGTGCCGCCACTCGAGCAGAGCTCCGCGCCGCGCTCGCGGCGGCGTTCGAATCGGACCGGTTTTCGATCGTCGAGGCGGTGACTCCACCCGACGACCTCTCGCCGATCTCGCGGCGCTACATCACGTCGGGAGCCAGACGCGCCAGCTGATCTGATAGCATCGAAGGATGAGTCGAGCTGGCGCGGCGCTATGTTTCGCTCTGTTTGCGGTCGCTCGGATGGCGGCGGCGGGCTCTCTGATCGGTGATTCGGTCAGCGCGGAGTTGACTTCGCTCATCGATGGCCTTCCGGTCACCGAGCAGTTCATCTCTCCGGCAGTCGTCGGCCCCGGCGTCGAGTTCACCGGCGTGCGCGCCGGCGGTCCCTCCGTCTTCACGGTCGACGTCGACGCATCCGCGTTCACGATCGAGATGCCGTCCGGGATCAGCGAAGGCAACGGCACCGGCGTGATCGAGGTGACCTTGGGCGATCTCCAGTTCGATGGCGGCCTCCACTCCCTGAACTTCGTCTATGCGCCGGACTACTTCAGTGGCACGCTGACACACACTGCGAACTCGGTGTCTGTCATCTTCGGCACCATCATCGAAGGTCTTCCATACGAGTTCAGGCTGGCTCCGGAGCCCGGCTCGACGGCGTTGGTGCTGGTGGCGATCGCAGGCCTGGTCGGGGTGCGCTGCTGGCGGCGAGGCCCGGCCGCGTCCTGACTCCGTCGTATCCTGGCGCTATGTCCGTGCGAGCTCTGCTGCTCCTCGCGCTTCTCCTGGCCTGCAAGGCGCCCGCGCCGCTGCGCGTCGGCACGAGCGGCGACTACGCGCCGTTCTCGAAGGACGGGCAGGGCTTCGACCTCGACGTCGCGCGCCAGCTCGCGGACGCGCTGGGTCGACCGCTCGAGCTCGTGCCGTTCCGCTGGCCAGAGCTCGCGGAACGCGTGGCCAAGGGCGACTTCGACCTGGTGATGAGCGGGATCACCTGGCGCGCCGACCGCGACGTGCACGGCTGGATGTCGCTCGCAGTCGGGCAGGGCGGCCCGTGCTGGATCGGCGCGGCCGAGCCTGCGTCGGTCGGGGTGAACAAGGGCGGGGCGCTCGAAGGCTTCGCCCACCTGCGCTTCCCCGCCGCGAAGATCGTCGCGGTCGAGGACAACGGCTCGCTGCCCGACCTGCTCGCCGCCCACACGGTCGACGCGATCGTCACCGACAGCTTCGAGGTCGCGCACTTCCGCCGCCCGGGCGACACTTCGCTGTGTGTGGCCCAGAGCTACCGCAAGGTGTACTGGGTCGCGCCCGCGCGCGCGGCGGAGCTCGGCCCGGCCGTCGATCGCTTCCTCCGCACGCACGAGCCCGAGCTCGGGAAGCTGCGCGCGCGCTGGTTCGGGGCCGACCAGCCCCGCGATCCGAGCGTGCACCTGGTCGACCTGGTCGCGCGCCGGATGGAGCTGATGGACGCGGTCGGGGCCTGGAAGCGCGCGCACGGGAAGCCGATCGAGGACCCCGAGCAGGAGGCGCGCGTGCTGGACCGCGTTGCCGCGCGCGCCGGCGAGCTCGGGCTCGACCGCGCCTCGGTGCGCGCGCTGTTCGCGCTCGAGATCCGGCTGGCCAGGCGGATCGAGTCGGAGACACGCGCAGGCACCCCGAACCTCGACCTGGTCGGCGAGCTGCGCCCGGCCATCGCGCGGCTCTCCGACCGCCAGCTCGAGCTGCTCGCGGCCGCCGTCCCTGTGACCGCGGACACCTTCACGCCGGCCGCGCTCGCGCCGCTCGATCCGGTGCTGCAGCCCGCGGAGAGCGCCGAGCTCGTCCGCGCGCTCGCCGGCGTCTCCCGCGCGAAATGACCCGTTGCCCCGCGCGAAAGGCAGGAGGACAATCCGGGGGGAGTGAGGAGGAGGAGGCCACGATGGGCCTGATTGCAGATCTCCTCGGAAGGCGATCCCCGGTCGTCCACGTGATGAGCCCCGAGCAGAGCGTGCTCGACGCCGTCGCGCTGATGTCCGCACGCCGCGTCGGCGCGGTGCCCGTGGTCGAGAACGGGCGCCTGGTCGGCATCTTCAGCGAGCGCGACGTGGTCCGGCGCGTCGTCGCCATGGGCCGGCCGATCGACAAGACGCGGCTGGCCGAGGTGATGACGCCCGATCCGATCACGGCCTCGCCCGGCGACGAGCGCGCAGAGGCGATGCGCAAGATGGACGACGCCCAGTGCCGCCACCTGCCGATCGTGCAGCACGGGGCGCTGGTCGACATGCTGTCGATCCGCGACGTGTTGTTCGTCGAGCTGGAGGAGCGCGCGGAGGCGGTCGAGTCGCTGCGCCGCTATATCGGCGGCAGCTACTAGGGCGCGGCCCGAGTCGCTATCGTCCCCCGCGGGATGCGCATCGCGCTGGGGCAGATCAACACGACCATCGGCGACTTCGCCGGCAATCTGCGCAAGATCCGCGGCGCGGTCGAACGCGCGCGGGCCGAGCGCGCCGACGTGGTGATCCTGCCGGAGCTCGCCGTGTGCGGCTATCCGCCGGGCGACCTGCTGGAGCGCCCCACCTTCCTGCGCGACCAGACGCGCGCGCTGGAAGAGCTCGTGCCCGAGTCGCGCGACGTCGCGATCCTGACCGGGGCGGTGCTGCCGGCGCCGCAGGGCGCGCCGAAGCGGCTGTCGAACGCCGCGGTGCTGCTCGACCGCAGCGAGGTCGCGCACGTGCAGACCAAGACGCTGCTGCCGACCTACGACGTGTTCGACGAGGCGCGCTACTTCCAGCCGGCGGCGGAGCGGCGGGTGATCGAGTTCCGCGGCCACCGCGTCGGCATCGCGATCTGCGAGGACGTGTGGAGCGGCAAGTTCTGGGGTGCGCGCCGGCCGTACCCGGTCGACCCGGTCGAGGAGCTGGTCGCGCGCGGCGCCGAGGTGATCTGGACCATCTCGGCCTCGCCCTGGAACGCCGCGAAGATGGGGCTGCGCGAGGCGATGCTGCGCGACGCCGCGCGCCAGCACCACGTGCCGATCGTGTTCGTGAACCTGGTCGGCGGGAACGACGAGCTGATCTTCGACGGCACGAGCTTCGCCGTGGATCGCGACGCGCGCGTGGTGACGCGGCTGGCGCGCTTCAGCGAGGACTTCGCCGTGATCGACCCGTTCACACCGGGCCGGCCCGAGGCGCCGCCGATCGAGTCCGATCCTGAACTGCTCGAGCGAGCGCTCGTGCTCGGCATCCGCGACTACCTGGGCAAGCTCGGACTCCAGAGCGCCGTGATCGGGCTCTCCGGCGGGATCGACTCGGCGGTGACTGCGCACCTGGCGGTGCGCGCGCTCGGCCCCGCGAACGTCACCGGCCTGCTCATGCCCGGGCCGTTCTCGTCCGAGCACTCGATCAGCGACGCCGAGGCGCTCGCGCAGAGCCTCGGGATCGAGGCGCGCACGGTGCGCATCGACTCGATCTACAAGAGCTACCTCGAGCAGTTCCGCACGCTGTTCGGGCCGCGCGAGAGCTACGGGCTGACCCAGGAGAACGTGCAGGCGCGCATCCGCGGAGCGTTGCTGATGGCGGTGTCGAACGCCGAGAATCGGATCGTGCTCGCCACCGGCAACAAGAGCGAGCTCAGCATGGGCTACACCACGCTGTACGGCGACCTGGTCGGCGGGCTGGCGGTGCTGGGCGACGTGCTGAAGCGCGACGTCTACGCGCTGGCGCACTTCGCCAACCGCACCAGCGAGCGCATCCCGCGCGGCTCGATCGACAAGCCGCCCTCCGCCGAGCTCGCGCCCGGCCAGCAGGACAGCGACACTCTGCCGCCCTACCCGGTGCTCGACGAGGTGCTGCACCAGGCGATCGAGCTGGGCCTTCCCGGCGACGAGATCGAGCCGCCACCGGGGGCGACGCGCGAGACCGTGGCCTGGATCCTGCGCCAGATCGACCGCAACGAGTACAAGCGCCGCCAGGCGCCCGTGGTGCTGAAGGTCTCGCAGAAGGCCTACGGCTCGGGCCGGCGCATTCCGATCGTGCACCGCTCCGGCTGGGGCGTCTAGCGGCGATGCGGCGTGCGCTCGCCGTCTCGCTCGCGCTCGGCTGCGCGGCCTGCGCCAGCCTGTGGCCGTTCGGCGACGACGCGCGCCGGCTCGCGGAGTGGCAACACAAGACCGTGTCGCTGCGCGGGCTCGAGTTCGAGCGCGACGTGGCGCTGCGCTGGGTGACGCGGGACGACCTGCCGGCACTGCTGCGCGACGAGGCGGGCGACGAGCTCGAGCCGGCGCGCGTCACCGACGAGCGCGACAGCTACGCGGCGCTGGGCGCGCTCGACCCCGGCGTCGACCTGGCCAAGGAGACCATGGCGCTCTACGAGAGCCAGCTCGCCGGCCTGTACAGCCCCAAGCGCAACACGCTGTTCGTCTCCGACGACATGCGCGGGCCGCTGAAGTCGTTCCTGCTCGACTCGATCGTGGTGCACGAGCTCACGCACGCGCTGCAGGACCAGCACTTCCCCGAGACGCTGCACCTGATGCTCGATCTCGACGGCGAGGACGACCTGGTGCGCGCGCTGTCCGGCACGGTCGAGGGCGACGCCAGCATCACCATGGTGGGAGCGCTGCCGGGCGGGGCCAAGGCCGAGACCGTCGAGGTCGCGGACGAGCTGCGCGACTCGATGCTCGCCGAGCTCGACAAGCCCGACTCCGACATCGGCCGCGCGCCACGCCTGCTCGCGGTCGGGCTGGTGTTCCCCTACGCCTACGGTACGGTGGCCGCCGCGCGGCTGTACGAGCAGAACGGGAACGCCGGGCTCGACTCCGCGCTGCGCGACCCGCCGCTCTCCACCGTGCAGGTGCTGCATCCCGGGATCCGCGGGCCGATCGACTTCATCCGGCTGCCGCTCGACGAGCTGCGCGCCGATCCCGCCACCGCCGCCTGCACGCAGGGACGGCCCAACGTGGCCGGTGCGCTGACCATGCGGGTGCTGTTCGAGGCGACACTGAAAGGCGACGCGCTGGAGAAGATGGTGTCGGCCTGGCGCGGCGACCGCTTCGTGCGCCTGGACTGCGGCGGCAAGTGGGAGCTGTTCTGGCTCACCCGCTGGGACTCTGCCGAGAGCGCGCAGCGTTTCGCAGCGGCCTACGGCGCCCGCGCCGCGGAGATCGCGGGGCGCACCCGGCTCTCGGGCCCGGTCGCGCTCACGGTGAGCGGCTCGAGCGCGCTGGCGGTCACGCCCGGCTTGCGCGGCCGGGTCGACGAGCTCCTGCACGCAGCCGAGATCCGCAGCTACCCCGACTTCCGCGCCTGGCTCGCGGACGGCTGCTTCCCCGAGAAGGCCTGCCCGCCGCCCTCGATTCCGGTCGCGAGTCGTTAGGCGCCGCCGTTCCGCCGCGTGCGGTAGCGGAAGTAGCGCCCCAGCCGCGCGTTCGCCTGCTGGTCGTTGTTCGACTTGATCGCGCGCTTGAAGGCCGCGAAGTCGCCGTCCTTGGTGAAGCGCTCGCCCGCCTGCAGCAGCGCCTCGTCCAGGTCGCGCGGCGCGCGCGTGCTCGGCAGCGACTCGTAGGTCTTGATGAAGCGCTCTTCGTCCACGCCGAGCTCGGCGAGCGTCCGCCGCGTCCGCGTCCAGGTCAGAATGTTCGGCGCCGTCCCCTTCGGACGCGGCTGCCGCGATGCGCGCTTGGCCACGGGCCTCCCCTCGCTGGTTTTTCGTGCCCTCTTCTACCACGCCCGGGCGCGCTAGAGTTGCCCGCACGCGCCCGTAGCTCAGCTGGATAGAGCGAGGGACTTCTAATCCCTAGGTCGGAGGTTCGACTCCTCCCGGGCGCGCCTCGCGAAGTCACTCGCTGGCGGAGGCGCGGTCCGGACCGATGCGTGCGAGCACGGCCCGCGCGGCGGTCGACAGACCGCCGGGGTCGAGCGCCGCTTCGAGTGTTCGCAACGCGAGGGCCGCCTCGAACGCGCGCTCGCGATCGGAGTCGGGCAAGTCGTGCCAGGCGGGGTGACTGCGGATACGCAGGCGCGCATGGGGCTCGCGGTGCGCGCTCAAGACCTGCTCGAGCAGCACGTCGCGCTCGCGATCGGTCACGTCAGCTCCCGAGCCAGGTCGATGCCCGCGCGCTCGAGGCATGCGGCGAGCAGGCGGCGGGCGCGGCCGACGTTCTGCAGGAAGGTGTTGAGGCGCATCCCGGTCGCTTCTGCGAGATCCTGGTCGCGGCGTTCTCCTGCACTGGCGAGCCGGCTCTCGAGCGCCTTGCGCGGCCTCTTGGGGAGCGCGCCGAGACACTCCGCGATCCGCCGCCGCAGCCACGGGTCCGGGGGCCTGGGTGCCGGCTCGAAGGGCGCTTCCACCCACTCCGGCTGCGGCTGGCTCGAACGGCGCGTCGCGTCGATCGCGAGGTTGCGCGCGACGCGGATTGCGAGCCGCAGCAAGGGCTCGGACCTGCCGTCGCGGGTGACCTTGGGCGCGAGCTGCCACACGCGGAGCAGCGCCTCCTGCACGATCGCCTCGGTGTCGACCGAGTGCGCGAACGAGCGCAGGCTGGCGCGCAGGCGGAGCTCGCGCCCGGCAAGCCAGCGGGCGAAGGCCGCCGAATCGCCCTTGGCGATCGCATCGAGCTCGTCCGGCGCGGAGTCACTCACCGGAGCGGAATCAGGACGCCGTCGCCGACGATGCCGGCGATGGAGGCGGCGAGCGGTCGTTGGAGCTCGAGCACGAGGCGGAAAGACGATCCACTTGCAGTCCCGGCGGGGCTGGACTCGTCGAGCACGACGCGTGCCTGTGCGGTGGTTCCATCGTTCAGCGCGACCTCGTTCCAGGCCTCAGGCTTCCAAGCGGCTCCGAATTTCAGCCAGACGTCCAGGACGACCCGAGTTCCGACGAGCTCGATCAGCGAGCAGTGCGGATCGACCGGGAGAGCTGCGCTGGGCTCATCCAGAGCGTCCGCGTGCCCACGAAGCAAGTGCGCTCGAACGGCGGACCTCGGGAAAGACAGCCCGCGCACAGCACCCGCGTGTCCGCGGACCCGTCCAAGCACCTCCGCGACCCGTGCCCGATCCGCGGAGAACAGCCCGACGCCCTCCGCGGACATGCCGTAGGGGAGGGCTTGCGGCTGCCGGACGCGGCGAGTGTTCCCTCCGGGCTCGACCGACGGCTCTTCGCTGACTGCGACCCACGAGGTGAATGGCGTCGCGATCTGGAACTCGAGCCCCAGGTCCTCGATCCGCCGATCTGCGCCACCTCCCGCGAAGAGCTCATGGAGCTCGACCTCCTTTCGCGCCCAGAGCGCGCACACGGCCTGGCGTCCCTCGCCCGCCGCGGTCGGCGGGATCGGGAGCTTCCGCTCCCACGCGCCGTTCACGGTGCGACCTCGGACGGTCAGCTCCCCGCCCGCAGGATCCAGGGCGAGGGCGATGCGAGCCGGGCTGCGCGCGAACAGATCCTCCCGGTCGCGAACGAACCAATCGAACGCCGCGCCACTGATCTCCACGTCGGTCACGATCGGTGCAGTGGTTCGTGCGATGAATCGCCGGGCCGCCTCGCCCGGATCCTCGTCCAGCCCGATCGTGAGCTCCGTTCCGCGACCCGCCGCTGCGACGCCGTGCGTCAGCGACCGATTCGTCGCCGAGCCGACGCCGATCGTGTGGATCCGTGCGTGAGGCGCAGAGCGGATCGCATCCACGATCTCTCGTTCGAAGCCGATCAGTCCGTCGGTCACGAGCACGATCTGCCGGTGCGAGCCTGGTGACTCGCGTGCGAGCGCCGCCCGGACGCCCTCGAGCATCTCCGTTCCGCCTCCCGCAGCTCGCTTTCGGAGCCAGCGGAGGGCCATGGCCTTCGCCCATCCCGTCGCCGCGAGCGGACCGCGGGCGAAACGCTCGGGGAAGGAGCTGAACGCGATGAGCTCGAACTGGTCACGCCTTCCCAGACTCTGGATGATCGCTGCGACGATGGCCTGAGCCTGCGCGAGAGGCTTCCCCCGCATCGAGCCGCTCGTGTCGAGCAGCACGGTCAGGTCTCGAGCGAGCGGTGACATCGGGTGGTCCAGCCGTGGCGGAACGATCGTCAGCAGACCGAAGGCGCGGCGCGAGTGGGGCTTCGAGCCGTCGGGCCGGGCGCGTTCGAGACGAATGCCGGGCTCGAGCTCCGCGACGGGCCAGCGCACCACGAGATCGCGATCCGGGCGCACGTCCTCCGCTTCGAACGAGACCTCGGTCCGAGACTCACGCGCATGCGACACCACTGCGTGGGACGGCGACCTGGGACGCCCTCGGAGCTCGTCGCGGATCGCAAGCGCGAGTGAAAGCCGCATCTCCGGAGCCTGCGCCGCGACGTCGACCGTGATCTCTTCTGCATCGGGCGTCCGCCCGGACTCACCCAGATACCGGGGCGCGACCACCGTCGGAAAGCGCCACTCCCACGAGCCCGACTCCGCGTCCACGAACTCGAGCGGATGGTCGACGCAGATCTCTCCAACGACTTCCTGTCCGGGCGGCAGATTGCCGAGCTCCTGGAGGAAGAGAGAGCCGCGCTGCTGGTCGAGGAGCGCGGCGGTGCGTCCCTCGAGCAGTGCCTGCTCGAAACGCTCTCGTGCTTCCGCGCGCTTTCCGACTTCGCCGACGACGCGACCCTCCCCGAGCGTGAACGCGAAGCCGCTCACGGCCCCGTCGGTGGGAAGGGGAACCTGAACCGTGACCGTGAGCGGCTCCGCGAACGGGTTCGCGAAGTGCTGCTCCAGGACGGTTCGCGCCAGGCCACCGCCCGCCTCGGAGCGGATCCGCAGCTCGCGCAGCGGGAGATCGCGCCCGTCCGAGGTGACCAGGCGGCACCCGTGGGTGGGGGCTTCGAACGATTGCGGCATGGCGGCATCCCTCTTCCCGGAGTTTGCCTGACCAACGCACGAAGCGAGAATTTGGTGACATTCCGACTCCCGCGGGAACGGATCGTGCATTCGTGACGTCCTTCTACACAGAAGGGAGTCATCCGATGAAGGGAATCTCGCTTGCCTGCGCCGCTCTTCTTCTCTGGGTTTTCGCCCCAGTGGCCCGAGCTGCGGAGGGCGCCCCGACCGATCAGCAGATCGCCGGGATCGTGGTGACGGCGAACCAGGTCGACATCGACGCCGGAAACCTGGCGAAGGAGCGCGCAAAATCGAAGGAGGTCAAGGACTTCGCGCTGCGCATGATCACGGACCACACCGGGGTGAACAAGCAGGCCGCGGAGCTCGTGCAGAGGCTCGGCATCAAGGCAGAGCACAGCCCCACCAGTGAGAGCCTCAAGAAGGGCGGAGACGAGAACCTCTCGAAGCTCAAGAAGCTGCCCGAGAGCGCGTTCGACCGCGCCTACGTCGGCCACGAGGTGGCGTACCACGAACAGGTGCTCTCGGCGGTCGACAAGACCCTGATCCCGAACGCCAAGAACCCGGAGCTGAAGGCGCTGCTCGAGAAGTCCCGTCCCGTGTTCGAGTCGCACCTCCAGCACGCCAAGGAGCTGGAGGCGACCCTGAACAAGCCCGCGGGCGCAGCCTCGGGCCGGTAACCGTCGCTCAGTTCGCGGCGAAGTTCCCCACCAGCGGGTGGTCTGCGATGCAGGCGACCGGCGCGGGCATCTGCCCGAACGGCGAGCTGCCGAACAGCGCGTGGATCGCCGCCGCGCCGAAGCTGCGGTCGTTGGTCGACACGAGGCAGGCGCTGGTGACCTCGCCGCTCGACGCGAGCGAGAAGCGCAGCTCCGCCTGGCCCGCACCCGACGGCCGCCAGCGCGAGTACATGCGGATGCGCAGCTCGGACAGGTAGTCGGAGACCTCGCGGCGGGTGAGGCAGTCCTCCGCGGGCGGCGGCTGCAAGCTCGGCAGGATGCGCGCCAGCTCGCGCGGCGCGTGCTCGAGCGGCGCGGCGGTGTCGGCCGGCGCGGCTGCGCGCGTCCAGGAGACCGGCACGGAGCCCGGCGAGAACTGGACCTCGTAGTCGGGAACGCCGTCGAAGTCGGTGTCGAGCTGGACCCACCGCAGCTGGCCGCCTTCGTAGCTGAAGATGCGGTCGATCCGCCCGTCGCCGTTCGAGTCCTGCTGCATGCGCACCAGGTGGTCGTGGTCGTACTCGAGCTTCGCGCCGGTCATCGAGCAGTCGACCAGCGGCGCGGACTCGTCGCTCGAGAGGGTGGCGCAGGCGAGCGCCAGCGCGACGAGGCCCGCGCGAAGGATCCGCGAGATCCGCACCGTCACTCCCCGCGCGACGGCGCCTGCGGGGCGATCTCGACGATCAGCCCTTCGCTCCAGTCGTGACGCCGGTCCATCAGCTCGCGCACCTTGGCGTGGAGCTCCGGCTCGGCGGCCGGGTCGAGCGTCCGCGCCGTCGCCCGCCGCAGCCTGCGCCCCACCATGAACGCGACCTCCGGCTGGTGGCGCACGTTCTGCACCCAATGCGAGGCCTCGTGCCGTTCCGACACCACGTAGTAGCGGCCCCCGTGCTCGACGAACCAGATCTCGATCAGGTGCGGCCGGCCGCTGCGGTGTCCGGTGGTGGCGAGGTAGAGGAACTCCTCCGGCGCGGCAGTCGGCTCGGCCATGGCCCGCGAGGATATCCGGCCCGCGCCACCGCGTCTCAAGCTCGCCGCCGCGCCGGCCGAGCCGAACCCGATGGGGAGTGATCGGAGAGCGATCCTGTTCTGCCCGCCGCTCGCGCCAGTGGAGCTCGAGAGCGACAGCCGCGTCGCGATCGGCCGCGGGCGCGACTGCGAGCTGCCGCTCTTCTCCGACTCCGCCTCGCGCCGACACGCCGAGGTGTACCCGGAAGGCGGCGAGTTCCTGGTGCGGGACCTGGGGAGCAAGAACGGCACGTTCGTGAACGGCGAGCCCGTCGGTCGCCCCCACACTCTGCGCCCCGGCGACCGCATCGGCATCGGCGCCAACGTGATCACCTTCTGCCGGGTCGAGAGCTCGCTCTCCGGCTTCCTCTCCGATCCCGCCGGCCACGAGACCATGGTCTTCGCCCGCGCCGTCGCGCGCGAGGTGTTCCGCGGCGAGCTCGCCGAGATGCCCATCTTCGTGGTGCTGCAGATGCTCGAGATGGGCCACAAGAGCGGCGAGCTCGAAGTCACCACCGACGCCGGCGTGGTGCACCTCTGGCTCGGCGACGGCCAGCCGCTCCACGCCGCGAGCGAGAAAGCGCAAGGCATGGACGCCGCGATGGCGATCGTCGGCACGACGCGCGGCTCGTTCCGCTTCGTCGCGAACGTAGAGACGCCCGCCCGCACGCTCCAGGTCTCGATGACCGAGCTCCTGCTCGAAGCGAGCCGCCAGCTGGACGAGGCGCGGCGCTAGATGGGTCGAGATTTCAGCGCTTCTGGCCCGCTTGCCAGGCGGTGAGCACCGCCTGGTAGAGCGCCTCGGAGTTCCCAAACGGAGGCAGGATGAGCGGCTCCTGATTCCTTCGCACGAGCAAGACTCGCGCGGCCCGCGGATTCTTCTCCGGCAGAGTGATCATCTCAACGCGCTCGACCTCTGCAAACGGGACGATGGTTTGGCCGTTCGCGTTGCGGAGCTCGAGCTCGTGGTCGCGAATCGAGATTCCGGACCTCACGCGTCGCGCCCGGAAGTATGCGAACGCGATGATTGCTGGGACCGCGAGAGGAATGAGAGCCGGCGGCGCGCGGAGAAGAAGCAACACCACGAGTGCGGGAAATGCCAGGGCGATCGAGACCATGATCGTCACCGCGCGGATCGAGGGGCCGAACTCGCCCGGATGGGAGCCGGCGGAGGTCGAGAGCTGGGTCGATCGCTCGCGGATCTCTCTCCGCAGCTGGTCGAACCCCTTCACCTGGTACTCGATCCGAACCTCCGTGGCTCCATTGGAGTCGCGAAGAAGCAGGAACTGCCTGGCATCGTGAGCTTCGATCGAGGCGATCGCACTCCACGGGAGACACACGGGAGAGCCGAAGGGCCTGAGCTGCCAGACCCCGCGCTCATCGGTCGCAACCCGAGCGAGCATCTTGGGGACCTGCGAGATCAGCAGGGCGATGAATCCGCACATGAGCACGAGCATGAACAAGAGGACCCCGAACCCCTTGATGACGCCGGTCGTGTAGTTGTAGACCATTCCGAACGGAACGATCGAAAAGAACAAGATTCCGAGGATCTGTGCGATCGCGTAGCCGCGCGTTCCGTAGACGCGGGCGTTGAGTGCCGGTCCTAGGCTCGAGTCGCTCAATCTCCCACTCACACGATCCGGCCCGCGCGCGCCTCCGTGTACTTGCCGCGCTCCAGCGTGACTGCGCCGTTCACGATCACCGCCTCGATCCCGGTCGCGTCGCGCACGTAGCGGTTGGCTTGGCCGGGGACATCCCCGACGAACCGCTCGGGGCCGCGGGCGATGCGCTCGGGGTCGAAGACGACCAGGTCGGCGAACTTGCCGGGCGCGATCTCGCCGCGGTCGGCGATGCCCCAGTCGCGAGCGAGCTCGCCGGTGAGGCGATGGACGGCGCGCTCGAGCGAGAACTTCTTGTGCTCGCGCACGAAACGCTCGAACAGGTAGCAGGTGTCGCCCGCTCCGCAGAACTGGGCGATGTGCGCGCCGGCGTCGGAGGCGCCGATGTGGACCAGCGGGTGCGACAGGATCGCCGCCACGGATTCGGGATCGGCGTGGATCACGCCGCGGATGCAGAACTCGGTGCGCAGGCCGTCGGCGAGCGCGAGCTCGAGCATGACCTCGGGCAGCGGGCGGCCGAGCTCACCGGCGATCTGCAGCAGCGAGCGGCCTGCGTACTTCTGGTTCTGCTCGGAGAACACCTCGCCGACCGTCGCCGCCATCAAGAGCGGCGCGATGCGCATGCCTTCCTCGACGAGCGTCTTCCGCTGCGCGGGGTCGCCGAAGGCCGCGATCCGCTCCGCGAGCGGCAGGTTCATATGCCGGTTCCAGCTCGGGAGCCCGTACAGGAGGAAGCTCGTCTCCGAGAGCCGCATGTTCAGGTCGAAGGTGCGCGGCATCGACTGCGCGTAGACGCGGCCGCCCTGGTCGCGCTCGGCCTCGAGCGCGGCGAGCGAGCGGCGCCAGCCCTCGGCGTTGACCGGGCTCGACACGATCGGCGCGAGCGAGCACAACACGCCCGAGCCGCGCGACAGGCGGCCGAGCTCGGCGATGTTGCGCAGCTGCTCCTCGGGGTCGATGAAGTAGGGGACGGTCTGCAGCACGCCGCGGCCGCTCTTCGCCATCGCCTGGCACAGCGCGAGCTTCTCGCGCTCGTCGGCGAAGCGGCTCGGTACGGGCACCATGTTCTCGTCGATGTCGACGTACGAGATCGAGAGCCCGATCGCGCCCGCCGCCATCGCGGCCTCGAGCAGCGCGCACATCTCGGCGATCTCGGCGTCGGTGGCCGCGCGCTCCTGTGAAGCGGCGCCCATTACGTAGTAGCGGAGCGCGGAGTGACCCACCAGCGCGCCCACGTTCGGGCCGAGCCCGCTCTGGATGTGCGCGAGATACTCGCCGAAGCTCTCCCAGCTGAAGGGCACGCCGGCGGCGAAGGTGGGCTCCCTGATGTCCTCGATGCGCGAGAACATCGCCACCAGCTTCTTCGCGCCGCCGGGCCGCACCGGCGCCAGCGAGAGCGAGCAGTTGCCCATCACCACGGTGGTGACGCCGTGCTCGAGCGAGGGCGTGGCGAGCCGGTCCCAGCAGATCTGCGGGTCGTAGTGCGTGTGGATGTCGATGAAGCCGGGCGCGACCACGCGGCCCTGCACGTCGAGCTCGCGCACGCCGCGTTCCGCGACGCGCCCGACCGAGACGATCCGGTCGCCGCGCACTCCCACGTCGCCGGCGCGCTCGGGCGCTCCGGTGCCGTCGACGATGCGCGCGTTCCGCAGGACGAGATCGAGCTCCGCCATGCCACCCTCCCGAAGTTGGCGGCCGCGATCATATCCGAACCCACCGGGCGCCTGCCGGCGTGTAAGATCGCGCGCCATGAAGCTCTACAACTCGAATCTCTCGCCCTACGCCTCGCGCGTCCGGATCGCCATCTACGCCAAGAACCTGCCGGTCGAGCTGGTGTCGCCGCCGGGAGGAACGGGCTCGGCCGAGTACAAGAAGCTCAACCCGACCGGCAAGGTGCCCGCGCTCGACGTCGACGGCGCGATCCTGCCCGAGTCCGAGGTGATCAACGAGTACCTCGAGGACCGCTTCCCGACCCCGGCGCTGCGGCCCGCCGACCCGCTGGGACGCGCGCGCGTGCGCCTGCTCGGTCGCTTCGCGGACCTGTACCTGGCGCCGGCGCTGAGCGGCATCTTCGGGCAGCTGAACCCGAAGACGCGCGATGCCAAGGTCGTCGCGGAGAAACTGACGGAGCTGGGCCAGCGGCTCGACCAGCTGGAAGAGCTCGTGGTCGGACCATACGCCGCCGGCGCACAGCTCACGCTCGCCGACTGCGCGCTCGGGCCGGTGTTCTTCTTCCTGACGCGGCTGCTGCCGATGCTCGGCGCGCCGAGCCCGCTGCAGAGCCGGCCGAAGCTCGCCCAGGTGGGCGAGACCGTCGGCAAACACCCCGCGGTGTCGAAGGTGCTGGCGGAGATGGGTGCGGCGATGGCGGAGCGCTTCGGCGGAGGCAATCGCTGAGCGCGCGCTCAAGTTCGTGCCGCTCGCGTTCCGACTGAGAGAGCGGCATGGATCATCTTCACCTGGTCTACGAAGACGAGATCCTGAAGCTGTTCTGGGACACCCAGCAGCACTACCACCTGGCCGAGTGGCACGGCGCGGTGAAGGGCGACAAGCTGCGGACTGCCGCCTACGCCTGCGTGAACGCCTCGCGCACACGGCCGGCGTCGCGCTGGCTGGCGGATGCGACCGATGTCGGGGTGATGGACAGCGCCGACCAGCAGTGGATGGTCGAGGACTTCTATCCGCGGATCGCGCGGAACGGCGTGCAGAAGGTCGCGTTCGTGGTTCCCGAGAAGACGCTGGTGCACATCCCGGTGCGCCGGATGAACAAGGCCTTCGGCAACGACTCGATCGAGTTCCAGTACCACCCGACCCGCGCGGCCGCGATCGCCTGGCTCGCGTCGCTCGGGAAGTAGCTCAGCTCCGCGGCCGAGCGACCAGCGCAATCGTCGCGACCTCGCGCTCGCCGAAGCGCGCCTTGTAGGCCGACTGCCCGCCGAGGTCGTAGGCGCGAACTCCTTCCTCGCACAGCCGCGCGATCATCTCGAGCTGCAGCGCGTTGCCGAGCCCGAGCGGGCGCAGCCGCTCGTCGAAGCTGAACTGCAGCCCGCGGAAGTGCGTGCCCGCGAGCCCGCCGGAGAGATAGCCGACGTCCTCGCCGCCCAGCTGCGCGAACACGAGCCGCAGCGCACGCCGCGTGGCGAGCCGCGGAAACATGCGCGCGTAGAACTCGCGCATCGGCCCGCGGTCGACGCCGTTCCCGCCTGCGGACTTCCAGCTCCGCCGCTCGACCTCGAGCACGCGCGTGTACAGCGCATCGCAGCTCTCGGGTCCCGGCGCGAGCGCCTCGAAGTCGACTCCCGCGGCGCACGCGCGGCGCAGCGCCCGGCGCAGGCTCGCGCGCTGCTTCGCGCTGCGGCGCGCGAGATAGCCGTCGAGCGAGTCGAGCTCGGCCAAGAAACGCACCGTCAGTCCGGCGATCGAGAGCGAGTGGGTGGGCGCGAGCCGCGCGACCAGCGCGCGTGTGGACGTCCCCCGCGGTGAGAGGCCGGAGAGGTACAGCGGCTCGCCCGGACTCGCGCGCTGCGCCAGACACTCGGCCAGGAGCTCGACCGCGTCCGGCCCGACGAGCGGCGAGGCGAAGCCCCACATCGCCTCGAGCGGCCTCAGCACGCCGCGGTCCTCGGCGAGCACGACGAAGCTCGCCCCGGCGCGCGCGGCGACCAGCGGGCAGTCGGGATGGAACGTGTCGTGGAAGGGCAGGATCTAGTCGCTGCGGGTGCAGAACGGGTCCACTTCGGGATCGCGTTCGACCGCGCCGTCGAGCTCGCCGGCGCAGCGCTCGAGGCTCGAGCCGTCGAGCCACTGCACGGTGCGCCGCGCCCTACAGCCCGAAGCCCGCCGGCCGGCCGAGCCGCGCGGCGCCGGCGTTGGTGAACACGGTGTCCTGCAGCGAGGCGTGCTGCGTCAGCGTGTGGATGTCCCGCAGCCGGCGCTGGAGCGGGGAGTGGTCGTACAGCGCGGTGCCGCCGGCGGCGGTGTAGCAGGCGTCCACCACGCGCGCGGCGGTCTCGGCCACCCAGGCGCTGGTCTGCAGCACCCGCGGCATGAAGGCCAGCTCCACCGCGCCCGCGCAGGCGCGGGCGTACAGCTCCTCCGCGCGCTCGCGCAGCAGCGCGCGCGCCGCGAAGAGATCCGTCTCCGCGCGGCCGAGCTTGTGTTGGAACAGCGGAGAGTCGGGCAGCGACGTGGTCGCGTAGAGCCGCTTCTTCTTCGTGCCGGCGAACTCCACCAGGTCCTCGAGCGCGCCCTCGCCGATGCCGAGCGCGACCGCGGCGATGTGCAGCGAGGCCTGCAGCAGCGGCGCCTCGAACAACGGTCCAGGCAGCGACGGCACGCCGCCGAACAGCACGAACGTGTGGTCCTCCGGCACGACTCGGTCGGTGACTTCGACGTCGTGACTCCCGGTGCCGCGCAGGCCCGCCGTGCGCCAGGTGTCGTGGATGGTCCATTCGCGCGCCGGTGCCAGCGCGCAGCGCAAGGTCGGAGACGGGGCGCGTTCGATCGCGCAGTTGCCGAAGATCCAGTCCGCGTGCTGGCAGCCGCTGGCGAAGCCCCAGCGGCCGCTCACGCGGTAGCCGCCGGGCGTCGGCGTGGCGCGTCCCTGCGGTGCGAACGCGCCGGCGATGATCACGTCGGGGCCCGCTGCGTAGAACCGGTCGAAGCTCTTGCGCGGCAGGAGCGCGAGCAGCTGCGGCGACTCCGAGCCAATCATCACCGTCCAGCCGGTCGCGCCGTCGGCCGCGGCGAGCGCCGCGATCGCGTCGACGGTCGCGGGGTAGGGCACCTCGAGCCCGCCGTGGCTACGCGGCACCGTCATGCGGAAGAACCCGGCGTTGAGGAGGTCGGCGACCAGGTCGAGCGGAAGGCGCCTCGCCGTCTCGATCTCGGCCGCGCGCTCGCGCAGCCGCGGCGCCAGATCGTGCGCCGCAGCGCAGATCGGGTGCGCCGCCGCGGTCAGAGCGCGGCCTCGCTCACGTCGACGTCGGGGCCGCGGCCGACGACGTCGGGAATCGCGTTCGGGTCGCGGAGCACCCGGGCAAAGACGCGCCCGCGACGCGCGTCCGCCTCGGGCCCGCGGTCGAAGAAGACCCGCGTCATCCAGTCCTCGACCGCGCGCAGCCGCGCGTAGTAGCGGTCGTGCTCTTCGGCGTAGGCGTGACCCGCCGCGTTCCAGTCGGCCGAGCCCGCCAGCGCGTCGCGCAGCACGCGCACGTCGCGCAGCGTGAGCGACATGCCGCAGCCCCAGACCGGGTCGCTGGTCGCGGCCGCATCGCCGACGAGCGCGACGCCGTCGCGGTAGGGATGGTCGACGCGCGAATCCGCGCCCTCGAACGCGGCGAGCGGGCCCGCAGGCTGCACTTTGGCCAGCCAGGCCTCGGGCACGCCGGTCTCGCGGCAGATGCGCAGGAAGTCCGGGATCCGCCCCTTGCCCGAGAGGCGACGCACGCCGGTATCGGAGCGGAACCCGACGTAGGCGCGCAGCACGCCGTCGCGCCGCGGGAACAGCAGCGACTCCTCCGAGGCCGGCAGGTTCCAGAACACCGAGCTCGCGTCGTCGGGCCCGGCGTAGCCTTCCAGCAGCAGCCCGGCGAGACACAGCCGGTCGGGATCACGGTGCTCCAAGTAGCCCAGCGCCGAGCGCAGCTTCGAGTCGCGCCCGTCGGCGCCGATCACCAGCCGGGCGTCCGCGCGCTCGACCTCTCCGCCGGGCGCGCGAAACGCCACGGACGGCTTCGCGCCGGGAGTGACCTCGGTGACGGTCGCGCCGCGGCGCACCTCGGCGCCCGCCGCGGCCGCCGCCGTGAGCACGGCCTCCTGGAACCCCGGATGCGAGACGCAGTACGGTGCGGGCAGGGGGTCGGCCGGGTCGGCGAAGTCGCGGCGCGTCACGCGCGTGGGGCCGATGTAGGTGTCGATGAAGCCGGACGCGTGGGCGCCCGAGGCCTGCAGCGCCTCGTCGAGCCCCAGTGCCCGGGCTTCGGCCACACCCCAGCACTCCAGGTACTCGCCGCGCACGCGATCGCGGAAGCGGGTCTCGCGCTCGAGCACCAGCGTGCGCGCGCCCGCGAGCGCGAGCGCTCGTCCCAGCGCCGCGCCTCCCAGGCCGCCGCCCACGCAGATCACGTCCCAGCTCATGCGCGCAGCGCCGGCAGCACCTCGCGCTCCAGCAGCGCGCGCGAGACCTGCGCTTGCTCGCGGTCGGCGTCGAACGAAGCGCTGGTCAGCACCAGCTTCGACAGGCCGGTGTCGACCAGCGCGCGCAGCCGGTCGACACAGCTTCGTGTCGGCCCCAGCACCGCGAAGCGGTCGAGGAACGCGGCGTCGAGCTCGGCCGCGTGGCGCGAGCGCCCGAGCGTGTGGTTCGGACGGTCGTAGTGGGCGTGGATGCGCTCGAACACGGCGCGGTCCTCGGGCGCGACGCCGTCCGCGGAGCTCCCCGCCATCCCGGAGAAGTGCGCGAACGTGCCGACGCCCCCGCGCGCGAGCTCGCGCGCGACCGCGACGTCCTGGTGCGGCGCCACGTTGACGTAGGCGCCGAACTCGATCGCGTCGGGGTCGAGCCCCGCCGCGCTGCGCGCCGCGCGCGCCTTGGCGATGCCCCAGCGCAGCCGCTCCGGGCTCGCGCCGAGCGCGAAAGTGATGCGGTCGGCCGTGCAGGCCGCGAGCTCGATCACGCGCGGGCCCGTCGCCGCCACGTCGACCGGCACGGGCGGCAAGCTCTTGTCGAGCCAGCGCAGCCGGCTCTCGAAGCCGCGCTGCTTCACCGCCTCGCCGCGCAGGTACGCGCGGAGGTCGCGCAGGAACGGCCCGAACGTCACGAGCGGTGCCGGCTCGAGCCCGATCTGGAACAGCGCCGAGTCGCCGCGGCCGATGCCGAGCACCGCGCGTCCTTCGGACAACGCCTGGATCGAGGCGATCCCCGACGCCGTCGCCGCCGGATGGCGGGTCACGGGATTGGTCACGCCGGTGCCGAGACCCAGCCGTGTGGTCGCCGTCGCAGCCAGCGCGAGGCCCGCGAACACGTCGCCCGTCAGGTTCTGCGAGTCGGTGAACGCGATCCCGTCCCAGCCCGCCGCCTCGGCGCGCGCCGCGAGCTCGCCCGCGTGTCGCGGGTGCGGAATGGAGATTGTCCAGAGCTCGAGCGGCCGGACCGCGGACATCCTCGGCATGATCGCACAGCCCCCGGGCTCGGTGCTTTCCTCGATGAGCTCGAGCCGTTCCGCGACGAGCGCAAACTTGCTCGGCCGGCGGAGCTCCGCCGCGAGCCGGCTCGAGCTCCCCGCTTGGAGACTGTGAGGCGTTGCTGCTCACCTCGAGTGCGCGCTGTGCACTGCCGCCGCAGAGCTCGATGGCGCGGTGCGACACCATGCTCATGCCCTGGCCTGCGACTCGCGTCGCAGGCCAGGGCGGTCACGGCGTGGGGCGGCCGGGGCGGGCCGCTATCGGTAGGGGCACCCCGCAACCTCTCGCCGAGTGCGTCGCTGCCGCATCGCTCGACGAGATGAGCAACTCTAAGTTTAGCAAGCTCCACGCTGAAAATATCTTGCATTTGCGGCGGAAGGTGAGTGCCCCGCAGACGGTGTCTGCGCCGTCGCCGCGGGCGCGAGGCAGAGCCGGCGCCTCGGGTAGCGCGATCGAGGGCTCGGCGCCGTGACTCTAACCGTCGGCCCGTTCCACTCGCCGCATCAGCACGATTCCGATCCAGAGCGCCATTGCGTTCGGTGTCCAATAGCCGACCCAGATCGGGACCACGCCCCGAAACGCCGCCATGTCTCCGAGCGAGAACAGAAGCCAGTACAGCGCCATCACGCCGATCGCGGTCAGTGCCCCAGCGGACCGCCCCGAACGGACCGGCTGGATCCCGAGCGGAACTGCGACCAGCGCGAGCAGGAGCGAGGCGAAGGGAAACGCGAGCCGGCGCTGGATCTGACATGGGATCGAGCTCCCATACCGGTTGTCCGCGCGGGCGAGGCCGGGGTCGTCAGCGGCACGGCGCTCTGCCGCGAGCAGCTCCGAGAAGGTCAGCTGGCTGGGGCCGGGGTTGGGGTCCGCGTACGCGGAGGCGTCGACCTCGGTCTTCATCGTTTGGAACAGGATGCGCCGGTAGCGTGCGGGATCCGGATCGTGAAAGTGGATCGATCCGTCGTGGAGAACGAAGGAAAGCTGGTGCTCTTCGCTCTGCTTGTCGACGGTCCCGCAGCGCGCGACCGCGTAGGAGCTGCGATCACCTTGCCCGGCGCTCATGATCAACACGCCCTCGAGCGGGCAGTCGGGACCGGAGACGGAGTGAACGTAGAGAAGGCGATCGCCAAACCTGAGGAACCGGCCTGGCTCGATCACCTGCATCGCGACCGCGGATCGCAAGAGCGCTCGGATGTGCAGAGTCGCCTTCGGCTGGATCTCGAAGAGCAGATAGGCTGAGCCCAGGGTCGCCAGCACCCCGAGCGCGACGGCCGGCGGCATGAGACGCCAGGGGCTGATCCCGCTCGCGCGCATGGCGACGATCTCGCCGTCGGCAGACATGCGCCCCAACGAGAGCAGGATCCCGAAGAGAAGCGCGGTGGGCAGCGCGAAAGGCCCATACGCTGGCACGATCTCGAGGACGAGCCTGGCCAGCAAGGACAGCCCGACGTCGGCTGCCGCGAGCAGTTCCACGAATCGAAGGAGGTTGACCACGACCAACAGGAGCGTGATCGCGAGCACTCCGAGGAGCGCGTGCACCAGGATGTCCAGGAACAGGTAGCGCCAAAGCCGGCGAGGGGCGGCCATCGCCCAGACGCTAGGGCCGATCCATACCCTGCGCACCCGGTTCGACGTCGCCCGTCGCACCGTGAGGACCGACACAGCCAGCTGTCATGAGAGCGGGCGGCTCCGGAGCCAATTTCGGGTTCGTGGCGGACTTGTGAGGCAGTTCGAAAACAAGATGAATCTTCATCTCGCCTCTTGAGACCTCGCGCGCAGACAGCAGACTCCCGACGAGGGGAGTTGCTCGATGCGGACCAGGCTGACGTCCGTCGCCACCTGGATGGGGGTCGATGCGCGCTCGCCCCTGTCGTCGTGGATGAAGTGGGGGAGCCCGGCGCTCACGCACCTGTTGGAGGGTGTGGTGCTGGTGGCATCGGTGGCTTCGTTCTGCTGGGCTTGGGGCTCGGCACCGCTCAACCTTCGCGAGCGGGTCTTCCCCAAGAACCTCGCAGAGGTCGAACGCGGCTGGCTCTACCGCAGCGGACAGATCGGGCCGAACCTGATCGAGAGGACCCTGCGCGATCTCCACATCGACCTGATCGTGAACCTGACCGGGGACAGCGTGCCCCTCAGCGACGCGCAGGTCGCCGAGCGACGCGCCGTGGAGAAGCTCGGCATCGAAGTCCATCGCTTTCCGATGAAGGGAGACGGTGTCGGAACGATCGAGCAATACGCTGCGGCGATCGGCGTCATCGCGGGCGCCGCACGCGCCGGCAAGAACGTACTCGTGCACTGCGCCGCGGGCGACCGGCGCAGCGGTGGCGTAGTCGCCATGTACGAGCTGCTGGTCAGAGGAGTGACACCCGCGGACGCCCGCCAAGAGCTCGAGCGATTCAGTACCGAGCGAGGTGTCGAGACACCCGTCGTCCGCTTCCTCGAGGAGCACCTCGAAGAGATCGCACAGCGCCTGGTCGAGACCGGGGTGATCGCGCGCCTGCCCGATCCCATCCCCAGGCTACCGTCGCCCTGAAGCTCCACTGCGGCTGCCTACGGGGTGCTACGGCCCCCGCCGGCGAGAATAGACGCAGCGTAGACGCCGAAGTCGCAGCTGCGATGGGCCATGCGAGTCCGGCTGTGCCGGAGGCTGTACATGATCACGTCGGCCGGCAACTTCGCCGCCTCGCGCACGGTGGTGAACGATCGGCGGTAGAGCGCCAACTGTGATCCAGCGGCCCGCCCAGCAGCCCCGCGAACACCACCCCCACTCGCGCCACACCGGAATCTCAAGGGCGCACCTTGATGAAGATCACGACGTTGTTGGCAACGAGGTCGAAGGTCGGGTCGACCCGGTGGGTCCCCGGCGTACGGGGCGCCTTGAGCAAAGCTTGAAGGTCGACTTGGGCAAGGAACGTCGGTGTTCCAACGGGGGGCGGCGAATTGGTGAGGAGGCCGAAGGCCTTGCTGCTGTTTGGGCTGACGTAGGCAGTCAGGGCGTGGGGGTCTTCGCCAAGCGCCCAGGCGACGCCATCCGGCGTATGGGGCATGTCGGAGGCTGCCCAATCCACGAGGGAGGGAGTCCCGCTGCCCGAGGTCGCAGGGAGCTGGATGACGGCGAACTGAGTCCCGCCGAATTCTCCGGCAACGACTCCAAGGTGTGAGCTCGGGGCGACGGCGATGCCGTTGACTCCCTCCGACAGGAGTGTGAAGTCGGTGAGACTCTGGAGTTGTGATGGCGCCGTCCATGTTCCGGTCGGCGATCCGGGCGTGAACGCGGCCTGGGTGAGGTCCGCCAAAAAGACCTCGTTCGTATCCTCGACCGACGCCAGGGCAATGCCCGTGACGCAATCTTCGGCAGCAGAATCGGGCCGCTCGAACTGAGAATTCAAACCGCTGATGACGTTGTCGAAGACTGCGGCGGTGGGAGTGGTCTGGACGAGCACATACGTGGCGGGAGAGGACGGCGGATTACCCTCGGTAGGGGACAGGATCAGGTTGCGAAAGGGATCGATCTGGATGTCTTCCGAGATTCCAGCCGGCGAAGAAACCACCGGGGCAAAAGTACCGGTTGCGAGGTCCAGCGTCTGAAACGCTCCGGCTGCGCCATCCGCAACCGTCACTACCGCGGTGTTCGCTGCGGCGTCGATCGCGACCCCGCATGTCGTGCAGCTGCCGCCCGAAAAACCGACCGTCCCGGTTCCGCCACTCGACACGGTCTGGCGGAGAGTCGAACCGGTAATGAGATAGACGTCCGTGCCGTTGGAAGTGCAGACCGTCTCGCCCGTCGCAGAGTTGGATGCACAGGAATTGACAGCGCTCGGCGTGGGAATGGTTGCCCGCGAGACGCCGGTTCCTTCCACGGGAACGAGTTGAACGTCGGTATTCGCGCGCATCCACGCGCCGTTGGGTACGTACGAGCTCACGTTGGTGCCCTGGATCAGCACCGAGAGCGAGCTCGCCGGTAGGCAAGATCTGAGCACGACCGGGGTGGGCGGCGTGGGCGGCTGCTGGCACATCGTCGATCGATCTTCATCGTCATCGTCGCCGCGGCCGTGTCGATCGCCGTCCCTGTCGCCGACGCGCCCCTCCCTGTGCATCCATTCCTGGCCTTTGCCGAACCACTTCTGAGAGTCGTCGTCATCTCCATTCTGAAAGTCGTCGTCACCTCGGGTCGGGCATTTGCAGATCGAGGCGTGGTCCGTGTGGTGCCCTTTGTCATCGCCGCGGCCGTTGTCGTCCCGGGCGCCGCGATCTCCATCCTCACTGCCATGTCGCCTGTCCCGCTCTCCTTCGGAATCACAATCGTGCTTCCGGTCGTCGTCGCACTCGCCTTGATCGCCTTCGCAATCGCGGTCCCCTTCGGATCGGTTCCCGCTTACGCCTGGGCCCACCGATGTCGTGGGGACTCCCAAGCCGTGCGATGAGGCGGCAGCGGAGGCATTGGGCGACCAGCCAATCGCGATGATTGCCATCAGCGTTGCGAGTCCAAGGAGGTACTCGAGCGGAATTCGTGTCTTCATGGAGTCTCCAGAACGTGGGTCGTATCGCGAGATGTCCCCGACGCGATCATCGGCTGACGGCTCGGACGCAGTGTGAGCGGAGTCACAGCATGAGGATGCGCGGGCGAACGCCTTGGGGCGGTTCTGGATCGCTCCAACGGAGCTACGACCGGGCTATCGGGCTCTTCGGGCGCCCGGAAAGGCGGAACGTCCTTCCGCAACGCCCGTCCGCCAAGACAGCCCCCTCCAATGCGCCCGTGGCAAAGAGCCCTCCTCGTCGAAGATGTCGTTCGACGACTGCTTCGCGAAGTGCCGCGAGCCGGCGTCGCGAACGCCCGAGCAGTGCTTCGACACGTGCAAGGCGAGCGACGGTCGGTCGCCCTAAGAGGGCGGGGCGACGACCGGTACAGCACGTCTTCGTGCGCAACCTCGGATTCGACCCGAGGGCCACCCTTGGCTCGCGAGGGGCGGCGGTGTCCCAGAGGCAACCGAATAGATGCAAATGGACGCAGAGCCGGTGCCTGGGCACCGTCCAACTCGCGCGCGAGGTGGCGGTGGAGTTTGTCGAGTGCTTCCGCGACCGGGCGCCCGGGCTCGGCGTATCATGGTCCGAAACAGGAGTAGGGGAGGGCACTCGTGCCGCACGCGCAGCGCCCGAACGCGAGCCTCTATTACGAGACCCACGGCGCCGGCCCCGCCGTCACCTTCGCGCACGGCGCGGGCGGGAACACGCTCGTGTGGTGGCAGCAGGTGCCGTTCTTCGCGCGCGAGCGGCGGGTGATCACCTTCGACCACCGCTGCTTCGGCCGCTCGCAATGCGCGCCCTCTGACTTCCACGGGCGCGAGTTCGCCGCGGACCTGCGCGCGATCCTCGACGAGGCCGGAGTCGCGCGCACTGCGCTGGTGTGCCAATCGATGGGCGGCTGGACCGGGCTGCGCACGGCGCTCGAATCGCCGGAGCGCGTCTCCTGCCTGGTGCTCTCGGGTACACCGGGCGGTGTCTTCACGCCCCGGGTCCAGGAGGCGTTCTTCCGGGTCGGGCGGACCGCGGCGACCGAGGGCATCCGCGCGCGGCCGGCGCTCGCGCCCGCCTTCCCCGAGCGCGAGCCCGAGCTCACCTGGCTCTACGACCAGATCAGCGCGCTGAATCCGGGCCTGCCGCGCACGGGTCTGGCGACGCTGGCCGAGGCGCGGGTCGAGCCGGCGGAGCTGCGCGGCTACGCGGTGCCGACGCTGATGATCTCGGGCGAGCACGATCAGCTCTTCCCGCCCGACGTGCTGAAGGAGGCAGCCGCGATGATCCCCGGCTGCAAGCTGGTGAGCTTCCCGGGCGCCGGTCACTCGCCCTACTTCGAGGACGCGCCCCGCTTCAACCGACTGGTCGCGGAGTTCATCGCGGCACATCCCTAGCCCGCGCCGCGAGCGCCGCCTCGAAGTGCTTGCCGTCGAACTTGTGGAGCGCGAAGCGCGTCCAGGCGTCGTCGTCCAGGCAGCGGATGTTGACGTCGATCTTGTCGGGGTCCGAGCGCGGCGTGTAGAACGGGTGGATGCCGCACACGCGGCAGAACCGGTGCTTCGCGGTGTGCGTCTGGAAGGTGTAGACCGAGAGCAGCTCGCCTCCGCGCAGGAGCTCGAAGCGCTCGGGCGGCACGATCAGGTGCAGGATGCCCTTCTTCGTGCACATGGAGCAGTTGCACTCGCTCGCTTCGAACTCGTCGACGGTCACGCGGAAGCGCACGCCGCCGCAGTGACAGCCGCCTTCCAGGGTCTCCGTCTTCGCCACGCGGCGGAGAGTAGCTATGGTGCGGGCAGGAAGTCGATCGGCGTGAACGGCCCGCCGGGCAGGAAGTCGTCGGGCGTGGCGCCCAGCCAGCGTGCGATCACGGTCGCGTACACACGCCGGAAGTCGCACAGCACGGGCGGGTTGCCGACGGCGTCCAGGGCGTCCAGACCGGGCAGCGCGCCGTAGACGCCCCCGACCACGGCGCCGCCGAGCGCGAACACGCAGCCCGGCGAGCCGTGATCGGTCCCGGCTTCCTCGCCCACGCCGTTCTGCCTGGCGCGCCGACCGAACTCGGAGTAGGCGAGGACCAGCACGCGACCCTCCAGTCCCAGCGCGACGAGGTCCGCGTAGAACTTCGCGAGCGCGTCGGAGAGCTGGGACAGGAGCGTGGCGTGGCGGTCCCCCGAGTTGTCGGTGCCCTGCTGGGCGTGGGTGTCGTAGCCGGGTTGGACGACGTGGAAGAGACCGATGCCCGAGGCGGCAGCGGGGAACAGCACGTCGTAGCGCAGGAGCGACACCACCTGGTGGAGGTCTTCGTGCAGCGGCGAGGGGCCGTTCTCGAGCTGCGAGCCCCAGCCGTCGAACACGACGGCCGAGAAGGTCGGCTCGCTCGCGAGCGCCTGGGCGCCCGCGCGGCGCAGCGCCGCGACCAGTGCGTCGTCACCGGCGTCCGCGGCGAAGATCGCCTGCCACGCGGCACGGCGTGCGGCGAGGTCGGGAAAGAGCGGGTCGTCGGGCAGCGCGAACGGATCGAGCGTGGGCGCGCCCAGCGCGTTCATCGCGGTGGAGGCGAAGGTCGGGCTCGCGCGCACCCCGAGCGAGAGCGCGTGCGGGAGCGCCGGATCGAGCTCGCCGTCGGTGTAGCGGCCGACCCAGCCGGTTCCGGCGAAGCCCGCGGGGTCGCCCGCGGCCCAGATCTCTGCCGCCTGCGCGTGGTCGAACGGCGCGGTGCCCGAAATGCCGACCCCGTTCAGCACCGCGAGCTTGCCCATGCCGTAGAGGCCGGCGAGGCCGGTCAGCGCCGGGTGCAGCGCCAGCCCGGTGCCGTTCACCGGGTCGACACCGATCTGTGTCGCAGCGAGGTCGACCGCGGGGATCGCGAGGTCCGGGCGGTAGGCGTCGTACAGGCTGCGCTGAGGCACGCCCACGTTGTTGAGCGGGACCACCGTGTTCAGCGCGTCGTTCCCGCCCGAGAGCTCGACCAGCACCACCACCGGGTCGACCGGCAGCGCGGCGCGCGCGCGCCGGGGCAGCGCGAGCACGTGCGCGCCCGCGACGAGCGCAGTGGCGCCCGCGCCCTGGATGAACCGCCTGCGTGTCACGCGCATCGCCATCTCCTAGTGCCGCTGGAACTCGGGCAGGGACAGCGCCAGCGCCACCACCCCGCGCAGCTTGCGTTCGACCCGGTCCTTCGGCGTGAGCCCGACGGCGCCTGCCAGGTAGTCGAGCAGCACCTGGCGCGAGGTCGCGGAGGGCACGACGTCGAGCCGCGCGAGCAGCCCGTCGACTAGCGCCGCGTCGTCGGTCGCGCGCGGGTCGAAGATCCGCGTCGGCGAGAGCGCATAGGTGCTGCCGCTACGGCCGGCGGCGAGCGCCTGCGCGAAGTCGATGCGCGCCAGTGCGAGGCCGGCGTCGAGCCAGTCGCCGCCGCGGTTCCAGCCGTCGACGAGCGGCGGATCGAACAGCGCCATGCCCATGTCGGCGAGCGCCGCGGGCAGCGCGACGAGGCTCGACTTCGCGCCTAGCACGTTCAGGCTCTGCAGCGCGAGCTCGACCGGGCTCTTCACCGTCGAGGTGCGCGCGTTCGCGCCGTAGAAGGCGTCGTGCTCGAGGATCGCCTGCACCAGCGCGCCGGTCACGTAGCCGCTCGCGACGAACGCGTCGGCGAGCTGGTCGACCAGCGCCAGGTCCGGGTCGGGGTAGGCGAAGAACTCGAACAGCTGGCGCGCGAGAAAGCGCGCCAGCGTCGGCCGCGCCTGGCTGTCGCGGTGCGCGAACAACAGGTCGAGGACGTTCGTCGCGGCCGGGAACTGCACGCCCGTCGCGTCCTCGACCCCGAGGTTCCCGCTGGTCTCCGCAGTGTTGCCGGCGAACAGCGTCTTCAAGCCCGAGTCGAAGGCGTCGGCCTCGACGTGCCCGAAGGCGTCCTTCGGGCCGAGCCGGTAGCCGGTCAGCGCGCGTGCGAGCTGGCCCACGTCGGTCTGCGTGTAGTTCGGCATGCCCGCGGCGTCGGTCGGGCCCAGCGCGTACAGCCCGAGCAGCGCGATCGCGTAGTTCTCGTTCGCTTGCGGCTGCTCGCTCGACGCGCCGTCGCGAAAGAGCAGCATCGCCCCGTCTCGCGTCACTTCGTAGAGAAGCGTGCGGAACGGCCCCAGGCCGAGCGAGCGGAACAGCATGTTCTGGCGCGCCAGCCGCACGCTGTCGGGGAGCTCGCTCCACGAGGTGGCGAAGTGGCCGCTCCAGAACAGCGCGAGCCTCTCCTGCAGGCGTGTGCGCGGCGCCAGCATCTGCCGCAGCCACCAGCGCTGCATGCCCGAGAGTGTGGCGGCGGTGTCGCGCGCCGACGCGGGCGGCTTCGCGCGGCGCGGCTTTGGCGCGAGCAGCTCCGCGACCGCTGCGGCGCGGGTGAGCGGTGCGAAGTGCACCAGGTCCCGGGTGCTGGCGCCGAAGCCCGCCCTGCGCAACAGGTGCGCGGCATCGCTCGTGCCCAGGATGTCGGTGGCGGCCATGGCGCTTCCCCTCGCCAGAGCGCGCGTGCGCCTTCACTCCATCGGCGCCTGTGCCGCCGTCTTCGTGCGCAGGGTCACACGCGCGGAAGCAGCCGCCCGATGCGCTCGCCGAGGCGCAGGCGCGTCCCCAGCGGCCGCGCGTCGAGCTCGAGCGCGCCGCGCTCCGCGACCAGCACCAGCGTCGAGCCGAACTCGAACCGGCCCCACTCCTGGCCCTTGGCGAGCGCGACGCCCCCGGGGTACACGCGCTGCTCGGCCGGCGCCCCCGGCCGGTTGGTGACGAGCGAGTCGAACTCGACGCGCACCTTGCCCACCAGCGTCGCCCCCACCGCCACCACACACAGAAGTGCGTCGCCGGGGCGCGCGCGCATGCGCACCGCCAGCCGCTCGTTCTGTGCGAACAGGCCCTCGACCCCGTCCAGACCGATGCGGTTCACCGGCCACAAGGTCCCGGGCACGTAGCGCGTGCTCTCGACCCGCGCGTCGCAGGGCGCGTGGAAGCGGTGGTAGTCGCGCGGGGCCAGGTAGAAGGTGGCGAAGCAGCCGCCCTCGAGCTCGGCGGAGTCCGCCTTGGAGTCGACCAGGTCCGCGAGCGCGTAGGGCCGGCCCTTCACCTGCAGCAGCCGCCCGTCCGCGACCACGCCCGACTCGCCCCACGCGCCGTCACAGGGCGCGACCACGGCGTCCGGCTCGGGTGCGACCGGCCGCGCGCCCTCGCGCAGCGCGCGCACGAAGAAGTCCTGCAGCGAGGCGAACGAGTCGACCGGGTCGCGCACCTCGCCCAGGTCGGCGCCGACCGCGCGCGCGAACAGCGCGATCTCCGCGCGCACCAGCGGCCGAGGCAAGCGCAGCGACGCCAGGCGGCCAGCCCCCCGCGAGAGCAGGTTCCGGGGCAGGAGGCGCAGCAGCTCGAGCGCGATCGGCATGCGTGTCCTCTCCCGGGGCGCGCAGGATATCGCTGGCGGTCCCGGGCAGCGAGCGCCGGTTCAAGCGCGCGCGGGCAGCTGCCGAACCCTCCGGGGAAGTCCCGCTCGGAGCGAAGCATGGCGACCAGGAAGAAGGCGAAGCGGCCGGCCCGGAAAACGCGCAAGGCCCGCAAGGCGCCGCGGGCGCGCAAGAGCGCCAAGCGCGCGACACGGAAGCGTGTCGCGAAGCCGACGAAGAAGATCGACGACTCGGCGGCGCCCCGCTGCCGCTCGCGCATCCCGGTCGAGATCGACATCGCCGGCCGGCGCGAGCGCGGCGCGATCGCCGACATGTCGGCCTCGGGCGCGCGTATCGTCGGCGTCCGGACCGACCTGCCGCCGGGGACGCCGCTCGAGATCCGCTACGCCTCGGTGTCGGCCCCGGTGCTGCTCTCGGCCGAGATCGTGCGGCTCACCGAGGACGGCTTCGCGGTCCGGATCAACCCGCGAGGCAGGTGAGCAGCCACACTCCCACGACGAGGAGCAGGAGGGCGACCTCCGCGATCGTCGCGGCCAGCTTGCCGGGAGCCACCCGCGGGTCGTGCGCCCGCGCTCGTTCCAGCTCGTGCAGCTCGACTTGGCTCATCTCGCATCTCCCACAGGGGTCGCGAGGGCCTTGTGCAAGCGCGGTGCCACACCGGGGCCTCGCTCCAAGGGCGAGGTGCCTCGGAGGTGCAGCAAATCCGCTTCGCTGCTGAAGCTCGATTGAGGAAACCCCGAGCTTCCAGCATCCTCCCCCGCCATGCGCCTCAAGTACGGCTGCAATCCCCACCAGAGCTTCGCTGCGCTCGAGCCGCTCGAAGGCGGCAAGCTGCCGGTCGAGCTGCTGAACGGAACCCCGTCGCTCATCAACCTGCTCGACGCCTTGAACGCCTGGCAGCTGGTGGCCGAGGCGCGCGACGCGCTCCGGCTGCCCGCGGCCGCGAGCTTCAAGCACGTCTCTCCGGCCGGCGCGGCGGTGGCGGTGCCGCTGCCCGACGACCTGGCCCGGGCCTACGAGGTGCGCGGCGAGTCGCTCACGCCCGCCGCGACCGCCTACGTCCGCGCCCGGGGCGCCGATCCGAAGTGCTCGTTCGGCGACTTCGTGGCGCTCTCCGACACGGTCGACGAGGCCACCGCGGCGTTCCTCAAGAACGTGGTCTCGGACGGGATCATCGCGCCCGGCTACGAGCCCGAGGCCAAGCGCATCCTGTGCGAGAAGAAGGGGGGCTCGTTCATCGTGCTGCGGGCCGACCCCGGCTACCAGCCGCCCGCGCGCGAGACCCGCGAGCTGTTCGGCGTGCGGCTCAGCCAGGACCGCAACAATCGCCGCGTGAGCGAGGCCGACCTCGCGAACGTGGTCTGCGGTCAGCTCGACGCGGCGGCGAAGCGCGATCTCGTGCTCGGGCTGATCGCGCTCAAGTACACCCAGTCGAACTCGGTCGGCTACGCGCTGGACGGCCAGATGATCGGCATCGGCGCGGGCCAGCAGTCGCGCGTCGACTGCACCAAGCTCGCCGGCGCGAAGGCCGACGTCTGGCACCTGGGCCGGCATCCCAAGGTGCTCGGCCTCCGCTTCAAGAAGGGCGTGAAGCGCCAGGACCGGATCAACTGGCGCGTGCGCTACATCGAGGGCGACTTCGTCCCGTCCGAGGAGGACGAGCTGCGCGCGGTGCTCGACGAGCCGCTTGTGCCGCTCACGCCCGAGGAGAAGCGCGCCTGGATCGCGGAGCTCGACCGCGTGTCGCTCGTCTCCGACGGCTTCATCCCGTTCCGCGACAACATCGACCACGCCGCGCGCCACGGCGTCCGGTACATCGCCCAGCCCGGCGGCTCGACCCGCGACGCCGACATCGAAGCCGCCTGCCGCGAGCACGGCATCGCGATGGTGCACACGAACCTGCGCCTGTTCCACCACTAGGAGCGTGGGTAGGGTGCCCACGCGATCATAGGGACTCATGCCGGTCAAGCTCGAGCGTCCGAGCGCCCACCCCCACGTCGCGCTGGTGACGATCGACCGGCCGGACCGTGCGAACGCGCTCGACCCGCGCATGCTGAACGAGCTCGCGGGCGCTTGGCGCGAGATCGCGGCGGACTCCGAGCTGCGCTGCGCGGTGGTGACGGGGGCAGGAGAGCGCGTGTTCTGCGGCGGCATGGACATGCGCGCGACCATCCCCGTGGCGCAGGCGCTGGCGCGCGGCGAGCGGATCGATCCCGCCGACTTCGCCGGGCTGCGCGACGTGTCGACGGCGCTGCTCGCCGGGTTCGACCTGAAGGTCCCGCTCGTGGCGGCGATCAACGGCCATGCGCGCGCGGGCGGCTTCGATCTCATGCTGGCGTGCGAGCTGCGCGTCGCGGTGCCCGAGGCGACCTTCGCGCTCGAAGAGGTCGCGCTCGGGCTCTACCCGACGGGGAACGCGACGGTGCTCCTGCCGCGGCAGATCGGCTGGGTGCACGCGCACGAGCTCTTGCTCGGCGCGCGGCCCATCACTGCGGCGCGCGCGCTCGAGATCGGGCTCTTGAACCGGGTGGTGCCGCGCGACGCACTGCTCGCGACGGCGTTCGAGCTGGCCGACGCGATCGCCGCGAACGCGCCGCTGGCGGTGCGGGCGACACGCGCCGGTGTACGGGAGCTCGTCGCCATGCCGCTCGAGCAGGCATACCGCCGGCAGGAGGAGCTCGGCCGGCCGCTGCGCGCGACCGACGACGCGCGCGAGGCTCAGCGCGCGTTCGTCGAGAAGCGCAAGCCGGAGTTCAAGGGACGCTGACCCAGGCAAGGATCGCCGCGGCGGCCTGGTCGGGCTTCGTCATCGCGAACAGGTGGGGGCCCGGGAAGGGGCGCAGCTCGATCGTCTGCGCGCGCGCGCAGAAGCGCTCGACCAGCACTGCCGGGAAGTTCCCCTGGACCGCGTGGAAGAGCACCGCGGGCCGGGTGAGCGCGGCGCCGTCGCGCCAGGCGTCGAACTTCGGGCCGCTCTCGAACACCGCGGCCTCGACCTCGCCCGGGCAGGCCAGCTCGACGCTGCCGTCGGAGCGGTCGTGGAAGCCGTGCGCGAGGTAGGCGTCGAGCGCGCGAGCGTCCCAGTCGGCGAAGGTGCCCTTCTCGCGCCAACGCTCGCGGATCTCCGCGCGCGACGCGAACACGTGCTTGCGCTTGCGCGCGATCTGAGCGGCCATGTTCGGGCCGCCGCGCAGCGGGTCCGCGCCCGGGAAGTCCGCGGGCGCGGGCACGATCACCGGATCGAGCAGGGCCAGCCGCTCGTAGCGGTCCGGGTCGCGCACCGCGGCGTTCATGGTGCAGGTGCCGCCGAAGCTGTGGCCGACCGCGAGCGCGACGCGCCGGACGCCGACCTCGTCGAGCCAGAACCGCGTCACCGCCGAGACGTCGAGCGCGAACTGGTCCCAGCCGTAGGGCTCGGGCGGGACGAGCTTCTCCGAGGCGCCGTGGCCGCGCGCGTCCCAGCTCACCACGCGGTAGTGCGCGCGCAGCGCCTCGGCGAGCGGCGCGAGCGTGTCGGCGCAGAAACCAGTCGCGTGCGCGAGCACCGTGAGCGGGCCGCGGCCGCCGAAATCGACGAGCTCGAGCTCGACGCCGCGCTCGGGGAACTTCACCCGCCGCCGGCGGATCTCGCTCTCGGGAATCACCGGCGCCGGATTCTACGGTACCTTCCAGGCATGCGCGCGGCGGACGCCCTGGTGATCGGTGGCGGCGTGATCGGCGCTGCGGTGGCCTGGCGGCTGGCGCGTGCGGGTGCAGCGGTGGCGCTGGTCGAGCGCGACGAGATCGGCGCGCACGCCTCGGGCGCGGCGGCGGGAATGTTGGCGCCGATCAGCGAGTCGCTCGGCGACGGCGCGATCTTCTCGCTGGGTCAGGAGTCGCTGGCGCGGCTCGAAGCCGAGCTCGACGAGCTGCGCGAGCTGTCGGGCGTCGATCCGGAGCTGGTGCGCTCCGGCGTGCTGCGCGTCGCCGCGAGCGACGAGGAAGACGCGCTGCGCGCGCGTGCACAGTCGCTCGCTGCGTCCGGCTGCAGCTGGGTCGACACACGCGAGCTCGAGAAGCGCGAGCCCGTTCTCGCGGCCGGCCTCGCTGGTGCGCTCTTCTCCGCGCGCGAGGCGCACGTCGACGGACGACAGCTGGCGCGCGCCTACGCCGGCGCGGCGGAGCGCCGCGGCGCGTCGATCGCGCGCGGGGTCGAGGTGCACGGGCTGCTCCGCGAGGGCGCGCGCGTGGCCGGCGCGCGCACCTCGCAGGGTGACTGGCGCGCGCACGACGTGGTGCTGTGCACGGGTGCGTGGGCGCAGAGCGCGAGCGACTGGCTCGGCACCGACGTCCCGGTCGCGCCCGTGAAGGGTCAGATGCTCGCGCTCGAGCCGGTCGCGCCGCGCGGGGGGCCGATCCTGTGGAGCCGCGACGTCTATCTCGTGCCGCGCCGCGACGGCGAGCTGCGCGTCGGTGCCACCGTCGAGCGCGCCGGCTTCGACGCGCGTCCGACCGCGGCCGGCGTGGCGCAGCTGGTCGGCGGTGCCTGTGCGCTGGTCCCCGCGCTGCGCGACGCCGCGCTCGCGCGGGTGTGGGCGGGGCTGCGGCCGGGCACCCCCGACGACCTGCCGCTCGTCGGCGCGGCACCGGGTGCGCCGGGAGCCTGGCTCGCGGCGGGTCACTACCGCAACGGCATCCTGCTCGCGGCGCTCACCGGCGCTGCGCTCGCGTCGGAGATCCTGGAGGGCGCGCGGCTGCCAGGGCTGGACGCCTTTGACCCGGCGCGCTTCGCGCGGGAGAATCCGACCCGCGCAACGACCACGTAGGAGGACGACATGAAGGCAGCCGTGCTGCGGGCCCCGAAGCAACCGCTTTCGATCGAGGACGTCGAGATCTCGAAGCCGGGCCCGCACGAAGTGCTGGTGCGCACGGTCGCCGCCGGCGTCTGCCACAGCGACCTCCACTTCCAGAACGGCTCGTACATGTACCCGACCCCCGCGGTGCTCGGTCACGAGTCGGCCGGCGTGGTCGAGCAGGTCGGCGCCGAGGTGCGCTACGTGCAGCCCGGCGACCACGTGATCACCTGTCTGTCCGTGTTCTGCGGCCACTGCGAGTTCTGTCTCTCCGGCCGCCCGGCGCTCTGCACCAAGGTCGACACGCGCCGCCGCCCGACCGACCCGCCCCGGCTGTCGAAGGACGGCAAGCCGGTGTGGCAGTTCCTCGACCTGTCCTCGTACGCCGAGCAGATGCTGGTGCACGAGAACGCGATCGTGAAGATCACCAAGGACATGCCGCTCGACCGCGCGGCGCTGATCGGCTGCGGCGTGACCACCGGCGTCGGCGCGGTGTTCAACACCGCGAAGGTGCCGCCTGGCGCGACGGTCGCGGTGATCGGCTGTGGCGGCGTCGGGCTCTCGGCGGTGCAGGGCGCGGCGATCGCGGGCGCGGGCCGCGTGATCGCGGTCGACATGCTCGATTCGAAGCTCGAGCTCGCGCGCAAGATGGGCGCGACCGACACGGTGAACGCCAAGAAGGGCGACCCGATCGCCCAAGTGAAGGACCTGACCGGCGGCGGCGTCGACTACTCGTTCGAGGCGATCGGGCTGAAGGTCGCCGCCGAGCAGGCCTTCGCGATGCTCAAGAACGGCGGCACCGCGACGGTGATCGGGATGATCCCGCTGGGCCAGAAG
>Ga0306921_10000363_pt1 | contig 38459 bp, 30 predicted proteins | sample sta12Cox44000080_FD_203760 | JGI IMG/M metagenome (GOLD analysis project Ga0306921, IMG submission 203760) | Lab enrichment of tropical soil microbial communities from Luquillo Experimental Forest, Puerto Rico - statoxic.12C.oxic.44.000.080 (v2)... | ecosystem: Environmental > Terrestrial >... | reverse complement strand
TGGGCTATCGCACAGGCGGTGGAGGTTCCGGTGTCCCGGCGTTTCGTTCTCATTCTTATCTCGCTGCTAGGCCTTCACTTATCGCCCTCCGCGCTCCCCGCTTCGCAAAATGCGCAAGAAGCGAGACAGGACACAAAAGCCAGACCGGCCCCGGACGCCCCCGCCCAGAGCGAGATCCCGCCTGCGAGTAAAGAGAAGCCGACTCCCACCGCGAACCCCGCGTCCGCTGCCCACCCGTCGCAGCCAGAAGCAGCCAAGAATCCCGAGCCCGCTCGCCCAGCGGCACCGGAAAAGAATGGTGGACTGATTTCGCAGCCTGCGGAAAGCCCCGGCAGCGCGCCAAATGCTTCCGCTGGCACAGCCACTCTAAACATCCGCATCCGCACTCAGGACGACTCGCCTTTCGCCGGCATCGCGAATCTCCGCGTGGTCACTGGCCAGGGTTTGGAAATTTCGGGCGCTAGATCGGAATCCGAGGGAGAAACCGTCTACTCCACCCTTCCTCCAGGCACCTACTCGATTGAAGCGTTGGCTCCGGGATTCGTCCCCATCAAACAAACGATTGAAATTGAATCTGGCAAGAGCGCCCAGACGCTCTTTCTCGTCATGAAGCCGGACCTTCCATCCACCGCCTCTCAGGCTCAGGCCCCGAAACCTGTCTCAGCCGCAGACGGGAAGCTAAGCGGAACCGGGATCGAGCCGGGTTCTGCGGCAGCGCTCGAGCCCCACCTCGAGTGGGCTCCTCCGGGTGTGGACGCGTCCATACCAGATGTCGCCGCCGGTGTGTCGTGTGATTTGCCCGCGGTATTGGCCGGCGTCAGCGACCGAACGAAAGAATTCGTCGCGAATCTTCAGAAATTCAGCGCCACCGAACACGTCAGCCACTATCCCATCGACTTCAACGGCCACCGTCGCCCGCCTGAATCGCGGACGTTCGAGTACATCGCGGTTGTCAACAACACCAGCAACGGCCTTTTCAGCCTCGACGAATATCTCAACGGAAGCCTCGACCGGACCCGCTACCCCGGAAACATCGCCACGGAGGGCGTTCCAGCGGTTGCCTTGCTATTTCATCCTCTGCTTGCTTCGGATTACAACTTCAAATGCGAGGGCTTGGGAAATCGGAAAGGCCGTCCGGCCTGGCAGGTCTATTTCATTCAGCGCGACGACCGTCCCAGCCGAATCGGCGGCTATCGCACCTTTAACGGTTTCTATCCCTTCGATCTGAAAGGGCGCGCCTGGATCGACGCTGCCACCTACCAGATCCTGGGGATCGAATCAGAACTTGCGAAGCCAATTCCCGCCGTCGGCCTTAAGAAGCAGCTGGAGATTATCAACTACGGTTCCGTCAGTTTTCATTCCCACAAACAGCAGCTCTGGCTCCCGCAATCCGTCGAGGTGTATTTTGACGGCCGTGAGCGCCGCTTTTACCGCACGCTCACCTTCAGCGATTTCAAGATTTTCACTGTGCATACGAATCAGAGTATCCACGCACCGAAAGAATCGTACTGTTTCACGAACACCAGCGACCACGATATTAATGGAATCCTGACCGTGTTACCGGCATCCGGCATTTCCATAAAGAGCGTTTCGATTCAGTTCACAATTCCGCCCGGCCGCAGCATCTATAAGATCGTCGGCCCCGGAAAGGACATAAGCATCCCTGTGGATGAAGTAGGATCCGCCACTTTCACGCACAACGGCCCCGCCGGCTCCATCAAAGCGGACGCCTATCTCGTGAAAGAAAGCACCCTGGATGTGATCGCGGACAGCCCCGTTTCCAGCAGCCCGTAGACCTAGATCTTTGCTGTCACCGAAGCGCGATCGCCATCAATCCACAGCAGCAACCTACATCGTCAACACGGCCCGGAATTGCGCCTTCCCGCTCATCATCCGCGCATATGCTTCGGCGGCTTTCACAAGCGGAAACTTCTCGATCATCGGCCTCACACCCGTCATCTCCGCAAAGCGCAGCGTATCCTCGGAGTCCGTCGGTATGCCGGACGCCCATCCCTGAAGGCTTCTCATGTTCACGATCAACTGAATCGGAGTCACTTCGATCGGATCCATCGACGCCCCCACCACTAGCAGCCTTCCGCTCGCGCCCAGTCCATTAATTAGAGCGGACATCGCCTTCGAGCTGGGCGCAGTCGCCAGAATCACGCGCGCTCCCCCCATTTTCTGTAGCTCCGCCGCTGCATCGGTTGCGGCGCTATCGATATACAGATGCGCTCCCAGCTTTTTCGCCAGCGCCGCGTTTTCCGGCCCCCGCCCGATCGCCGCCACGCGATAACCGAATTTCTGCGCGAATTGAATTCCGAGGTGTCCCAGCCCCCCCACTCCTTGCACCGCAACCAGGTCGCTCGGCAGTGCACCGCTGTGACGCAGCGCATTGAACGTCGTAACTCCCGCACACATGAGAGGTCCCGCTTCAGCCGCATCAAGCGATTCGGGCATATGCGCAAGGGCTAACACCGGCGCAACCATGTACTCCTGATATCCGCCATCGTAGGCGATTCCACATACCTTCAGATTCGCGCAGTTGCCAAAATCTCCGCGCCGGCATTGCAGGCAGGTTCCGTCCTGCCCGCCATGCCAACCCACTCCCACTCGCTCTCCCTTTTTCCAGGTCGTGACGCCGCCACCCAACTCGTCAATCACACCCGCCACCTCGTGCCCCGGCACGCGGGGATACGTCAAGCCCGGCCAGCCGCCTTCTTTCGTCAGAACATCGCTGTGGCAGACGCCGCACGCTTGCACCTTGATTCGAACCTGTCCGGGTGCTGGCTGGGGGATTTCGCGCTCCACTAATTCAAAGTCTCCACCCGCCTTCGGCACCTGCACCGCTTTCATCTTCGTCATCGTCGGTTTTCTCCTGTCGATTTCGCTGCCTCTCTAAGTCCCGTGTGAAAGCCTTGGATGCGCGAGCTGCCTTCTAAGGTTCAGCTCGCGCGGAGGCATTCGTTTCGCTCTATCCAGCTTAGGTTTGGTGCACTTGCGGCCTTTAGTGCGTGAACGCGAAATTAATCCCCGTCGAGAAAATCACATCGTTCGATTTCGTCCCCACGATCGGCGGATTGCTCACATACCGGTCGCTGATCGACAACTGCAATCCCAGCCACTTGTTGATCTTCGTCACCGATGCCGCATCCAGCGCAAACCGGTACTCTCCCGTGTTGGTCAAATCGGGGTAGAAATAAAACTGCTCGGTCACCACAGTCGTCGACCCGAATTTGTGCATGAAAGTTTCACCCGTCGTAACTCCCGCCAGGTTCCGCTCGGTGCTGGTTCCCTCGCCTCTTGTCGCACCGCTATACGTCTCGCGCGTATAGTTCAGGCCGCCGAGCACATCCAGAGTTGTCCTGTCGGTGCTGACCAGGTGATAGCCCAAGCCGCCCGAGTAGATCGACCTCAGGTTCAGACCTTGCAATTCGTTGTGGGTATAGTCCGCGGACCCGAACGCAAAAATCCGTTTCGTCAAATTTCGATCGTAACGCGCTCCCGCCACAATCGAATTCGCCGTCGTTCCGCCGCCGGGCAGATCATTGCTCGAATAGAGAGAAGTAAAATAGAGCGTGATCTCATCGTGTAAGGTTTTTCGATCCGCGGTAAATCCGGTGGTCAGATTGGTCGTCTCGCTGTTCCCCCGAGCCAGCGCAAACCCGATGCTGGCGCCTCCTTTCCACCCTTCCAGAATTCCAGGATGCAGGCTCGCCTCATATGCCGCTTGCGCTTCCGCAGAGCGGATGGTCGTCACATTCGCGTACGGCACGGGAAGGGCACCGGAATCTCTCGTGTGCACCACCAGATTCCCGCCTTCCGTCGTCACGTCTCCGCTCACTGTTTTCTTGTCCGGCATCACCACGTACAGCGGCTTCTCGGACTTCACTTCGGCGATGGACGGCCATTTCACTTTGATCTCGTCCGCAAAGTCCGTCTTGAACGTCAGTTCTTTCCCGTCGGAACTGACCACCGTTCCCGTCAAGTGGTCTCCGTTCTTGAGCACCAACGTGTCGGCGTGTACAGCCGAGGCCACAACCGACAACAGTCCTACCGCCAGAACAAAACGCACGAGATTCATTTCTTCTCCTTCGGGGATTTTGGATTACGTCCAAGTGAGACGAACAGCGGCTGGTGCTGCGCGTCAAGTGTCAACAACTCGCCCCCAGAAAACAACTATTAAATGTGGCCCAGCCGGGCGGCCGAACGCGATGTTGCGAATTAAAGGATTCTCGGGATACGTTTAATAAGAATTTTGCAGGATGAGCCGTTTCGAGCGCATCATTCACTTTCAGGAGAAATTTTCATGAAAAATTTCGCTGCAAAACTCATGCCGGCTTTAGCCTTGCTGCTCTTCGTTGCGATCCCGAATCTGCGCAGCGAAACTAAAGAACTCAAGACCGCCGCATTTCGCATTCAACAAGAAGCCGTAATCGCTGCGAAACCTGAAGCCGTCTACGACGCTGCCACCGGCGACATTGCCGGCTGGTGGGATCATCACATGTCCGAACATCCCAAAAAGCTCTACATCGAAGCCAAGCCGGGCGGCTGCTTCTGTGAAATCTTTGACGACGCCGGCAATGGCGTCCAGCACGCGGTCGTAATCTACGCCGACCGCGGGAAAATGCTGCGCTTCACGGGCCCCCTGGGCTTTTCCGGCATGGCCATCGACGCAGTCACCACCTACGAATTTCTCCCAGATCCCGCGGGCACAAAGCTACGCATTACCGTCAACATCGTCGGCCAAATTGACGAACCCACCGCGCAGGCAGTGGACGGTGTCTGGCATCATTTTCTCGTCGAGCGCCTCAAGCCCTACGTCGAATCCGGCGCTTACTCGAAGAAGCCCAAGTCGTAGGCCTGAAATTGGAGAAAAACGGACTCGTTACGAGCGGCGGTGGCGCTTTCGATGGCCTGGCGGCTGCGGCCACGCGCATCCTTGACAAATACGGCGGCAACGGCAAGCATCCCCGACGTCGCGGCCGGGCTTCCTCCTAAGAAAAGCGTCGCGCCGAAGAAGGCCTAGCGCATGGCAAGATAACGGCGGCGGATGCACCTCCGCCGCCGTTCGTCTTTTCGCGAAATCCCGCCTTTCCTTTTTTGTGTGCTTCGTCACAGATGGGCAGGTTACGCGTCACAGAATTTTCGCATCTCACCTAGTAGCATAGCCCTTATGTCCATAACGTCACGTCAGTTGTCGGATTTTCGTCACCCTCCCCGCCGCTCTGTGCTAGGATTTTCCATCGGCACAAATTATCCGGCATCTGCCGACCGCACTTGGGAAGAAAGGTTTATATCCCTCTGCCGTTTGCCTCTTACCATGACTGGGGATTCTGAAAATTTATGTCAACGACCGTAACGGAAGTTCCTCATCGAAAGCGCGAAGTAATCGATAAAGCCTGCATCCGTTTCTGCGGCGATTCCGGCGACGGAATGCAAATCACGGGCAGCCAGTTCACCAATACAGTCGCGCTCTATGGCAATGACCTGGCCACGTTCCCCGACTTCCCTGCCGAGATCCGCGCGCCTGCCGGCACTCTTCCCGGCGTCAGCGGATTCCAGGTACATTTTTCTTCAAGCGACGTCTACACGCCCGGTGATGCGGTTGACGTCCTGGTCGCTATGAATCCCGCCGCCCTCAAAATGAATCTGCCCGACCTTCGCGCCAATGGGATTCTGATCGTCAACCTCGACAATTTCAAAGAGAACGACCTTCGCAAAGCGCAAATTGCCGTCAGCCCACTCGAAGACCATTCGCTCGACGGTTATCGCCTGTTCTCTGTCGAACTTACCAAGCTCACCCGCGCCGCCCTGAAAGAACTCGGCCTCGACGCCAAGAGCATGGATCGTTGCAAGAATTTCTTTGCCCTGGGCATGTGCTATTGGCTTTACAACCGCTCGATGGACGCCACGCTTCGCTACCTCGAGGATAAATTCAAAGGCAAGCCGCAACTCGTCGCCGCCAACCGCCTCGCCATGCAGGCAGGTTATAGCTATTGCGAAGCCACCGAAGCGTTCCAGATTAGCTACGAAATTCCGCCTGCAAAACTTTCGCCGGGCACGTATCGCAACATCAGCGGTAACGCCGCACTGGCCATGGGCTTCGTTGCTGCCTCCGACAAATCCGGCATCCCGCTTTTTCTGGGCTCGTATCCCATCACGCCGGCTTCGGATATTCTCCACGAGCTTTCCCAGTACAAAGATTTCGGCGTGATCACCTTTCAAGCCGAGGACGAAATCGCCGCCGTCACTTCCGCCATCGGAGCCTCTTACGCCGGAGCTCTCGGCATCACCACCACCTCTGGGCCTGGTATGGCTCTTAAGACGGAAGCGATTGGATTGGCGGTCGCCGTCGAACTGCCGCTCGTGATCTGCGATATCCAGCGTGGCGGCCCTTCGACGGGCCTTCCCACAAAAACCGAGCAAGCCGATCTCTTGCAGGCGCTATTCGGCAGAAATTCCGAAGCTCCGATTCCCGTTCTCGCGCCTTCTTCGCCGGGCGATTGCTTCTGGATCGCGCTCGAAGCCAGCCGAATCGCCATCAAGTACATGGTTCCCGTCATCGTTCTCTCTGACGGCTATCTCGCCAATGGCGCCGAACCCTGGAAAATTCCCGATGTCTCCGAGCTACCGGAAATCCCCGTGCATTTCGAAACGAACACTGCGGATTTCCACCCGTATCGCCGCAATCCCACGACGCTCGCCCGGCCATGGGCGATTCCCGGCACGCCAGGTCTCGAGCATCGCGTAGGCGGCATCGAAAAACAGGACGTCACCGGCAACATCAACTACGACCCCCTCAATCACGAGCGCATGGTTCGTCTGCGCGCAGCAAAAGTTGAAGCCGTTGCCGACGATATTCCCGATGCCGTTCCCGCAGGCGATCAGTCCGGCGATCTCCTGATCGTTGCATGGGGATCAACGCACGGGCCTATCACGGCGGCGCTGAAAACAGCCCGCGCAAAGGGCTACTCAGTAGGCCACGTTCATCTGCGCCATCTGAATCCGCTTCCGAAAAATCTCGGCGATGTCCTGAAATGTTACAAACACGTTCTCGTCCCCGAGATGAATATGGGCCAGCTCTTGATGGTTTTGCGCGCCAAGTATCTCGTCGACGCCCAGGGCTTCAACAAAATTCAAGGCAAGCCCTTCAAGCAATCCGAAATCGAGCAGAAGATCGACGAAATTCTGGAGTAAATGATTTTTAGGAGGCCGGAGCTTAAGCTCCGGCATAAAAGCAATCGTTTCGCGGGGCTTTAGCCCCTGAGGAAAAGCAAAATGATAACGGCCACTTTACCCGCATACACGAAAAAGGACTTCCAAACCGACCAGGAAGTCCGCTGGTGTCCCGGCTGCGGCGATTACGCCATCCTCGCCGCCACTCAAGCCGTCTTCGCCGAACTCGGTGTCCCGCGCGAAAAATTCGTCTTCATCTCCGGCATCGGCTGCTCCAGCCGCTTCCCATATTATATGAATACGTACGGCTTTCACACGATCCACGGCCGCGCGCCCGCGGTCGCCACCGGTGTAAAGCTCGCGCGCCCCGATCTCGACGTCTGGATCGCCACCGGTGACGGCGACTCGCTCTCCATCGGCGGCAACCACACCATTCACATGTTGCGCCGCAACGTCGGCCTCAAAGTCCTGATGTTCAACAACCGGATTTACGGCCTCACCAAAGGCCAGTATTCGCCCACGTCCGAAATCGGCAAGAAAACGAAATCCACTCCTTACGGCACCGCCGACCGCCCGTTCAATCCCATTTCGCTGGCCATCGGCTCGGAAGCCACCTTCGTCGCCCGCACCGTGGACGTCTTCCAGCAGCACCTGAAAGAGACCTTGAAGAAAGCCGCCGCGCACCAGGGCGCCGCTTACATCGAAGTCCTGCAGAATTGCAATATCTTCAATGACGGCGCATGGGAAACGCTCACTGAAAAAGACGCGCGCAGCGAGCAGATCGTTCACCTCGAGCACGGCAAGCCACTCATTTTCGGGAAGAATCGCGACAAGGGCATCCGCATGAACGGCTTCGATCTCGAAGTCGTCCATCTCGGCAACGGCAACGGCTTCACCGAAAAAGATCTGCTTGTCCACGACGAGCATCACCCCCGCGCCGCCTACGCCTTCATGCTCAGCCACATGGAACATCGCCCCGGCTTCCCCACGCCCATCGGCGTCCTGCGCCAGTGGAACGACGTCCCGCGCTACGAAGACGTAATCACCAAGCAGATCCACGACGTCCAGGCCAAAAAAGGCAAAGGTGACCTGGCCAAGCTCCTCCGCGCAGGCGACACCTGGGAAGTCCGCGCCTAGCGCCGTCTCCTTTTTCAGTAGGGTCACGGCATGTCGCAGATCCCGCAGAGTTTCGCGGGGCCGTGTCTGAACCCGCCACAACCCCGCATCCCGGTGTACGATGATCACGCTGGTTTTGTAGACTTTCCGGAGGGCCTCCTCTCGCCCATGCTCCTGCAAGGCTTTCTTCGCATTCTTAGCTTCTTCGACGTCGCCGAAGCCGTCGAAATGGAAAAACTCCGCGTCATCCTCGGCCCTGAAGCCGCTCCGCGCTCGCCCGCCTTCGCTCACCGCAGCCCCGAATACGCCCAAACGCAGCAGCACGCCCCTATCGTCGAATCCGTGGGCCCGGTCACGCTTTCCACGGGCGAAAAACTCGAAGGACGGATCAAGTACTACTGGTTCGGCGTCGCCGCAATCGAGCTGGCCACGGAATTCCAATGCGATTTCAATTCCCTCTGCGTCCAAACCTATCGCTGGATGAACGCACCCGAAGTCGAGCAAGCCGCCGAAGCGCTTCTGCGCGCCCGCCTCGACCGCTTCCGCCCCGTCCTGATCAAGCCCTCGGAAAAATGGCTCGACGAAGACTATCTCGTCATCGACATCGAATCCGCACAGCACACCGGCGGCCGCCCCGCCACCGGCGTCGAAATGCTTCAATCCTACGCCGAGCAGATCACCCAACTCGTCCGCGGCGAACTCCTCCCGCTTGCCTCCGCCGAACGCGATGAAATCATCCGCTCTGCCCTCTCTTACTATCCAAGCGATCTGGTCGTCGTCGGCTGGGCCGCGGCTCTTGTATATGACAAACCCGACGCCACCCCCGCCGCCATCGATCTCCTCGAATACGCCAACACGCAATTGCTCGAATTCCGCTACTACGACGAGCTCCTCACCAACTTGCTCTCCAATGTCTACAGCTCGCTCGAAGGCCACGAAAGCTTCTGGGCCAGTTGGCGCCTCGCCCGCCGCGCCGGCCGCTTGAATCGCATCCGTCTCGATATCATGGAACTCGTCGAACGCACTGAATACGCCGTGAAATTCATCTCCGACACCTACTACGCCCGCGTCTACGCCCTCAGCTCCGCAAAAATCGGCGTCAACGACTACAAAACCCTCGTCAGCGAAAAACTGAAGACCGCCGGCGAGCTCTACGATTTCATGGTCGCCCAATTCAACGAGCGCCGCATGTTCGCCCTCGAAGTAGTCGTCGCCGTCCTCGTCCTCCTCGACGTAATCCTCCTCCTCCGCGGCAAATAACTCCATCGCTCGTGTGCGCCACGCCCTTCTTCCTTCAGTAGGGGCACGGATGCCGTGCCCGAATGCGCTACATCTCCCATTTCGCACAATAGCAACCCCAACGCTCTTGCTTTCGTAACCGGCGTCGTTAGCGCAACACAAACCTCTGAGCGCATCAACTCCACGCTCACCTTTCCGCCGTCCTCCCGTCAGACCCGCCGTCTCCCATCTCCAATCACGAGGTGCTCAATGCTCCCCTCCTCAAAGCCTGTCACGTCCCTCCTCATCCTCTCGACTCTCGCCCTCTCGATCCTCGCCCCCACCGCCCTTTCGCGCTCCCCGCAACAAGCCTCGTCTCCGCAATCGTCAGCACTCAAAGTACTCGACGCCTGGACCGGCCAATGGACCACCCACGGCAAGCTCTACGACACGCCCTACAGTCACGCCGGAGAAATCACAATCACGATGACGTGCGGCTGGTCAGCCTACGGCGGTTACATGGTCTGCGACCATCTCATCACGGGCCCGTCGGGAACGCGCAACGATTTATCTATCTACACCTACAACGAATCCGAAAAATCCTACAAATTCTGCGGATTCGATCGCTCGGGCGTACCTCGCGCCACCCCGCTCACCATCGAAGGCTCAGTCTGGAGTTACGACTCGGACGAAGAACAAGAAGGCAAGAAAATCCACATCAAAACCATCAACGACTTCTCCAAGCCCAGCATCGTCACCTGGAACACAAAATTCACCGACGACGCCGGCGCCCACTGGACCCTAATGAACGAAGGAGTCGACACGCGCACCAAATAACGCCACCGCAGTGTGCTCTTGGTAGCACGGGCATTCCTGCTTGCCCTGAGGTGCGAAGGATTTACCTTGAGGAACGAAGGGCCAGTGCCAACGCTGCGGCCGCGCTTGGCCGGGATGATGCTGTGCGCTCCGACCTGTTCGCGAATGTGCCGATGGTTTTGTTCGGTGTCAAATTCGGCATCGGCCAATACCAAGCCAATCGGCGAGGCTTCGCAAGCCGCATCGACCAAATCCGGTAGACTGCGGCAATCGCACCACGGAGCCTGCCGTCCGTGCTGCGCCAGAATCACCAGATTGTCCAGATCCGTGACGACTAACCACTTCAGCCAATAACTCCAGCGCGTCATCCCGCGCGGCCGCTGCTCCATGCGGCGAATTAAAAAAGTGCTGGCAGCGTTGTGGCTCAGGCCGGTCCCATCGACGGCTACGCGCGCGCAGCGCCGAGTCCGGCGCTTGGGGCTTTTAAATCGTCGCGCCGCGGCGATGAAAGTGACGCTCATTCACGTGCGCCCTCTCAACTGGCTCATCTGCCGCGCCTCCGACGCCCCGTTCTCTTCACGCTTCAACGCCTCATAGCCCATTTCCCCAAGAACGTGAAAGAGTCTCTCCGAACGGCAATCTCAGCGCAACGGGACTCGATGATGCAGTTCATCGCGGCTTCACCACTCTAGCCCAACCTGTATTAAGATGAAAACGAGCCAAACAAATGACAGAACCTAAACCGCCGTTTGCCACCGTCGAAGAAGCCGTCGAAGAAATGCGCCAGGGACGCATGATCGTCCTCGTGGATGACGAAGACCGTGAAAACGAAGGCGACCTCACCATGGTCGCTGACTGCATCACTCCCGAAGCCATCAACTTCATGACCAAATTCGGCCGGGGCCTGATCTGTCTCTCGCTCACCGAGGCGCGCTGCGACGCGCTTGACCTGCGGCAGATTTCGCCCCGCAACACTTCCGCCTTCGGCACTCCCTTCTGCGAGCCCATCGATGCGCGGCGCGGAACGACGACCGGCACAAGCGCGCACGATCGCGCAACCACGATTCTGACGGCGACCGATCCAGGCACGCGGCCCGAAGACCTCGCGCGGCCAGGCCATGTCTACACGCTGCGTGCACGCAACGGCGGCGTGCTGGTGCGAGCGGGGCAGACCGAAGCTTCTGTGGATCTGGCGCGCCTTGCCGGACGCGATCATTCGGCCGTGATTTGCGAAGTGATGAACGATGACGGAACAATGGCGCGCGTCCCGCAATTGATCGAATTCTGCCGGGCGCACAATTTGAAACTCGCGACGGTCGCGGATCTGATCCGCTATCGCATGCAGCACGAGCGCTACGTCCGGCGAATCGCCGAATCCGTGCTGCCCACGAAGCACGGAAATTTCCGCATGATCGCTTACTCGAGCGACATCGATCATGAAGTGCACGTCGCCCTTGTGCGCGGCGACCTCGGCAGCGACGCGCCATCCGCGACTGGGGCGAGCGGGTTGCACGCTGATCCGACGCCACCGCTCGTGCGCGTTCATTCGCACTGCCTCACGGGCGACGTGCTCGGTTCCACAGCCTGCGATTGCCACGAAATTATCGAGCGGTCGCTCGGCGCGATTGCTGCGGCGGACCGCGGCGTTTTTGTATATCTGCATCACACCGGACGCGGATTTGGAATCGATACGCGCGCGCCGGAAGACGCGGCCTTGCCTGAAATTCGTTATCACCGCCGTGAAGTCAGCGAACAGGATTCAGGGCGTCAACGGTTCGTGCAGCATGAAAGCGGAATCGGCGCGCAGATTCTAATTGATCTGGGTCTACGCCGGATTCGCGTACTCACCAATCATCCGCGCAAGGTTGTCGCGCTGGAAGGTTACGGTCTCGAGATCGCCGACCAGGTGCCGCTGGCGATCGAACCGGCAAAGCGCGGGCACCAGGTTTTCTAGCGAGATTCGAAAGCGCCGCAAGCGTCTCAGCTACCGTCCGTACATCAAGACGACAAATGAATTCGGCAGAACCGGCGGGCGCGGGTGCGGAGTTTCTGGCGTTGCCGCAGGCCGCGGCCCGAATTGAGCTCCTACTAAAAAAACTTCGTGGGTCTTTGGATCGAGCGTCATGGTGCGGGCGCTTTTCAGCGTGGGTACGTTCTCGAGCACCGTGTATTTATCGCGGCCGTCTTCGTGGATGACGGTGAACGTTCCGCTCTCACCGTTCGAGGAAAAAACAAAACCGGTTCCGGGATCGAAGCCGTTGGCGTCCACTCCATCGCCGATCTCGGGCGTCGCGATCACTTTACCGCTGTCCTCATCAACCACGGCAACCATCTTGTTGTCGCAGCCGGAAAATAGGCGGCGATGCTCCGCGTCCATGGCAAGGCCGGACGGTTCCTTGCAAGGCGCAAGAGGCCAGTGCGCAGTTACAACCAATTTCTGCGAATCGATTTGCCAGAGCTCACTCTTGTCTTCGATGTTGACGTAGACGTGTCCTGCACCGTCGGCGACTGCGAATTCCGGTTTTCCACTCAACGCAATTGTGCCAACGACTTTCCCGGTAGCGGCATCGATTGCGGTGGAGTTTGAGCTGCGTCCATTCATTGCGAAGACTCGCTTCGACGCCGGGTCGTAGACGATGGCGTCGGGGTTCGTTCCCGCTTGTACGGTAGCGATGACCGCTAGCGACTTCATATCGAAAATCGTTACGGTGCCGGCGCGGCCGTTGGATGTGAATCCCCGGTTGAATTCCGGCGCGAAAGCAATTCCGTGCACTCCTTCGGTGTTGGGAATCTCGCCGACAACTCTTTCTGAATCCACATCGAGGACGATGACTTTCGTCTGGCGCGAGATGAAGAGACGGCGCGTGGGGGAATCGAAGTTGATGTAGTCCCAGCTGCCTTCGCCGCCGAGAGTGATTTTTTTGAGCAAGTGATAACCGGAGGGACCTGGCTTGACTTGCGCCGGTTTGGCAGTCGCGGAGTTAGCACGCAGGCTGGTGCTTCCGGATGCGATATGCAACAGAACGGCGATGGAGACGGCAAGAATTTCGAAGCATGGAAAGCGCTGATATTTCAAAACTGATTTCATGTTCTGGCTCCTTATTCAGCGGCTAGCCATAATCGTTACACGGCTTTCTGAAAATTGAGTGAAGAGAGATTCTGATGTGGGCTTTCGGGACGCCGGTTGGGTGCTGTTGGCCTCTTTGTGCCGTAGGGGTGGAGCTTTTCGAATTTTGATTTGGAAATTCCTTTGATCGCGAGCAGGTCTTCCACACGCTGGAAGGGGCCGCTTCGATTTCGAAAATCGACGATGGATTTGGCGGTGTTGGTGCCGGGGAGAGTTTCGAGTTGGGCGATTGTGACGGTATTCAGATTGACCGGTTGTGCGGGCGGAATTTTTTGCGCCAAGACGAGGGTTGATGAGAGAAAGAAAATCAGCAGAGTAAATAGGCGACGAATAGCTTGTGGTCGAGAGGGCAAGGGCCCGCGAAACTGTGCGGGACCTGCGACATGCCGTGCGCCTACTGAGACAAATAATGGGCGAGGTGTCGCTGGGGCATTTGATGGCAAGGGTGCGGAGTGGGCTGCGCGGGCGCGTCTTAGACGCTGCTACTGACGGCGGATGGAGATTAGGGCTTGTGGCCATCGGCGGTGTATTCGGTTACTGGGCCGAATAGAGTCGCTTGGTCGAAGATCTGGTCGCGGTCGCCTACCAAAACGATCTGGGCGTTGGCGGAATCGAAATGGCGGCGGGCGGCAAGCAAAATGTCGTCGGCTGTGAGCGCAAGAATTTTTTCGCGATAGGTTTCGAGGTAATCCTCGGGCAAGCGGTCGAGGTAGACGGTTGAGAGCTGGACGAGAACACCGTCTTGCGTGGCAACACCGAGCGAGAAAACTCCGGTCAGATAGCTCTGCGCGCTTTCGAGTTCTTCAGGCGTCACCGGAAGCGAGCGCATGCGGTCCATTTCGTAGAACATTTCGGTAAGCGTGGCTGCGGTTACTTCGTTGCGCACGGCCGCGTGGACTGTGAAAAAACCGTGCTGGTGGAGAGCGGTGATCCCGCTGCGCGGGCTGTATGTGTAACCCTTCTGTTCGCGGATATTCATCACCAGGCGCGAATGGAAGGCGCCACCATAGATCGAATTGGCGAGAACCGTGCGGAACCAATCGGGATCGCGGCGAGTGATGGCGAGATTGCCCACAAGAACCTGTGTTTGAACGGCACCGGGCAATTGAACGAGATGCACCTGGCGCCCTAAAGCTTCCGGAGGAGCCGCCGAAATAAGCATCTCGGGCCGCGAGCCTTTCCAAGTGCCGAATGCTTTCTCGATCTGGGCGAGCATCTGTTCGTTCGCGAAATCTCCGACGACGAGCAAGAGCGCGTTCGAAGGCGTGTAGTGATGCTGGTAGAAATGCTGGAGCTCGTCTCGCCGGTAAGCGGCTACCTGTTCTTCTGTCGGCGCAATGACGGCGTAGCGATGGTCGCCGAAGAGGACGCGGCGCATTCGTTCATTGGCCAGGAATCCCGGAGTGGTGCGCTCGACGCGCAACCCTTCGATCTTCTGGCGGCGTTCGCGTTCGAATTGATCTTCGGAAAACGAAGCATTGCGGGCGAGATCGGCCAGCAGTTCGAAGAGGCCGGCGGAGAATTCGGCGAGGCCACTGATGGAAATGGCGCTGGTGTCCGCGCCAGCGCTCGAGCCAGCATCGGCACCCATGCGGCGGAGATCCTCTTCAATTTCACGGCTCGAACGAGTGGCAGTGCCGGTGCGAATTACCCGGGCCGTGAGGTCGGGCAGGCCCGGCGCGATGTGCACTGTGGCTGCATTACCGCTGCGAATGAAAAGTTGCGCCGTTATTTTCGGGAAGGCATGCGATTCGGCGAGAACCACTTCCAGGCCGTTCGCGAGCGTGACCGATTTGCGCTTTGGCCAGGCAACGGGACGTTCAGGCCCCAGAGCCGGGGCGGCGGTGCTGTGGGCCATGACTGCGGGCGTCGTGCTCAACGTCGTGGGCGTCATCGGGCGCCCCCATTCGATTTCTCGCTTCCTTCTTTAAGTGGGCTGCGCACCACGATGGCTCGATTGTGCGGTACGAAATACTTTTTTGCGATGGCTTGCGCTTGCGCGGGCGTAACGGCGAGAAAGCCGTCGAGCACCGTATTGATGCGCTTCGGATCGCCGTCGAAAAGGGTGAAGCATGCGAGATAGTGCATCAGGCCGAAGCGAGGCATATAGGAGCCCATGCCGCCTTCGAGCATCGAGTAGTAGTCGGCGCGGAATTTTACTTTCACAGCGTCGAGTTCTTCGGCGCTGATTCCCTTCTCCTGCACGTCTTTAATCACGGAGTCGAAAGCGGCGATCGTCGCGTCGCTCGTGTATTCGGGGCGATGAAAGATGCGGGTGACCATTTGCGTGGGGCCATTGGTATCGAGGGCGTCGTAGCTGCCATCGGTTTCAAGCGCGATCTGTTTTTCAAGGACGAGCTCGCGGTAGACACGCCCAGAGCGGCCGCCGTGGAGCACGCGTTCGAGGATTGTGGCGGCGTACCAATCGTCCGAGGTGCGCGGCGGAGCGGTGTAGCCGATGGCCAGCGCCGGAAGCGGCCCAAACTTCTCGGGAACGGTTCCACGGCGCTCTTCGGTTTGCACCGGCTCGGTGACATCGGCGCGCGGGGGCGGAGGCTGAATCGGAATATCTTCGAAGTAGCGCTTGGCGAAGGTGAAGGCTTCGGCGGGATCGAGATCGCCGAGCATGAGGAGGACGGCGTTATTGGGTGCGTAGTAGGTGCGGAAGAAATGCTGCACGTCGGCGAGCGTAGCGGCATCGAGATCGACAAAGTCGCCGTAGAAATTATGGGCGTTGGGCCAATTGCGAAACGCCACCGGAGGAAGATCGAGCCAGGGAAATCCGCCGTAGGGCTGGTTCATCACGTTGACGCGAACTTCTTCTTTGACGACGTCGCGCTGGTTGCGGAGATTTTCGTCGTCCACTTTGAGGGCGCGCATGCGGTCGGCTTCGAGCCACAGGACGCGTTCGAGCGCATTGGAGGGGACGGATTCGAAATAATTGGTGATGTCGTAGTTCGTAGTGCCGTTGAGCAGGCCACCGGAGGAATTGATAAGGCGAATGTGTTCCATCTTGCCGGCGTTGGCGGAGCCTTGAAACATCATGTGTTCGAAGAGATGGGCGAAGCCGCTGCGCCCGCGGGGTTCGAGGCGGAAACCGATCTGGTAGTAGACCCCGACGGTGACGACGGGGGCGCTGCGGTCGGGCGAGGCGACGACGCGCAAGCCGTTGGCGAGGGTGGTGTGTTCGACGGGGATGCGCAATGGCTTCAATGGGTGTCTCCTTTTGGTTGACTCGAACCTCAGGGGCTAAAGCCCTTGTATTAAGGATTGCTTTTCATGTCGGAGCTGAAGCTCCGACCCCCTAAGCTGCTTCAGGGGCTGAAGTCTGGGCTTTCTCGCGATACACAATTTGCCTCGGTTGAAACCGCGGCCTACAAAGCCGTGCCCTCGAGGTTCAAAGTCGATGGCCGAGAGCACGCGCGACTTTGTTCTTCATCGCCGCGGCGTTGCTTGAAAGCGTTTGCGCGCATAGCAGCGCGAGCGCGCGGTAAGCATCTTGAAACTCGCGCGGAAAGCGGCGTAGCGCTTTTGCGTGCTTAGCAATCGTCGCGTAATCGCCGCGCGATAGCGGGCCGGTCCATGCGGCGCGCGGACCGACCGCCTCATAATTATCCAGCATTTGGCGGATTAATGGGAGCAGGGCTTGAGTGGCGCGGCGGCGGGTGAAGCCGATTTTCATGAGAGTTTGCGTGGCGGATTCAATGAGGGCCAACGCGTGTCCGGCAACGACGGTGCCGGAGGCATGGTAGGCAGGTTTGTGCTTGCTATGAATCACAACGGGCGTGCCGCCGAGCGAGCGGGCAATTCTTTGCGCGGCACGGCGAGCGGCCGGGGCGCCTTCGATGGAAAAAATCACTCCGTTCAGACGCGGTGCGATGCGGCCGGTGAAGGTCTGCATCGGATGCATCGAGCCTGTGGCGGCGCGGCGGCGGGCGAGGGGTGCGAGAACGCGATGGTCGAGTGCGCCGCTGGTGTGCAGGACAATTTTGGCGCGGGATTTTCTTGAAGCATTCACGTGAGCGATTCTTGCGAGTCTTTGGGCCACGCTCGCGAGCGCGTCGTCGGGAACGGACAACAAGATTACATCGGCACCGAGCGCTTCCGCCGTGAGCGCGGAATGCGGCGTGCCCCCACCGATGGCGCGGACGGCGGCACGCGCGCTTGGGCGCGAGCGCGTGACGACTGCGCCGATTCGCCAACCGAGAGCGCGGAGGCGCTTTGCGACGGTCTGGCCGACACGGCCGGCACCGATGATGGAAATTGTGCGCGGCCTTCCGTGAGATGAAGAGCGTGACATCGAGCGTGATAGCATAACTTGTTCATTCATCGCGCGCTGGAGGAAATTGGACGTTGCACTGGTTCGCGCTGGCCCTTACGTTCACCGCTGCTTTATTCTGGATTCTCAACGCAATTGATGTGGCGTGGGGTTCGCGAAGGCTTCCTGCCATTCGAGATATCGCGCCGCTCGGCGATTCCGATTGCCCGCCGGTATCCATTCTTTTTGCCGCTCGCGATGAGGAGGAGAAACTTCCCAGCGCGCTCGCGACATTTCTCGCTCTGGACTACCTGCGGTATGAGGTGATCGCCGCGGACGACCGGTCCGAAGACCGCACAGCTGAAATTCTGAAGGCTGCTGCGAGGAAAGACGCTCGCCTAAAGTATGTGCGCATCGATTCACTTCCCCCGGGATGGCTGGGCAAGCCGCACGCGATGCAACAGGCCTTCGAGCGCAGTACAGGAGAATGGATCGTCTTCACCGATGCGGACGTGCATTTTTCACCCGACTTGCTGCGACGGGCGGTGGCGCTGGCGAAGCGCGATCGCTTGGACCATCTGACGCTTTTAAGCGGCGCGGAAATGCACACGGTGGGCGAGAAAATCGTGCTGACTTTTTTCGGAATGGGATTTTTGATGGGAATCCGGCCGTGGCGCGCGAACGATACACGGTCGAAAGGCTATGCGGGCGTGGGCGCGTTTCAACTGATGCGGCGAAGCGCGTACGAGGCGATTGGAACGCACCGGCGGCTGCGGATGGAAGTGGTGGACGATATGAAACTGGGGAAACTGGTGAAGGAGGGCGGATTCCAGTCGGGAGTGGCGAAGGCGTGGAAAGAGGTGCGGGTGCGGTGGCATGCGGGCGTGGGGAATATTGTTCGCGGGACGACGAAGAATTTTTTCGCGTCGTCTGGATACAATTTGGGGCTGGTGTGTTTTCAGCTGGTGATGATGCTGGCGGCGTGCGTGGCGCCGTGGGTAGCGCTGCCGTTTTTGCGTGGTTGGGCCCTGATTTTTGATGCGATGGCGGTGGCGGTGCTGATTGCGATTCACGCGGGAGTTTGTCTTGAAGTGGGGGCGTCGCTGTTGTATGGGTTGACGGAGCCGGTTGGGGCGCTGATTTTCAGTTGGATGCTGGCGCGGTCGACGATTGTGACGCTGTGGAATGGGGGGATTGAGTGGCGGGGGACTTTTTATCCGTTGGAGGAATTGAAAAAGGGTGTTGCTTAGGTTGGATGGGATGGCTTAGGTTGAGGGGATGATTGCGAGTGTTAATTGAATCTTAGAATCTTGCATGCGCGAGCTAAAAAAAGGCGCACAGGCAAGAGTGCCTGTGCCACTTGAGGCGTGATTGTTGGAAACGTCCTGTGGAAATTTCTGTTCGTTGCGTTGCGTGCTGGATTATTTGAAGAAGGAATAGCCTAGGGTGAGCATGTGGAGGTCGAGGCCGGGGTTGAAATCGTGGCGGTAACCGTTGGAGATGTGCTGGTATTTGTAGGCTAGGGTCCAGGCGCGCGTGCGGGGTGAGTTGAAGAGCTGGAAGCCGGCTTGAAAATCGAAATTGAAATTGAATTGAGTGCCGCCGGGGATGTCGACCGGGACGGGGCGCTGCGAGACGATGAAGCCTGCGGTGGAGGCGCCGATGATTTGGAGGCGGTGCTTGCGGCGGAAATTCAGTTTGAGGCCGAGGGGATTGATGCCGCCGCCGTAGACGTTTTCGCGACTGACTTCGCAGAAGCCTACGGGGAAATTATTCGGATTGGTGATGCAGGAGACGTATTTGGGCTGGTTGATGAATTCGATGGGGATGACGTCGAGCGTGTATTGCAAGGAAATGTTAGACCAATCGTAGATCGAACGGCCATAGCGGAGGGCGAGCACGCCGAGTTGGCGATTGCTGGTGACGCCGATGAGATGCAGAGTGCCGGCGGAGTAGCCGCCCCAGACGCCGAATTCGATGTCGCCCTGGCAGCGGGCGGAGGGCGCGATGGCTAGCGCGGCGGCAAAGAGCAAGGCGGCGGAAATTCCCCGGAGGAAGAACTTGAGTCGGATTGGGGTGATCAACTGGGCCTCATCGGGCGCGGCGTTTGGTGGCCGGCTTGGATTTCGATGCGATTGGCGCGGCTGCGGCAGCATCTGCCTGTTGCGATTGCGGATCTGACGCCGACGCTGACGAGGTTGGGACTGGCGCCGGTTGATTCAGCGCTCCGGGCGCCGGCGAATCTACGGCGGGCTGGATGGTTGCGGGATCCACGTTCAAAACTGTAGCAGAAAAAATGGCGCCGACGTCGCGCTGCTTGAGGGAACGGATGCGATCGCGGAGGGCGGCGGCGCGTTCGAATTCGAAATTCTTGGCGGCTTCGCGCATTTGCGATTCGAGCTGGGTGATGGCCTGAAGGAGTTCGTGTTCGGTGGAGATATTGCCGATGACGGCGTCTTCGGCGGGCACGGTGAGGTAGTCGGCTTCGACGATCCGGGCCAGCTGCATATCCACGGAGCGGACGATGGATTGCGGCGTGATGTTGTGCTCGCGGTTGTAGGCTTCCTGTTTCGCGCGGCGGCGATTTGTTTCCCCGATGGCTTGGCGCATGGAGTCGGTCATGCGGTCGGCGTAGAGAATCGCGCGGCCTTCGAGGTGGCGGGCGCAGCGGCCCATGGACTGGATCAGCGAGGTGGCGCTACGCAGATAACCTTCTTTGTCGGCATCGAGAATAGCGACGAGCGAAACTTCCGGGAGGTCGAGGCCTTCGCGGAGGAGGTTGATGCCGATGAGAACGTCGAATTCGCCGCGGCGGAGGTCGCGCAGTATCTTGACTCGCTCGAGCGTTTCGATTTCCGAGTGCAGGTAGCGGCAGCGGACGCCGACTTCGGCGAAATATTCAGCGAGATCTTCAGCCATGCGCTTGGTAAGCGTGGTGACAAGGACGCGTTCGTTGCGCGCGGTGCGAATGCGGATCTGCTCGAGCAGATCATCCACCTGGCCTTTCACCGGGCGGACTTCCACTTGGGGATCGACGAGGCCCGTGGGGCGAATCACCTGTTCGACAACCGTGCCGCCGGATTTCGTGAGCTCGTAGGGGCCGGGCGTGGCTGAGACGTAGACGATTTGATTGGTGCGATGCTCGAATTCTTCGAAGGTGAGCGGGCGATTGTCGAGAGCGGAAGGCATGCGGAACCCGAAATTGACGAGAGTTTGTTTGCGCGAGCGATCGCCGTGGTACATGGCGCGGACTTGCGGGATGGTCTGGTGCGACTCGTCCACGACGAGCAAGAAATCGGAGGGAACGTAGTCGAGCAACGTGGGTGGAGCTTCTCCCGGAAGGCGCCCGGACATGTGGCGTGAATAATTTTCAATGCCATGGCAATAACCGATGGTGCGCATCATTTCGATGTCGAAGAGAGTGCGCTGGGTGATGCGTTGCGATTCGACGATTTTTCCCTGCCGCGATAGTTCGGGCTTCCACCATTCGAGTTCTTCGTAAATTCCTTGGATGGCGCGCTCTTTTTGTTCGGAGGGAAGCACGTAGTGCGTCTTTGGATAAATCGGGATGCGACTGATTTCGCCTTCGCGCGAGCAGATTTCGCCGGTGAGCGGATCGATTTTGCGGATGGCTTCGATCTGGCTACCCCAGAGTTCGACGCGGACGGCGAGATCGTCATAGGGTGGGTAGATTTCAATCGTGTCGCCGCGAACGCGGAAGGTGCCGCGGCGGAGATCTTCGCCGCGCTCGTACTGAATTTCGACGAGCTTGCGGAGAATCGCCTCGCGCGCAATGGAGTTTCCTTTTTCGAGCATCAGCATCATGCCGTAGTAAGCTTCGGGCGAGCCGATGCCGTAGATGCAGGAGACGGAGGCGACGACGATAACGTCGCGGCGCTCGAAGAGGGAGCGAGTGGCGCTCATGCGCAGTTTGTCGAGTTCGTCGTTGATGGTGGCCTCTTTTTCGATGTAGGTGTCGCTGGCTGGGACGTAGGCTTCGGGCTGGTAATAGTCGTAGTAGCTGACGAAATATTCGACGGCGTTCGTCGGGAAGAACGAGCGAAATTCGTGGAAGAGCTGTGCAGCGAGAGTCTTGTTATGCGCGAGAACTATCGTGGAGCGGTTCACCTGCTCGATCAGCTTTGCGATAGTGAACGTTTTGCCGGAACCGGTGACGCCCAGGAGCACCTGGTGGCGGTCGCCGTCGTTCACACTCCGGACGAGTTGGGCGATGGCTTCGGGTTGATCGCCCCGTGGTTCGTAGTCACTAGCTAACTTGAATTTCATTGGCGAAGCTCTCTGCTCGCAAAATGCGAGCACTTGAAAACTTCTTATTATAGCGCAAGTGAGAGATCGCCGCGGGGCTTAGTGGGCGCTGTCTCACAGCGCAATTTTCGCTATGGGAGCAGGATGATTTCGGTGCGGGTTTCAATTTTGCCCTTGTAGGTGAAGCGGGAGCCGGTGTTGGTGCTGCTGATGGCGAAGTCCAAATCCTGCGAGCTGAATTGAGTGGAGCGGATCATGCGGCCGGTGGCTAGCGAGATGGAATCGAGGCTTTCACCGGAGCCAGTCCATGTGCCGGAGGTGCGCAAGCTGTTGTGACGGTAGTCGTCCGGCGTGTCGTCGGCATGCGGGTTGTGGCTGCCGCGGCGGATGATTGTGAATTGCGTGAGGATCGTGGCGCAGATCGGTGAGTTTGCGTTCGGCGTTTTCGGCGCGGCAGCCGCCGTCTCAGACCGGCTCAGGGGAATATTTTCGGGGCAAACGTCGTTGCGCAAATAACTGGCCTCGGTGTGCCAGAAAAGACGATCGAGCGGAATTCCGCTGAGAGGCTCTTCTCTGCTCCATTTCTGACCTATCTCGATTCCCTGCTGAGGAAATCCTGCGCTCGAGGAAAGGCCCGCCATCCAGGCGCGAACTGTCTGCGCGGCGGATGGGTTTGAAAGCATGTCTTCGAGGCCTTTAATGTCGACGATCTTGCCGTCCGGTTCCAGCGTGAATTCCATGGAACGGCCCTCGAGGCGATTGTACTGGCCGGCAAGTGAAGCGGAAGTGGGGTCGTAGGCGTCGCTTTCGGAGGTGGCGGAAGATTTTTCGTAAGTGGCACGGATACGCATCGGACCCGGTTCGGCACTCGTTGCGGGCGCGCGATTTGCCGGGCGCGCATCCTTCGGTCGGGTTGCATTGGCTGAACCAGAGGCCGCCGGCTGAACTTCGAGGACGTCGAGGCGAAGAATGATGCTGACAGACTGCTTCACCTGAGTGGCGCCTTCAGGATTGACGATGGGAGTTGTGGTGGTGCCGGCGCTCGTCATTTGGGATTCGATTTGGTAGCGGAGGGAATCACCAGGTTTGAATTGGGGAAGAAGATGGACGCGTTGGTGATCGGCAGCGGCGAGAACCGGCAAAGCTACCAGGGCGGCGATCTGAATTGCGACGCGAAAACGGAGCATGAGCCTTGGCGTCACGTGCGTCAACGGCGAGCGGAGGCTTGTTTCAGGCGGGAGACGACGGGTTCAGATAGATCGCCGGTGAGGCGGTAGGAGGGCGACGGTGAATCGGCTGCGCGAACCGCGCGAACGGAGGAATCGGAGAGTGCTGCGAACTTGAAATCGATATTGTGGCTGAAATCGGCAGTGCCTTGGCCGGTGAAGGCGCTAGCGGGACTCGACAGCCGGAGACGCTGGAACTCGATTTTGCTGGAGTCGCAGGTGAAGTCTGCGGAGGCATCGCGAAAGGTGGTGTGGCCCGGGCGAAATGTGCCATCCGAGAAGGAAGCGGTGAGATCGATATTCATTAGTTCGGCGCCGGCGATTCGCGATGTTCCACGGCATTCGAACGAGGAAACCAGATCGGAGCGCGAGGCTCCGGCGGCGGAGATCGAGATTTTTCCTGAGGCGACCCCAGCAAAATGGTCGGCGAGCGATGACGTAGTGGAGGTCAGGACATACAGATCCACCCCGGCGTAATCGAGATTCAAGCGGTAAGACGGGCTTGCGTCCAAACTGGCGCGAAGCGAGCCGGTGACGTCGCCTTTGGCAAGTTGCGCGCGAGCATTTGAAAAGGCGAGGCGGCGGCCGTCGATCGTGGCGTCGGTTTGAACGTGGTGCAGAACAAAAGGCGCGAAGGCGAATTGGTCGACGTTGATCTTGCCGGTGGCCTGAAGATTGTCGGGCTGAGCAGCCGCTGGGGGGCGCGAGTTTAGAAATGGGAGGACGCGGTCAATGAAGCTCTGCCGCCAGCGGGGATTCAGCCAGCGATCGCCGTCGGCTGCGGATAGCCCGTCGGCGGATAGCGCAAATTGCCAGCGATCCTTTTGATGTGATTGTTCTGCGCCGGGCAATTGCTCATCGAGAACCGGGAGCGCTTGCGTTGGGTCCGGCTCGCGACGATCGAGAGAACCGCTCCAGTGCGCGCCGAACGCTTCGGCGGAAGCGAGGGTAACGTGGCAGCCGGCGCCTTTTAGATCCACATGCGCGCGAATCTGCTCGACCGGCAAATTCAGAAAGGGAGCGCGGAGAGAATCGCCGCTGGATCTTGTATTTGCTTCGGCGTTCACTATGGCGTTGACCGGGGCGCCGAAGTCGATTGATCCTGTGGGCGGTGATTTCCACGGATAGGGCGAACCTTGCCACCTCAGATCGCCGCGGACCGGGCCCGTGAGATCCCATCCGCGCGAGATGTCCAAACCTAAAAGGCGCACAGTTGAAATCAAATTGCCCACATCTGCGAGCCCCCCGGAAATGTGAAGAGCGGAGGCAGCCTGCGGCGGTGAAATTGATCTATGTGCCAGAGCCCCGCTCTTTTCATCCATCCCGATGGTTCCTTGCGTCTCGACGCGGAGCGTGCCGCCAGCAGCGCCGAACGAAATGGTGGCCGGCGATATGGACGCGCCTTTGGAATCATAAACAAGCGAGGCCGAGGCAAGGTGTACGGGCACGGCCAACGGTTTCGCTGTCAGGTCCGTTTCTCCCAGCAAAAGAGTTCCTTCACTGATACGAGGCGGCCAGCCGGCCAGGCTAGCTTTGAGTTTTGCAAATCCTCGAACGGTAATGTCGTCAGAGATTCCGGAACGAAACGCGCGCGCCCAAGCGAGAAGATCGCCCGCGTCGATCGTAGAGGAAGCGATTTGAAGCGCCGTTAGTGATGCGCCGCCTTCTGAATCGCCCGGAGCATTAAATCTAGGAACAACTTGGCCAACGACAGCGGGCTGATTCCAACTGATCGCGCCCGTAGCTTGGGCGTTCGAACGAGGAGTCTCCAGGGTGGAACTGACGACTTCGAAGCGGGCAAGCTCGGGATCGAGAACGCCCTTGGCAACGAGGTTGAGCGAGGGATTGTCATCGCGCAGCGGAAGATTCCAACGATGAACCTGGCGGATTTCCGCGCGGCCCTCGAGATTCCAATCCTGCGCTTCAGTGCTTGCTTTCAAAATGACGGCGAGATTTCCGCGAACTCCATAATCGGTGGCACGGATGAGCCGCAGGACGTCGGAAAGAGAAGCGTCCGTCCACGCGAAATCAAGAGTGGCCGGACGGAGACGCGATGAGGTGCCGCCGACGCGTCCTGAAACATGGAGCATGCCGGCCTGCTGAAGAATCACAGCGGCGCGAGCAGGGGCTGCCTCGAGGTCGAGGCGCCATTCGCCATTGCCTTCAGGTTCCACGTATCCCGTAACGCCGACGAGGGCAAAGGCAAGCTTTTCCTGGGCGCGTTTAAAGTTGATACGGCCGGAATCCACATGGATGCGGCTGAAACGAAGCGCGTTTGACCCGCTGAGAAATTTTGCCGCAGCTGCGCGACTGCCGGGGGCGGCGGAAAACTGAGGCAGCCACTCCGCGACATTCCAATCTCCGTCCGGATTACGAACCAGATTCAGACTCGGATGCCCGAGCCAGATGCCGCCGAACTCAAGACGGCCACGGAGCAGACTGCGCCACCGGAGGCTCATGGTGAGCGAGTCGGCGCGAAGAAAATATTCCTGCCCGAAACGCGGATCTTCACTGACCGTGACGGAGCGTGCTTCTAGCGTGGGGCGCCCCCACAAGCCGAAGCGATAGCTGCCAACCTCCACGGAGCGGCCGAAGGCAGCGTCCAGGCGGGCTGTGATCCTGCGCTGCAGGCTGGTGTGCTGGATTGCGAGCGAGATTGTAATGTTGGCGATCCAGAGCGCCACTATAAAAAGAGCAACGGTATTCGCCCAGCGGCGCCATCGAGGGCGAGCAGCCGGACGAGTTTCCACCGGTTTTTCGCGAACGATTGTTTCGGTGAGGGTGTTTGACAAGGTCAGCTATTTTCGATTTCGGCTTCTCACTACAATCGCATAAGTCAGCTAACAAGAGAAGTTTTGCCAGCAAGTTACCCGGGCACGCCTTGGCCGTGTCCCTTCTGAAAAATGCTAATGCACCCCGTGAAACATGCGGTTCCAGCGAGTGCGGCTCGGAAGATGGAGCAGCGAATCTGCAAAGCCGCGAAACACGCCCCTGAGGGTGCGGTCCGCATAGTCTTCGGACCTAGCGGCCACCGACCAATAAATTATGAGCGGGCGGCCCATGATCGCGTCGCGATTCACAAAACCCCAGTAGCGGCTGTCCCAACTGCGGTCACGATTGTCTCCCATCACGAAGTAACGATTCGGCGGGATCACCAGACTGCCCCGGTCTACATAATCGAAAAGGCGCGTAGCCCACTCCGGCCGCAAGCCGCTTTCGAGAAAATAGCGGCTGGTGGGAGGAAAATCATCGCCGAAGGAATCAGCGCCCAGGGGATCGTGGACGACGTAAGGTTCCTCGAGAGGCTGGCCGTTGATGTAGACGCTCTGATTGACGATGCGGAGGCGATCGCCGGGCAGGCCGATGACACGTTTCACGTAGTGCGGATGATCGTCAAAGGGAAACTTGAAAACGATAATGTCGCCGCGGCGAACGAGACGGTAAGGGAGAAATTTTTCGTACCACGCGCCGCGCCCTTCGAAGACAAACTTGTTCACGAGAAGATGATCGCCAACCAGCAGAGTGGGTTCCATGGATTGCGAAGGAATTTTGAAAGCTTGGACGATAAACGTAGTGCCGAAGAGGGCGAGAAGGAGGGTGACGAGGAGCGATTCCGCGTATTCGAGTACGGAGCTGTGCGCGGATTCGCGATGCTGGGCTTTCGAAACCGGCTGCTCTGCCACTTCCAGCGCAGATGTTTCTGTGGACATCGTTCCCTTTAGCTCGAGGTGGGACCTGATTCCAAGCCAGCCAGAGCAATCTTCGCTGCGGCCTGCTCGGCTTCTTTCTTACTTCGACCTTCGGAGTGAGCGAGCTTCTGCTGTGCGAGCCATACCTCCACTTCAAATGTTTTCTGGTGCTCGGGGCCGAACTCATTGCGCACGCGGTATTGAACAGAGCCGAGCCCGCGCTGCTGCAACCATTCCTGCAGGGCGGACTTGTGGTCGGAGCGATCCAGGCCTCCCACCTCTCCATCGAGAGCGCTGTCGAGAAGCGTAAGGCGGAGGAACTGGCGTGCGGCGGGAAGCCCGGCATCGAGATAAATCGCACCGATCACGGCTTCGTACGCGTCGGCTAGCAAACGTTTTTTGCCGCGGCCGCCGGTTTTCTCTTCGCCCGGACCAAGCCGCAAATAATCGCCCAATCGAAGCTGTTCTGCGGCCGAATGCAGAGAGACGGCGTTCACCACCCGGGCGAGTCCCTTGGAAAGCTTCCCGGCGTCCCACTCGGGAAATGCGTGGCAGAGCACTTCGCTGGCGACAAGGCCGAGAACGCGGTCGCCGAGAAATTCGAGGCGTTCGTTGTCGGAAGCAGCGTCGCTCTGCCGTCGCGAGCGATGGGTGAGTGCTTGCTCGAGGCGCTCGGGGTGGGCAAAGCGATGGCCGAGAATCGCTCCAAGTTCTTCGAGCTCTTCTGCAGTCATCGCCTGGCCTCGGTTCGATTATTTAGGAGGAGCGGGCTGCGCGGCGGCCAACTTCTTAGCTTCGCCTTCGCGCTGCTTGCAACGATCCTGCACCGCACCGGGAACGGAAGCACACTGCTTGAACGTGTCAGCCGCTTCCGGGTAGCGTTTCAATTGACTCAGGCTGACTCCGAGAATGTAAAGATCCACAGAGTCTGGAGTTGTGTCGAGTTTCACCGCTTGTTGCATCTCCGTGACGGCCTTGTCAAATTGTTGCTGCCGGAAGTACACCAACCCGAGACCGCTGTGCGCTTGCGCCAACGAGGCCTGCTTGGCTTTGGTAAATTGCTCGTCAGTGACACCATCTGGCTTAGACATCGTCGCGAGCACCTCGAGCGCGTGCTTCTCATAGGATTCCGCTTTTGCCAGGCGGTGTTCGGCCTCCGGGTCATTGGGATCGTAATTGTGAGGAATCACCCAGCCGACGAGAACGAGCACGGTTACGTCATTCGGATTGCTGGCAAGGGCCTTGTCGCCGGCTGCGTACATCTTGTCAAGCTGTTGCTTCTGGAAGTAGGCATTCGTTAGCCGAGCATATACCTGCTCCGCATAGTGGCCGCTGGGATATTTCTGTAGATATTGTTCGCCGACTTGAATCTGCTGGTCAAAGGAATCCGGTTTCACATCCGTGAAAGCCTTATAAGCTTTCTCTTCCTCCGGATCCATTGGCGCTACCGCTTGCGCAGCCGGCTTCTGTTCTTGCTGAGCGCCCTGTTTCGCCGGCTGCTGCAAGGATGGAGGCGGCGACTGCTGTTGCCCGCCGGAACCACCGTACTGCGCGTGCAGAATCGGGGCCGAGGCGAGAGCTGCCACGAATGCGATGGCGGCAACTAGAATCCCACTGCGATGTGACGGGAGCTTCATCAAATTTTCCCCCTGTAGGATGGATGTCTCGGAGCGCTCGGAGCGAGCGATCTCAAGCGTGCGACTGCTTTCGTAACGATTATTTCTCATTCCCACTTCCGTTCGCGCGTGGATGCCCCTTGTATGGCTCGTCCACGCCATTCTGGGCCGCCACGCGAGCGGATTCGGGCGCGCCTTCCACGGCCAGCGCACCCATGTATTCGTGAACCGCAGCTTCGCGCTCTCCCTCGAGGTCGTGGATGCGCCCCAGGTACACGTGCGACCAGGAGAGAATCGAAGGATCCGCAGTATCCTCCGGCTTTGCTGCTGTTGTCGAAGCCGGCGCCGGCGAAACCAGTTGTGCGAAAAGCTGCTCCGCACGATCCGCATTCCCGGCCATCACCGATGCGATGGCGAGGCCATATTCCGCTTTCGGCAAACCGGGGTACTTTGCAAGGATGTTCTCGAACGTTGCCGAGGCGGCTTTAGCATCCTGTCGCGCAATCTCGCGGTCGCCCTGCGCGAGCAAACGATCCAGCTCGGACGCCGGCGCGGCGGAGTCATATTCCCGCTGAGCAGGCGCGGGCAGAATTTCTGGCGAGAACGTCACGCTCTGCAGACGCTTTTGTTCCGCCGGAACGTCGATAGCCGTAATCAAGTCGGGGAAATAATACGTCATCGACGGCTCGCTTTTCTCAAATTTCTGCAGTCCCGCGACGAAAGGCCGCACAAGTATGAAACCGGTCTGATCAGCGTCATTCAAGGCAGACTCAAGCTGAGCAGGCGAGAGACGGCGGAGGCGAAGTTCGACGCTCTTGATGAAGCATTCGTCGGTGAAAGCTACAAAATCATTGCGATATTCTTCCGGTAATCGCGCAGCCCGTGCGGCTACAAGCAACAAGGCACGCTTCGATTCCAGCTGTTTTCGATACTGCAGCGCCAGCGGATCGAGCACGAAATGAAGATATGCGTGTTGTAGCTGTTCGGTGGGAATTCGGGCCGTAGTGCCTACCACCATCGAATAGTGGCTGCCGCTGTTACGAAAATTCGTGCGCGCGCCGACGAGCGGCTCCACATACACCGTAAACGTGCGGTCGTAGATCGGCTTGAGAATTTCGCGCAGGTAAGTATTGGTGGTGAACATGATTTTGCGCACGGGCGGGCCGTAAGCGGCAGCCGCGCGTTCGTATTCCGGCTGAACCTTGGCCCACTGTAGATCCAAGCGGGCTTCCTCATAAAAGGCAACGAGGATTTCCCGAAAGTCCTCGATCGTGAGCACGTCCGGCGGCAACAAATCATGATTCATTTGAAAATCGAAACGAGGCGCTGGTCCTACAACCAGCGAGAACGTGATGTAGCGAGACAGCGTTTCACCAGGGTCGCCGAGCTGGTGATCGCGGTAGAACTGGCGCAGAGCTTCGGTCGCGGGCCCCTGCATTCTGAGCATGGCCTCGCGGAGCGCGAGGCGCGAGGGCATCTCCGAAAGCGTGCTTTCGTCGGCTGCGAAGCCAGCAGCGTCCAGAGCACACATTGTGGCGAACAGAGCCTGGTTGGACTCGACGAAGATGCCGCTGTAGTTGTCGGGAGGTTTTTCCTGGGGCGCTTGCGCCCGTTGCGCGGCGGTGCAAATCGTGCTAGCCGCGAGCAATGCGGCGACGATAGCCGCGAATTTCAAGTTCAGATGAGCGACCTTCTGAATCTGTGGACTCCTGAATTGGCGGAATGCACTGGTGGGCAGGCCTCAAACGACGGGAGCTGCAGCTCAGTGTACCTACTCTCCCACATAAACTTTAATCGGCGAGTTTGTCGGAGTCAAGAAAACGAAAGGGCGCAGCAAACCACGGGGAGATGGAGGAAAGAATCCGCTGAATCGGAACTCGGCTTATCCGTGAACCCGGACGGTGCTGAAATTCAGCACCACGCGGCCACCGTCGCGGGGCAGGCCGAAGTTCGTTTGTGGGCGGAAGCGCGAAAACATCATAATCTGATCCAGTTGCCGCTGAGAGGCATCGTCGCTCGGGCCGGAGAGAATCTTGTAGGACACCACTTGGCCCTGCGCGTTGAGTGTGGCCTCGACGAGCAACAGACCGGAGCCGGGGCGATCGTCCGTCGCGATGACGACGGGAACCGGAAATGGAGCAAGGCTTTCGAGACGCGCAGGCTGGACCAGATTCAGAGGCAAGTCGTTGGGCACCACTCCACCGAGCGGCACGCCAACGAGAATATTCTGTACGAGAAGCGCAAATACGACGAGTGCTGTGACGACTCCGCCGGTCGCAGGTACCGCGAGCGGCCTCAGAAAATTCTCGAACACCATCACCCCCCGCCCCCACAATTGGCGCACAGCTTGCCAAGGAGAAGCTACTTTGGCAGCGCTCAGGCGAATGGACGTAGCGAGATCGGCGGGCGGCCGAACAGGCTCTACGCGTGCCAAAGCAACCACCAGACGGCGGTAGCTTTCAAGCAAGTTCCGGCAAGCATCACAAGACTCGATGTGCTGGCGCACGTGTGCATGCTCGCGAGCAGCAATTGCTCCATCGAGATAACCGGGCAAAAAGCGCTGGGCACTTTTGCAGTTCATCGTTCCCACCCATTGATCGGCTGCGAGCCGAACGAAGCGAGAGAGGATTCTTTTTCAGTATGACGCGCGGCAACGACGGGATCGAGAATATCCTTCAGCATTCGCCGTCCGCGAAGGATGCGCGATTTTACGGTTCCGACCGAGACTTCAAGCACTTCCGCCACCTCTTCGTAGGAAAGCCCTTCGAGATCCCGCAAAATCACCGCGCTTCGAAATTGCGCTGGCACCTGCGCGAGAGCCGCACGAACCACTTGTTGCGTTTCCTGGCAAGCGAGGCGCTCATACGGGGTCGCTTCGCTATCCTTCAAATCGAGCGCGAGGCTTTTTCCTTCTTCCTCGGCGTCGATCGAAACCTGCTGCCGGTGATGCCGCCAGCACCAGCGGCGATGATTCAGGGCCTGGCGCACGGAGATGCGGTACAGCCAAGTCTTCAACGAGCTTCCCCGCCGAAACCCTCGAATCCCGCGAAACGCGCGCAAGAAAACTTCCTGGGTCACGTCCGCCGCATCAGCACCATCTGACAAGATCCCATATACCAGGTTGAAAACTCCGCCGTGGTAGTACGTAACCAGGTAGTCGAAGGCCGCATCCGACCCAGCTTGCAGCTCGTGCACAAGGTCAGCTTCGTCACGGCCCCAGGACAGCGATTGTGCCAGATCGGACATGCGTTCGGCCCTTAACTCCTTTGCAGCGCGTGTCCCTAAGGCTAATTGGACACCAAATCGCGCCCGATGTTACTAGGATACCAGAATTGTTGGGTTTCGGTTATCGTCGAAGGTACCAGTCTGCCGAGGCGCACCTTGTAGAGGGAGCAGAATTCTAGTTGTTGCGGGTTCGATTTATCTTCGATTCAATTGTCCGCTCTCGTCGGCAGAACGTCCCATAATCGGACGCCCACACCTGCCCACCAAACACACCATTTCGCTAAGCATTGAGACAGCAGGCGCTTAGGTGAAGGCGTTGACTGGGCTGGGACATGCTTTGAATCATTCCAAAATTGTGTGCGGAGGTGGCGGATGACCTCTTTTTGGCAAGACGTCCGGTATAGCGCTCGAATGATTGCCAAGGCCCCCGGTTACGCGGCCATTGCGATCCTCACTCTCGCGTTGGGCATTGGCGCCAACACCACGATTTTCTCCTGGATCAATTCTGCGTTGCTCAATCCAGTCCCCGGACTTACCAACCCGAGCGAGGTGGTAGCGCTGGCCGGGACCAAGCCCGGTGAAAATCCACCACTCGGGTTTACGTATCCGGATATCGAAGCGATGCGCGACGGCCAACAGAGCCTCACGGGCATCGCGGCATGCAACCTCGCTCAGATGAGCCTCACTGGCAAAGGCAAACCGGAACGGGTGTGGGGCATGGTGGCATCCGCGAACTATTTCGACGTGCTCGGTGTGCAGCCCATCCTCGGGCGCACATTCCTGCCGGCCGAAGATGAAAAGCCGGGAGGCGCGCCTGTTGCGGTGATCAGCTACCGGCTCTGGCAAACGCATTTTGGCGGGATGCCAGACGTCATCGGCCAGTCCATCGAAATTAATAAACACCATTACACCATCGTCGGAGTGACGCCGGCGGTGTTTCAGGGGAGCCAGACGGGAGTACGGCTCGAAATTTGGGTCCCCATCATGATGGAAGCGCAGGTGTTGCCGCTCGGCGACATACTTCACGACCATCATAATTTCGTGTGGCTCGCGTTTGGAAGGTTGCGGCCGGGCGTCACGTTGGAGCAGGCACAAGCGGACGTAGCGTTGCGACTCAAATCCGAAGTGAAGAATTATCCGGAAGAACACAAAGGACACGATAGCGTGACGCTGTATCCGCTGTGGCGAAATCCATTTGGCCTAAATCTTTTTCTGGCCACGCTGCTCCCCATGCTCATGACCATCGCCGGACTGGTGCTGTTGCTGGCGTGTGCGAACGTCGCCAATCTGATGCTGGTTCGGTCCGTGGGGCGGCGGCGCGAAATCGCGATTCGTATGTCGCTGGGCGCGAGCAGATGGCGGCTTGTGCAACAACTGCTGGTGGAAAGCCTGATGCTGGCGTTGGTTGGCGGAGCCGTCGCGTTGCTCATCACAAGTTGGACTTCGGGTACGTTGATGAAGTTCCTGCCCACCACGGATTTTCCGCTCTCGCTCGTAGTCCAGGAGGACCGCACGGTTTTGATCGCCACCTTCGTGATTTCAGTGCTCACCGGAGTGATCTTCGGAATTTTGCCTGCGCTCCGGGCATCCAGCCTGGCGCCCGTTGCGGTATTGAAAGAAGACACGGGCAGCGCTTCAGGCAGCTTGAAAAAGGCCCGCCTCGCAAGCGGGTTGGTGGTGGCGCAAATTTCGCTTTCGCTGTTGCTTTTGATCTGCGCGGGACTTTTCATCCGCAGTTTCCTGAGGGCGCAGTTAATCAATCTGGGATTCAACCCGCATAGTGTATTCACAGCTTCCTACGATCTCTTCACCGCGGGATACTCAGATGCGAATGGCGCGGAATTCGACCGGCAACTGCAGGCGAAACTCGAAACTCTGCCGGGCGTACAGTCGGTGGCTCTCTCCAACCGCGTACCCGGATTTTCATCAGGTTCCACTGCCGTGAAGCCGGAGGGCTACGTGGCGCAGGCGAATGAATTGATGGAGATACCGGACGCCATCATCACTCCGAATTATTTCCACACCATGCAGATTCCATTGGTCGGCGGACGCGACTTCACCCTGCAGGACACAAACAGTTCGCAGCGCGTAGTGATCGTCAACGAATCGTTTGTGAATCGCTACTGGCCGGGCCAGCAAGGCCTCGGCAAGCAACTCAATTCGGATTTAACGCACGAATGGTTCACGGTAGTCGGTGTGGCACACGATACCAAAATGACCGGGCTGAGCGAGAAGTCAGCGCCCTTCATATATCTGCCGCTGTACCAGGTTTACCAGGCCAATATGATTATCCACGCGCGGGTGGCGGGAAATCCCTTCGCTTTCGCCAAGACGGTCGAGGGTGGGGTCCATCAACTGAACCCCGATGTGGTCTTGTTCCAGGTGACCTCCCTTGAAACCAGCGAGCAGTTTGCCAGTTTCCCTCAGCGGGTGGCGGGAATTTTTGTCGGCGCCTTCGGACTGCTTGCCCTCGTTCTCGCTGCGGTGGGAATTTACGGCGTCACGGCCTACACCACGCGCCAGCGTACGCATGAAATCGGCGTCCGCATAGCCTTGGGCGCGAGCAAAGAGGATGTCTTGCGGCTGGTCCTCGGCCACGGGTTGCGCTTGACAATAGCAGGTGTGGCGATCGGCTTGGCGGCATCGCTCGCGCTGACGCGCTATCTGCGCGGCGCGTTGCTCGGTGTAACCAGCACCGATGCTCTCACCTTCTTAACTGTAACAATGTTGCTGTGCGCGGTGGCGCTATTCGCCTGCTTCATTCCCACGCGCCGTGCCATGCGCGTGGATCCGATTGTGGCGCTGCGCTACGAATAAGAAGGCTTGCGCCAGCAAAGCCATATCCTGCGGTAATCTCTGCACTCTTGCAGCTTCGACCAGCTATGCAGTATAAAAAAGCATGCTCCTCAAGCAGTTCTATCTGAATTGTCTCGCCCACGCTTCCTATCTCATCGGTGACGAAGAGACGCGCATGGCCGTCGTCGTCGATCCGCAACGCGATATCGAGCGCTATCTCGAGTTCGCCGCTGAGAATAATCTGCAAATCAAGCATGTGATTTTGAGTCATCTCCACGCCGACTTCATCGCCGGCCATTTGGAATTGCGTGACCGCGTGGGCGCGGCAATTTATCTGGGCGCCAAAGCCCAAGCCGAATATCGCTTCACGCCGCTTGCTGATGGCAGCGTGGTCGAATTTGGTCGCGTGCGGTTGAAGGCCCTCGAAACGCCCGGCCACACGCCCGAATCAATCTCGATCCTGGTCTACGATCTCAACCGCAGCGGCAGCGAGCCATATGCTGTGCTCACAGGCGACACATTGTTCGTTGGCGACGTGGGTAGGCCGGACCTTCGCGCATCGCTGGGATGGTCAGCCAATGACCTGGGCGGCTTGCTCTACGATTCTCTCCAGTCCAAATTGCTTCCCCTGCCGGATGCCAGCCTCGTTTACCCGGCGCACGGAGCCGGGTCACTGTGCGGCAGGGCCATCAGCAAAGAAACAGTTTCAACTATTGGAGATCAGCGACGATTGAATTACGCACTCCAGCCGATGAGCAAGAAAGCGTTCATCGAACTGGTGACTGCTGATCAACCCGAGGCTCCACCCTATTTCGTTTATGACGCCGTGTTGAACAGCAAGGAACGGCCCACGCTCGATGAGTCGCTCGAACGCAATTTGAAACCGCTGACGCTCGACGCGGTGCTGGCTTTACAGAAGCAAGGCGCACAGATCCTCGACACGCGCGATGCCGAAGAATTCGGCGCGGCTCATCTCGCAGGTAGCATCAACATCGGGCTCGGCGGGCAATATGCCACGTGGGCCGGAACGATGCTCGACCACGAGCATCCCATCGTTATCGTCGCGGCTCCCAGCCGGGAGAATGAGTCGGCCGTGCGGCTAGGGCGCATCGGCTTCGATAATGTGGCAGGCTATCTGCAAAATGGATTGCAAAGCCTCGCATCGCGCCCTGACCGGGTGGCATTTGTCGAGCGCCTAAGCCCCCAGTTCGCCGCGGAGATTATTGCATCAAGCGAACCGCCACTGGCCGTTGACGTTCGCGCGCCCCGCGAACGGGAACAGAAACGCATCGAAGGCAGCTTGAGCCTTCCGCTCAGTCATTTGATGCAAGATCTGAAAGACCTTCCGAAGAACCGCGCCTTGCTTGTCTATTGTGCCGGAGGCTATCGCTCGTCGATCGCCGCGAGCTTACTGAAGGCCAGCGGATTTGATTCCGTCTGCGAAATTGCCGGTGGCCTGGCGGCGTGGGAGTCGGCGAATTTGCCAGTTCAAAAAACTCAAGCCTAGGGAAAAGGCTTCGCTCGCTCCTCGAGGAGCTTCGATCACCGTGTTCGCGTCGAGCCTACACTATTGATAAATCGCGATTTCACTCAGAACCCGATTACTTGCGTCTCTACCATGCTTTTGATTATTGTGGCGGCATGAAGACGTCCGGTGTGATACGCACGCGCGTATCTATGACATGCGACACCGGCATTCGTCCTGTTTCCCGGATATGCAAGACCGTAATCGCAATCTTGCTGGCTGCGTTTCTCCCGCATCGTGCCCATGCCCAAGATACCCTTCCCGTTCAGTGGGAGCAGCTCACCTCCGCCGACTTCGTGAGAGCTATCGCGCGCGCAAGGCACGTGCCTCCTTCCCTTCGGCATCCTCGAAAAACACGGCCCGCAACTGCCCTTGGGTACCGATCTGCTCAACGTACGCTATGCCACCATTAATGCTGTGCACAAGGAATTCGCGATCGTGTTTCCCGAATACTATTTCGGGCAAATTTTCGAGGCGCGTCATGAGCCCGGCACGGTAGCCTATAGCGCGAGCCTGCAACTCGAATTGCTTCAGGCCACCACCGATGAAATGGCGCGGAACGGCTGCGAGAAAGTGATCATCGTCAACGGCCACGGAGGTAATGAGCACCTGCTCCCTTATTTCGCCCAGTCGCAGCTCGCCATGCGGCACGATTATGTTGTTTACATTTTCGGCCTGCCCGATCTCGACCGCGCTGGCCGCCCGGCGGTTAAGTCAGCGGGCGAGCTGCACGCTGGCGAAGCCGAAACGTCGCATACGATCATTTCGGCGCCAGGCGCCGTCCATCTCGACCGCGCGAACGCCGAATCAGGAGCAGATCAGCACCGGCTCAACTTGCCCGATTCGCTCTACACCGGAATCTGGTGGTATGCGCGGTTCCCCAACCACTATGCCGGCGATGCTTCCCATGCCAACAAGGAACTCGGAGAGTTTGATATGCAAACCTGGACGGACGAACTGGTTACCGCGATCAAAGCCGTGAAGGCCGACGCCGAAAGCCTGAAATTGCAGAATGAGTTTTTCGAGAAAGCCTCACACCCGCTCGATACGAAATAGGCCTGGACCGTCACTGAAAGAAGTCATCGGGAATATGATTCGGTGTAGGAATTCGAATCTGCCAACCGGTGTGGTGTGAAATGAACTTTGCCAGCTGAAGCACGTCCTGTTCGCTTCGCTCAACTAAAAAAAAAGAGTTCTCGTTCACTACTGCATATAGACGGTAGTATGGAATCCCCCACTTGGTGCTGAAACGCTGAATAATATCCAAGCTCGCATTCTGATAACGCCGAGAAAACCCCCATATTCTCACACCGGTCCGATGCACGAGGCAGTTCCTCTCCAGATGCCAGACTTCATCGCCGACAGCACACCATAATGCCACTGCGATCAGGATGACGGTAAGAATCAGCCAAGGCTTCACAGCGGCGCTCTTCCATTGAACTATGGCTCGTAATCCTGCCAGGATGCCGAGAATTCCCGCTACGGCGACGATGTACCTGCGTCCGGACGACACGACGCGGAGGTCCACTCCGCCCGCCACTGCGTCCGAACGCCAGCCAGAAGGCAGATCTGACTGATCCGATTCTCCCTTAAGAGGCATACCCGTGTTCTGCTCATATCTTATGGCGCAGCACATTGGAAAGCATCACCTGGCGTGCGTCTGTTGCTGCTGTCGCAACTCTATTCCCGGTTGGTCGGTCACTCGGGAGGATCCAATATCGATTTCCGGCGCTAAGATGGCAGGTATGGCGAAATCCGCTTACCACCAGCTCTAAAATTACTAGCCTTTCACACGGGCATGCGGTGGGCGAAATCCGCAATCTGCGTTGTCGGCCCCACAAGGAGAACCCATGAACTACTCACGCCTCGCCATCGCAGCAGTGGTCGGCACCATCGTCTACTTTGCCTGGGGATACCTCATCGAAGGGTGGCTGATTCGCGACCATTTCATTCCGTCGCAGAGCATTTACCGCGACTCGGTCACGATGCAAAAATATATGCCGCTCGGTCTTTTCTGCAGCTTTGTCGCGATTTTTGTGATGGCAGTGGTCTACGCGAAAAGTGGCAGAGCCGTACCTTCGGGAGCTTTGTTTGGTCTGCTCTTTGGTATTTTCGCGGCCTGCATCCATCCCATTTCTAACTATGTGACGATGAATCTCGACACGCGGCTCGGAGTCGAAACGACCGCGAGTTGTATCGTGCAGTGGACCCTGGTCGGTATCACGATTGGCTTCCTGTATAAGCCGAGGTCACGGGCCTAAGCTGACACTGGTATGTAATCAAGTTCAAAAAACCCTGCGTTTCTACTTGATTGCATAACAGAGTCGGCTCCTAGACCTCGAGTAGACTTTGGTTGTTCGACGACCGAAGGCTCGGGAAAAGGAGCCGAGCATGTTGATTATCGG
>Ga0306921_10000362_pt1 | contig 38538 bp, 43 predicted proteins | sample sta12Cox44000080_FD_203760 | JGI IMG/M metagenome (GOLD analysis project Ga0306921, IMG submission 203760) | Lab enrichment of tropical soil microbial communities from Luquillo Experimental Forest, Puerto Rico - statoxic.12C.oxic.44.000.080 (v2)... | ecosystem: Environmental > Terrestrial >... | reverse complement strand
CCGGTGCATGCGATCTGCGATCTAGCCGAGCGCTACAGTGCGATGACCTACTGCGATGAGGTCCATGCCGTGGGCATGTATGGCCCGCATGGGGGTGGTATTTGCGAGCGCGACAACGCCATGCATCGCGTTGACGTGATCGAAGGCACGTTGGCGAAAGCCTTCGGCTGCCTCGGCGGCTACATCACTGCAAGCGCGGAGCTGGTCGACGCGGTGCGGTCCTACGCCCCCGGCTTTATTTTCACGACGGCACTACCCCCGGCAATCTGTGCCGCCGCCACCGCTGCAATCCGCCATCTGAAAACGTCGGGTTGGGAACGCGAACGCCACCAGGAACGTGCGGCTCGGGTGAAAGCGGTCCTCAACAACGCGGGCCTGCCGGTAATGCCAAGCGTCACACATATCGTACCAGTGTTGGTCGGGGATCCGGAAAAGTGCAAGGCGGCGAGCGACCTGCTGCTTTCCGAGCACGGCATCTACATTCAACCGATCAATTATCCGACGGTGCCGCGTCGCATGGAACGACTGCGAATCACGCCATCTCCCTATCACGACGATGTGCTGGTCGACGCCCTGGCTGAAGCTCTCGTGGACACATGGGAGCGGCTCGGCCTTCCGCTGCGGTCGCGCGCGGCCGCGGCCGAATAAACTCGGTTCTCAATCCTGAAAAGGAGGCCGTTTCGTCAGCGGCATCGCGCTGTCGCTCTTGACCTTGAGAGAACGCGCGCTTCGGCGCGCGACCAATGGCATGGTCAGCGAAACAAAAAAGATACGCGTGAGATGGTGCGCCCCGACATAGACCGGGTCGAGGTTGAGCGCGAGCGCCAGCAGCATCATTGCGTCAACCGCGCCGGGGGCAAATGCGATCATCACTTCGGCCGCCCGCAGTGACGACACGCTCATCAGCACAGCGGCGAACAGGGCGGCCATCGCGACAGCCACCGCGAACGAACCGAATGCCGCGCTAATGAAATTCAGCAATAGCCGCAGCGGCGTATTGGCAAAGCGCGAGCCGGTAACCGCGCCCATCGCGATCATGGCCGTATTGGCAACCCACCAAGGCATGACCGCGTGAATCATACCGCTGCCGTGCAATACGGCGGATGACATCATCGCCCCGAACAAGAGGCCGCCGGGAAAACGGAATCGGTACGCGATGACTGCGACGACGGTCGAAACCGCAATAAGTATTGCGATTTCGTCAAGAACGGCGATGCTCAGCGCGGTGGCAGGTCTTGGCGGTGCATGCCCGACCAAACCAAGGACCGACAATCCAGCTGGCAATCCGACGGCAATGACAACCACGCGAATGCTCTGCACGATTGCAATCGCACGCAAATCGCCGCCGAGTTCGGCCCCCAATGCGAGAACCTGCGACATACCGCCGGGCGCAGCGGCGAGGTATGCGTCAACCTTGCCCCAGCCATGAACAAGCTGCAGATAACCTGCACCGCCGACCGAGATGACGGTCATGGCCAACAACAGCACAACAATGCTGAGTGGGTAGGTCGCCATGCCGTGCAAGGTCTCGGGCGTGACCACTGCGCCGAGCGATATACCGATGAGCACGAATATCGCGCGCATCAGCAGCGTCGGGATGAACATCGGTCGACCGGCGAGCGCGGCGCCAGCCACTGCAAGGATGGAGCCCGACAGCCAGCCGGCTGGAACACCCGCCAGGCCAAGCACCGCACCGCCCACGGCCGCGACCCCCAGCGTCTCCGCCAGATGGCGCAGGTCGGCAAGTCGACTGGTGGCGGAGGGCGCGGACAAAGGCTCAGCTCTCAAAGAGCCAGGCGCACCCGGTGTCGCGGCTCATCAGGCCGGATCAATGACGCGCGCCGCTGCTCGCGTCAAATGCCTTTGGCCGGAAACCTCAGGCCGTCATTTCAGAGATTGACAGCGCGCGGCCATCGTCGCCGCTGAGCACAATACGCACAAGATCGGCGGCATTTCGCGCACCAATCTTTTCCATGATGCGAGCCCGATGGACTTCCACTGTACGGGGACTGATTCCAAGGTGACGGCCGACTTCCTTGTTGGAAGCACCTTCCGCAAGCTGCGTGAGAACTTCGCGCTCACGCGGCGTCAGACGACGCTGGCCAGGAAAGTCTATCGTCAGACCGATCGTCCCGGCTGCACTTCCGTCGCGTCTCGCAAACGCCCTGACGGCACTGCGTACGCGCGCGACGATAGAGCGTGCATCAAGCGGCTTGACGAGATAGTCGAACGCGCCGCTTTTCACCGCCTCGACAGCTGAGCTCACAGCGCCGTCACCCGTCACTATAAAGATCGGGGCGGGATAGCTGCGCGCATTCAGCTCTTTCAGCACCGTTAGACCAGATTTGGCCGGCAGGTGCAGATCGAGCAGCACGGCAGCCGGTGTCCGCGTGCTCGCCACTGCCAGAAATGTCTCGCCATCCACGAATCCGGTCACGCGATAGCCGGCAAGCGTGAAAACCACCGAGAGTGCGTCACGCATCATCGCATCGTTGTCGACGATGAAGAGATCGTTGCTGTCCGAAGCCATGATTACTTCCCTTTGGCGACGCCGGGTACCGGACCAACGACATTCTGCACTATACACGCCAAGGGTTAAGAAAAAAGTACAGGTATTACAATAGTTTACGGTATGATTGGATGGAGCAATTGGTACGTCGGTGAGGCGCGGGCCCGTCCCATATAAAAATCGTGCCTCGGTTGTTGTTCTGTGGTGATTTAGGTCGGCAAAATCGTAGTGAAACGACGCCTGTTCCTGATCTGGAGTGTCTATGTTGCAGGGTTGGGTCGTAATCGCCGTTGCGCTTGCGTATATCGGGCTGTTGTTCCTGGTCGCGAGCTATGGCGACCGCACTCGCGGCCTCGGCCGCGATGGACGCGCGCGATTGCTGATCTATCCGCTGTCGCTCGCAATCTATTGCACATCGTGGACCTTCTTCGGATCTGTCGGCTTCGCTTCACGCACGGGCTTTGACTTCCTGACGATTTATGTCGGGCCGGCCATCATGATTGGCCTGTGCGGACCCCTCCTGATCCGGATCGTGCGCCTGGCCAAAGCGCAAAACATTACGTCGATCGCCGATTTCATCGCCGCGCGCTACGGAAAAGGTCAGGCGGTCGCCGCGACAGTCGCTTTGATCGCGATCGTCGGCACGATCCCCTACATCGCCTTGCAGCTGAAGGCGGTGTCGGCATCGCTCGAAACCATCCTTTCGCACGTCACGGCGGGCACAGAAGTTACTCGTCCGTTGCTGGGCGACATCGCACTTTTCGTTGCCTTGTCGATGGCGACGTTCGCCGTCCTTTTCGGTACACGCCACATCGATGCGACCGAACATCAAGATGGTTTGATGTTGGCGGTCGCAACCGAATCGATCGTCAAACTTCTGGCATTCCTCGCCGTTGGAATTTTCGTGACATTCTGGATGTTCGACGGTCCAGTCGCTTTGTTCAAGGAAGCAATGCAAAGGCCTTCGACCGCCGCCATCTTCGGCCGGGAGCCTCGCGCCGATACATTGATTGCGATGACGCTGCTTTCGTTTGTCGCGTTCATTCTATTGCCACGGCAATTCCATGTGGCGGTTGTCGAGAACAACAACGAAGGCGAGATCAAACGCGCTGTCTGGCTTTATCCTTTGTATCTTGTTCTGATTAATCTGTTTGTGGTGCCGATTGCGCTCGCGGGCCTTTTGACGTTCCCCGCGGGCAAAATCGACAGCGACATGTTCGTGCTGGCGCTGCCCCTCGAAAGCGGTTCGATTTTCTTCACCATTGTCGCCTTTGTCGGCGGCTTGTCGGCGGCCACGGCGATGGTGATCGTCGAATCGGTCGCCCTATCCATCATGGTGTCGAATGACCTGATCATGCCGTTCGTGTTGCAGCGGCGGGAAAGACTGATCAGTCGCCGCGACAACATCGGCTCGATGCTCCTGACCGTGCGGCGCCTGGCGATTTTCGCGATCCTGCTTCTCGCTTATGTGTATTACCGTTCGGCTGGCGAGGCGCAGCTTGCCTCGATAGGCTTGCTTTCGTTCGCAGCCATTGCACAGCTGGCGCCCGCATTCTTCGGCGGACTCCTCTGGCGGCGCGCGACTGCGGCGGGGGCTATTGCCGGGATGACGGCGGGCTTCCTGGTTTGGGCCTATACGTTGCTGCTTCCGACGCTGTCGGACATCGGCATTGTCGGCGAACGCATTCTCACCGAGGGACCTTGGAGCCTCGGTATGTTTCGTCCGCAGCATTTTCTGGGACTCGAGCTGCCTCCTTTGGTCCACGGCGTGACCTGGAGTCTGCTGCTAAACGTGTTGTTCTACATCGGGTTCTCGTTACGCCGCGAACCCTCGCCGATCGAGCGACTGCAGGCCAACACTTTCGTCCCCTCGGACTTCACACCGATTGCTCCCAGCTTCCGGCTGTGGCGGTCTTCGGTAACGGTGGATGAGCTCGCCACCACTGTTGCGCGCTATCTCGGCGAAGAGCGAACGCAATCGGCTTTTGAAAGCTTTGCCGGCGCGCAACGCATCAGTCTTGAGCCAAAGGACGACGCGGACTTCCGATTGATCCGGTATGCGGAGCATATTCTCGCCTCGGCAATCGGCGGCGCATCTTCGCGGCTGGTTCTGTCGCTGCTTCTGCGCAAACGTACTGTTTCGACCAAGGCGGCGTTGAAGCTCCTGGACGACGCCAATGCAGCAATTCAATACAACCGCGAGATTCTGCAGACGGCACTTGATCACGTGCGTCAAGGCATCGCCGTATTTGACAAGGAATTGCAGCTGATCTGCTGGAACCGGCAGTTCGGCGAAATCCTCGATTTGCCGCCAAGCTTGATTCGCGTGGGTATTGGGCTCGCCGACATTCTGCGTTTCAATGGCACGCGCGGCGACGTTGCTTCGGCGAACGTTGAGGAATTCGTTCGCATGCAAATCGAGCGCTACGTCTCCAGCAATGAGCCCTTCCTGGAGCGCTTCGCGCAGGGCCTGGTGATCGAGGTTCGCGCCAACCGCATGCCAGACGGCGGCATCGTCACGACCTACACGGACATTACGGCAAGCGTCGAAGCTGCCGAGGCGCTAGAGCGCTCCAACGAAACGCTGGAGCGGCGCGTGCACGAACGCACCGAGGAGCTGACTCGACTCAACGCCGCACTCGAGCGCGCGAAAGGCGAAGCCGATGCCGCCAATATCTCGAAAACGAAATTCCTGGCGGCAGCGAGCCATGACATCCTGCAGCCGCTAAACGCGGCGCGACTGTACGTCACAACTCTGATTGAGCGTGGTGGACGCGAGGATAGACGGCTGGTCGACAATATCGATGCTTCTCTCGAAGCCGTTGAAGAGATTTTCGGTGCCTTGCTTGATATGTCGCGCCTCGACACCGGCGCTTTGCGTCCTGAGTTCGCCAGTTTTCGCGTCGCCGAGTTGATGCGTCAGATTGAACTCGAGTTCGCGCCGTTGGCTGCCGCCAAGGGCCTGGATCTCACTTTCATGTCCTGCGGTCTCGTGGTGCGTTCCGATCGTCGCCTGTTGCGACGGCTCATTCAGAATCTGGTTTCCAATGCCATCAAGTACACGCCGGAGGGACGAGTGCTCGTGGGATGCCGCCGCCGGGGCGACCATCTGCGCATCGACGTTTACGACACCGGTGTCGGTATTCCGCAATCTCGGTGGCGCGACATATTTGTGGAATTTCATCGTCTCGATCAGGGCGCCAAGATTGCGCGCGGCCTGGGCCTGGGCCTTTCCATCGTGGAGCGGCTTGCGCGCGTACTCGATTGCACGATTGGTCTCGAGTCTGAAGCTGGCCGCGGGTCGCGCTTCACGGTCACCGTACCACTGTCAAATGCGACACCGGTTGAATTGCCGGCGCGGGAGGATACCCGCATTGACCCGAGCCAGCTTGTGGGCATTACAGCGCTCTGCATCGACAACGAACCGTCCGTGCTCGACGGCATGGAAACGCTTCTGCGGAGCTGGAGTTGTGAAGTCATCAAGGCGCCCGACCTTGACACTGCCTTGGCCGTGATCGGGGAAAGTTCGCTGATGCCGAATGGGTTGCTGGTCGACTACCATCTCGACCACGGGAACGGCTTAGAGGCAATCACGGAGCTTCGGCACCGATTCGGCGACCTGTCCGCGATTCTGATCACCGCCGATCGCTCGCCGATCGTACGCGAACAGGCACGGACGCAAGGGATTCAACTCTTGCACAAGCCGATCAAGCCGGCCGCGCTGCGCGCGCTATTGGCGCAATGGCGGATGATGCGCGCTGCTGCAGCGGAGTAGTAATCACCCTTCAGCCGCCGCGCCTTGCGGCCACTGGCCGGCCTCAATCTTGGCGGCAGCAATAACGGCCTGCGTCCGGCTTTCAACGCCGAGCTTCTGCAGAATAGCGGAGACATGGGCTTTCACCGTCGCCTCCGAGACGCCGAGCTGAAAGGCGATCTGCTTGTTCAAGAGTCCTTCCGACAGCATCATCAGCACGCGAACCTGTTGCGGCGTCAGCGTGGCCATCCGCGCCATCAACTCTGCCGCTTCAGCATCCGATCCGCCGGTAAGATCAACGTCGGGCGGCGTCCACACGTCCCCACCCAACACACGCGAAATCGCCGTGCGCATGGCTTCGACACCGAGCGTTTTTGGGATGAACCCAGACGCACCAAATTCCATGCAACGTCGGATAGCGGCCGGGTCATCGTTCGCTGACACGACGATCACCGGCACCCCTGGATATTGGGCGCGCATGTACATTAATCCGGAGAAGCCGCGAACTCCCGGCATGGCAAGATCGAGCAGCACGAGGTCGACATCGCTGCTTCGTTCGAGCAGCTCGACGAGTTCTTCGTAAGTGCCGGCTTCGGCAATCTCCGCTTGCGCCAAGAGACCTGTGACCGCCTCACGCAGCGCTCCACGAAACAGAGGATGGTCGTCGGCAATCACAAACCGGTATTGCAACGCTTCATTCAAATCAGAACTTTCCTCTGAGCGTTTTGGTGGCGCGGCCATGCGCCGCACCATTTTCTTGCAGATTACGCCGCGCTTTAAACCATGTTCCTCCGCTGCTCGTTTGAGCGCAAGCCTTTCACCTCTCGACGAAAATCGCTTTGGTGCAGCGCGAGAAAGCTCTTATAAATCCAAGCTTTAGGCGGTTGACGAATAGGGCCGACGGCTCACCCCAGATTAGTGTTTTCATTACCACCGCCAGCGGGGGCGCATGGCCGGTCGGGTCCGATGGGCCATGCGTTTTCGCCATTAGCGGCGGAAAGGACTTTGGAAAAGCACAAACGGGGGATTCAAGATGAGTGCAGTGGCAGGTACCGCTTCTCGCGCGGGCGGAATGTCGAAGGACGAAAAATTTGTCATCTTCGCATCATCGCTCGGCACAATCTTCGAATGGTATGATTTCTATCTCTACGCGGTGCTGGCACCGTTCTTCGCCTCATTGTTCTTCCCGGCCGGGAATGACACAGCCGCTTTGCTTTCGGCCTTCGCTACTTATGCGGCCGGCTTTCTGGTGCGCCCCTTCGGCGCAATAATTTTCGGACGCATCGGCGACCTGGTCGGCCGGAAATACACCTTCCTCGTCACGATCATGGTGATGGGCACTGCGACATTCCTCGTCGGCGTGCTTCCAACATTCGCCAGCGTCGGCTGGCTTGCCCCGATCATGCTCGTGACCTTGCGCCTCTGTCAGGGACTGGCACTCGGGGGCGAATACGGTGGAGCGGCAACTTATGTTGCCGAACACGCGCGACCAGGTGAGCGTGGCTATGCCACAAGCTTCATTCAAACCACCGCAACACTAGGCCTGCTGCTCGCGCTCATCGTCATCGCGCTTTGCCGTGGCAACATAGCCGCCAAAGATTTCGCCGAGTGGGGATGGCGCATTCCGTTCCTGGTGTCGGTGATCCTGCTGGTGTTCTCGGTTTACATCCGGCTCAAGCTGAATGAGACGCCGATTTTCCAGAAGATGGTAGCGGAAGGAAAAGGCTCGAAGGCACCGTTGACCGAGAGCTTCTTCCACTATCCAAACAACAAATACGTGCTGCTTGCTCTGCTCGGCGCCACCGCCGGTCAGGGCGTCGTCTGGTACACAGGGCAATTCTATGCGCTGTTCTTCCTGGTGATCACCTTGAAGGTCGATTACGTGACGGCCTACATGTTGATCGGCCTGTCGCTAATCATCGGCACGCCATTCTTCATCTTCTTCGGATGGCTCTCCGATCGCATCGGCCGGATCAAGATCATTCTGGCTGGCTGCGCAATTGCGGCGATCACGTACTTCCCGCTGTTCCAGGGATTGACTCACTACGTCAATCCGGACCTGGAAGCCTTTGCCAAGGCCAATCCGATTACAGTCAGCGCCGATCAGTCGAACTGTAATTTCCACATCTTCGTCGGTCCGTGGTCGAAATTTACCGACTGCGATCGCGCACAGGACTTCCTGACCAAGTCGGGCCTGTCGTTCAAAACGGTGAACGCGCCAGGCTCCAAGTCGGTCGATTTGGATATCGGCGGGACGAAGGTCCAGGGTTGGGATAACGCCAAATGGACGGCCGCTCTCGCCGCCAAAAACTTCCCGAAGGCCGCCGATCCCAAGAAGATCAATTGGTTCATGACCGAATTGATCCTGGTTATCATGGTGATCTACGTGACCATGGTGTACGGACCGATCGCGGCCTTCCTGGTCGAGATGTTCCCGACCAAGATCCGCTACACCTCGATGTCGCTGCCGTATCACATTGGCAACGGCTGGTTCGGTGGAATGTTGCCCCTGCTCGCCACGGCGGTGGTGGCCGCGCAGGGCGATATCTATGCCGGTCTCTGGTATCCGATCATCGTGGCGGTGATGACGTTGGTGGTAGGCCTCGTCTTCCTGCGCGATACCAAAGACGTCGATATCACCACCGGCTCCGGTGTGGCCATTCAGAAAGGCTGATCACCGAGAGGGCGGCGCACAACCGCCGCCCTCTCCTTTCCTCGACGCTCCGCAATGCGGGGCGTTTTCATTTTCGGCTACCGATGAATTGGAGCATCACTTCCCGGCCATGCGGCCTGCGCCGATGTTCGATGAGGTAGATGCCTTGCCACGTCCCGAGTGCGAGTTTTCCGCGGGTTACTGGCACATGCAGTGACACCCCATTCAGCATTGCTTTGATGTGCGCCGGCATGTCGTCCAGGCCTTCCGAATCATGGATCCAGTTCGCGTTTTCGGGCGCCAGCCGATCGAGCGCGGTAAGCAAATCCACTTGCACGTCGGGATCGGCATTTTCCTGAATCGTCAACGAAGCCGAGGTGTGTCGCAAATAGATCAGCAACACCCCCTCGCTTGCTCCGATGCTGTCGATAAAGCCTGCGGCGTCAGCGGTAATATCGATGAAGCCATTGCCCCGCGTATCCATGCGCAAGGTCGCAGTGGTGATAAGTTGTGGCGCGGCCTCGACTATGGCGGACAAACGACCAGGCATAAATTCGGCCTCGCTCAGGTCGGCCGTCTAGGTCTTGCGCATGATGTCTTTGCGAACCGTGCCGAACATTTCGACAAGGCGACGCCAGGTTTCTTCAAGAAACTCGCGGGCGCGGGTCATGTCTTCCTGCGTTGGCAACTTGATCGTTAAATCGGAGCCGTTGCCGGATTGCGGCGACAGATCTGCCGGCGGACGTGGCGGCGGCGGATCTCTCAAAGCGGCAACTTCTTTCTTCAGCGATGCAACTTCATCCTGCAAGCGGCCCACCTTTTCTTCGAGTCCCTTCAGGAAGGTGACGCCCTTGTGCATGTCTTCGCTGCCAGCTGCAGATGAGGTCCGATCGACCGGGACAGTCTGGCAGGTCCATCCGGTCGCCTGCGCGCTGCAATAGGCGATCTCGCCGTTGGCGCTGTCGAGCCTGATGAATCCGTTGTCGACGCGATTGAAGCTGTACCGGCTCGCGATCGGTGCTTGCGTATTTGACGCGGCGGACTCCTGGAGCGCCGCCTTCTCCCCTTCGTTCGAGCTCTGCGCCCACGAATATCCGCAGGGGCAGACGAGGATTACTGCGAGTGCAAGCGTAGAAACGCGCATGGCGCCTACCTCTAAACAGCGGTGGGATATCAGTAGCCTATCACCGACACGGCATCGGCTGAACCTGAACGCGTGCGAATGTAGCGTCAGTCGTTCTGCAGTGCACGGCCACGCCCGTTTTTCGCCACCGAAATTTCTGCTTTTTCGCTACATATCAAACACTTATGCCGCAGGTTCGTTCCTTGACTCGATGAAACGCGATAAGTATGGTCCGCGCGGCTTTTAGGGCGGCGGGGACTCGCAAGACCTGAAACCGACGCGAGTCGCAAGCATGGCTAACGGCACGCGCGGCAAAGACAATCGCAACGACCCGCCGGACGACGAGGCTGCTCTCTCCGCGAGGCTCCAACGTCTCGGCAATCGGCTCGCGCAGGCGAATCGACCACCCGAAAACGACACCGGTCCTCGTCAGACTGCCGATCCTTCGGCGATCGCCCGCGGTTTCCGGCTGTCGACTGAACTGGTCGCTGGGGTACTTGTGGGCGCGGTGATCGGCTGGCTGCTTGACCGCTGGCTGGGAATTTCGCCCTGGGGGCTCATCGTCTTTTTGTTGCTCGGCTTCGCGGCGGGCGTATTAAATGTGATGCGGGCGGCAGGAGTCGTTCGCGATAGACAACTGTAGTGCTCATGGCTGTCGATCCAGTCCATCAATTTCAGATCATCGACCTCTTTCCGGTCGCCAAAATCGGTAATACCGAGATCGCTTTCACTAATTCTGCAGCCTACATGGTTGCCGCGGTAGTGATCATCACCGCGTTCCTTCTTGTCGGTACGGCCAGGCGCAGCCTGGTGCCGAGCCGCGTGCAATCCGCGGCGGAGCTGACGTATGAATTCGTGGCAAACACCATACAAAGTACGGCGGGCACCGAGGGAATGCGGTTCTTCCCCTTCGTGTTCACACTGTTCACTTTCATCCTGACGGTGAACATCGTCGGCCTGATTCCGTACGCCTTCACCGTCACAACACACATCATCATTACCGTAACATTGGCGATGTCAGTCTTCTTGACGGTCCTTGCCTATGGATTCTGGAAGAACGGGCTTCACTTCTTCAACCTGTTCGTGCCCAAGGGCATCCCGATCTACATCCTGCCGCTCATCGTATGTATTGAAGTGCTGTCGTTCCTCTCGCGCCCGATCTCTCACAGCGTGCGTCTCTTTGCCAACATGCTGGCCGGTCACATCACGCTGAAGGTCTTCGCAAGCTTCATCACGCTACTTGGAAGCGCGGGAATTATCGGCATGGCCGGCGCGACGTTGCCGCTCGCGATGGTGGTTGCACTGACGGCACTCGAACTGCTCGTCGCCTTCCTGCAAGCCTACGTCTTTGCCATCCTCACCTGCATCTATCTCAACGATGCCATCCATCCGGGTCATTGAAGACCGGACAAGATCAAGCAAAGGAGTTCGTCATGGATCCAATCGCAGCAAAATACATCGGTGCCGGAATTGCCTGCATCGGCATGGGCGGCGCCGGCGTTGGCGTGGGTGCCATCTTCGGTCATTACCTGGCCGCCGCCTTGAGAAATCCGTCGGCCGCCCAGGGCCAATTCGGCAATCTGATTTTCGGATTTGCCGTGACCGAAGCGCTCGGCATCTTCTCGCTGCTGATCGCCCTTTTGCTTCTCTTTGCGCTGTAAGAACTAGTCGCGTTTTCCACTATGGCCACGACTGCCCATACCGAGGTGCCGGGCGAACATAAGGGCGCGTTTCCGCCCTTCGATTCGCACACGTTTGCATCGCAACTCGTATGGCTCGCCATCACCTTCGTGTTGCTCTACGTGCTCATGGCGAAAGTCGCGTTGCCGCGCGTCGGCGGCATCATCGCGGAACGGCAAAAGCGGATTGATGGCGACCTCGCGCAGGCGAATTCGTTCAAGACGCAATCCGACGGTGCGCTTGCCGCTTATGAAAAGTCTCTGGCCGATGCCCGCAATCGGGCACAGTCAATTGCCAACGATATGCGCGAGAAACAGGCTGCTGAAGCGGAATCGACCCGCAAAAAGCTCGAGCATCAGCTGCAAGCCAAGTTAGCCGACGCAGAAAAGACCATCGCTGGAACCAAGCAGGCGGCGATGGCAAATGTGCACGGCATTGCGACAGATGCGGCCAAGGCGATTGTCGAACGGCTTACGGGCAAAGCGCCGGCGGACAATGCGATCGACGCAGCGGTCGCTGACGTTCTGAAGAGGTAACGGAAGCCATGGAACTGCTGCGTGATCCGGAAACGTGGGTGGCGATCGCATTCGTCATCTTCGTATGCTTCCTGGGCTATCTCGGCGTGCACAACATGGTGTCAAAGGCGCTGGACGATCGTGCCGGGCGCATCGGCGCCGAGCTCGACGAGGCGCGCAAGCTCAAGGACGAAGCAGCCCAGCTCCTCGCGGAATATCAGAGAAAGCAGCACGCCGCTGAAACCGAAGCGGAAGAAATCATCGCCGGCGCAAAGGCCGAAGCCGAAAGGCTTGCGACGGAAGCAAAGACGAGGATCGAAGATTTCGTGACTCGACGCACCGCGATGGCTGAAACCAAGATCGCCCAGGCAGAAGCGCAGGCAGCGGCCGACGTCCGCAGCGTCGCCGCCGAGGCTGCCGTTGCCGCCGCGGAAAAGATCCTGAGCGTGGAAGCCAAGGGCAAGCTCGCTGGCGAGCTTCTCACCAAAGGGATCGAAGACGTTCGCAAGAAGCTGAACTAGCTCCTCAAATCGCGATCGTGAATGCGCGCAGACCAGCCACTGCGGCGTTTTCTCAGCTTTGGCGCGGATTTGTCCCAGGGGCGGTGCGCGGCTTTGGCTTGCTTGCTGGTTTCTTTCTTCTTTCCTGCTGTGCTCCCGCAGGATCGAATCCCACGTAGACCACATAAGCATCGATATTGGACACCGGCTGCGGCAACGGGAACGAAATTTCCGGATCGACGTGCACGAAGGGAACGCGATCGACTGCTCCTGCCACGACAACCTGCACGCTGGCGAATCTTGACAGAATGGTTTTGGGGTTTACCCCTTCTTGAACCACGGCAAGTCGAATCGGCACGTCGACCGTGCCGGCCCCACCGGCAGGGCCGGTGATAACCCGTCCCTCGACACCGACTTTCATCGTCATGATGCCGGAATTCACGTGACACTCGCGCGCGGTACGGACGATTGTGGCCTGATAACGCAGGTCCAGCGCGGAAGGCTCTTCGCCCGGCTTGCTGCCGACCATGAGCGTAGCGGCACCCGTACGCACACTGACACCAGGACACTCGATATCGGGGGCGGGTTCCCCTGCAACCTGGGTGTCGGCACTCGCCTTGGATGACGTACTGAAAAGGTCCAGCGCGGATGAACTGAAGAGATTGCTCGATCCGGAGCCGCAGCTGGCAAGCCCCATTGACAGGCCTAACAGTGCGATTTTGCCGGCTACCCGCATGTTCTTACCATTTTCTTTGGCGGCATTTTTACTCGCGCGCCCAGACAACCGAATCATTGTGGCAGTCAATCGACATCGTCTTTGAGACGCGCATAGAGCAAGTGATCCTGCCAAACTCCGTTGATACACAGATAGCCGCGGGCGTAACCCTCGCGCTTGAACCCGGTCTTTTCCAACAGACGGATTGAAGCGACGTTGTCCGGTATGCAAGCCGCCTCCAGCCGGTGCAAGCGCAGGGCGGAGAAGCTGTAAGGTATCAGGGCCCGCACGGCCGCGGTCATATACCCCTTGCGGGCAAATGGCGCACCAACCCAATACCCAACACTGCCCGCCTGCGCCACCCCGCGACGAATATTGGCGATCGTCAGTCCACCGACCATGGCGTTGTCGTCGCTGCGGAATATCAAAAAAGCATAGGCCAGATCGCTGCGCTGATCTTCGGCATATCGTTTGAGCCTGCGGCGAAAAGCACCGCGCGTAAGATCGTCAGCCGGCCAGATCGGCTCCCAGGGAACCAGAAAGCGCCGACTTGTTTCGCGCAAGGCCACCCACTCGGCAAAATCGCCGCTGTGCGGCGGACGCAACGTCACGCCCGCGCCGGTCATGCTCGGCACTGTTTCGTTGGAACTTACGGTTCGGAAAAACGCCATGGACGTATCGCGGTCATGCCGCGCGGCGGACCAGACTTTCGGCGATCGCAGCGGTACTTGCAAGTCCGCTGCCCGGCCCAAGCGCGGCGATCGCAGGTCTGGCGCGACCGATCAAAGCACGACCCGCCGCACGGGCGCTTTCGACGGTCACTGCATCGACCTTGGCGACAATCTCCTCAAGCGGAACCGGACGTCCATAAGCGAGCATCTGTCTGGCCAGTTGGCCCACGCGCGCCTCAGAGCTTTCTAGCGCCATTAGTAGACCTGCTTTCATCTGCGCCTTGGCGCGATTTACCTCGGCATCGTTCAGCGTTTCAGTGGCATTGCCAATCTGATCGATAACGACACGCATGAGTTCAGGGGCGTCAGATTCGTCGGTGCCCGCATAGAGAGCGAATAGCCCAGTGTCGGAAAACGGCATGTGGAACGCGTGTATTGCGTAACAAAGACCGCGAATTTCCCGAACTTCCTGAAACAGGCGCGAGGACATGCCGCCACCAAGCACGCTGGTGAACACCTGCAGGCTGTAAAGCTGATCGTCGCGTACCGGCAATCCCTGCAGCGCCATGGCGATATGCACCTGCTCGAGGTCACGCGTTTCGACTTTGGTGCCACCGCGGAAATGCGCTGGCTCGGGTTCGGGAGCGCGCGGTCCCTGGAAGGTCGTCAGGCGCTTGTCGATTTCCGCCACGATCGCCTCGTGTTCCACAGCACCGGCTGCGGCTACCACCATGTTGGGGGCCCTGTAGTTGCGCGACAAATACGCGCGCAAACGCGCCGGGTTGAACGAGCGCACGGTCTCTGGTGTGCCGAGAATGGAGCGGCCGACCGACTGGAGAGGAAATGCCGTTTCCTGAAGACGATCAAATACGAGATCATCGGGTGCATCTTCAGTCGCACCTATTTCCTGGACAATCACATTCTGTTCGCGCTTCAATTCATCGGCGTCGAAAGTCGGCTCGGACAGAATATCTGACAGGACATCGATTGCGAGGAGGACGTCCGCCTTGAGCACGCGTGCAAAATAGCCGGTCGATTCTACGCTGGTCGCTGCATTGAGATCCCCGCCGACCGCCTCGATCGTCTCCGCGATCTGCCGTGCGGTGCGGCGCTTGGTGCCCTTGAACGCCATGTGCTCAAGCAAATGAGAGATACCGTGTTCATCGGGTTTCTCGTTGCGGCTCCCCGAACCGATCCACACACCAAGAGACGCCGTTTCAAGATGCGGCATTCGGTCAGTCATCACCGAAAGACCCGACGGAAGACGGGTAACTTCAACACTCATGCAGCTGCTCCTTCACGCGCCGCGCGCGACACAGATGTTACGTATTGCTGTACGGCCGTCTGATTTGCCGGTAAGACAACGATCCGTTCTTCCCGACGCCCCAGATCGGCGAGCGTGTCAGGTAGCGCGGGCGTTACGCCGCAGGCAGCCTTGACCGCATCAGGAAATTTCGCGGGATGGGCCGTCGACAGGACAACCATCGGGACCGAAGGATCTCGTTTCTCTTTCTCCGCCACCGCAAGGGCAACCGCAGTGTGCGGATCCACGCGGTAGTCTGCCTCACGGACCCAGGCACGAATCTCCGCAGCGCTCTCCTGCTCATCGGCCCGATCGGCGGTGAAAAGCGATCGGAGGTCCTTAATTGCCGATGCGGACAGAGCGAAGCGACGATGCTGAGCCAAGGAGGCCATCAACGCCCGTACGGCCTGCGCATCCCGCCCGTAAGCGTCAAACAACAGGCGCTCGAAATTGGATGAAATCTGAATGTCCATCGACGGCGACGTCGTTGCAATGACGTCGCGGATCTCATAGGTCCCGGTCGCAAACGTGCGCACAAGGATATCGTTGACATTGGTCGCCACCACGAGGCGATCAATCGGCAAGCCCATGCGCGAGGCGACATATCCGGCATAGACGTCGCCAAAATTTCCGGTCGGCACGGTGAACGCGATTTTTCGCTGCGGAGCACCGAGCGCAACCGCTGCCGTAAAATAATAAACCACCTGAATGGCAACACGCGCCCAATTGATCGAATTCACGCCGGAAAGCCGCACGCGATCACGGAACGCGTGGTGATTGAACATGGCCTTCACCAAGGCCTGACAGTCGTCAAATGTCCCTTCGATGGCGAGCGCATGCACGTTTGAGTCCGGCGCTGTACTCATCATCCGGCGCTGCACTTCGGAGATCCGCCCCTGCGGAAAAAGTACGACGACGTCCGTCTGCGCGCGGCCGCGAAACGCTTCGACAGCTGCACCGCCCGTGTCACCGGACGTCGCGACCACAATCGTGGTGCGTTCGGCGCGTTGATGCAGCACGTGATCCATGAGCCGCGCAACAAATTGCATCGCCAGATCCTTGAAGGCGAGCGTTGGCCCATGAAAAAGCTCGAGCACAAACAGGCTCGGGCCGAGTTGGATCAACGGCGCCACAGCCGGATGGCGAAAATTGCCATAGGCTTCGCGCGCCATGCGTGCCAGGTCCGCTTCCGCGATGCCATCCCCGACGAAGGGACGAATCACTTCAACGGCGACTTCGGCATAGGGCTTCCCCGCGAAGTTCCCGACGATCGCGCGATCAAGCGTGGGCCAGCGTTCCGGCACATAGAGACCGCCGTCGCGGGCGAGGCCCGCGAGCATCACATCGACAAAATCGAGCGAGGGAACCTCGCCCCGGGTAGAGATGTAACGCATTGATTTAGCTTAAGTTTGCGGTCCGGTCACGCTCGGCAGTTGCACAGTAGCCCCGGGCGCGCTCTTGCACAAGAAAACGCTCAGTTCCGTCGAGTGCGGCTGTCTTTCAGTTAAAGAATTGATTGGCCTAACGAATAGTGCGGCGTGGGAGGTCGATTTTAGCTGTAGTAAGTGGCTAGTAAGTGGCAACGATCAAAGCCTTCGCTCGCTTCGATAGCACTCTGCGCATTTCGGATCGCAATCTTTGTCTCTCTCGTTGTCGTTGAGCGCTGCCATGAGTGAGCATCTGAGCTTTTAATAAGTCTCCCAACATGCCCCTCCCTTTATTGATGGCTGCTCATGACGAATACTGCTTCAGCACTTGCTCGGCGTCGAATGCTCCCTGTGCACCCGGTTCATTTGCATGGAACATAATAACCGTTACAGCAGCACCGGCGGTGGGAGCGTGCATGACGGCTGTGCTACCGAACGTGTTAGCGTTTGCGTTCATGAACCCGTGGCCATAAGAGCCGCTCATGTTAGTGTTGCTGCTTCCAATGGTGCCCGCCACCACTGAACCTTGCTGAAGGGAAGCATCTTCAAATTTGAAGTGGGTGTAGCCTCTGTTGAGCGTCGCTTGAGCTGCCGCTCGCATTGTCTGTGGCACGGTTTGTCCGGTGAATAGCAACCCTTTTGATTGCGTATCCAAGCGAACGACATTCGGCGCTAACGGCAGTTCTTGAGTGGTAATACAGCCAGCTAGCGCTAAGCCAGCCAGCACTCCGCAAATCGAAGTGTACTTCATGCCCCATCCCCAAGTTTTGCCCCAGGAGATGGTATCGCAACCGGACCGAACAGCACAATGCTACCAACTAAGTTATGTAATCCTCGCCGAGTTTGGCGGTGAGCTGATTAGCCCGTCTGCTAAATAGGACACTGCTAAATAGGTCTTTGCTGATGCTGCTATAGGGCGCTGCTAATAGGAAACCGCTAATAGGAAACTGTTAGGACGCTACTAACTAGCACGCTGCTAAGCGTCACTAACCCTCACACCCAATCGCTTCCAAAACGCTACAAGGCATGGATCGAAGATAGGCTCACGTAGCGGCAATGCGTCTCTCTCACCTAGTCACAATCTCTTCATCAAATCAGACTTACAAGTCCATTTTGGTACCGCAGCCCAATGAGGCGTCCCAATGTACCAAACCCAAGCCATCGCTAATTGGCGCTTACTTGAAAGTGAAATCGTCTCCGCACTCCGCCAATGTGGATTGAAGGTCGAGAAGAACTCCATAGGTGATCCTGTCATTGGGGAAGTAAATTTCGCAGCCCTTGCAAGGGCCTTGAGCAAGCGGGTGCTAGTGAAAGCGACACCGGTGGGGGCGAAGACGTGATCCCCTGGTCACCCCATCAACTCGGTCGCCAATGTGCTAAGCCATCTCAATGGCGTACAAAGGACGCATAGGCACTAAAGAAACCGAACGCCACTATCCGCATATCATTGAGCTAAGGGTGCCACCGAACGGCTTCGGTATAAGGCTCAACACCATGCACCGTTGGCACTCTACTCGGGGCATTCAAAGCCAACGAGGCAGAGGAAGTTATCACGAAGGTCGGCATTATGTTCGATGGTGCTTCGCTAATCCGGATGATGCGAAGGCATTTCAAGAAGAGTTTGGCGGGGAGCTAATTCGCCCATCAACGTAGTTGGCTCAAGCTCCAGCAAGAACGTAGCGGCAAGCTCGGCCGATCAGCCAAGCGATAGTGCCAAGCACGGCTAATATTATGACGGTTCCCACATCGCTAGGCTCCGTTCGGTTGAACCAAACGAAGGCGCAAATTGCCCCTGTTACAACGGCCAGGATGCAGCAGAGCCAATAAAGACCGTTCCCCAATCTCGCAGCCATAACAGCCCCCTCACCAATCATTCATTTCGTGAATAAGATCGCCGTCTCACTTAATAAGTTCTGCGGATTTAGTCTTGATATCTTGCGCCAGGATTTTGGCAGTTTCCGCCTCGGCTGAAGCGGGATGACCGTTCTAGCGCTGTCATAATCTATGAATTAATTCGGCAAAGGTCGGAGCTTAAGCAACGACAAGCCGGTCACCACGTTCAGTGTGATCGAACCCTGAAGCGAGCTCGGCTGAAGCGCAACGGTGCGGTTGGAACCGCCAAGAAGAACGCTCGGGCCAGCACCCACGCCAATGCCAGCATCTCCCGAAACGCCGACATATTCTCCAGCGAGCGCTCCGGGGGATAATCCAGTTGTCGGTGCGAGGACGACAAAGCCAAATACGCTGCCGGCATTGATGCCGGGGTTCTGATCCAAGGTGTTGAGGGCACCTGCATAGGCTTCGGATGAGATCGGCACAGTTGGGGTGAAGAGGCAACGCATCGACTGGTGACCGGGTATGCTGAAGCCGACATTCGGATCGACCTTGCAATCAAGGCTACCCGCCAGCGTCCATGATTGCGGAGCCTGAGCCGCCGTTGGTTCGGCGAGCGTCGCTGTTAGGGCGAGCGTCGCTAGCAACAATCGATGGCAATACATGGATCATCAGATCCTTCTGTGTATCGACCATAAGAGCTTACGATCAATAGCAGACAGTTCGATTGGCACTATTTCCCGCTACGATGGAGTTAGCGCCAAGGTCAGACCAGACCATGGTTGTTCTGGGTGGGGCAGCACTCCCTCTGGCCCACCAATGGCAGCAATGACACTTCCGCAATCAATCCGATGCTACGCCGTCGCCCCTCGGATTGCCCGTGCGGCAAAGATGAGGATGCATGCTCCGATGAAGCCAGCGATCAAATAGCCTATCCAACCGCCACCGAGCGAGACACCGAGCATGCCGAATAGCCAGCTAGCGACTGCGGCCCCTATGATGCCAAGGACGATGTTCATCACGAGGCCCATTTGGCTTTTCATGAATTGCTCGGCAAGCCAGCCTGCAATTCCGCCGACGATGATGGCTGCAATCCAGCCTATCTGTGGGTCGTCCATTGCCGATCTCCTTAAATGGAAGACCTAATCCTATCATTTTGACTATGACGCATGCATTATTGTTTCAGGGAATACTTGAATAGTGCAATGTCAAAACAGCATGGCATATCGAGTTAACGGCCCGTAACGGATGGTGTTCGTTACGGGCCGCTATTGCCTCAAGCAGATTATCCGGGCTGAGGAGCGTAACCTGCCTCTCCGGGTTAGCACTTCATATCGGGTGTCTTCAGTTGGACTATGGTCCAACTTTAGCGCAGTCATCATCGTTCGATTGCGCTATCGCTATCGATTGTGCGGCGTTGTTATTGATCAGCTCATTGGCCTGCGTTGAACTGCTTGATACGGCGACCAATGAACTTGTGTAGGTTGTCCGAGACGGAAACGCCGTAGTCACGTTTAAGAATTTCAACGACACGCTGGGCCTGCTCTTTGACAGTGTTGTGCCCTTGCTCACTCCGCATCGTCGCAATTGCCTTGTAGAGATGCTCGATCTTTCTCTGTTTCCTAGCTTGCTTCACGCCGCCCCCTTAGTGCTCCCAGCGATGATCATATGATGCCGGAATTTCACACAATTTGCGCAAGCCATCCGATGATGCGCCAGCTAGCGTGAAGAGGCAGGCGCTGTCTTCTTCAATGGCAGTTTATAATGATAAAGCTCCATAACAGCCTTAGCGTATTCAAGTGACGGATTTTGGTTACAATAATTCAGGATGAACTTCTTTTGGGCATCAATGGGCACTGCCGCCATATCTCGATAGGTTCCCGTTGTTTCCGTGATATTAAAGCCGCTCATAAATCCTTGGGCCCATGTAAAAAATAAACTATCGACTTGATCGGGGTTCTGCCGATAGTCCGCTGCAAACTTACCGCACGTTACGGACCCCGGTCCCATAATCGCTGGGTCAGCTATTGAGTTTGTCGTTTGGCTCAAAAGCCCCAATACAAACGCAATCCCGCATATTGATTTCATGACCCCTCCCAACACTTCTGACATTCTAACTCTTTTGCTAAAGGCAAAGTGAAAAATTCTCACAGAATTTGCGAAGGTGTAGTGCGCTGGACTGAGCGAGAGAATTTTGGCCCCGGGCCCTCCATCTCTGGCGTTCGAAAGATAATTTAACACGCAACGATGATCCAATCATCAGCGCAACAACGCAACGAAGATGTTTGAATAATTGTTGACTGCTCTCGAACACAAGCGCCGAGATGAGAGCGAGCTTCAACACACATTGGAGGAGCTGACAATGAACGGACAGATGATGACTATTGCTCGGTATCTCGCAAGGGAGGCTGTGAAGCGAGAGATGTACGCACAGGGGATCAAGCTGCGAGAGGTCGAAGCCGGTGAGCTTAGTCGAGCGGCCAACCGTTACGTTGAGGATCCATCCGGAGATCATAGAGCTGGCCACTGCACGATACTGGGATTGTGTGAAGAGAGGTGTAATCAAACTCCCACGTAATCGAAGAAAGGCAAGCTAATGAGTGACCTTGCCGTTACGGGTAATGTGCAGAGTAAGGTTACTGATCCTCACAGACGTAAAGATTTTCTTGATCCAAGTGAGATGAAGACGTTCCTCGATGCTGCTAAGGCCGGTCGCCAAGGGGTCCGAGATCACCTCCTCTTTCTGATGATGTACCGGCACGGTTTACGCTGTAGCGAAGCCGTGGACCTCCGGGTTGAGGATGTGAGCTTTGATCGAGCAACCTTATGGGTGAAGCGATTAAAAGGCTCAAACTCAGGCACACATCCGATTGAGGGTGATGAGCTGCGAGCAATCCGGCGCTATCTCAACTCTCGTCAAGACAACTTGCCTTGGCTCTTTCTTTCAGAACGCCAAGCACGATTAACTCGGTTCGCAGTTAATTACCTCATTAATCGAACCGCTGAGATAGCGGGCTTCACTAATCTTCATCCGCACTGCCTCAGACATTCTTGCGGTTATGCGTTAGCTGATCGTGGCGTTGATCTCCGCACAATTCAGGAATGGCTTGGGCATCGTTCGATTGAGATGACGGTGAGATATACGAGGATTTCACAGCGGCGGTTTAATGGACTTTGGCGGTAAACCTGCGACTGCGTTACCGAAGTTGACTGACACTAAAAGGCCGCATGTGCAGGTCATGAGGGGGCCGAATTTGAACGGGGAGGTGTAATGGCGAAATCGAAAGCGGAAGTCAGCAAGGGGCGTAACCGTGCACCGATTAGGATCACCAAGAAAAACTATCCGATGACTTCTAAGGTCATTGGGGTTTCGCCACGTTGGCAGGGGTTCACAAACGATGATGACACATACCGTATCGATTGGCGACAACTTGCAGCCTTTTGAACGATCACTGGGCTACCCTCCCGTTTACATGGGCGAACTAGAGGAATGGGCTAGCACGATAAAGGGCAAGGCGGCGCTTAAGGCAATTCCAGAAACTGTTACTGACTATGAAGGGCAGTTGCAGGCTTGGCGCAGGCGCTACCCTGAATGGTTTGAGGAAGTAACGTTTCGCCATCGAGGACCTGCGAATGATGATGATGGCTTCGGACAATAGTGGGGCCAAGGGGAAGTTCTGCCGGTCACCTACGGTCCAGTGCGATGGAAAATAGACGTGCCCCATTCGTTATAGCCGTGGTTGCGGCAGTGCTACTGATGCAGCCGCCAAGCGCTCATGCGCAAGAACGTACACCTTCTCCTGTTCCGCAAGTGAGGGAACAAGAACAAGCTGAGAAGCAGGAGAAGGCACTCCGTCGGAAAGAGATCGACGAGGCCTACAAGGCCACGATTAAACGAACTCCAGAGGTCAAACAATCAGTCGATCCTTGGAGCAATATGCGCATTGCTCCTCAGAAATAGTGTCGCTGTATCGTCATGAAGCTGACACACGTAACCTCACTGCAACAGTCAGGGAAATTCGTAATCCAGACCAACCTAGACGCTATGAATTACAGGTAGGATGTTAACTCCGGCCTCATCGATTGGGCGCATTTCATCGGTTGGGGACGGAAAGGATCGGGGGCTTTCCTCCCACTCATAGGCTCCTGATTTCTAAACTTGCATAGGATGGTGAATGAGATCGGGAGCCGCCTTCAATGCTCACCGTAGAGCGGCTCCCGATTTTCCAAATGAAAAAGATAGTGGCCCCGATCCGGGGGCTTTGGGGACGGGGGCATGGGATCGGGGCCGTTGCTCTCTCTTGGGGATCGAGAGCGCCCGGATTTTACTCCTCGGCCCATTTCAACAATATGACTTAATTAGCAATGCTGCGCCGCAGAGCATTGCAATGATGGCTAGAGTGATGTGGCGGGCCCTACCTATCGATGCAAGAATTCGGGGGCTACTCACCGAGCTTGGGTGGCGATGGGAGCGGCCCCCGATCTCCTTCCTCCCAACCGATGAGGTCACCCAATCGATGAGGTCGGAGCCAACATTCTAACCGCAATTCATAGCCATGAAATATATTGGCAGTGTGTTACTGCACTAACTGATGACTGTTAGTGGCTTCAACTTGCCGGTTAGACCCTTCTAACTATCCGATCAGGGACGGAGGATTGTTCGATCATCTTCGGTGCTGGTGGTTCGATAGTTGTCACTCCGTTGCTTCGAGCCATTGCCCTAGCAAGTCGATCAGCAAAATCCCCATCGGTGATCTGCGCCGTCACTGCTAACTTCGGCACCTCGAACGGCAAAGCTGCAATAGCAGCTCGCATCCTTGTGCTTAGTGGCACATCAGGGTTTCGATAAACCGTCCTAAGCAAATCCAAGGCGCTATGCTCAACTTGCTCCATTTCCTGCTTCCATTGCTTGGGGACTATGGGGACTATTTTTCCTTTTTCTAAAGAAGAAAAACCGGGAGAGTGTCGCCGCTCTTTGAGTTCAAGTTCGATTTTTCTCGGCTACCCATGGGCGTCGATTTTCTTCTACTACCGCAGAGGGTCCCTGGTTCTGGACAACGGGGAGTTTTAGTCCCCTTAGTCCCCGGGGAGGATTTAGCGTTTGCGGATTTCAAATCCATCTTTGTCACCCTCGCCGGTTTGACGGAGATCGAGGCCGAACTCGATCTCGATGTTGCAGGTTTTTCGGAGGATAGGCACGGCTCGACGGAGTTGGCGGCCAAGCCAAGTGTCGGTTTTAGGCCAGGTCTTGTGTTCGAGGAGGTGGTTTTGTTTGGCTTTGGCTACGGCTTTTCGTAGCGCATCCAATAGCGGCTTGGTGTTGCCTCTCCAGCCTTCGGGGTTGAGGTCGATTAGGAGTTTGATGGCTTGAGCCACGACGTCTTGTTTGAAGGCTAGTCGCATTGCTCGCTCAGAGTTGGTGGATAGAGCGCTGAGGAATTCACCTTCTTCAAACCCAAGCGCACAGCAACCAGCTTCGGCAAACTTGGCAAAGTCAGGCATTCTGAAGCGACCGTAACCGCTTAAATCAACTCGATCAGCGCCAGCTATTGCACCAGCAACCCCATCGAGCAATGTGCCAAGTATCCTTGGGTTTGCTTCTTTGAAACTTCCCCAAAACTCGTCTTCGCCTCGCTGCTTGTCTTCATCCATCGCAGGCAATTCCACGACGATAGACCTATCCGCAAGATCGGCTCTATCGGCCAGATCGTCAGGAATTGCATTGATGATGATTGGCCTACAAACTTGCATTAAGAATTAAGCGGATAGTAAGTGGTAGTAAGCAAAATCCTGTCGTGCCCTGTCGGTCCTTGGCGGTCCCTGACGGGGAGAAAGTTGCTGAGGCAGAAGGTGAAGTGACGCGTTATGGCTGTGGGACCGGAAAGGATCAAATGCCTATATCTCAGTTCCGTCGACTGAGGCGACGCGCGAGCCAGACGATGTAGACGCCAGCAAGAGCAAGTGCGAGGCCGAACCACGTGATGGCATATTGCAGGTGATTGTCGGGCAAATGCGGCTCGAGCTTGCCCGGCTTTGGCAACCCGCCGGACGGCGTCGGTCCCTCCTGGTCAATGTAGAATGGGGCCGCGGTCGCCCATTTCTTGAACGTGGCGATCGAATTCGAATCACGCAGAAACCAGATGTTGTTTTTGGGATCGTCAGCCGGCGTAAAGGAATTGCGCGTCTCTGGCCAGCGCAACACGCCAACAATGTCGACTATGCCGTGCGGTGTGCCTTCGGCGCGCGTCCCCGGGTCTTTGCGATCGGCAGGCACAAACCCGCGATTGACGAGGATGATGCTGCCACCGGCAAGGCGAGCCGGCGCAAATACCCAGTAGCCCGGTCGTTTGACATCGGGACGCAACGGAGACCCGGCCGTGTAAACAAGCGCCTCCTCTCCGTCGAGGAATTCGGCTGGAAATGCGACTCGGCGAAATTCCTCTTCGTCTTCACGAAGCTGCTGCCAACTGGAACGCGGCGGGAGATCTTCTGGCGCACCGCCGAGCCGGGTATTGATCGTCGTAATGAGATTTTCCTTCCAGACCTTTCGGTCGAGTTGCCAGACACCAAGCCCGATCAGAATCACGAGGCCAGCGAACGCCATGAGCGTCGCATCCAGGACGCTGCCTTTCCGCTTGGGGCGTGCCTTACTCACATCTCACCTCGGCGATCGAGACGGCCTTCCGCGGCCTTGTGATGATATTGCAGCGCTATCAACAGTCCTTTGACCATGCGAAGGGGCGCAAGGGTCACAATCAAGATCAGCGGCAACCACAAAACAGCATGCACCCAATATGGCGGCTGATAGACGATTTCCGTGATCAATGCGGCAAAGACAACAATGAAGCCCGCAATGAGGATTACAAACACGGCCGGGCCATCGCCGGAATCGGCAAAACTGAAATCGAGACCGCAGTGTTCGCACTTTGGGCGAACCGACAGAAATCCCATGAACAGATGGCCCTCCCCGCAACGCGGGCAGCGACCGCGAAGACCGCGGCCGATCGGCAGGTGGCCGTGCAGTGTTTGTTCGGTCATGCGTTTCTGATTTCAAAATAAAAGGGCGGCGCGATGACGCCGCCCTTTCAGCAACCATCCATCAAGGGTCACTCGTGCGCCGCGCCAGATCCCCAGACATATATACAGGCGAACAGGAACAGCCAGACCACGTCGACGAAGTGCCAGTACCAAGCGGCGAATTCGAAGCCGAGGTGCTGTTTCGGCGTGAAGTGCCCGGCCATCGCACGAAACAGGCAGACGGTCAGGAAGATCGAGCCGATGATTACATGTGCGCCGTGGAATCCGGTCGCCATGAAGAAGGTGGCACCATAGATATTTCCAGCGAAGTGAAAATGGGCATGCGAGTATTCGTAGGCCTGGACGCCCGTGAAGGTCAGGCCAAGGAGGATGGTGAGAATCAAACCCCACTTGAGTCCCTTCCGATCATCCTCAAGCAAGGCATGGTGCGCCCAGGTTACCGTGGTGCCTGACGTGAGCAGGATCAACGTGTTAAGCAGCGGCAAATGCCAGGGATCGAATGTCTCGATTCCTTTCGGGGGCCAGACGCCTCCTGTTGCCGCGAGTCGACCGATATCGTTGGCCTCGCCTGGAAACAGTGCAGTGTTGAAGTAGGCCCAGAACCAGGCGACGAAAAACATCACCTCGGAGGCGATGAAGAGGATCATCCCGTAGCGGTGCGAGATCTGCACAACGCGCGTATGAAAGCCCTCGTATTGGGCCTCCCGGATGACGTCGCGCCACCAGACGACAAATGTGTAGAGCACGCCCAGCACGCCCACGCCGAAAACGAGCGGCGCCGCTGCGTACATATGATGCATCCAACTGATGGCGCCGACCGCCAGGACAAAAACGGATATAGAGCCGACCGCCGGCCACGGACTCGGATCGACCAGATGATAGTCGTGTTGTTTGGCGTGAACGTCGGCCATCTTCTTAGTCTCCGTTAGAGCTTGCTCAGATTTTTCTTGGGCGCTTCAACCGTCGGCTGATCCGGCTCGCGCAGCCGGTAGAACGTATATGAGAGCGTAATGGTGTTCAGGTCGTTCTGATCGCTATCCTTGACGAGTGAGGGATCGACATAGAACACCACCGTCATTTCGCGGGTCTCGCCAGCTTTCAGGCGCTGCTCGGTAAAGCAGAAGCAGTTTATCTTGCTGAAATAGGCGCCGACCGTCGGCGGTGAGACGTTGTAACCGGCCTGCCCAGTAATTTCCCGCGCAGCCTCGTTAACGACTTTGTAGCGGACGGTCGCCACCTCGCCGATACGCACCTGGGTCTCATTCTGCTCCGGCACGAATTTCCAAGGCAGCCCGGGCGCAACGTTGGAATCGAAACGGATGGTGAGAGTGCGATCGAGCATGTGATCGGGCGCCTTTTCCGAAACCTGAGTAGTACCGCCGAAACCGGTGGTCTTACAAAACCAAGTATAGAGAGGGACCGCCGCGTAGGCCGCACCGACCATGCCGACAACCAAAGCTCCGCAACAAGAGGCGACAAAAACATCGCGTCGCAACAGTCGTTGATCGGATTTGCGGGGTCGTTCGGTCATCGCGCTAGATCGGGCGGATCAGAACGCCCGGCCCTTTCACCAAGGTCATTGCGTAGAACAACACAACCAGAGCTGCCAGTGCCAGAGCAATGGCAATCGAACGGGACCGCCGCGCGCGTTTCTGTGCTTCGGTGAGCACGATGCCGTCGTCGTCAGAATTCTCGCTCATGGCGATTTCCTTGCTCACGCTGCCAATCGGGCGATCAGCCCGCCCCATCCGCGTTCGACCAGCAGCACCGCAAACAGAAGAAACAGATATAGGATCGAGAAGGCGAAAAGATTACGGCTTGCACGTTCCGCTGGGCGGCTTTCGCGAAAAACCTGCCAGCCCAGCATCACCATGATGGCACCGGTCACGAGGGCCGTGACGCCGTAAAGCGCGCCGGTATAGCCGAAAGCCCAGGGCGCCACTCCGAGCGGTACAAGAACGAGCGTATAGAGGATGATCTGACGCCTGGTGCTCGCGTCACCCGACACCACGGGCAGCATCGGAATACGCGCTCGCGCATAATCTTCGGTGCGGTAAAGCGCCAGCGCCCAGAAATGCGGTGGCGTCCAGAAGAAGATGATCAGAAACAGCAGGACGGGTTCGAGACTCAGCGACCCGGTCACCGCCGCCCAACCGATCATTGGCGGGAATGCTCCGGCGGCTCCGCCGATGACGATATTCTGCGGGGTCGAACGCTTGAGCCAGATCGTATAGATCACGACATAGAAGAAGATTGTGAAGGCAAGCAGCGCCGCTGCCACCCAGTTCACGAGTAGCCCTAGGACGACAATGGCGAACGAGCCGAGCGTCAGGCCGAACGCCAGCGCTTCGCCCGGACGCACGCGCCCCATCGGCACAGGACGGCGTGCCGTGCGCGTCATCAGCGCGTCGACATCGGCGTCGTACCACATATTGAGCGCGCCAGCGGCGCCAGCACCAACAGCAATGCAAAGTAATGCGGTAAAGGCAGCGACCGGATGCAGCGATCCGGGGGCAACTGCGAGGCCTACCAAAGCGGTGAATACAACGAGCGACATGACCCGAGGCTTCATCAGCGCGATGTAGTCGCCGACGGTCGCCAGGCTCGGCTCACCAACGCCGGCGACGAGCGGACCGCGAACTTCTACACCTTCGCTGACAAGTGACATGAGCTAGGCCGGCGCCCTATTTGATCCGCGGCAGCGTTTCAAACTGATGGAACGGCGGCGGCGATGACAGCGTCCACTCCAGCGTGGTTGCGCCAGCACCCCACGGATTGTTTCCGGCCACGCGCTTCTTGGCGAAAGCCTCGATCAGTCCGAAAAAGAAGATGATCACGCCAAAGCCGGAGATGTACGACCCGAACGACGAGACCATGTTCCAGCCGTGGAACGCGTCCGGATAATCGACATAGCGGCGCGGCATGCCGGCGAGCCCGAGGAAATGCTGCGGGAAGAAGACGAGGTTCACGCCGACGAAGGTCACCCAGAAGTGCAACTTGCCGATGGTTTCGTTGTACATGTAGCCGCTCATCTTCGGGAACCAGTAATACCAGCCGCCGAAAATGGCGAAGACCGCGCCGAGCGAAAGCACGTAGTGGAAGTGCGCCACCACGTAATAGGTGTCCTGCAGAACGCGATCGACACCCGCATTCGCCAGCACGACGCCGGTAACGCCACCGACCGTAAACAGGAAGATGAAACCAAGCGCCCACAGCATGGGCGTGCGGAATTCGATCGAGCCGCCCCACATGGTGGCGATCCACGAGAAGATTTTCACGCCTGTCGGCACGGCGATCACCATCGTCGCCGCGATGAAGTAGGCCTGCGCGCCGGTCGACATGCCGACCGTGTACATATGGTGCGCCCACACCACGAAGCCGATGCCGCCGATTGCGACCATGGCGTAAGCCATGCCGAGATAGCCGAACACCGGCTTGCGGCTGAAGGTCGCGACGATCTGGCTGATCATCCCGAAGCCCGGAAGGATCAGGATGTAAACTTCGGGATGGCCGAAGAACCAGAACAGGTGCTGGTACAGGATCGGATCACCGCCATTGTCGCCGGAGAAGAACGTCGTTCCGAAGTTACGGTCGGTCAGCAGCATCGTGATCGCGCCCGCGAGCACCGGCAGCGCCAGCAGCAGCAGGAACACCGTCACCAGGATCGACCAGACGAACAGCGGCATCTTGTGCAGGGTCATGCCCGGCGCACGCATGTTGAAAATGGTCGTGATGAAGTTGATGGCGCCGAGGATCGAGGAGGCACCGGCAAGGTGCAGCGCCAGAATACCGAAATCGACCGCCGGCCCCGGATGTCCGCTGGTCGATAGCGGCGCATAGAGCGTCCAGCCGGCGCCGATACCGTTTGATCCTGGCTCCCCCTCGACAAAGGTCGATGTGAGCAGCAGCGCGAAGGACGCCGGCAGCAGCCAGAACGAAATGTTGTTCATGCGCGGGAAGGCCATGTCCGGCGCGCCGATCATCAGCGGCACGAACCAGTTGCCGAAGCCGCCGATCATCGCCGGCATCACCATGAAGAAGATCATGATCAGGCCATGCGCCGTCACGAACACGTTGAACTCGTGCGGGGTCGGGAAAATCTGAATGCCCGGGTTCTGCAATTCCATCCGGATGGCGATCGACATCAGGCCACCGATCACGCCGGCGACGAGCGCGAACACCAGGTACATCGTTCCTATGTCCTTGTGGTTCGTCGAGTAAACGAAGCGCCGCCAGCCGGTGGGGTGGTGCTCATGCGCTTCGTGCGCATCGTGTGCGTGCGCATCGCGGGTGGCGTGTGGAGCAGCCGTATTGCTAGCCATCGTTATTGTCCTTCGACCTCATCATTGTCGCCAGCGTAGTCTTCAGTCGGCACCACCGGCCGCAGCCACTGTGGTCGCGCGGCTGCCGTCGGTTGCATATTTCTTCTTCGCGTCCTCAAGCCAAGCGCTGTAGTCCTTCTCGTTCACCACGCGCACCACGATCGGCATGAAGGCGTGGTCCTTGCCGCAAAGCTCGGAGCATTGTCCGTAGTATTTGCCTTCGCGCTCGGCCTTGAACCATGTCTCGTTGATGCGGCCCGGGATCGCGTCGATCTTGATGCCGAACGCAGGCACCGCGAATGAGTGGATGACGTCGCTGCCGGTCGTAAGCACGTGCACGATCTTGTTCACCGGCACGACCATCTCATTGTCCACCGCGAGCAGGCGCGGCTGTTCGCACTTGGTGCGTTCCGGGTCGCAGGCAAGAAGCGAGTCGAATTCGAATTTGCTGTCGGGGTAGCTGTAGCTCCAGAACCATTGCTTGCCGGTGGCCTTCACGGTCACGTCCGCCTTCGGGACATTGAGCTGGAAAAACAGCAGGCGGAACGATGGCACCGCGATCGTTACAAGAACGAGAACCGGGACGACTGTCCACAGCACCTCGATAGCGGTGTTGTGGGTCGTGCGCGAGGGAACCGGGTTGCTGCGCGCATTGAATTTCACCATCACCATGATCAGCAGCACCAAAACGAAGAGCGCGATCGCCGAAATCACCCACAACAGGAAGTCATGGAACCAGATGATATCATCCATCACCGGGGTTGCGCCCTTCTGCATGCCGAGCTGCCAAGGCTCCGGCTGGCCCGCCGCGGCTAGCGCCACTTTCGCGGTCATGAGGGGCACGCTTGTGCCGATGAATGTGATCAACCGCTTGAGCACCAGCATTGTTCAATGCGCTCCTTCGACGAAAAAACGGCCTTGCTTCAGGCCCCTTTTTTGCCGCCCACCACAGGACATGATGTTCGGCGCGACCCGCTGAGCACGGCATTGCCACGGGCGTGGCAGCTTGGGCGGCGCAACGGGACGGGGGGAAATCCCGGCCTCTCAAACCACAATTCCAGTCCTCCCGCAATGAGCCTTATAAGGGCCCGCATGCGACAAACGGCTTATCCAAGCTTATCCAAAAAGGGCAGTAGCGTCCGCCTTATAGCCGCGCCCCCCAACGGCCATACTTGCTTGACAGGACCGCCCGGGCATGACCGAAAGAGGGCGAATAGAATGCTGTCCGGGCCGCGATTCGCCTGTGCTTCGGGGTATCAAGGTGGGCGCGCTCTGGATTGCAAAGGATTGATCATGGGAATTTTCGGGCTTGGCAGACGGGCTTTGAGGGGCGCGACGCGACGCAAGGCAATCTTGCTGGGCGTGTTGCTGACGCTCGCGGGTGCCGGACATGCCTTGGCTCAAGGTGCGGTCAAATCGGTGCACAGGGACTGGCAGATTCGCTGCGATACTCCACCGGGAGCCAAGTCCGAGCAGTGCGCCCTCATTCAGAGTGTAACGGCGGAAGACCGCGCCAATGTCGGTTTGACCGTCATCGTGCTCAAGACCGCCGACCAGAGAAGCCGCCTCATGCGCGTGGTTGCCCCGCTGGGTGTGCTGCTGCCGTCAGGGCTGGGGCTCAAGATCGACCAGGCTGATATTGGACGGGCGGGTTTCGTGCGTTGTCTACCCAACGGGTGCATAGCCGAAGTGGTCATGGACGACGAACTCATCAAAAAACTTCGTACCGGCAAGAGCGCGACCTTCATTATTTTCCAGACACCGGAAGAAGGTATCGGCTTCCCAATGAGCCTTGCCGGTTTCGGCGAGGGCTACGACAAGCTGCCGTGACACCCCTCGCGGCCAGGCTTCCGCGACATTATCTTTGGGTTCGCGCGTGGCGGAGCCAAGCATGACATCACCCTCCTCTCTTATCGACCGTGCCGGACTCGATCGCGGCAAAGTGCTCAAGATCCTCGGACGCGGGCTTGATAGCGCGGATGACGGGGAACTGTTCCTTGAGTACCGCCAGGCTGAAGCCCTGACGTTCGACAACGGCCGTCTCAAGCAGGCGACCTACGATACGGTCCAGGGATTCGGCCTGCGCGCGGTGAAGGACGAAGCCGTCGGCTATGCGCACGCCTCGGACCTGTCCGAAAGCGCGCTTGAACGCGCCGCCGAAGCGGTCCGCGCCGTCAAAGGCGGACACAGCGGAACCTATGCCGAGGCGCCGGCGCGCACTAACCGCAAGCTCTATGACGACGAAAATCCTTTGGGCTTCCCGGCCTTCGAAGCAAAAGTGAAATTGCTTGAGTCGATCGATGCCTATGCCCGCGAGAAGGATGCACGCGTCCGGCAGGTATCGGCTAGCGTCGCGGCGAGTTGGCAGGTCGTCGAAATCCTGCGCGCTGACGGGGAAACCTATCGCGACATCCGCCCGATGGTGCGGATGAACGTATCGATCGTTGCCGGAGACGGCGATCGACAGGAATCTGGCAGCTATGGGTTTGGCGGCCGTGAAGGCTTCCAGCGGCTGATCGAGCCGCGTACCTGGCAAGGGGCAGTAAATGAAGCGATCAGGCAGGCCCTGGTCAACCTTCAGGCCATTCCGGCTCCGGCGGGTGAAATGGATGTCGTGCTCGGCTCGGGCTGGCCCGGCGTGATGTTGCACGAGGCGGTGGGCCACGGACTCGAAGGCGACTTCAATCGCAAGAAGACCTCGGCGTTCGCCGGCCTCATGGGGCAGCGCGTTGCGGCCAAAGGGGTCACGGTTGTCGATGACGGCACCATTCAAGCACGCCGCGGATCATTGTCCATCGACGATGAAGGCACACCGACCAACCGCACCGTGCTGATCGAAGACGGAATCCTCGTGGGCTACATGCAGGACAGGCAGAATGCCCGGTTGATGGGGATGGCGCCGACCGGTAACGGCCGGCGCGAATCGCACGCACACGTGCCGATGCCGCGCATGACCAACACCTACATGCTCGCGGGCGATCGCGATCCGAAAGAGGTCCTCGCCTCGGTCAAAAATGGACTTTACGCCGTGAGCTTTGGCGGCGGTCAGGTCGACATCACGTCGGGCAAATACGTGTTTCAGTGCACCGAGGCCTACCGGATCGAAAACGGCAAGATCGGTGCACCGGTCAAGGGCGCGATGCTGATCGGCAACGGCCCTACTGATCTGCATCGCATCAGCATGATCGGCAATGATTTTGCGCTCGACCCAGGGATAGGCACCTGCGGCAAGAACGGCCAGGGCGTGCCGGTGGGTGTCGGTCAACCGAGCCTGCGCATGGACAAGATCACGGTGGGCGGCACCGCGTAGTGATGGAGTAAGCCGAATGCAGAACAACTCGCGCCCTGCCCGATGGATCAAGAATATCGCCGATATCGCTGTTATCGTGCTGATCGTGGTTGCTGCGAAAACCGCAATCGCGGAACCGTTCTACGTGCCATCCGGCTCGATGGAGCCCACGCTGCTGATTGGCGATGAATTGCTGGCGACAAAATTTCCATATGGCTACAGCGCGGCTTCCCTCCCCGCTTTTCTGACCTTGCCGAACACTCCGCGGGTTTTCGCGACTTTGCCCAAACGCGGTGATGTCGTCGTGTTTCGGTGGCCAGGCGACCGGTCGCAGGTTTGGGTTAAGCGCGTCATCGGCTTGCCCGGTGACCGCATCGCCGTGCATCGCGGACAGGTGTGGATAGACGGCGCGCCGGTCGACGTGCGTCCCGCCGGTGAGGGTCAGGTCGAGGTCGGGGATGGCCGCGCGGTATCAGCCGTGCGCTATATCGAGACACTACCCGGCGGGTACGAGCACTCGATATTCAAGATGCTGCCTCGCGCGGCATACGACGACATGGCGGAGGTGGTTGTGCCGCCCAGCCACCTGTTCGTCATGGGGGACAACCGCGACAATTCCTCTGACAGTCGGGTGCCCGTGCGCGCCGGCGGCGTCGGCATGTTGCCGGTGAATGATCTGGTGGGTCGCGTGGACGCCGTCGTTGGCTCCTGGGACCTCGCCACCAAGAATCGCCCGTTGAGCGAATGGCCTTCCGGCTTGCGTTTGTCACGATTTTTTACCGCCGTGCGCTGATCGCGGCCGCTAGCGCACAACACCAGAAATACAACACGGCTTACTCTTCGGCCGTGTGATGTGATCCTTGAGATAGCACCGCGCTGAAGCACCAATGTAGCCCGGCCGCACATAAGTCCACGCACGGCATTTGTTGTCAGCTTCGCACGCTGCCTTGCACGGTGCGCCCGCAGAATCAGCGGCAATTTCAAGACTGCGATAGTCGCCGCCGACGCGGTCGATGGAATATTCAACTGGTCCCTTGCGCGGCTCAATGACGCCGGCGCCGCGAACGCCGGAAACGCAGCACTTGTCCTCCGTGCGCGCAGGTACCTGGCTCTTCAACCAGCAGGTGGCAATCGCGTTGGCTGTGCGTGGATACGAGAAGCTCCAGGCACGGCAACGTGGGTCGCGTTCGCAGCGAGCGGCGCACACTGCCGGATCACCGTTGCGGATTGGGAAATTCGTGTAGTCGCCACCGCGACGGTCGAACCCGGTTTGGGCATGCGCCGGTAGAAGCGGCGCCCATACGGCCAGAATGAGCGCGGCCGACAGCCAAAGTGGAAATCGCATGCGCGCCCGCCCGAATTCGAGAACCGGTAGCTTTGCCCCGACCGCATGTTAGCGCACCGCTGAAGAATTGTGCAGGAGGGTCTGGGACACATGACGGCGTCCTTGCCCAACAAATGTAAGCGCCCGCCGGAGGGGCCGACGGGCGCGGATCCGGCCGCGAGAGGGGATGATCGCGGATGTCGGATCGAGCGGCCGACGAGAGGGATCGGCCGTTTTCTTACTCGTTACGTCGCCTGCTGCTGAGGCCGTCCCGACACAGGACGCCGTGCGGCCAGGTCGAACTCTGCGCGCCTGATCGAGTGATTCAGGCGCCGCTCCAGAGCGCGCTCACGCAGAAGGGCCGTAGGGTCGTCCCAGAACGGCTCGGAGAACGCATCATGAAGATCGGCGCGCGTGATGCCGATATCGGCGAGCATTCGGCGGTCCAGCCCGGTCAATACGCTGGCCTCGCGCCTGTGGCGGCGCGCGCGAGCAAGCTCTTTGAGCCAGTAGGACACCAAGGCCAGCAACGAAGCCAAAGCTCGTACCAGAGCGCTGCCGGCCACGGGCAAAACAACATATTTGGCGCTCATATCAGTCTCCATTCAGTTCGCGGGTTACAGCGCCAAAATCAGCTCTGGCGCCGCCCAGAACCACCCGAAATCCCCACCCGATTCCACTGGAAGCCTAGGGATATTGCACTGCGGGGATTGATTAGTGAAACGAATGTTTTTAATCTGACTGATCAGGAATAGTGATATAGTCAGCCGGCTCTCCCGGCCTATCTAGGACCGCGCCAATGACGGCAATGCTCGATATCGACCAACTGCGCACCTTCATCGCCATTTCCGAAACCGGTAGCTTCACCAAGGCCGCCGAGGTCGTGAACAAGACTCAGTCCGCCGTTTCGATGCAGATGAAGCGGCTGGAAGAAAGACTGGAGCGCCCAATCTTTGCGCGCGATGGCCGCGCGTCGAAGTTGACCGATGATGGACAGCGCCTGCTCGACTACGCGCGCCGGATCGTCAAACTCAATATCGAAACCCTGGCTGCATTTTCCGACGGCGAACTGTCCGGCCGCGTCCGCCTCGGAGTGCCCGACGATTACGCCGACCGTTATCTGCCTGAGATCATGGCTCGCTTCTCGCACAGCTACCCAGCTGTCGAACTGAGCGTAATCTGCGAACCTTCGGTCGATCTGCTTGAGCGCATCGACGCAAACGAAATCGATCTTGCAATCGTCACGAATTGCGAGTCAAAGCGGGCCTCGGAAACATTCCGCAGCGAGCGATTGCTGTGGGTTACGTCAAATCGCCATTCGACTCATCTCGAGGAGCGCATGCCGTTGGCGCTCGGCAGGCCAAGTTGCACGTGGCGACGAATCGCTATCGATCGCCTGGAAACGATCGGTCGCCCCTTCCGCGTGCTCTACTCTAGTTCGAACGCCGGCGCAGTCGCCGCCGCCGTGCTCGCGGGACTTGCTGTATCGGTGCTGCCGGAATCCGGGCTCCGTCCGGGCATGCGCGTGCTTTCGGCATCAGATGGATTTCCGGATCTGCCGAGTTGCCGCGTCGGCCTTGTTCGCAATGCCCACGAAAGCTCGGCGCTCGCCGACGCGCTTGCCGAGCACATCATTTCATCGCTCGACAACCTGTCGGAAGCTGCACAGGCGGCGGAGTAATTTCGCGCCGGAGAAATCAGTAGGCGTATTCGTCGAAGATCGGCTCGACCGAATCGTTCCATTCGCCGTGGAATTTCTCGAGGAGTTCTTCGGCCGGTGTAATGCCGCGGGCGATGGATTCCTCCAGCGGCCGCAGGTAGCGCGTCTCGTCCCAGCCATTGCGGTCGAACCGTTTGCGCCGCCCGAGCCCGCGAGAGCAAAGCCTCAGTGTTTCCTGCGCCAAGGTGAACACATTGCGGTCGCGAATTTCAGCCTTGAATCCCAGCCGCGGAACGTCGTCTCGCAGCTTCTGCCGCTCCGCCGTTGTCCACGACTTGACCATGTCCCAGCAAGCGTTAAGAGCATCATCGTCGTAGAGCAGCCCAACCCAATAGGCCGTGAGCGAGGGCAACCGTCGCCACGGGCCACCATCGGCTCCGCGCATTTCGAGGTAACGTTTGAGCCGCACCTCGGGGAAAATTGTGCTCAGATGGTTGGCCCAATCTGAAATCGTCGGGCGTTCGCCGGGCAGTTCAGGAAGTTTGCCGGCGAAAAAGTCGCGGAAAGATCTTCCCGACACATCGATGTACTTGTCGCCCCGCTTGACGAAGTACATGGGCACGCCGAGGGCATAGTCGGTCCAGCGTTCGAAACCCATCCCATCTTCGAAAGCCCAGGGCAGCATACCGGCGCGCTGGTTGTCTGTGTCGCGCCAGATCTCGGAGCGAAACGAGAGAAATCCGTTGGGCTTGCCCTCGGTGAATGGTGAATTGGCGAACAGCGCGGTCGCGACAGGCTGCAGGGCGAGTGAGACGCGTAGCTTCTTGACCATGTCGGCTTCATTGGCGAAGTCGAGGTTCGCCTGCACGGTGCACGTGCGATACATCATGTCGAGGCCGTATTTACCGACCTTCGGCATGTAGGCCGTCATAATCTCGTACCGGCCTTTGGGCATTTTCGGCATATCGGCACGGGTCCAGTTCGGCGTCATGCCGATGCCGAGAAAGCCGATGCCAAGTGGCTTCGCCACTTCCCTCAGCTGCGCAAGGTGCGCCATGAGTTCGGCTGCCGTCTGGTGCACATTGTCGAGGGGCGCACCAGAGAGTTCGAACTGTCCGCCGGGCTCGAGCGAAATCGCACCGCCGCCGGTGACATCGAACATGCCGATGATGTTGTCGCCCTCCATGATCGGATCCCAGCCAAGCAGACCGTGCATTCCTTCAAGCAGGGCATGAATGCTGCGCTTGCCTGAGTAAGGGACCGGACGGTGGTCGGCCACGGTGAAGGCAAATTTTTCGTGCTCGGTGCCGACGCGGAACTGCTCCTTCGGCTTGCAACCCGCTTCGAGCCAGGCGACAAGCTCGTCGCGCGCCTCGATCGGGGTCATGTCGATCTGATCACGGGCCATGCAGGATTCCGTCGCCGCAAAGGGCCGCGACGTTAAACATGGTGCACCGCAAAGGGCAATGTGCCGGCGCGGATGCAGCAGGAAAAGAATCCAAGGACATGAAAAATTGCGTTCTATTTTTGTTCTTTCGTCAACATCCTCAATGCGCTACTGATTTGCCCGCATGACACAGTTTACCCCGCATCAAAACGAAGCCCTCAAATCGGTTGCCGACTGGCTCAAATCCGGACCCGGCACGAGTAGTGCACCGCAGGTCTTTCGCCTGTTCGGTTATGCCGGCACAGGCAAGACGACTCTCGCAAGGCACATCGCCGATGAGGCGGACGGAGAGGTGAAATTCGCCGCTTTCACCGGCAAGGCGGCATCGGTCATGCGAGGGAAAGGCTGCCGCGGCGCATCAACTATTCACAGCCTTATCTACCGGGCGCGTGAGAGCGGCGAGGAAGTGCCCAGCTTCGATCTCTGGGACGAGGCACCCGCGTCGAAGGCGCAACTGATCATCATCGACGAATGTTCAATGGTCGACGCCGAACTCGGGCGCGACCTCCTCTCCTTCGGCGTGCCGGTGCTGGTCCTTGGCGACCCGGCGCAACTGCCGCCGATCCAGGGCTGCGGCTTTTTCACCGAGGGAGAACCTGACGCGATGCTCACCGAGGTGCATCGACAAGCTCAGGACGATCCGATTGTGCGGTTGTCGATGGATATACGCGCGGGCGACTACATCGAACCCGGGCGATACGGCGAGAGCGAGGTTTTGCGCAAAGGCGACCTCGATCCGGATAGCGTACTCGAGGCCGATCAGGTTCTGGTAGGG
>Ga0306921_10000361_pt1 | contig 38573 bp, 30 predicted proteins | sample sta12Cox44000080_FD_203760 | JGI IMG/M metagenome (GOLD analysis project Ga0306921, IMG submission 203760) | Lab enrichment of tropical soil microbial communities from Luquillo Experimental Forest, Puerto Rico - statoxic.12C.oxic.44.000.080 (v2)... | ecosystem: Environmental > Terrestrial >... | reverse complement strand
GCCGATTCGCGCAAGCAGATTCAATACCGGCTGCATTGCGGCCGATTCTGCAATCAGTGTGGGCCGCGCCTCCACGCTCAATAGCCGGTTCTCTGCTTCCAACCGCGTTGCGCGCCGCAAAGCCTGTCTTAAGTCGATCTGAGTCCGCAGGATGCTCAGTAGGCGCGCATTTTCCCAGGGTTTTTGCAGAAAATCCCGTGCACCCAAGCGCATTGCTTCCACGGCGAGTTCTACGCTGCTCCATGCTGTCATCACGATGACTGGCAAAGTTCCGTCGAGCGACTGGATCCGGGAAAGCAGATCTAGGCCTTCTTGCCCAGACGTTGTATCGCGCGTGTAATTCAAATCCATGAGCACCGCATCGAATTCGCGCGCCTCGATCGCGGCCAAAACTTCGGCAGGTGAAGACGCCAGCTGCGTCTCAAACCCCTCGTTCTTCAACAGCAACCGCAAAGATTCGCGGATGTCGGCCTGATCGTCGGCAAGGAGTATGCGATGCCGGCTTTGCGTCGCGGTTTTCATGGATGTAAAGAAGCCCCGGCTATTTTACTTTGGTTCGCAGCGAATCCGCAGGCACTCCCGCAGCGCGAGTATTCCGTCGCGCTATTCGTACCGCAACACCAGCATTGGATCCACCTTCGTCGCCCGCCAGGCAGGCGCCCAACAGGCGACTGCCGAGACGGCTGCCAGCAGCGCAATCGCTCCACAGTAGGTGATCGGGTCAAGACGCGATATGCCGAACAGCAACGCGATCATGGCTTGGCTTACCGCTGCCGCTGCGAGGAGTCCAATGACGGAACCGAGTGTTACGAGAATCATGCCCTGACGCACCACGAGACTCAGAATGCTGACACGCGAAGCGCCCAACGCCGACCGAATGCCGATCTCTCGGAAGCGCTCGGTCACACCTCCCGACAGCACTCCGTAAATCCCAGCAAGAACAAGCGCAACCAGCCCGAACGCTTCGAATAGAATCAACACGAATCTTCTTTCTGCGGCTGACGCTGCGACCAGGCTGTCCATGGTAGCGACATGGACGATGGCCTGCTCCGCGTCCGCCGACCAGACTGCCTTTCGAAGTGCGGGTGCGAGTGGCAGCGCGACCCCCTGGGTGCGCGCCACGAGGTACATTGCGTCGTCCTCAAACCACTGCTGCTCGGGTGTCAGATACACCGCGTCGGGGTCGGTTACCGCGAGAGACGTCTGCTTCACGTCGCCCACCACACCGACGATCGCATACCACGGCCGATCCATTGGGCCCATGTGTAGCCGCTTCCCGAGGGGATCCTCCCCGGGGAACTCGCGTTTCGCTAGCGATTCACTGATTAACACTGCCTGCGCAGCGGCGGCCACGTCTCGCTTGTCCAGAAAACGTCCCTGACGAAGCGGAATTCCCATCGTTTGGAAATAGTCAGGCGTGACGGCGTAGAGAAACACGTCATAGCCGCGTCCGTCTTTCTCAAACGAAGTGCCGTAAGTGCCGGCCGTCAAAGCTTCCCGTTTTTCGCTCAGAGGCAACAGGCTTGTAAACGCAGCCGAAGCTACCCCGGGAACGTGACTCACTTCTTCGAGCGCTTTGGCAAAGAACCGCCGTTTTGTTCCGTCCGTATCGAACTTGTGGCCTGACGTCTGTACCTGCATCGTCAAGACATGTAATGGGTGAAATCCGGGATCGACCGCGAACACGCGCTCAAGGCTGCGCAAAAGCAATCCGGTGCTGACCAGCAGCACAAATGCGAGCGAGACTTCCGCAACAACCAGGGCGTGGCGCGTTGTCTGATGGCCGGTAGCCGTCCGCTGTGAGTTCCATTGGATGCCTTCCTGTAGATCCCTCCGCGAGGCGTAAAGCGCCGGCGCTAAACCGACCACCACCTCTATCAATGCGGTGACGGCAATTCCGAAAGCAAGTACGATGCAATCAAGGTGGACTGCACCCACTCGTGGCAAATCCGTGGGAGCCAGGGCGAGCAACGCTCGTACCCCTATCTGCCCGGCAGCTACTCCGAAAAGCCCTCCAATCCCAGAAAGCAGCAAACTTTCGGTGAGCGCTTGCCGCGCCATTCGCACTGGCTTAGCGCCCAGTACGGCGCGCATTCGAAATTCGGCCCGGCGTTGTGCTCCGCGTGCGAGCAGCAGGTTTGTCACATTCACGCTGGCGATCGCGAGCACCAGCAACACTGCGCCAAACACGGCAAGCAGCGCTGGCTTCACGCTGCGTGTCACTTCATCTTGCAGCGATTCGACGATGAATCCGTGTTTCAGCGCCGCCCATGGCGCGCGCGGAAACTCGGCTACGGGCGTGCCGGAGATGATCCTAAGCTCCCGCGATGCATTTTCTTTGCTGACTCCCGGCCGCAGTCGTCCGAACATCCGCAAATGATGGCCCCACTCCACGGTGTTGAGGTCGGTAATGTGTCCCGCGTCGTATTGCATCGGAGACCAGACCTCGGCTGACGGCGCGAGAACATTCTCGAACCCGCGTGGCATCACGCCCACTACCTCATAGCTATCGCCATCCAGTGTAATTTCGTGTCCGATGATTCCGCGATCACCGCCAAAGCGTCGTTGCCAGAGACCGTTGCTAAGAATCACTACCTTCCGGCCGTGGAAAGCGTCTTCCCCGGCCTCGAAATCGCGTCCCATTGAGGGCGATATTCCAATCACACGGAAATAGCCCTTGCTTACGCTCTGGCCTTCCAGCCGTTCCGGTGCCGCTGATCCAGTCATAGTCGGTCTCCATGGTTCCATCACGGAGACCGCATCAAAGGAATAGCTTCGACTGGATAATTCGCGAAACGTATGAAACGTTACGTCGGAGCGGGAGCCCTGGAAGATATCCCAGATCATGACGATCTGGCTCGCGTGCGGGTAGGGTAGCGGTTCGAAGAGAATCGGGCTCACAACACTAAAGATGGCGGTATTCGCGCCAATCGCAAGCGCTAGCGTGAGCACGGCGATCGCTGTAAACCCGGGCGATTTGGCCAACATCCGTACTGCGTACCGTGCATCTTGTAGCAGAGTCCCCACGTCTGCCCCTTTACATTCGGCCGTTTGTTTCCCTTTTCGTTCACTGCTACTCGTAACGCAACGCCACCAGTGGATCGACGCGAGTCGCGCGGTGCGCAGGGATTAGGCACGCCAGCAGCGCCACGCTGAGCAGCAGCACCATCACGCCACCAAAGGTTACGGGATCGCTCGGGCTCACCCCGACAAGGAAGCTCCGGAGCGTCCTTGCGCCGACAAACGAGAGGATCATGCCAAGCCCCACGCCCGCGGCGATCATGAGCAGGCTCCTCGACAGCATCATCTTCAGAACGTCTCGTGATTCCGCTCCGAGTGCCATGCGAATCCCGATCTCGTGCGTGCGCTGTGCCGCCGCGTAGGACACTACGCTGTACACGCCGACCACCGCCAAGATCAACCCTAGTAGTCCCATCGCCCCGCTCAACTGTGCCCCCAGACGATAAAACAGGTATCCGTTTATGCCCTGAAGATCCTGCTCCATCGTTTTTACCGTCACGGCAAGCCCCGGCGCGAGTTCGTGGACCGTCGCGGCAATCTCCAGTTCCAGACTCTCCGGCGGCACCGAAGTTCGTACTTGAATGTTGCGCAGCGGCAGGTAGTCTTGCGCCAGAGGTTTATAGACGTATGGCATCGGGTCTTCAATGATCCCTTTGTATTTGCCGTCCTGCACAACGCCAATCACTTCAATGTCTGTCCATTTGTGCTCGTTGTCCTTACTTTTGAATCTGCGTCCAAGCGCGTCCCCGTTGGGCCAGAACTTCTTCGCCATAGTCTCGTTGATGACCGCGACCCTGGGAGCGTTTTCGTTGTCTCTGTCACTGAAAGTGCGCCCGCGCTTGATGGGGATGCGGAGTGTCTCAAAGTAGCTCGATGTCACAAAGTTGTCGAAGACAACAGGCGGAACTTGTCCTGGTTGCAGCGACTGATTGTCAGGAATGATTTCATCCTGCGAACTGATCACTCCCATCGGGACGGAAAAGGCCTGGGTCACAGAAACCACGCCGGGCAGCGCTCGAAGCCGCTCTTCCGCGACCCGGAAAAACTCCCTGCCTTGTGGTTCCTTGTAGCCAATCTCCTCGATGTCGAGTGAAACGTTAACAACGTGATCCGGATCGAAGCCCAGGTACAACTTCTCCGCTTTCCCGAGGCTTCGCACAAACAAACCCGCCACCACCAGCAGCAGCAATGACCCGGCAAGTTGCGCCATCACGAGTGCATTGCGCATGAAATTCCGCTGCCGTCCCTCCGACGAACCGCGGCCGCCTTCCCGCAGAACATGATTGAGATCCGTTTTCGCGAGCGGGAAGGCTGGGATCACTCCTACCAACACCGCCGTCAAGACCACCAGGATTGCCGTGAACAAATAGACGCGAAGGTCCGGTTGAAAGTTAAGTTCGATCGGCAAATCGGCGCCCAAGGGCAGGGCACTGAGAAATCGTGCTGTCCACCAGCCGAACACGAGTCCCCCCGTACCGCCCAGAATCGCAAGCAACAGGCTTTCCGTCATGCTTTGCCGTACCAGCCGCCCCCAGCCTGCGCCGATCGCTGATCGAATCGCCATTTCACGCTGCCGTGCCGTTGCTCGCACCAAGAGGATGTTGGCAATGTTGAAGCACGCGACCAGAAGCACCAGCATCGCCAGTACAGTGAACGCCAGCGAAATCTTCGGCACGGTCTCGTCCGGGTCGGGCGAGGGCCGCGCCAGTCTCTCCGGGAACAGGCTGAAACGCATCCCTTTGTCGCTCTCGGGATGCTGTTCCTCGAGGCGGCGCGCCACAACCTGTAGCGACGCCTCGGCCTGCTTCAATTCGACGCCCGGCTTTAACCGCCCTCTCAATTCCAGGGACCGTTCCTCGCGATGCGTCCACGTCTCTTCGACTGGTGCACCGCCTCCTGAGCCCGCGACAGCGCTCAGCGGGACATAACCGTCCATGTTCAGGAACGAATACATCCCAGCGAACCCCCTTGGTGTGACTCCCACGATCGTGACCGGGTGCCCGTCCATCTCGACTTGCTTTCCGATTATGTTCTTGTCGCCCCCGAAGCGCTTCTGCCAGTAGGCGTAACCCAGCACGAAAACGGGGTCGGCTCCAGGTGTTTGTCCTTCCGTGGGGAGAATCAACCGGCCCAGTGCAGGCTGAATTCCTGCCGTCGAAAAGTAGTTACCCGTAACCCGGCTGATCACGCAGTGCTCGCCCTTGCCGTTAACCGATAGTCCGACTAGGGAAACTCGGTAAGCAAGGATGTCGCTGAAGGCGTCGCTTTGACGGCGTATGTCCTGGTAGTCCGGATAGGAAAACAACTGAAAACCGGAGCTTCCTTCTTGTTGCGTGGCAAGCACAACGATCTGCTCCGGATGAGCAACCGGCATCGGTCGTAGCAATATTCCGTTGATCACACTGAATACTGTGGTGTTCACGCCGGTGCCAAGCGCCAGCGTCAGCACCGCGACCAGTGTGAAGCCGGGTGATTTGAAGAGCAACCGGACCGTGTGGCGTAAATCCTGTAGAAGTCCCCTCATCTGGTTCCCTCTCTTGCGCGAAGATGTCAGCGGGCCGGGACCTTCTACTGGGAAGTGTGTGCGGCCGCAGAAGTATCTTGGCTTACGACCCATCCGTCCCGGAGCTGGATGATACGATTGCCATACGCCGCGTTTTTTTCGGAATGAGTGACCTGAATGATCGTCGTGCCCGCATCATTCAGGCGCTTGAACAATTCCATGATCTCCTCGCCTTGCGCAGAGTGCAGGTTGCCCGTCGGCTCGTCGGCTAGTATCAATTTCGGATTTTGAATCACGGCTCGCGCTACCCCCACGAGTTGCTGCTGGCCCCCGGAGAGCTGATTCGGGAAAAGATCTTTCTTGGCCACAATGTTGAACCGGTCAAGCGCGTCGCAAACAAGGCTTGCGCGTTCCTTGTGTGGAATGTTCTTGTAGGAGAGTGGTATTTCGAGGTTTTCGTACACCGTCAGGGTGTCGATCAGGTGGTAGCTCTGAAATACGAAGCCGATATTGTACTTGTGCAGTTCGTTCCGTTGTTTGGTGTTGAGCTTGTGCACCGGCTGCTCATTAAAAAAGTATTCCCCAGACCAAGCCCCGTCCAGCATCCCGAGAATGCTCAACAAGGTCGACTTGCCAGCCCCTGACGGGCCCATGATCGTGACAAACTCTGCGGGTTGTACATCGAGTGTCACGCGCCGAAGCACATAGAATTTCTGCCCTCCGGCTTCAAACGATTTTTCGAGATTACGTAGTTGGATCAAAGGTGCCACGGGGCCTCCCCTCAGTTTCATTCATAGCGCAATGCCTTCAATGGATCGAGACGCGCCGCCCGGCGAGCCGGCAGGTAACAAGCCGCGGCTGCGACTGCCGCAAGCAGCAACGGTAACCCTATGAAAGAGTCCAGGTCCGTCGTATCTACTCCAAACAGCAAACTGGAAAGTGCCCGGGCCAGCAGGAACGCAATGGGCAGGCCGATTACCAGGCCCGTTCCGGTCAACAGCATCCCACGGCTTAACACCATCTGGACGATGTCGTTGGACTTTGCTCCGAGCGACATGCGAACCCCAATTTCATGCGCTCGTTCGGTGACTGCGTAGGACATGACGCCAAAAACTCCAGCAGAAGCAAGCACCAGTGCGATGATTCCCAGTGTCGCCATCATCACCGCGACGTACGCGATCCCGATGATGGATTCCTGGATCACTTGGTCCTGTGGTTTGATGTTGTACAAGGGCAATTCGGGATCGATGGCCGCGAGTTCGCGGCGCACCGCCGGAACTTGCTGCAGAGGCGTTTCAGTGGTTCGCAACACGATGGTCGTGTAGTACGGCGGAGACTGGCGGAAAGGCCGGTAAATCGTGGGAACTTCCTCTTTCACAATCCAACTGTAATGCACATCCTTGACGACCCCGACGATTGTCAGCCACGGTGCATCGCTGTTCGCTCCTCCAATCTTGATTCGCTTGCCCAGCGGGTTTTCCCCGGGAAAGTAGCGTCTCGCCAGGCTTTGACTGATGACGCTGATACGAGGAGTTTCGGCCCCATCTGAGTCGGTCAAGAACCGGCCGTCGACCAGAGCTATGTGCAGCAGGCTGAAATAACTCGTCGTTGTGTCCTCGATAATCGCGTCTGTCAGGTCCCCGCGCTCGGAAGGCTGACGGCCTTCAATGGCGAAAATGTCTGTTCCCAGATCTCCACCGTTTGCGTAAGGAACATGCGAAACCAAAGCCACCGACTGCACGCCGGGAGCGCTGCGGAGGCGCTGAAGCACTTCTTCGTGGAACGCGCGACGCACTTCCGGTTTCGCATAGTGTGGTTCTGGCAGCGTCAGATTCATCGTGAGCAATGTACTCGGGCTGTAACTTTCATTGACGTTTAGCAATCCCCGGAATCCCTTTACGAGCAGTCCTGCGCCCACCAAAAGAACCAGCGCAAGCGACACCTCGATGACAACGAGCGTGCTGCGTAGCCGATGGCGCGCTCGTCCCGACGACATGGCGCGGCCTCCGTCTTTCAGCGTTTCACTCAGGTTGGTCCGGGAGCTCAGGAATGCCGGCGCAATCCCCGAGAGAATCCCGCTGAGAACTGCAATCGCCAACGTAAAGGCGAAAGCTTCGGCATCGAGTTCAATGCTCTGCCATCCCGCAACGAACTTGGCGATGTCGGGGGGCATGTGCGCCAGGGCGACTTTTAGGCTCCATTGAGCGAGCAAAAGGCTCACCGCAGCACCAGCAAGAGAAAGGAGCAGGCTTTCCGTCAGCAGGAGCCTTACCACGCGCCAGGCACTTCCACCCAGGGCCGTCCGCACTGCGAACTCATTGCTCCGCGCGGTCACCCGCGCAAACTGCACGTTCGCAACATTGGCGCATGCGATCAGAAGAACAAAGCCAACTGCTGCCAGCAGCAGCAACGTGTATTGCCGCGTGAGCGTGCTCGTCACAAACTCCCGCAACGGCATCGGGCGTAACTGCCAGCCCTTATTTGTGTCCGGATACGCTTCTGCCTGACGTTGCGAAATCGAGCGCATCTCGGTCGAGGCCTCTTCGAGGGAGACTCCAGGTCTCAGGCGTCCAAGAACCCAAAACCAGCGGTTGCTCCTGTCCACACGGTCTTTTGGAACCACCGATAGAGGAACCCAAGCCTCGGCCGACAGCGGAAAATCGAAGCCCTTGGCCATCACGCCGATCACCTCGAACGGCTTGCCGTCAACCTTTATGTTCTTTCCCACGATTTGTGGGTCCGAACCGTAACGCTGCGTCCAAAGTCCATAACTCAGAATGATCTCTCGATCCCTGCCCGGTTCTTCCTCCTCCTCAAGAAACGCCCGGCCTTTCTCGGGCATAACCCGGATCGTCGCAAACAGGTTGGCGGTTACGCCAAAAGCCTGGACTTTCTGCGGTTCGTGGTCGCCTGTCAGGTTAACTTCCTGCCATGCGTAGGCTGCCAACTGGTCAAACGACCGCGCTTCTGTTTTCCAATCAAAATAGGTAGCGGGCGCCACCGCATTTATGTCAATTCCTTGACGCGGGCGCGAGTCCGCCAACGCAACGATTCGGTCCGCATCTTCAAAAGGCACGGGATGCAACAGGAAGGCTTCCGCCATGCTGAACATCACAGTGTTTGCCCCAATTCCAAGAGCTAGCGCCACGATGCATACCAGTGATGCAAGTCGGTTCTTTGCCAGCATGCGTATTCCAAACCGGATGTCTTGCCAAACGGAGTTCATCACAGCCCCCTCTATCGATCCTCTCTCGGCGTCGACGTTTCCGATCTCGCGGTCGCGGCCGTCCACTAAACTCAGCGTCCTAGTTACCAGCCAATCTGCCGCGCTACTCGTATCGCAGCACTGCCATTGGGTCTACTCGCGCGGCGGAGCGCGCCGGCAAATAACAGGCAATGGCCGCTGCTATGACGAGGACACTTGCAGCCGCAAAGTAGGTCAGCGGATCATTTGCCCTCACACCGAACAAAAGGTGGGTGAGGAGGCGGCTCGATACCAGCGTAGCCGCCAGACCAAGCACAATGCCCAGAAGAATCAGGCGGAAACCTTGGCCAAGAATCAGTTGCAGAACATCAGCGGCTTGGGCTCCCAATGCCCGGCGAATTCCGATCTCTTGTGTTCGTTGCTCGGTCGTAAAAGCCATCACCCCTGCGATTCCAATCACCGCTAGCGCTAACGAAATCAATGCAAATATGCCGGCAAGAAACAAGCTGAATTTGCGTTGGGCCACGGAGTCCGTCAGGACCTGCTCCATGGTTCGAACCTCGGCGAGTGGCCAGTCAGGATCCACTGACCAGATCTGGCTCCGCACGCCGTTCAGTACACTTCGCGTGTCTGCTGTCGTTCGAAGGACGAGACAATTAAATAAGGCGGGAAACTGCGTGTAGGGCCAATAAATCATGGAACTGACTGGCATGTCCGGGCCGTTCTGCCTGACGTCTCCAACCACGCCCACGATCTCGCCGGTCACCGGCGGCCCCCAATCCTTCATCGTCAAGCGCTTCCCCACAGGATCTTCACCAGGCCAGAACCGCTCTGCCATGGTGCGATTAATCAGCACTACTTTGCGAGAGTTGGGCATGTCCCGCTGGCTGAATCCTCGCCCCTCGAGAATTGGAATCTGCATGGTGCGGAAATAGTCGGAATCCGCGATTCGAATCTCGGCCGAGGGCTCGTCATCCGCAGGAAAGGGTGGTCGCCCTGGAATCTCGAAGTCCGTTGCGACTCCGCCCGAGATGGGCAAGTTGTTGACCAGCCCGGCAGACTGCACCCCCGGAAGCGAGCGCACTTTTTCCAGCACGCTCTGCCACTTTTCGAGAACACGAGCGTCCGGTCGGGCCTCCGTCACATCCGGCGAGAACAGTTCAATGGTCAAAACATTCTTCGAATTAAATCCAAGTGGCACCCGCATCAGTCGGACAAAGCTATTGGTCAGCAGGCCTGCGCCGGTCAGAAGAATCAGCGAAAGCGCAACCTCCACTACAATGAGCGCGCGGAAAAGACGCGATTCCCTCACGGTGGCTGAAGAACGATGCGTGCTTTTGAGCGCATCGGACGGTCCGGTTCGCAGTGCGGCGAGGGCGGGCAATGAACTGAATAACAGTCCGACAAACAGGGTAAGCAGAAACAGCGCACCGAGCACCCGCGCATCGATCTGAACGGTCTCCAACCTCGGTATACCGGGCGGTGCCAAGGCAACAATCAGTTTCAACCCGTAGCGTGCCAGCCAGACACCGGGAATTCCGGCAACAAAAGCCAGCAAAAGGTTCTCGAGCGTGACCAACAACAGCAACCGCCCTCTCCCGATTCCCAGCGCAATCCGGATCCCCAGCTCCCTCGCTCGTCCAACAGCGCGAACCAGCTGAAGGTTTGCCACGTTTACGCAGACGAGCAGCAGCAATAGTCCCACTGCGCCAAGGAACAAGAGCAACGGGAGCCGAACGCTCGCCGTCAAGCTCTCGAGGGCAGGAATGGCGTATGCAAACCACTCCGGGTCGATGCCCTGATTTTCCGCGTTGATTGCCAATGACAACGCATGCATCTCCGCGCGCACCGCATCGAGTCTCGCGCCTGGATTCATTCGACCGACGGCCGCCAGCAGGTGCGAGCGGCGGTTGCGGAGCAGCTCGCCGTCCGGCGCCAGGGTTTTCCACAATCCGGCCCCGCCCGGAAAGTAAAATCCAACCGGCATGACCCCGACGATTCGCGTGGGTGTTCCGTTGAGCTTACAGTTTTGCCCGACGATGGCTTCGTCGGACCCAAACCGCCGCTGCCAAATCGCGTAACTCAGAATGACGACATTGTCGCTCCCCGGACGGTTATCGTCTTCCGTAAATGTGCGCCCGAGAAACGGGGCAACTCCCACACTCGAAAAAAAGTTTGGCGTTACTAGGTAACCGTCGACAGTCTCGGGCTCCCGGTCTCCGCTCAAGTTGAATTGCCACGGGCGATAGGCTGCTACGTCATGCAGCGTCCGTGTCGCGTTTGCCAAATCAAAATAGTTCGCGTAGGTGAAATTGAAGGACGAAATGCCGGGATGCCGTTCCTCAAGTAGCAGCAGGCGATCCGGTTCATGAAAGGGGAGGGGGGTCAAAAGAATAGCGTCGATCAGGCTCAGGATTGCGGTGCTCGCCCCAATTCCAAGCGTCAGCATCGCGACGGCCGCCAATGTGAACCCCGGCTTCTTCAAAAGAAGCCGGACACCATAGCGCAGATCCTGCCAGATCATTCCCATGGTTCCCTCGCCTGAATCAAGCCCCGACTTGCGCTTCCTGCGTCTCCTCAACGATGCGGCCGTCAAATAGCCGGATAGTCCGTTCCGCGAAATGTGCATAGCGTTCGTCGTGTGTTACCATACAGATGGTGGCCCCGTTGCGATGCAGGTCGCGCAGCAGTTCCATCACCGCCTCGCCGTTTCGCGAATCCAGGTTCCCGGTTGGCTCGTCGGCCATCAGGATCAGCGGGTCGCCCACGAGCGCGCGCGCGACAGCGACGCGCTGCTGTTGACCTCCCGACAGTTGCGACGGATAGTGCCGCATCCGGTGAGCCATCCCCACGCGCTGCAAGGCATGCTCTACTTTCTGCTTGCGCTCGGCCGAACCGGTGCCGCGATACGTCAGCGGCAACTCCACATTCTCGTAAACCGTCAGGTCACCGATTAGGTTGAACGCCTGAAAGATGAACCCGATCTCGCGATTCCGGATGCGCGTGCGTTCACTGGCGGTCAGATTGGCCACCGGCTGGCCATTCAAAAGGTAGGTTCCCTCCGTGGGCGAGTCCAACAGCCCCAAAATCGAGAGCAGTGTCGACTTGCCGCAACCGGAAGGACCCGCGATCGACACGTACTGCCCTCGCTGAATCTCGAGGTGAATTTCCTCGAGGGCGTGCGTCTCGACTTCGTCGGTCAAAAACACCTTTTTCACGCCTTCCATCTTGATGAGTACATTGTTCGTATCTACCATTTGTTCTCCTGCGCTCGGTTCCGAGCAATCCAAGGTTCGCGAAAAACTCTTGACCCGCCAAAAAAGCTCGCTTGTTCCCCGTTCTCTCGAGGCACACCGATCCAGCCCTGCCTATAAGTACGACTCAGCGTACGGAAAGTTCCCTTTGCCTTTGCTTTCCTTCTCATTCGTACCTCAGTGCCACCATCGGGTCGATCCTGGTGGCTCTCCGCACCGGAATGGCGCAGGCCGCTAGCGCGATGGCTGTGAGTACCAGGGAAACCGCCGCGAACGTAAAGGGATCAGCTGGTTTTACGGCGTAGAGCAGGCTCGACAAGAACTGCCCAAGGGCGAGCGCGGTCACGGTTCCCACCGCAACACCGATGAGGGTCAATCGAAGCCCTTGCCCAATCACCAGTTTCAGCACGTCGATCGTGGTGGCCCCGAGCGCCATGCGCAGCCCGATCTCCTGCGTTCGCTGTGCCACGGAATAGGCCAGCACACCGTATAAGCCCATCGCTGCCAATAGCAAACCGACGCAGCTCAGCACGCTCAATAGCGTTGCCGCGATTTTCGCTCCAAACAAGGAGGCTGCAATGTATTCCGACATTGGTTCGGCGTCAAAGATGGTCAGCGCCGGGTCTATTCCTGCGGTTTCCACACGCAGTGCCTGGATGGCTTCGTTTACCGAACCCGACGTGCGTACGTGAAACGTCAACCCGTATTCCGGCCGGAAAATCTGCCGAATGGGGATGTAGAAGTACGGTTGCGGGCTTTCCGTAACGCGATGATACTTGCTATCGCGCGCGATGCCCACAACGGTGAACCATTCACCCCAGCCGTGAACCTTGCTGCCGATCACAACGTGATTCGGCAGAAATCGACGGGCAAATTCCTGGTTGACGATCATGACCCTTTGCGAGCTGACGTCGTCGTGCCAGTCAAAATCCCGGCCTTCGACCAGCGGAATCTTCAGGGAATCGAAGTAGCCCGGGGAAACCAGGTCGCGGTAGATCTTCATGTTCTCGTTGCGGCCGGGCACGTACCCTTCCAGCTCCACTGTTTCCCAATTGCCTCCGTGGAATCCCAGTTGCACCGAATCGTCGTAGCTCACATTGGTCACGCCAGGACGTTGCTCCAGGCGCTCCTTCAGACGGCGGCAGAAGTTGTCGACCTCGGGCGCGTCGTACCCCGTCGTAGAGAAGTCGAACTGCGCGAGAGCTACGCCGTCTGGCGAGAAGCCGGGATTAATTGCACGAGCGCTCTCGAGGCTCTTGATGAACAGACCAGCTCCTAGCAGCGCAATCGCTGCCAGCGCCACCTCGGAAATCACGAGAAGACCGCGCAACCGATTGATGTGACCGCCGGTGGTCCCGCCTCGTCCGCTCTGCTTCAGAACCTCGTTGACACTGGTATGCGACGCGTGCAGCGCAGGAACCAGGCTCGCTAGAATCGCAACGAAGACTGCGAGCGCTGCGTTAAACGCAAGGACCTGGCCGTCGAGCGGTGCAGGCAGCATCACGGGCCTAGCGACCTTAGGTACCAGCCACCGCAAAGCGTCGCCAAGCCAATACGCAAGGATCAGCCCTCCGAGGGCGCCGGCCAGCGCCAGCAGCAGTGTCTCGGTAAAGAGTTGTATGGCGACCTGCCTCGGTTTCGCCCCTAATGCCAGCCGGATACCAAACTCCCTTAGCCTCCCCGTCGCGCGGACCAACAGCAAATTCGCGAGGTTGGCGCAGACAATGAGCAAAACGACACTTCCGGCCCCCATCAAAATCGCCACCGGAGTAAGCAGCATGGCCTGGGTACTGAAGTGCGATTGCCATACAGGTAACACCGTTGCGCCAATGCCTTGATTGGAGTCGGCGTCGGCGACGGACATGCGGTTTGCGAGTGCCTGCACTTCGGCGCGCGCCTGTTCCGTAGTGACGCCCGGTGCGAGACGGGCCAGCATCATGAAGTTCCGCGTATTGCGGTCATCCAGCATCCATAGGCCGGTGTGAGTCAACTGGCCGTACATTGTGAGCGGGACCCAAAGTTCATAGTGCAGTCCCGCGTGTGTGCCGTGAAAACCTTCGGGTGCCACTCCGATAATCGTGAACGGAGTGCGGTTGATGCGAACAATGCTGCCGACGGCCGCAGGATCGGATCGATAGTGCGATTTCCAGTAGCCGTGGCTGATGACAGCCACTGCGTGAGCGTTTTGTGCGTCGTCACGCTCCTCGACGGAAAAAAAACGGCCCGCTTCCGGCTTGACCCCCAGCATGTCGAACAACCCGCCAGAAGCCATTTCGCCCCACACACGTTCTGTGCTGGTGGCATCACCGACGGAAAACACGTAGCCGCGATAAGCGGTCAGGTCCTGCACGAGCTTCAAATTGTCACGGAAATCGCGAAAGTCCAGATAGGATGTGGTGATCGGCTCGCCGTCCGGAGCGCTATTTTCGATCGCAACGATGCGTTCCGGTTGCTCGGAGCCCGGCAACGGATTCAGGAGCAACGAACGCATCCAGCTGAAAATCGTCGTGTTCGCACCTACGCCGGCGGCAATCGTAAGGATGGCCACGACGGCCACGCCCGGAGCACTTCGAATATTCCGCACGGCGCTGTGCAATTCCAGCAGCAGACGTGTCATCGCGGTACCTCCTTTCTACTCATACCTCAGCGCAACCATCGGATCGACCCGCGCGGCCCGCTGCGCCGGAAAATAGCACGCCGCAGCTGCGACTCCGGTCAAAGTCAGAATAACGATCGTATAGGTGGGCATATCGGTTGCGGTCACTCCGAACAGTTGGCTCGCGAGGACCCGCGACAACGCGAGCGCCCCAATCGTGCCAATTACCATTCCGACCAGACAGAGGCGCATCCCGTGGTTCAGCACCATTCCGAGGATGTCGCGCCGCCCCGCTCCCACAGCCACGCGAATACCGATTTCATGGGTTCGCTGGGCCACCAGATACGACATCACGCCATACAACCCCACGACGGCGAGTACCAGCCCGACGGCCGCAAAGGTGCCGCACAGTACCCCGGTAAAACGCCTTTGCGCTATGGAGTCGGAAATGTAGTTTTCCATCGTCCGCGCGCGAAACACGGGTATTTCCGGATCGACGGCCTTCACTTGCTCCCTCATCGCCGGCAGCAGATCGAGAGGGCGCGCGGAGGCCGTCCGCGCAACAAGCGTCATGTCGCCTATCGCCAGCTGGTCATAAGGCATGTAGCATTCGGGTTCCGCCGCTTCCCACAGGTGCCGGTACTTCACGTTCCCCACCACGCCGACGATTTCCCGCATCGGCGGAGTTCCGGCCTCCGCCGCGTCCGGCCGGATCCGCTTTCCCAACGGGCTCTCCGAAGGAAAAACCTTCTTTGCGAACGCCTCGTTGATAATCGCCACCGGAGCGCCTTTCGCATGGTCGCGGTTCGTGAACATACGCCCCGCCAGCAGCGGAATGTGCATCGTCTTGAAGTAGTCCCGGTCGATCACGCGAAGCTGGGTGCGGGGTTCTTCGCCTTTGGCCACCGGCCGACCCTCTACCGCGAACGACGTTCGAATCTGACTGTCCGAAAGTGGTAACGGAAAAATGCCACTGGCATCCTTCACTCCGGTGACGCTCCTCATGCGGTCAATCAACTGCCGGTAAAATTCGATCGAATGCTCTGACTTCGCGTAGCGCACCGCGGGAAGATTTACGTTGAAAGTAAGAACATTGCTCGGGTCAAATCCCGGCGGTACGCGCCACAAGTTCACGAGGCTTTCCGCAAGCAGACTCGCGCCAATTACCAGCACCAGCGCAAGAGAAACCTCTCCGATCACGAGTAAGCGCCGAACCCGGTTCTGCGCCGTGCCACCAGTCGCCGTCCGGCCTCCTTCTTTCAGCGTGGAAGCGAGTTTCAATTTCGAAGCATGAAGCGCTGGCGCTATGCCGAAAATGATGCCAGTCAACACCGACACTCCAGTCATGAAAAGCAGCGCCACCCAATCGAGCCGCGCCTGAGCAAGCCTCGGTATTTGCAACGAGGGAAGGGAAGAAAGAAAACGCGTGGCCCACGCGGCGAGCATCAGGCCGGCGCCTCCGCCCGCAAGCGACAGGATTATGCTCTCCGTCAAAAGCTGCCGCACGAGCCGCGGTTGGCCGGCTCCCAGCGCGCCTCTTACCGCCATCTCCCTCTCGCGCGAAGCTCCGCGGGCCAGCAGCAGGTTGGCGACGTTAGCGCACGCAATCAGCAACAGGAAACCAACTACGCCAAACAGCATCAGCAGCGATGCACGAACGTCGCCCACCAACGCCTCCGCCGCGGGCTGCAGTGCCAAGCCCAGGTGACTGTTGTCATCGGGGTATTGTTTTTCCAGTCCCGCCGATACCGCAGCCGCATCCGCGTTGGCCTGCGCGAGCGTGGTACCCGTTTTCAGCCGTGCAATCCCGTACAGGAAATGAGCGCCTCGTTGAGCCGTCAGCGCCTCGTCCGGCTGGTCCGCTACCATTTCAATGGCCATCGTGGTCCAGAGATCCACCACCTCCGCATCCAACGGAAATTGAAATGAGGGGGGCATCACGCCAATGACCGTGTAAGCCCGTTCGTTCAGCACGATCGTGCGGCCAATAATCCTTAGGTCTCCTCCATAGCGGTTTTTCCACATCGCATGACTCAAAAGGGCCACGCGCACACCAGGCTTGTCATCTTCGGGGGTGAACCCGGAGCCTATTTCGGGCGCAACGCGAAGAACGGACAGCAATCTGGCGCTAACGATTCCGCCGTGGAGCTGCGCCGGTTCGCCATTTCCCGTGAGCGTGAACGTTCCATCCGTGTACGCCGCCAGCGCCTCAAGGCTGCGGTTCTGGTCGCGATAGTCCGTAAAATCGGGATAGCTGAGGGCCCGGTGCGCCTCCCCGTTCTTGGAGTCCGTGCCCCAAATGGCCATCAGCGTGCGCGGGTCCGGAAATGGTAGCGGCTTCAGGAGCACCGCATCGAGAATGCTGAAGATCGCTGTGTTTGCTCCGATGCCGAGTGCCAGCGTCAACAGCGCAATTGCCGTGAACCCGGCGTCCTTATGCAGCATGCGAACGCCATACCGAATGTCTTGCCAGAACGTTTTCATCACATCGACTCCTACTCGTATCTCAGCGCAACCATCGGAGCGACCCGCGCGGCCCTTCGCGCCGGGACGTAGCACGCCACGAACGCCGCGCATCCCAACAACAGGCTCACGGCAACATAGGTCACCGGATCCTTCGCGCTGACGCCAAAAAGCTGGCTGCTCAAAACTCTGCCTAAAGCAGCCCCCGAGAGGATCCCGAGTGCGAGACCAAGTGCGACCAGCCGAACTCCTTCGCTCAGTACCATCGTAATGATCTCGCGAGGGCGCGCTCCTAGCGCTACGCGAACGCCAATTTCACCGGTACGCTGTGCTGCCCGATGCGACAGCACCCCATAAACCCCAATGCATGCCAGCACCATCGCAAGCAAACAAAAGCTTCCGACCAGATCCGTCACCAAACGCCGACCAGCCAGTGAGGTGGAGATCAGTTTCGCCATGCTGGTTTGTGCGTAGATCGGCACATCCTTATCGAGCACGGCGGCTTGCTCTTCAATCGCTTTCGAAACGTCCGCGACTGGCATCGAACTGCGCACGACTAGGCTTCCTCCACCCGCCGGGTTTTGGCCCTCAAGAAGATAGGCGTCTGCCGTCGCCGCGTTTTCCAACCCATACTGCCGGACATCTCCGACAATTCCCACGATCACAGCCCAGGGCTTCTTCTCGTTTCGCCCGCCAAGTTGAATCGCCTTTCCGATGGGGTCCTCTCCCGGCCATATTTGCTCCGCCACGCTCTGGCTGATGACCGCAACCGGTGCTGACGCGGCCACGGCTTCGTCCGCCGGGGTAAAAGTCCGGCCCTTAAGAACGGGAATTCGCATCGTCTCGAAATACGTTGCGGTCACAAAATAACTGTCGACGCTGGGTCCTTCGGCGCTATTGGCCAGAGGCCGGTCCTTGATGTGAAATCCGCGACGGTCCCAACTGCCACCCAGCGGAAGCGTACTCACCATCGCTGCGCCTTCCACTCCGGAAACTCTCTGAACCCGTTCGAGAAGGCTTTCTTCAAATCGCAACGCGTCGCCGCTCCTCGCGTATTTGGAACCCACCAGATTGAATGCCGCGGTGTGCAGATTGTGCGGCTCAAAGCCGGGATCCACACCCAATAAGCGGCCCAGGCTGCGCACCATTAACCCCGTCCCAATCGCCAGAACAAAGGCCAACGCCACCTCAAAAACCACCAGCACGCTGCGCAGCCTTCCCCGCCGTCTACCGACAGTCCCGCGGCCTCCGCCCAGCAGCGCTTCTCTGGCCTCACTTTTGGATGTTGTCCAAGCCGGACTCACCCCGGCTAGCATGCCGACGATCAGGCTGACGACGATCGAAAACGTCAACACTCCCGCGTCCACGCGCAGTTCGTCCAACCGAGGAATCGCGGCGGAAGTCCACAGCTGCAATCCTCGTACTCCCCAGAAAGCGAATAGCACGCCAAGCGCGCTTCCACTTAGCGACAGCAACAGCGTCTCGGTGAGAAGTAGGAAAAAGAGTCTCTTCCCACTGGCCCCGAGGGCGGCACGAACCACCATCTCCCTTTCACGGGAAACGACGCGCGATAACATCAGGCTTGCAAGATTCGCCGATGCGATCAGCACCACAAACACGGTCGCTCCCATCAGCAGCCAAAGCGCTTTGCTTACCCGGCCGGTCACCGCTTCGTGCAGCGGAGTAACGACCACCGAGGCATCTGCTGGGTAATCATTCGGGAACTCGTGCGCCAGCTCGGTGGCGACGGTGTTCATCTCGCTTCGCGCCGAAGCCAGGGTCACCCCTTCGTTCAGGCGGGCCACACTTCGGAGATGTTGGCAGGACCTGCAAGAAAACGGCTGCGAGGCGTCGTAACCCAATACTCCCCAGATCTGGGGCGGTAGGGCGCTATAGGTGAACATGAGCGCCTCAAAATTATGCGGCAGGACTCCAATAACCTCGTAAGTCTGCTCGTTCAACTGAATGCTGCCGCCCAAAATCTCGCTCTGGCCCGCGAATTTCTCTTTCCAGAGTCCGTAGCTGAGAATCACAACATTCTTGCGGTCCGGACGGTCCTCTTCTTTGCGGAAGTCACGCCCAACGACTGGAATCACGCCAAGCGTCTGGAAAAAATCATAAGAAACACGGACGGCGCGCAAAACCTCGGGTTTACCTTGCCCCGTCATTGTGGGCTGCCAGTCGCGGTATATTGCAATGGACTCGAACGATTTGCTTCGCTCCTTCCAATCCTGTACGAGCCCATAGGAAACGTTGACCGGATTCAGGGTGCCGCTGTCGTTTGCTGCGAGCGTCACAAGGCGGTCCGGTTGCCTGTACGGAAGTGAGCTCAACAGCACGCCCTTGATGGTGCTGAACAATGCCGTATTTGCTCCTGCACCGAGCGCGAGCATCAAAATCGCCGCGGCTGTGACGCCTGGCGTCTTCAACAGCATCCGAAACGCGAATCGCGCATCATGCCATAGCGTGCGCATTTACTCGTACCTCAGCGCCACCATCGGATCGACTCGTGCCGCGAGCCGCCCCGGAATCCAGCACGCAATCAACGAAACCAAAATCAGCAACAGCGCGACTCCAAGGAACGTCGCGGGATCGGTCGCGCTCACTCCAAAAAGTTGCGATTGCATCCAGCGAGTCAGCGCCAGCGCACCCAGTACCCCAAGGCCCACCCCAATCGCACCGGTTATCGCTCCTTGCTTCAATACCATGCCAAGGATTCCCCGCCTCGAAGCACCCAGCGCCATGCGCACTCCAATCTCGCGCGTGCGTTGTGCAACCGCGTAAGCCGTCACGCCATAGATCCCCGTCAAAGCCAACACGAGCGCCGTTAAGGAAAAAATTCCGACAAGAATCAGGCTGAACCGGCGCGCCTCGAGTGATGCCGAGAAGATCTCTGAAAGGGTACGGAAGCGTGGTGGCATGTTGGGGTCCAGATTGCGCAAAATCCCGCGCGCGGCCGAGATCACTGCGTCCGGCCTCCCGGAAGTCCGCATGACCACATTGAACTGCCTGACAACCTGCGGCCTTTGCCGGTAATTCACATAAATCGTTGGGCGCGGCACGGTTTCCACCGCGCGATCACGCACATCTCCGACAACGCCCACCACCGTCAATACCCGCGGGTCCCCATCCATGTTTCCGAACTCGATCGTTCGATCGAGTGAATCCTGATTCGGCCACTTTTCCTTCGCGAGCGATTCGCTGATCAACGCGGCATGTGTCGCATCCGCTGCATCGCGGTCGTCAAACAACCGACCTTGCAAAAGTGGAATGTCCAGCACTTTGAAATAGCCTTCGCTCGCCACCGAATAGTCCGCTTCTCCCAGGTGCGTCGGGTCGCGGAACAACTCTTCGAAGAACCTGGTGAACTCGCCGAGCAGAACGGGGTCATTCCCCAGCGACCCGTTCGTTGTTTTCTTGATCAATGCTTGCATCCGAGGAGAAATCTGACCCGGGTTCATCACCACATAGGCGCCGTCGGACGGCGCGCTTCCCGCCAGCGGCAGGTCGGTGGTCCCGCCAACCTCCTCGACACCCGGAACCTCTCGTAGTTTCATCAGTAGGTCATTCAGAAATGCGACTCTGTGCGTTCTCTCGGGGTCGTCCGGCAAACCCAGCTCCATCGTCACTACACCTTCGATGCGAAAGCCCGAATCTGTCGCCAGCACACGGAGCAAACTCCGTCCAAGCAACCCAGCCCCGACTAGCAGCACGAGCGCCGTCGCGAGTTGCCCAGCCGTTAGCAACCGTCCAAGCTGTTGCTTGCGCGGGGTTGAAACTTCGCCCCTGCTCCCATCACTGAGTGCCGCGCACGGATCGGCTGACGCTGTCCGAAATGCAGTGAAAATTCCCAGGGCTACCGAAACAAGAAAAACCATCCCCAATGAGAACAGCAGGACAGGGAGATTTATGGATACGTTTTCGATTCGAGGCAAATTCGCCGGAGCCATGGCCAGCAGCGCATTCAAGCCCCAATACGCGAGGAGTACACCTAGCCCGGCACCGATAAACGCGAGCAGAAACGCTTCTGTCAGAAGTTGTGCGATCAACCGGCTGGGCTGCGCTCCAAGCGCCGTGCGGATGGATAGTTCTCGATCCCGTCGCGCCGCTTGAGCGAGCATCAGGTTCGTCACGTTGGCGCACGCGATCAGCAGCAGAAAGCCGGACGCCCCCAGCAGAATCAACAGCGCTGGGCGCACCTCGGCGGTCATGGCCTGGCGCAGCGGCTGCATCGCCACGGCCACCATCGCCGTATCCTGCCCGTACTGCTGCTTCAGGCGCTGGGCAATCTCGGAAAGCTCGGTGCGCGCTCCATCCGGGGCAACGCCTTTGCGCAACCTCCCGAGCACGTTCCAGTTGTGCGCACTTCGGCTGGGTAGTCGCTCCAATACTTCTCGTGGAAGCCAGAAATCCGCCTCGCCGGGAAACCGAAAGCCCGCAGGCATCACGCCGATGATCGACACAGCCCGGCCTCCAATCATCAGCTGCACCGACGAGAGCTCCTGAGTAGCGCCAAGGTTCTGCTTCCAATACGCGTAACTCACAAGCGCCACACCCCAAGCGTCGAATCGCTGCTCTTCTGGAGAAAATTCGCGTCCCAGTACGGGTTCAATTCCCATCACCTCGAAAAAATCGCGCGAAACGTACGAAATCATCGTCCGCGTCGGTTCCTTTGCCCCCGACACCGTCTCCAGTAGCGCGTTATACTCGGCCATTCCTTGCAGAGAACGGTTCTGCTCCCGCACGTCCGCAAAATTGGGATCCGCGAAGTTCAGGTGCACCCCGGTGTCGCTCTGCTCCCACAAGCGCACAATCTGCTCGGGGTGCGGATAGGGAAGTGGTCGCAGCAAGACGCCATACACAACGCTGAAAATTGCCGTGGTCGCTCCAACCCCAAGTGCCAGCGTGATCACAGCGGTGCTGGTGAAGCCGGGGTTCTTCCGCAGCATGCGGAGTCCGTAGCGCAGGTCTTGCCAGAGACTTTGCATCAACCCCTCCTATTCGTAGCGCCGGGCCGCAACAGGGTCCATCCGCGCCGCTCCCCGTGTCCCGCGAAAGGGGACACTCACGGGAAAATCGGTTTGCTCATAAGCCCCGCTAAAACGGTGCTCCGGTCCCGCAGGTCTGCGTACCTCGGATAGGAAAAGGACTCTGACCCATCACCTTCGTCGGAACGGATATGGCCAGTTGTGGGTCCCGGCGCGTACAACAGCACCAACTCTTCCGCATGTGGCACCGGAAATCTCTGCAGAGTTGCCTGCCTCATGACGGAGAAAATTCCGCTGTTCGCGCCAACGCCGACCGCCAGCGTGAGTACCGCAATCACCGCGAAGCTCACGTCCTTCGTCAGCATCCGCATGCCGTATCGGATTTCTTGCCACAGACCTTCCATAGCAATTCCTGCTCGAATCCTCCTGAGATTTTGCAATCTGGAGGACAACCCCTATTTCAATCGCACTCGATCGTAGTTATCCCACTGCGACATGTCCGACAGAATGACCCGGTCTCCCACCTGCAGTCCCTGCAGGATCTCAACAGTGTTCACGGAACTGCGACCCAACTTCACGTTCGCCCGCGTCGCCTCCGAGCCGTCTGGCGTCAGCTTGAACAGGCTGATCGTGCTTTGCGACGCACCGTGCACCGGCCGTCCCACATACAAAACATCTTTCAGGTTTTCGACCTCAATTGTTCCGTCCACGCTCAGGTCCGGTCTCGCGCCATCAGGCAGCGGCCCATCGATCGCCACGTCCATTGTCACTGTTCCGTTCTGCACCGAGGGGTCGATGCGCGAGACGTGGCCGGCCACCACGCCATTGCGCGTGTCAATCGTCGCCTTCTGGCCAATCACCGCGTCTTTCGCCTGCGTCTCGGCGACCTTAATTTCGGCCTTGAGCTTTTTCGGATCGGCGACCCGCGCCAGATTTGTTCCCGGCAGCACGTGCTGTCCTACTTCCACCGGTACCAGTTGTAGAACTCCATTAAGCCCCGCGCGCACGTGCAGCGCCTCCAACTCCGCATGCCTCAGCTCATACAACGCCCGCTGCTGATCGACGTGCGACGCCTGTGCCTGCAGGCGCGCCTGCGCTGCATCGGCCGTGTTCTTGGTGCGATCGGCTTCGAGTTGCACCCGCACGCCAAGCTGTTCTTCCTTTACCTTCGAAAGTTCCGCTGTCACCGTCGACCCGATTCCCTCGGATACCAGCTTCTCGTCTACCGCATGCTGAATTTTTGCCTGTTCGTACTCGCTGCGCACGGCGGCCTCGGCAGCCTTCTGATTCAGAAGCTCGCTGTTGACCTGCACTTTCAGGTTGGCGTAATCCGCTTCCGCGGCCTTTAGTTGGTACTCGGAATCGAGTACATCCCGTTTCAGCGTCAAGTTGCTTAGCTCAAGGATGATGGAGTCAGACTTAACAATCGCGCCCGGCTTTAGCACGATGCGATCCACTTGTGCTTCGGTCTGCGCCGGAATCCACTGAATGTCTTCGGGAATCAGCGTGCCGATTCCTCGGAGCTCTCGCAGCATTGGTCCACGCTTCACTTCGTCGGACCACACCGTTGCGCGATCCACCGTGGGAGCGGCGGGACGCAAGCGCGACAGTCCGTAGGTCACCCCCCCGATCAGCAGAATCGCCCCGGATCCCAGCACGATTCGGCGAATCATCTTCGCTCGGGCATTGGAGGGTCGAGGAATATCCATAAGTTATTGAAGTCTCTCGACTAACACAGTGGCACACCGGTAGCCGCAGGCCATTGCCAGGAAGTCTGCGATTATCAATAGATTAGGGAGTCTTGTGGACTTCGGGTTTAGGTAGAGTGTCCGATATTGGGATTCCGCCTGCTCGGAACCGGGCATTCCCGGTCTACAGGCCTTTCGCCTTTCGGAATTCCCGGATCACTTCTGCCGGGTCGTTCAGAAGTCCATCGACTGCGTAATTCATCCGGCGCATATCCGAAGCGGAGACCGTGTTCGCGAGTTCCGCCAACGCCGCCTTTAGCTGCGGGTATTCAGCTAGGGTCGATTGACGCACAACCGGCACGGCGTCATATGGCGGAAAGTAATGCCGATCATCCTCCAGGGCTACCAGTCCGAGCGAACCAATCAGCCCGTCGGTCGAATTGCCCGCGACAATGTCGACCTTGCGGTCGAGTAGCGCGCGATAGAGCAGCCCCAAGTCCATGACCTGCGGCTCGCCAGCGAAGTGAAGCCGGTATTGCTCCGACCAGCCCCTGAAGCCGTCGGGACGTTCAAGAAATTCGTAGCCAACGCCAATTCGCCACCGAGGAGCGATCGAGGCAATGTCCGAGGCGTTGCGAAGACTCATGCTCTTCGCATCCTCCGCGCGAATTACCATCGCAAATGTGTTTTCGAATCCAAGTGGCTCGGCGAGCTCCAGATGAAAGCGATCCGCGTAGGCCTGTTTCACCCGACGATACACGGACAGCGAATCTCCCGAGGGGGTTTCATGCAGCACGGCGGTCAGAGCCGTGCCCGTGTACTCCACATACAGGTCCAATTCGCCTGCCAGAAGCGCCTTATGAACCAACAAGGTCCCGCCAAGGTTCGTCTTTCGCTGAACCTTGATTCCAGTTTTCGCTTCGATTTGCTGTGCCAACAATTCTGCCAGCAACACCTGCTCAGTGAAGAACTTGCTCCCAACCGTAATCTTTGGCGCCCGCTCTCTGCGGCAACCGGAAACGCCAAGGGTTCCAACGATCAGGGCGACTAACAGAACAACCCAGTGAGCTCGGCGGCTGTGTCGCGGTTGCAGCGAACGCCCTCTCAATCGGGCCGTTCTTGGCGTTCCATCGCATTGTCCCCGCTTGCTGATCACGACACCCGCAACCGTCTCTCGATGATTCCCAGGAGAAAGTCTGCCGCAAGAGCGAGCAAAGCCGCTGGGAGCGCACCAGCCAGTAGTAATCCATTGCTCACCAGCGCCACACCACGAAAAATGAACGTGCCCAAACCACCCGCTCCGATCGCCGCCGCGATCGTCGCAACTCCAATCGTGATGATCGTTGCCGTGCGAATGCCCGCAAGGATGAACGCACTCGCCAACGGAAGGCGTACGCGAAATAAGATCTGTGACTGTTTCATGCCCATTGCCTGCGCCGATTCGAGCACGGCGGGATCAATCTCTGTCAGCCCCACGTAGGTATTGCGCAGGATCGGGAGCAGCGCATATAGAACCAGCGCGACAATCGCCGTGCGCTTTCCGATCCCACCGATGAATGGGATAGGGATCAGAAACCCGAATAGCGCCAAGCTCGGAATAGTTTGCAAAATATTTGCTACACCGAGCGCAATCCCTCGCAGAACTGGCCGGTGCACAATCAGCAATCCGAGAGGAACGCCTATGAGTATCGCGATGAGCATTGCCCCCAGCACGAGCGTGAGGTGTTCGACCGTCGTTCCGAAAATCTCCTCTCGGTGCTCAAGCAGAAAAGCCCACGAGCTCATACTTGTTCTCCGGCTTGATTCAAAAAAGACGCCGCGAAAGCACGCACTTCCGCGTGCTCGAGTTTCAAAAACTCCTCGCGCGGCGCGCTGGCAACCACTCGACCCGACTGAAGTAACACAATTCGCGAAGCCAGCAGCAGGGCTTCACGCAAATCGTGCGTCACAAAGACGATCGTCTTCCTGAGTTGCCGGGCGAGGGTTGCAAATTCACGTTGCAGTTCCGCTCTCGTCACCGGATCGAGCGCACCGAACGGCTCGTCCATCAACAAAATTGGGGGATCCGCCGCCAGGGCGCGGGCGACCCCTACGCGCTGGCGCTGCCCGCCCGAAAGTTCACGTGGCCGCCGCCCGCCAAACTCTTTCGGGTCGAGGCCCACAAGCCGCAGCATTTCCCTGACGCGGGTTTCGATCTTCGGCCGCGGCCAACCCTGCAGTGTGGGCACCAGTGCTACGTTCTCCGTCACCGTGAAGTGAGGAAACAGCCCTGCCTCTTGAATCACATAGCCGATGCCTCGCCGAAGTTGGATCCGATCCCAATCCGTCGTGGCTTTCTGCTTTACGAGGACTCGACCTCTCGAGGGAATGAGCAACCCGTTGGCGAGTTTCAGCAGGGTGGTCTTGCCGCTTCCACTGCGTCCCAGCAATACGAGCGTTTCCCCACCAGCAATCCGCAAGGTAACATCCGAAACAATCTCGCGCCCAGCGCTGCCGCTCGCACGCAGGCTCACTTCCTGAAACTCGATCGAATTTCCATCGACTTCCGGCACCGCCAAGTGCATCTCCAAGTACTGCGCGAGCCGCTAGTTTAATGCAGTCGGCGTGTCACATAAATATAGTTCGAGCGGTCGAAAGGCCTCGAATCTGTATGTTGGGGATTTAGCGACGCCGGGCTTCAGCCTGGCCGTGTAGAAGAGAACAAAGCTACGCGCTATGCGGCGAGACGCCGCGAGCTTGACGCTGCGTTCATCTTCGGCATTTTGACGTCCCACGCGAGTCCCAGCGTACGAAGCGTCCAAATCCCGTACCAGTTCACGTCCAACTCGTACCACGTAAATCCGTGACGCGCCGACTGCGGCTGAGCATGGTGATTGTTATGCCAGCCTTCGCCAAATGTAAGGAACGCCACCCAGAAGCTGTTCGTGGAACTGTCGCCGGTTGCAAACCGCTGCGTACCCCAAATGTGCGTTGCCGAGTTTACTAGCCAGGTGAAATGCAAGCTCAGCACCGTGCGCACGAATACTCCCCAGAAGACCCACGGCCAACCGCCAATCGCATAAAAAGCAGCCGCGACAACGACCGACGGAATCACGTGCCACTTGCTCATCCACAAGTGAAACTTGTCTTTGCGCAGGTCCGGCGCATACGGCAATAGCTCGCTGCGGTCCCGGTGCATCGCGCGCCCGGTCAAGATCCAACCCATATGCGCCCAGAAACCGCCATCGCGCGGGGAATGCGGGTCGCCTTCCTTGTCGGTGTTCTGATGGTGGATGCGGTGCGTTGCCACCCATGAAATCGGTCCGCCTTCGAACGCCAGCGAACCGCACGTCGTCAGAAAATACTCAACCCACTTCGGTGTCTTGTACGCGCGATGTGTCAACAGGCGATGGTACCCCATGCCAATGCCCAGGCTCCCGGCCACCCACCACATCACAACGGCAAGCAGGAATGCCTTCCAGGTGAAGAAAAATACGGCCGCTAGCGCGGCGATGTGAAGCACCACCATAAATGCGGTAATGCCCCAATTGACAGGTTGAGAGAAGGTCTTGTCGCTCTTCCAGAAATTTAGGAGGCTCATGTAGTATTCTACTTTATCACTACTGAGTGCGAATCACGCAGAAATCGACCAATGGGTGTTGAAAAAGGCCTCAAGGAAGCGGCGAACGAGGCGGGGATGAGTTGGCGATGGCACGGTCGAGGGCTGCCTTTTCTTCTTGCCGCAGCGAACGGAATGCGCCCTTTGCGAGGTCTCCCAGTTGCAGTGGGCCAATCGCGACTCGAACCAAGCGCAGCACTTCGAAGCCGAACCCATTCAGCATGCGCCGAATCTGCCGGTTCTTCCCCTCGTCGAGCACGATTTCGATCCACGAATTCCTCTCGCCTGAACGAATGAGGCCTGCCCGCTTGGCCTTGAGCCTTTCTCCATTTGGCATTTCAACGCCCCGCTCCAGCGATTCCAGCAGCTTCGAATCTGCCACAGCGCCGATCTGCACGTGATAAGTCTTCTCAAGGTGTGAGTGCGGGTCCGTGATTCTTGCTCCCCACTCGGAATCGTTTGTCAGCAGTAAAAGGCCTTCGCTGGCTTTATCCAGTCTGCCAACCGGTGCGATCCACGGTCGATCGCTGGGCAACAGCGAGTAGATCGCCTCGCGTCCCTTTTCGTCGTGGGCTGTCGTCACCAGGCCGCGCGGTTTGTTGAGCATCAGATAGACTCTTGCGGCTGCACAAGCCTGCTTTCCGTCAACCTCAATCCGATCTATGCCCAGACGCACTGGCGTTTCGGGGTTGCGCGGCAAGGTGCCGTTCAACCGTACCCTGCCTTCTCGAATCAGTGAAAAAGCCTCGGAGCGTGAGCAGCATCCGAGCTTGGACAAAGCTCGCGCAAGTGCGATGCGTTTGCCTTGGCCTTCCCGACGCGCGGAAGACTTAGCGCGACGCGATTTCACAACAGGCGCAATCCTGCTCAGCTCTTTTTTTCTGGCGTAGAGCTGTCTTCGCGATGTTTCCCCCCACCATAACGCCCGGCGAGCCAGGCGCGCACCTCCTTCGGATCGTATTTGAACGGTCCGTTCCCGCCTTTGTAAGCGACTCGCCCGTTTTCATCCAGAATGTAGAGTCGTTCAGGCCATGCAGCATACGCATCGTTCGCGGCGTTGCTCATCTCGTCGATCCCGAAGGGCACCGAATACTTGTACCGCTGGGTAAAATCGTTCGCAATCGCCACCCTCTGTTGCAACGTCTTCGGCTGGGCGTAGCAAACATCGTCCTTATCTTTTCCATTTTGCTTCATCTGCCACTCGTCCGTGGGGTGCGCCTCGCGCACATAAATCGTCAGGAAATCTGCTTGATCTTTGTAGTCCTCGTAGAGCTTCGCGATATCACCAACCTGGCGGCGGAACGGTGGTCAAGTAAAACTGCCGAACACCAGCACGAGCGGGCGTCCCGACAAGTGATCGCGCAGCCGGAATCGCGTTTCCCCATCCAGCGCCACAAGCCGCGCATCCGGCCCTGCGTCCCCGACCTTCAAAGTGCCGTGATGCATGTAAGGCAAGGCGTAGCGCACCATATAGAGCGCATCTTTGGGACCGCCGACCATCACGCTCAGGAGCACATACACGGCCACCAGGAGCACCACGGCAGAAATCCCAATCCATTTCATCGCGCTCACGCAATCCTCGCTTCTTTGACCCCACCGCGCAGCTCATCGCGTATCGCCCGGTACCGGGCCAGCGCTTTCTCGATCACGTTGATCGCCGCATACGCCGGTTTGATATCTTCCACCTGCACCTGCTTGCCTTCGAGTTGTTTGTAATCCTGGAAGAACCGCTTCAGCACGAGCAATCGGTGCGGCGGCAGGTCGCGGGCCTCCAGGTAATCGCTGAATTCGGGGTCGTTGGTTGCGACGGAGATGATTTTGTCGTCACTCGCGCCGGAATCGATCATGGTCATCACACCGATCGCGCGGGCCTTGATCAGTGCCAGCGGTTGCACAGGCTCCTGGCAGAGAACCAACACGTCAAGCGGATCGTTATCGTCCGCATACGTTTGCGGAATGAACCCGTAGTTCGCGGGATAAAAAACTGCCGAATGGATGATGCGGTCTACCTTAAGTAGGCCGGTTGCCTTGTCCAACTCGTATTTCACGTTCGAGCCCAACGGAATTTCGATGAGCGCCTGAAAATCTCGTGGTAATTCCTCGCCTGGGGAAACGTCATGCCATGGATGCATTGGAACCGTAGTCCTCGCTGTGCGTGGCTTGCTCGTCTATTATCACCCGAGACCGGCTGTTTTGGCATCGCTTGGCGCTTCAGGCATTCTTCTTCCACGCTCCCAAGATCACTCCCATCAGCACGAATCCCGCCAACGGATAAAACTGATTTATCGCAAACAGTTCCTTGGGTCTCATTTCATACATGTAGGTTGTGAAGGTAACTGGCCCCACGAATCCGATCCATAGCAGAACGCCCACCGAAGCACCTCGTCCCATTGTATTGGCGTTTCGCCAGATGCAAATTTGGGCCAGCGAATACGCGATCAGCACATTCAGCAGAAGGGTAATGACGTAGGGCAGTACCGGATTCATGCTCTTAGCTTGCTCCTCGGTCATGTGCTCGAGTGCCATCCAGGGTTTGCCGAACAACACTCCGTACCAAAGCGCGCCGAGTATCCAATACGCGATTGCTGCGACGATGACGGCTGGGTAATTCGTTTTCATCGAGGATCCTCTCCTTGAATGGATCGATCTTCTGCACGCCCCAATAGCATCTCTGCTTTCAACGACTACTCACCGTCCCGCTAACGTTTTTCAAGTGGTCTTTTCCCTTGTCCGTGAGGTCGAAAGATTGGTTCAACTGGAAGCTTTCAGGCAGCTCAGCAATCGGCTTCTTATTCTTGATTAATCCGAGGTCCCGGAGATGACGCAATTCCTTTTGCAAAGTTCCGGTGCGCGTGTAGGTGATCGTCGGCTGATCGCGCAAGTTGAGCAGGTGGCGCAACTCCACGCTGGGCAGGCTTGTACCTGGGTCCGGCGATTCGACTCGTGCGCGGTACAGCGCTTCCACGCGGTGCAGAATGGCCTCCAACAACTCGCGGTCCGAGGGGGTTACAAGCTGTGACTGGCCCGAGGCGTGCAGCTCCTTGAGGGTCTGTTCGAAATCGGGCCACCATTTGGCGAAGGCTCTTTCCAACCGGTCGGCTGGTTGCGCGTTGTTGCGAACCGAGTTGATGCTTTCGACTAGCCGATATGTGCCGTCTCGGTCCGCACGTACGTACTGAAACTGGGCCAAGGGCGACCGCTCCCACACGGCCGGCAATTCATCGATAAGAAATGGTACGACTCGAGAAGTCCCAAATTTCTTCGCGATGGCTCCGGCCTCGAATAAGAGCCATGATGCTTGAAAATTCTCCTGCGTGAGGCAGAGAACCCCGAAGTCAGACTGCTCGAGTTCCGTTCCCAGACGCTGCGCCCAGGCTTCGCCGGGGTTTATATGGTCTGAGATAAAGACTTCGACTCCTTCTGAAAAGAGGTCCTCCAAGAGCGATTTCAGGCCGCGTGCCGCGGTCTTGCTGCGTTCCCCGGACCAGCTCGAAAAAATGTGTAGCGCCATTCAATCCCGACATTCTAAGCCCGAATTCCGACAATGACACTTCATTTTTGGAGTTACGATGGCGGAACGTTCGCAACAAAATTCTGCGCCGGCGCACCTCGCTTAGCCCTCCGTTCAGGGCCAGCTCAAGTTTCCGGGCTTGTCGCCCGATTCCGGGGTGGGCCTTCGACTGCACGGCTCAGGACGGTGTCTTGCCTTGTGGCTCCAGCTGTTGGACCGTCGTCCACTTCGCCTGCTCCTGCCAGACGATCGCCTCTACCCGCTCCGCCAATAGCGCCCGTGGTTTGTCGGTGGACGCATACGGCCCGGCAGCCGCCAGGTAGAACTATTTGTCGTGTTTTAACGCATGATACGCCGACCGGTAGCGAATCCAGTTTTCGTGATACTGGTTTAGTGCAGCAGGCCCTCAAAAATGGTCACGAATACGCCGAGGATGCCGGTCACGATCAACGCATGTGGTAAATTGAGTGAGGTCGCAGCCGGTGCGCTCATGGTTGCCTATTCTAGGACCTGCCAATCACAAAGCAACCGTGAATTAGCTCGAATTTCCATAACGTCTTTCCTTAGGGTTTCTCGAACGCGTTCCCTCGACCGCCACTCATGCCAGCCGCGGCTGCCGCTTATGCCCGCGCCTTGTCAATCATCTCCTCCCAGATCCCCTTCGACTTGATGATCAGTTCAATCGCCTCTCGTATCGCCCCGCGACCGGCAAGCGCTTTCGTTGTGAAGTGCGCCGCTTTCCTTACCTCCGGCACAGCATTCCCGACCGCAATCGCCAGCCCGACGCGTCGCATCACTGGCAGATCCGGCAAATCATCTCCTACATACGCGACCGCGGATTCCGGCACACCGGCCTTCCGGAGGACATCTTCGTACGCGGGAATCTTGGTCGCTTGCTTCATATAGATAAATTCCATCTTCATTTCATTGGCACGTCTCAACAGCGCGGGACTCTCGCGTCCGGTGATACAACCCGTCCGGATTCCCGCGGTGTGGGCGAGCGTTAGTCCTTGTCCGTCGTGTGCGTCAAACGTCTTGATTTCCAGCGCCGAACCATCTGACTGCGACAGCAGACTTACACCGCCGTCGGTCATGGTGCCGTCCACATCCATCAGCAGTACTTTGACCTGCGCCGCGCGCTTCTTGAGAGCAGAAGAGATTTTAGGCAGGCGTGACAAGGGGAGCCTCCTCCAAATTTGCGAACCGAAAGTTTAGCAGGAAAGTGGGGGATATTAGCCACCCGACGGCGGTCTACGGTTAAATGAGTTCCAAGGTCCACAGATCGTGGAGATGCACCACACCAAGCACTTTTTGTGAGCCGTCCACCACGACCACCGAAGTGATTTTCTTCTTCTCCATCAGGTTCAGCGCCTCACTCGCCATCAGTTTGGGGCTGATGGTTTGCGGCGTGCGAACCATGCAGTCGCCCGCGGTCATGGAAAGGGTGGCGCCTCCATGCTTCTCCATCAGCCGACGCAGATCTCCATCCGTCAGGATGCCCAGAAGCTTGCCGTCAGCGGAAATCACCGTTGTCATACCAAGTTTCTTCGCTGACATTTCGTGAAACGTCGCCGGCATGGACGTCGTCGCCGAGACGCGTGGTACCGCGTCACCCCAGTGCATCAGGTGCTCGACCCGCAGCAATTTCTTTCCCAGTCGGCCAGCGGGATGCAATGCTGCGAAATCGTGAGCGTTGAATCCCCTCCGCTCGAGCAGCGACACCGCGAGGGCATCCCCCACGGCCATCGCCACCGTAGTACTCGCCGTCGGCGCGAGATTCAGCGTGCACGCTTCTTCCTTCACGCTTACGTCAATCACCACATCGCTGGCTTGGGCGAGCGTCGACCTGGCGTTCCCCGTCAGCGCGACAATTGGCGTCTCAATCCGCTTCAGCGTTTCGAGCAGATTCAGGATTTCCTCCGTTTCCCCGCCATACGTGATTGCTAGGATGGAATCACCACGCGTCAGCATTCCTAAATCGCCGTGTAGTGCGTCGGCCGGATGAAGAAAAAACGAAGGTGTGCCGGTGCTCGAAAGCGTTGCGGAAATTTTTCGCCCGATGAGCCCCGATTTGCCCATCCCTGTAACCACCACGCGGCCTTTGCACGCGCCGAGAAGGTCCACCGCGCGTTCGAACGATGAATCAAGCCGCTCCAGCACTTCTTGAAGCGCCTGCGCCTCAATGCGAAGTACGCGCCTCGCGGTCTCAAGGCTCATGCGTGACTCCAGCCGCGGACGAGCACCGCCAATTCCTTTAGCCGTCCAAGCAGTTCTGCGAGTTGTGAAAGAGGCAACGCGTTCGCTCCGTCGGAAAGCGCCTCAGCGGGATTGTCATGCGTTTCCAGGAAAACGCCGTCGACTCCTGCGGCAACGCCCGCCCGCGCTAGCGTTTCAATGAACTCAGGTTGACCACCGCTTGCCTGCCCCTGCCCGCCGGGAAGTTGCACCGAGTGCGTGACGTCGTACACCACGGGGTAGCCGAGTTTCTGCAGGACCGGAAAGGTTCGCATATCAACCACGAGGTTGTTATAGCCGAAGGACGCTCCGCGCTCCGTGAGAATGATGTTGCGATTCCCAGAGGACGCCACTTTTTCCGCAACGTTGCCCATGTCCCAAGGCGACAGAAACTGCCCCTTCTTGATATTCACGGCGCGTCCGGTTTTGGCAGCCGCGATCAGCAAATCCGTTTGGCGCGCCAGGAACGCCGGAATCTGCAGGATGTCGGCAACCTCCGCCGCCGGCGTTGCTTGAGCAGCCTCGTGAACGTCCGTAAGAATCGGCAGGCGTATATCGGATTTAATCTTTCCAAGAATGCGCAACCCTTCGGTGAGTCCAGGTCCGCGGAATGCTTTCACCGACGAACGGTTTGCTTTGTCGTAGGAAGCCTTGAAAATGTAAGGAACGCCAGCGTCCCCTGCAATCCTAGCAACACACTCCGCCATCCTCCGAGCGTGGGCTTCCGATTCAATCACGCACGGTCCGGCAATCAGAAACAGCGGATTCCCCCCGCCAAGGCGCAGCGATCCCAAAGTGATTTCGTGCGTGGTTGTCATCTAATTAGAGGAAGATATCACAAGTACTGGCGCCGGTTTTGCATGCGTTCTGACGAGGCAGCGGACGCGTAACCACTTGCGCAGGCCTTAGGCCGATGCTTGTGGAGCTGCGCGCAATGCTGGTGCTGGTGGTTGCGCCTCTGCCACCGTAAGGTTCGTCGCTGGCCGCGATCTCTGCAGCTTATGCTCGAGTGCAGCGCCAATAAAAGCCGCAAATAACGGGTGAGGCTCGAGCGGTTTCGATTTGAACTCCGGATGGAACTGGCAGCCGAGGAACCACGGATGGTCCGGCGCCTCTATGATTTCCACGTAATTCTCATCGGGGGTGCGCCCGGTGATTTTCAACCCGGCGGCAACCAACGTCCGTTCGTACTCTCGGTTGAACTCGTACCTGTGCCGGTGCCGCTCGCTGATTTCACTCGTGCCGTACGCTTTGCGCGCAAACGAACCAGGCTCTAGCTTGCAGGGCCACGCCCCCAGTCGCATGGTGCCGCCCATCTCCTCCACGCCCAGCAACTCGCGCAACTTGTAAATCACGCGGTGTGGGGTCTGCGGATCAAATTCCGTGCTGTCTGCTTGCTTCAGTCCCGCTGCATCGCGCGCGTATTCGATTGTGGCGCACTGCATTCCCAGGCAAATCCCAAAGAAGGGAATTCGTTGTTCCCGCGCATATTGAATCGTATAAACCATCCCTTGGATCCCGCGCTTGCCAAACCCGCCGGGAACCAGGATCCCTTCATAGCCCTTAAGGCGCTTCTCGGCTGCTGCCGGCGAATCGATCTCTTCCGATTCGATCCAGTCAATAACGGTCTTGTGGTTGTGGGCTAGTCCGCCATGCAGCAAGGCTTCGCGTAAGCTCTTGTAGGCGTCCTCCAATTGAACGTACTTGCCTACGATCGCGATTCGCACCTCGCCTTTTGGGTGGTGCAGGTGTTGCAACATATCCATCCACGGCTGCATATTGGCGGGACGGTCCTCCAGCCGCAGCAACCTCGTTATTTGTGCGTCCAAGCCCTCCTTGCTCAGCTCAACGGGCACTTCGTAGATGGTCTTTACATCTTCCATCGAAACCACACACGATTCGGCAACGTTGCAGAACAGCGCAATCTTTCGCTTCAAGTCCGCCGAAATCCTTCGCTCGCTTCGGCAAAGCAAAATGTCGGGCTGAATCCCGATCCCCAGCATTTCCTTCACACTATGTTGTGTCGGCTTGGTTTTCAATTCGCCTGCCGCCGCAATATACGGAACCAGTGTCACGTGCACAAACAGCGTGTTTTCGGCGCCCAGTTCCAGCCTCATCTGGCGGATGGCTTCAAGGAAGGGAAGCGATTCAATGTCGCCAACCGTCCCGCCGATTTCGACGATTACGACGTCCACGCCTTCCGACACGCGCTTGATGCAGTTCTTGATTTCGTCGGTAACGTGCGGAATCACCTGCACCGTCTTGCCCAGGTAATCTCCCCGGCGCTCCTTCGTTAGGATCGTTTCGTAGATGCGTCCGGTCGTCCAATTATTGTCACGGGACAGTTTGACGTGTGTAAACCGCTCATAATGACCCAGGTCAAGGTCGGTCTCGGCGCCATCATCGGTGACAAACACTTCGCCGTGCTGAAAAGGGCTCATCGTGCCAGGGTCGACATTCAGATACGGGTCGCATTTTTGAATTGTTATTTTGAAGCCGCGACTTTCGAGGAGACAACCGATTGAGGATGCTGCAACGCCCTTACCAAGAGAAGAAACAACACCGCCCGTTACAAAAATATATTTTGGCGCCATCCGGGTCGCTCGCGTCCGCGCCGCGCGGACTTGAGCTTATCGAACCTCCACAGGATTGACGTACATACAATTATGTTCGACGCCGCACGGTGTGTCAATGCGAACTCTTGGCACCCTCGCATTGCAAATTCCTATCGATCCGCGCAACCTCCTTCACTCCCGGCGGGTTAGCAGTCCTGCGGAACAGCTGAGGCCTCCTGCTGGTGCCCGCGAGCTTGCGCTCCCGCCGAAAGCGTCTATGCTGACAACTGGCCTTGCGGTGTTCACAAACCGTTCAATTGGTTGTGCAAAGGCAGCTAATGGAACGAATTATCAACGAGGCGACTAATGCGGATGCGAACGAAGGGGACCCTCCCCCTGCTCACCCTAGCGGGCTTCCTGGTGGCTTGCGGTGGCGGCTCGAACATTACTCCAGCACCTCCCGCGGGAAACTTTTCAAACGCCAGCCTGAAGGGCCAGTATGCCTTTTTGATGAGTGGACTCGGTACTACCGGCGCCTATATCGCCCGTGTAGGCAGTTTTACTGCCGACGGCGCGGGGAACATTACCGGAGGACTCGAAGATGTGATTAGCCTCGGCACGACCGGGCCTGCAAATGTTGTCAGCTTTACTGGCGGAAATTACCAGATTCAGCCGAACGGACGCGGCTTGATCGTGCTCCAGGCCCCCAGCGGTGGTGGTCTGCAGTTGAATGCTGCGTTGCAGTCAGGCGGCGCCGGCTTTCTGCTGCAAACCGACCTGAATGGCACAAGCAGCGGGAGCTTTTATATTCAGACCAATAGCGACTTTTCGACGAGCGCTCTTCTGAATCATTTTGTCTTCGATTTTTCGGGTGTTTCCTTTGTTTCCTCCGCTGTTGCCCCCATTTCCCTTGTGGGCGAAATCAATTTTGACGGAAACGGCAAAATCACCCAGGGTGTTATGGACACCAACGACGGTAATGCCACCGCTCCCTCAGGAGCTACTGCTGTTGTCTCAGGGACTTATGCCCTCGACCCCAGCGGAAATGGAACCAGCTTCGGCCGAGGCATAATGACCTTCAACGGCAGAACCTACGCCTTTTACATTGTGAATTCCGCTAGAGTCGTTGCGCTTGAGGAAGACTCCCTGGGAGGAAGCGCCGGTCAGGTCCTGCAACAGGCTTCCACCGTTCCAGGCCAGAATTCCGATTTCACCGGCAGCTTCGTTTATCTCGTCGCCGGAGCCCAGGTTACTGGCAACCAGGGCCCCGTTGTTTTGGCGGCGCGCTTCACCGCGGATGGAAACGGCAACTTGAATTCGGTCTCGATGGATTACAACAACGACGGGAACTACACGCACGTTTCCTCAGGCTCCACTTCCTCGGCAAGCTATCTAATTGATACGGCCAATGCAGGCAGCGGGCGTGGCACTTTCACCTTCAAGGCCTCGCCTGGTACCTTCAGCAATGTGTTCTACATGATTTCTGCGACTCAGGCCGACGTTCAGCAGACGTCCCTGAGCATTGTCGCGGATGGTCCCTTCCACTCCCAGACCGGAGGGCCCTTCACCGTGGCGGGAACTGCCGCCTCTTACACCTTCAACTGGAGCGGCGTTCAACTCGGCTCTTCCACTGCTGTGCCTTTCAAGGAGGATTTCACCGGCCAGTACACACTTTCCAATGCCTCCAGCAACAACATTTCTGGCGTTGTCGATTATGTGGAACTGGGTCTCAGCTCGAACCAGCTTTTCACCAACATCGGGGTTGGCGGCACATTAAGCATCAACGGCGACGGCACCGCCAACAACCTATACAAGTTCGCGCTTGGCGGCTCTTCCTCCACAACCATCAATTTTCAGGCTTATTTCGCGAATCCAACTACCGTTCTGCTCGTCTGCTCCGACAGCGCCCGCGCTACCGCCGGCTTTGCCGTCCAGCAGTAGAGGATCGACGGCGGGTCTCACGCCGCAGGGTGCTCCTCCACGTGCAGCAGCTTCTCTACCCGCGCCACGTCCTCTGGCACGTCCACACTGACTGCGTCGTGCGCCACTTCCGCCACTCGGATCTTCCAGCCATTCTCCATCCAACGCAGCTGCTCCAGTTGCTCGATCCGTTCGAGCTCCCCCTGTGGCAGCGTCGCATATTCAAGCAGCGCCTCACGACGGAAGGCATACAGCCCGAGGTGCTTCCAGTACTTAACATGGACCTTCTGCTGCGTGTCTCGCACCCAGGGAATCGGTGCCCGCGAGAAATACAGAGCATTATCATCGAAATCAAGCACCGTCTTCACGACGTTCGGATCCATAATGTCGCCCGCGTGCCGGATCGCCGTAGCCACGGTTGAGATCTGCGCTTCTGAATCCTCCAGCAACGCGCCGACTGCCATGTCAATTGCCAGCGGGTCGAGCAGCGGCTCGTCTCCCTGCACATTCACGAAAATGTCGCCTTTTTCACGAGCGGCAACCTCGGCAATCCGTTCCGTCCCTGTCCGATGGTCGGTCCGTGTCATCCGGGCTTCGCCTCCAAACCCCTTCACCACATCCATGATGCGTTGATCATCGGTGGCCACCAATACCTTATGCACCGTCTGAGCCCGCTTGGCGCGCTCGTACACGTGTTGCACCATCGGTTTACCGGCCAGGGTCACCAGCGGCTTCCCCGGCAGTCGCGTCGAACCAAAGCGCGACGGAATCACTACAACGACTTCCGGATCGTTCATGGCTGCAGCCTCAATTTTCGACCTCACCGCGATGCTAACACACCGCCAGCGCCACGGGCCCACCCGCCCTGCCGATTCCCTCCATCCCCTTTCTTTAGTTCGCAGACTGCCAACACTGCCAACCAGGCGTTTCGGAAGTTTGACAAGTCCCGGTTTGCTGCGCTCCTGTAAAACCGCCATGTTCCGCTGTTCCATACTCCTTCAGTAGTACACTCCTATTTTCGCGTCAGAAAAACAAT
>Ga0306921_10000360_pt1 | contig 38621 bp, 31 predicted proteins | sample sta12Cox44000080_FD_203760 | JGI IMG/M metagenome (GOLD analysis project Ga0306921, IMG submission 203760) | Lab enrichment of tropical soil microbial communities from Luquillo Experimental Forest, Puerto Rico - statoxic.12C.oxic.44.000.080 (v2)... | ecosystem: Environmental > Terrestrial >... | reverse complement strand
CTTGCCGAAATTCTCGCCCAGCTCTTTCGCATCCCGGGAAACGGTAAGCCGATCACCATCGTCGATCTCTCCGGCATTCCATCGGAAGTGGTCAACGTCGTGGTATCGGTGCTGTGCCGGCTTACCTTCGATTTCGCGCTGTGGAGCGAAACTCCGGTCCCGATAACGATCATCTGCGAAGAGGCGCACCGTTACGCCTCGAGCGACAAGCAGCTGGGTTTTGAGGCAGCCAAACGGGCATTATTTCGGATTGCCAAGGAGGGCCGGAAATACGGGGTGTCGTTGTGCGTGGTCACTCAGCGGCCCTCCGATCTGGCACCCGGCCTATTGTCGGAATGCAATACAATCTTCGCTTTTCGGATGACCGGCCAGGAGGACCAGGACATTGTCCGAGGCGCGTTGCCCGAGGCCTCTTACGGCCTGATGAACTTTCTGCCGGCGCTGCGCAACGGCGAGGCGATCGCAGTTGGGGAGGGTGTGTCGATGCCGATGCGGGTGTGCTTTAGACCGCCCGCGGAGGGGCGCCGACCGAAGAGCGCGACGGCGTCGTTCGCGGCGACATGGGCGAAGGCAATCGACGGCTCGGTCGTGGAGTACACGGTCGAACGTTGGCGGCGCGGCATGCGATAGCGTTCGCGGCCGGTGCCGCCGAGGATGGACTTGCAGGGACGAGGTATTCGCCACATATCCTCGGCGCGTTCCCGCCACCACTCGACGGCAGCGATGACCCAGGAAACGAGAAGCTTCCAGGCGGAAGTCAGCCGCCTCCTCGATATAGTCGCGCACTCGCTCTACAGCGAGAAACAGATCTTCCTGCGCGAACTGATCTCGAACGCATCCGACGCGTGCGACCGGCTGCGTTATGCCGCGCTGACCGAACCGACGCTGGCCGAAGGTGACGCCAATTACCGGGTCGTCCTGACTCCGGACAAATCCGCCCGCACCCTGATTGTGGCGGATAACGGCATCGGCATGAGTCGCGAGGAGCTGATAGAGAACCTCGGCACAATCGCCCGCTCCGGCACCGCTGCGTTCGTCGGTCAACTGACCGGCGACGCGCGCAAGGACATGAGCCTCATCGGACAGTTCGGTGTCGGCTTTTATTCGGCCTTCATGGTCGCCGATAAGGTCGAAGTCTTGAGCCGCAAAGCGGGCGAGAATGAGGGGTGGCGTTGGACCTCGGAGGGCAAGGGCGAGTTCACGATCGAGGAGACGCCCGAAGCCGCACGCGGGGCCAAGATCATCGTGCATCTACGCAAGGGCGAGGACGAATACCTTGAGCCGTTTCGAATCCGCCGCATCGTAAAGACCTATTCCGACCACATCGCGCTGCCGATCGTTCTCACGGACGCCGGCAAGGAAGAGACAATCAACACCGCTTCGGCGCTATGGACCCGTTCGCGATCCGAGATCACCCCCGAGCAGTACAAAGAATTCTATCACCACGTTGGTCACAGCTTCGATGACCCGTGGCTGACCTTGCACAACAAAGCAGAAGGTGTCCTCGAATACACAAGTCTTCTCTTTGTTCCTTCATCGAAGCCATTCGACTTGTTCGATCCGGAGCGCAAGAGTCGGGTCAAGCTTTATGTTCGGCGGGTGTTTATTACCGACGAGGGCACGGATCTGCTGCCGCCTTATCTCAGGTTCCTTCGCGGCATCGTCGACAGCGAGGATCTCCCGCTCAACGTCAGTCGCGAAATGCTGCAATCAAACCCGATGGTTGCCAGGATGCGGCAACAACTGACGCGGCGGGTATTGGGCGAACTCGCCAAGAAAGCCGGCGAGGCGCCTGACGAATTTGCCAAGTTCTGGGACGGTTTTGGCGCCGTATTGAAGGAGGGTCTTTACGAAGATCACGACCACCGCGACGAGTTGCTGTCCCTCGCCCGGTTCCGTTCGAGCGCCCGCGACGGGCTCGTATCGCTCGACGACTACGTCGCAGCGATGCGGCCGGGGCAGGACGCGATCTACACGATCCACGGCGACAGCCTCGACGTGATCAAAAAGAGCCCGCAGCTCGAAGGCTTCCGCGCGCGCGGCGTCGAAGTGCTGCTGATGACCGACCCGATCGACGAGTTCTGGGTGCCGGCGATCGGAAAATATCAGGAGAAACCCTTTAAGTCAGCTACCCGAGGGGGTATCGATCTCGACAAGATCACTCTGCCCGAAGCGAGCGAGGACAAGGCATCCGAGCTGCCCGCGAAACTCGGCAGCCTCATTGCGATTTTCAAATTGGCGCTGGGGGAGGCGGTCAAGGATGTGCGCAGTTCCGAGCGCCTGACCGATAGCGCGGTCTGCCTCGTCGCCGACGAGGGCGATATGGATATGCATCTCGAGCGGCTCTTGAAGCAGCATCGTCAGCTCGATGCAACCTCCAAGCGAATCCTCGAAATTAACCCGCGCCACACGCTGATCGAGCGGCTCGCTGCGAGCGTCGGTGAGCCGCGCGCCTCGGACCAATTGCCAGAATTTGCCTGGTTGCTTCTCGATCAGGCGCGCATCGTCGAAGGCGAGCAATTACCCGATCCGCCGGCCTTCGCGCGTCGGCTTGCCACATTGCTGGAGCGCGGGTTGCCGCAGGCGGCTTGAACCTATTCGGGAAATGGCGGGGCTGCTCCTTCAGGTACCGCCACCGCGAAGACGTTCAGAGTATTCCCGATGTGGGTGTAGTAGCCGATAATCGCGATGACCTCGACCAGACCGCGTTCGCCCAATGCGGCGACCGCTTTGTTGAACGCCTCGTCCGAAAGCCGGCGGGTGTCGAAGAGTTCGGTGCAGAGCCGATAGACGAGCGCCTCGTCCGGTTGCTCGAAGCTCGGTGTCTCGCCGCGGCGGATCGCTTCCACAGCAGCCGCGGGGACCCCTGCCTTCTCGGCAAGCGGCGCATGCGCGAACCATTCGTATTGCGCACGCCAGAACCGGGCGGTCGTGATGATCGCCAGCTCCGAAAGCCGAGCCGCCAGGGAGGTGCCCCAGCGCAGATGTTCGCCCAATTTCCCCGCGTGTTCGCAGATCTCTGGCGCTCGGATCAGTAGCTGGAACGGTCCGCCGAACCGGCCGCGCCGGCCCGCGACAATTAGATCGTGCACCCGATGTTGCTCCGAGTTCATCTCCGCTCGGCTGATTTCGCGATACCTGGCCATGTTTCCTCCTATGCTGCCGAGGTTACACCGAATTAATAGCCGTGAAAGCTGCCTGTCACATGGCGGACCCAATTTTAGCGCGATCGGCTCGCGCCTCTCTGCCTTCAGGCAGCAGCGCGGGCAATTTGTAGGACAGGAGGACCAATTGCCTGAACTCAAGGACAACACTGGCCGTCCGCATCGCCCAGGCAGGAGGCGTGCTACGGCACTCGGTTTCGGACTGGGTGCGACGCTCGCGCTTTCACCGCTTGTTTGGGCCGAAAATTTCGGAAACACCGCGCCCCAAGCGGGAGCCACCGCACCCGAGACGATGACTTCTTCGGCTGCGCTGATCCAACAGCAGAGCTTTGCGCCGCTGGTAAAAAAAGTTTCACCGGCCGTCGTAAACATTTCCGTCACACAGAATGGTCCCCCCGAGGCCATGGCCGAAGAGCCCGAGCTCAAGCCAACTCCGGGTTTCCCAAATTCACCGTTTGACGAGTTCCTGCGCCGCTTCTTCGATCAGCAAATGCCGAATGGGGAGCGGCACCTTTTTCCTCAGACACCGGAAGGCCAAACCCACCGAATCGCGCTAGGCTCTGGGTTCATTATCGATCCCTCCGGATATGTGGTGACGAACAATCACGTCGTTGGCAATGCCGGCAAAGTCGAAGTCACGCTCCAAGATGACAGCAAATATCCGGCAAAGATCATCGGCCGCGATCCAAAGACGGACATCGCGATCCTCAAGGTCAAGGCCGACAAGCCGCTGCCTTACGTCACATTTGGCGACAGCAGCGCGGCCCAGGTCGGCGATTGGGTGATGGCTGTGGGCAATCCCTTCGGGCTTGGCGGCACTGTCACTACGGGGATCATCTCGGCGCGCGGACGGGACATCCACTCTGGTCCCTTCGACGATTTCCTGCAGATTGATGCTCCGATCAACCGCGGCAATTCCGGCGGCCCCACATTCAATCTTGAAGGCCAGGTAATAGGCATCAATACCGCGATCTATTCGCCCAACGGCGGAAGCGTCGGCATCGGATTTGCCGTGCCGTCAAACGTCGCAAAGAACGTCGTCGCACAACTCGAGGAGCACGGCAAAGTAGAGAGGGGCTGGCTTGGCGTACAGATCCAGGAGGTTACTCCAGCGATTGCCGCAAGTCTCGGACTGCAAGGCGAGCACGGAGCGCTTGTCGCAGTTGTTACCCCCAATAGCCCCGGCGCAAAGGCCGGCTTGAAGCAGGGCGACGTGATCTTGTCGTTCAACGGTAGCGAAATCAGCCGGCTGCACGACCTGCCACGGATGGTCGCTGCGGCCCCACCTGGTACGAAGGCGAAAATGAGCCTGTGGCGTGACGGTCAAGCCCTCGAATTGCAGTCCACCCTGGGCGAACTCCCCAATACCGAGCAAGTCGCCGCGGCAACAGGCAGCTCGGAGGAGGACCAATCGCCTGCGGCAGAAGCTTCGGGGATGCATTTCGCGCCGCTGACCAGCCAGCTTCGGCGGGAACTGCGCGTCGGAAAGGATGTGCAAGGCGTGGTGATCACCCGGGTCGACCCTAAGAGCGCCGCCGATGATGTCGGGCTGAGCGACGGCGATGTTGTGGTAGCCATCGACCAGCAGCCGGTCAATACTCCGCGAGAAGCGGCGGAAAAACTCAAGGAGATCGCCGCCTCGCCGAAAAAGAGTGCTCTCTTATTGCTCAATCGGCGGGGCGTTACACAGTATGTCGGCTTAAACCTTCGTGCAAATCAGGGATAATCGGCAGATGGCGTACTAACAATCCCCTTCTCTGACCGCGACTGGCTCAGAGAAGGGGTTGCCTCATTACGCGGCAAAGGGGCCAGCCGATAATTCAGCGCAGGCGCCAAGTTGGCCCTGAGTGCCCAATATTTTCCCGCGCGGGCAATGGCACGCGCGCCTCGAGACGTTCGAGCTCGATTCGGGTACGCGCGCCTGCCCGCAGCAGCCGATCCGTCGCTTGACGGAGCGCAGCTCGAGTCTCCGGCGAATCGTCCGCTAGGGCGGCATCGAATGCTGCGAGGAAGACTGCAATGTCCTCGCCGACACGTTGACGCAGCACCCGATCGATAAAAGCAGCGCTTACTGTGGTTCTGTCAGCCTCCCCTGCAGTGTGAACGGTTCGGCTATAATTTGTTGTCGCATAGTCCCGCCCGGGTGCTGCAAACGATCTCTGCTGTTGGCCGCTCGCCGGTCGAATGTCAGCACCTTCGGACGCAGTGGAGCCGCGCGCCTCGAGGGCCTGCGGGTCAGAGTGATGACTGCCGCGCTGCGACAGCGGAAGGTGCAGCGTCCCCCGAGACTCGTCATGCTGGGGCAGCGCGCTGGGGACACCAGGATCGCTGCTTCCAGGGTTCCCGTTTCCCGGCGGGTCGAGAGGAACCCCAATTTCCCCGTGTCGCCGCAGGGACGCGTTCAGCCCGGTCGCGGCGACATCCGTCCACTCATCGCGAGCCTTCCTTTGGTCATTGGAGGCACCGGTGGATTCTGTTTCGGGCGGATCAGGGTCTAGCTCCCCGATTGGAAGCGATGTTTGCGCCTCGACGCGGTGTGAATCAATTCTGCCGTCTGCGCTCGGCCCTTGCGTTGTGGAGGGGAAAAGTCCGGCAGGCGGAGTTTTCACCAGTCCCGGCTGCCAAGGCTCAGCCGCGTCCGGAGCAACGCTGTTGGCGACTGAGTCACGCACGCGGCTTCGGCTCAAGATGTAACTGATTGCCGGCGGCGAACAGTCATAGGTTCGGGCAATGGCGGAAAGAGTCTCGCCAGCTTCGTATCGCTTGATGATCAACGGCCAGTCTTTCTGGGGAATTTTTCCTCTTTTGCTTGATGTCTCCATTCTATAGACCTTTGGCTGTAGTTCTTGTTTATGCGTAGGCGGCGCTCAACTCACGAAACTGCGCTCACAGATCTTCGTCAACGATGCCAACTGACATCGCAAAATCACCGCGAGCGAGAAAAGCCGGCGGCTAGAGCGACGATCTCAGCCCGGCCGATCACCGAAGCCTGGCGGGAGCACCGCAACCCAAGCCTTGCGTAAGATGCCTTACGATACCGCTAAATCGGCCAACGGTGAAGGAGTTTTGTTCGTTCCGGATCGCATTTCGCGAAGCTCGACATTCGCCTTCCATCTGCGAACGGATCAGATCCGCACGACTTTTCCAGGGTTCAGAATATTATCGGGATCGAGCGCTTTCTTGATGATACGCATGACGCTCACCGCCTCGCCATGCTCAGCGGTCAGAAACTCCATCTTGCCATAGCCGATCCCGTGTTCACCGGTGCAGGTCCCCTCCATCGCAAGCGCACGCGCTACCATTCGAGCATTGAGCCCGTTGGCTGCGGACAACTCTTCAGGCTGGTTCGGGTCGAGCATAAAGACGAGATGGAAGTTTCCGTCGCCGACGTGTCCGACCAATGCATATGGGATCGGTGAATGCGCCAGATCTTTCTTGGTCTCGCTGATGCATTCGGCAAGCCGCGAAATCGGTACGCAGACATCGGTCGCTAACCCTTTCGACCCGGGGCGCATTGCCAGCGCGGCGTAATAGGCATCGTGCCGCGCCTGCCAAAGCTTTGAGCGCTGCTCGGGAGTGGTTGCCCAGCGGAAATCATCCCCGCCGTGTTCGGCGGCAATAGCTTTCACCATCTCCACCTGCTCCGCCACCCCGTTCGGGGTACCATGAAATTCGAAGAAAAGGGTCGGTGCGACGTTATGATCGAGCTTGGAGTATTTGTTGATCGCCGCCATTTGCGCTTCATCGAGCAACTCGATCCGCGCCACCGGCACACCGCTTTGGATCGTCAGGATGACGGTATCGACGGCGTTTTCGATGTTCGGAAAAGCACAAACTGCGGCCGAGATAGCCTCGGGGATGCCAAAAAGACGCACCGTCAACTCGGTGATGATCCCGAGCGTACCTTCCGATCCGATGAACAGCCGGGTCAAATCGTAACCGGCGGCTGATTTGCGTGCCCGGCGTGCGGTCCGAATAATCCGGCCATCGGCAAGCACCACGGTCAATGCCAGGACGTTCTCGCGCATTGTGCCGTAGCGGACCGCATTGGTCCCCGAGGCGCGAGTCGCCGCCATTCCGCCAAGCGAGGCATCGGCTCCGGGATCGATGGGAAAGAATAGCCCGGTATCACGCAGATGCTCGTTCAACTGCTTGCGCGTGACACCGGCTTCGACCGTGGCATCGAGATCTTCGGCATTGACGCGCAAGATCCGGTTCATTTGCGACGTGTCGATGCACACGCCGCCGGCCAACGCAGCCACGTGCCCTTCGAGAGACGTGCCCGTGCCAAACGGAATTACCGGCGCTTTGTAATCGGCACACAGTTTGACTATTGCCCCGACCTCATCAGTACTGTGTGGGAATGCAACCGCATCCGGGGGGTGCGGCGCGTGATATGATTCGTCTTTCCCGTGATGCGCGCAGACCGCCGGCGAGGTCGAGAGCCGGTCGTCAAGGAGCCGGCGTAAAGCGGCGAGGAGCGAGCCATCGAGAGGCATTCGACGAAGGGCGGCATTTGCAGGCATCGCGGCGCTCCAAAACCGGCACACTGACCACTTCGGCTTTCAATTAATCTCCGCCCGACGCGGCTGCAATCAGTATTAGCCGGTCGCTACGCCGCCCGTCGATCGGTCATTTCGCCGGAGGCCCTTGCACGATCACCTCGCGGCGAAAGTTGCGGATGCGCCGGCAGTTCACTTCCTTTTGCCGATCAGCGCGCCTCCATCATTGAGCGACCATCAGACATACATTACGTTTCCTGCGTCTGTGGGCGGCTCGGAGGTCGCAATGGCACTGGCAGCTGTCACTCTCGATGACAAATATACCCTTGAGAGAGGGCGCGTTTATCTGACCGGAACGCAGGCGCTCGTGCGGCTTCCGATGATGCAGCGGCAGCGCGACGCGGCAGCTGGTCTTAACACCGCTTGCTTCATTTCGGGCTATCGCGGTTCGCCTCTCGGTGGATTGGATCAGGCTCTATGGGGGGCGCGGCGGTTTCTCGAGCCCAATCGCATCCGCTTCCAACCCGCGATCAATGAAGAGCTCGGTGCTACCGCGGTTTGGGGATCTCAGCAGCTCGGCTTGTTCCCCGGCGCCAGATATCAGGGCGTCTTCGCAATGTGGTACGGCAAGGGACCAGGGGTCGACCGCAGCGGCGACGTTTTAAAGCACGGCAATGCCGCCGGCTCCGCCCTCCATGGCGGGGTGCTCCTTCTGGCCGGCGATGACCACACATGCAAATCCTCGACATTGCCGCATCAATCCGAATACGCCTTCATGGATGCCTGCATTCCGGTATTTAATCCGTCCGGCGTGCAGGAAATTCTCGACCTCGGCCTTTATGGCTGGGGGATGTCGCGTTATTCCGGATGCTGGATTGCCCTTAAGACGATCGCCGAGACCGTCGACAGCTCCGCGTCCGTAGAGATTGGCCCGGAGCGGGTTAATGTCGTTATCCCTGATGATTTCGGATTTCCGGATGGCGGGTTAAATATTCGCTGGCCAGACCAGCCGCTCGACCAGGAATATCGGCTGCACAAATATAAACTCTACGCCGCCCTGGCATTCGCTCGCGCGAACCGGCTCGATCGCATCGTCATCGACAGCCCGCGCCCACGTTTCGGCATCGCGACAGCCGGAAAATCCTATCTCGACGTACGCCAGGCGTTGGACGATCTGGGTATCGACGAAGCGCATGCCGCCGAAATCGGCTTTCGCCTCTACAAGGTGGCGATGTCCTGGCCGCTGGAACGCGACGGTATTCGGCAGTTTGCGGAAGGACTCGAAGAAATTCTTGTCGTTGAAGAAAAACGCGCGATCATCGAGAACCAGTTTAAAGAACAGCTCTACAATTGGCGTGAGGATGTCCGTCCACGTGTCGTCGGTAAGTTCGACGAGAACAGAAACTGGATCCTGCCGTCAAATGGCGAATTGACGCCTGCTCAAATCGCTCGCGTCATCGCCCAGCGGATCGCCCGGTTTCACACCTCGCCGCGCATCGCCGAGCGCCTCGCCTTTCTCGAAGCGAAGGAACGCCAGCTCGGCGGCAACGTCGTGCCGTTCACCCGAACGCCGTATTTTTGTTCGGGTTGCCCGCACAACACCTCCACAAAGGTGCCGGAAGGCAGCCGCGCTCTCGCCGGGATAGGTTGCCACTATCTCTCACAATTCATGGACCGGTCGACCGCGACGTTTACGCAAATGGGCGGCGAAGGCGTGCCATGGATCGGCCAAGCGCCATTTACTGAAACTCCGCATGTGTTTGCCAATCTGGGGGACGGCACCTACACCCATTCGGGCGTGCTGGCGATACGTGCGGCGGTGGCGGCCAACGTCAACATCACTTACAAGCTGCTGTTCAACGATGCCGTCGCGATGACCGGCGGTCAGCCGATAGACGGCGGCCTGACGGTGCCGGCCCTCACCCGCCAGCTCGCCGCCGAGGGCGTGCAGCGGGTCGTCGTCGTCACCGACGAGCCGAATAAATACCCGCCGGGCGTCGATTTCGCGCCGGGGGTAGCGGTTCGCCACCGCGACGATCTCGATGCCGTCCAGCGCCAACTGCGCGCGATCGCCGGTGTTACTGCGATCGTCTACGACCAGACCTGCGCTGCCGAAAAGCGGCGGCGCCGCAAACGCGGCCGCTTCCCGGATCCGCCCAAGCGCGTCTTTATCAACGATCTCGTTTGCGAGGGTTGCGGCGACTGCTCGAAGACCTCGAACTGCGTCTCGGTAGTGCCGGTCGAAACCGAGTTCGGGCGCAAGCGGGCTATCGATCAATCGAGCTGCAACAAGGATTATTCCTGCATAGAGGGCTTCTGCCCGAGCTTTGTCACAGTGCATGGCGGCAAGCTCAAGCAGCGCGGCGTCGCGGAGCTCCGCGACGATGAGCTTCCACCCCTGCCCGAGCCCGCCCTCCCCGCTCTCGATGAACCCTATGGCATCCTCGTGACCGGCGTCGGCGGCACCGGGGTCGTCACAATCGGCGCGTTGCTTGGGATGGCGGCGCATCTCGAACAGAAGGGGTGCACCGTCCTCGACATGACCGGCCTCGCCCAGAAGGGCGGTGCGGTCTACAGCCACGTTCGGATCGCCCGAAGCTCGGCGGAGATTCACGCAACGCGCATCGCCGCCGGCGGCGCCCGCCTGCTGTTGGGCTGCGATCTCGTGGTTTCGGCGAGCGCCGATGCGCTGTCGAGGCTGCGGTCCCGCTTTACCCGGGCGATCGTCAACAGTCATGAGATCATCACCGGCGACTTCACCCGCGACCCCGACCTCAGATTCCCGAGCCGCGAGTTGCAGCGCAGCATTGTCGAGGCGGTTGGGCCGGAAAATACCGATTTCCTCGACGGCTCCACTCTGGCGACCGGGCTTTTGGGTGACTCGATCGCGAGCAATCTCTTCATGCTCGGTTATGCGTACCAGCGCGGCGCGGTGCCATTGTCGGCCGCGGCGCTCGAGCACGCCATCGAGCTCAACGGCGTCGCGGTCGGTCTCAACCAGCGCGCGTTTCGCTGGGGACGACGCGCGGCTGTCGATCTGACGGTTGTCGAGGCCCGCGCGATCCCGCCCGATACGGTGCCGGCCACTCACCGCCGTTCCGAAACTATCGATCAGGTGATCGAGCGGCGGGTCGCATTTTTAACCGAGTATCAGGATGCGGCCTATGCGGCCCGATATGCTGCCACGGTCAGGCGCGTCCGTGAGGCGGAAGCCGCAACTATCGAAAGTGAAACAGCCTTGACCAACGCAGTGGCGCGCTCCTTGTTCAAGCTTATGGCCTACAAAGACGAATACGAGGTCGCGCGGCTTTATTCGGAGACGGATTTCCTGCGGCGGGTCGCTGGCCGGTTTGAGGGTCGCTATCGCCTCGATTTCCACTTGGCCCCGCCGCTACTCGCCGATCGCGATCCCGAGAGCGGACATCTGCGCAAGCGCACCTACGGCCCGTGGATGCTCCACGCATTTCGCATCCTCGCGAAGCTGCGCCGCCTGCGCGGCACGCGGTTCGACATTTTCGGCCACAGCGAGGAACGGCGCACCGAGCGGCGGCTGATCGGCGAATACGAAGCTGTGCTCGAGCAGATTCTCCACCGACTGTCTGCTGATAGTCACGCAACTGCTGTCGAGCTCGCAGCGCTGCCGCTCGAGATCCGTGGTTTCGGCCATGTAAAACAGGCCGCTCTCGCCCGCGTTAAGGCAAAACAAGCGACGCCCCTCAGCGGTCTGCAATCAGGGCTCAGCCGCACGCTTGCGGCGGAATAGCCGAGCCTTTGTCGGTGAAACTCTCTTCACCCCGTCTCGAGCGGGAGCGCGATGAAGCGCGAGTTGCCCTCACGCTCGACTCGTAGCAGCACATTCTTGTGTCCATTCTTTTTGGCGGCGGCAATTTTCTGCTGAAGCTCGTCGAGCGCCGTCACCGGGTCGTGACCCACGGCGGTCACCAGGTCCCCAGGGCGCAGCGCCTGCGCCGCGGCCGCGCTGTTTTGCGAAACTTCGGTAATGACAACACCTTTCGCCGTCTCCGGCATTGAGAACTGTTTGCGCAGGTCGGATGTCAGCTTTGTGAGTTTGAGGCCGAGTGTATCGATGCTCGGCGGCTGTTTCGGCTTCTCCGGCTCCGGCGGCGGAGGCGCCGGGCGGTTCGGGTTAAACGCGGCAATCTTTAGCTCGACTTCAGTTTCCTTGCCGTCCCGCCACACCATCAGCTTGACGGGGGTTTCGGGCGGTGTGTCTGCGACCAGCCGGGGCAGCTGTCGGCTGCGATCGATCGGTTTGCCGTCGTAGGACAGAATTACGTCTCCGGGCTGCAGCTTTGCCTGCGCCGCAGGGCTCGATGGATCCACCGCCCCGATCATCGCACCGCGGCTTTTATCGAGCCCGACAGCCTCTGCGATCTCGTCGGTAACAGGCTGGATGCGCGCACCGATCCAGCCGCGCTCAACCTTACCCGTCGCCTTCAGCTGTTCGATGATCGGCCGCGCCAAAGCTGACGGGACAGCAAAACCGATACCGATCGAGCCGCCCGAGGGCGAAAATATTGCGGTGTTGATACCGATCACCTCACCCGAGAGGTTGAACATCGGCCCGCCCGAGTTACCGCGGTTAATCGACGCATCGGTCTGCAGAAAATCGTCGTAAGGGCTCGAGTGAATATCGCGCGCAGTCGCCGATATAATGCCTGACGTCACCGTGCCGCCGAGGCCGAACGGGTTTCCAATCGCAAGCACCCAGTCCCCGACCCTCGTCTTGTTTGAGTCACCCCATGTCGCTGCCGGCAACGGGGCTTTTGGTTCAACCTTGAGGAGCGCCAAATCGGTCACCGGGTCCCGTCCGATCACCTCGGCTTGTAATGTGGTATCGTCCGACAGGGTGACGGTGACCTGCTCCGCGTTGGCGATGACGTGGTTGTTGGTGACGATCAGACCCGACGAATCGATGATGAACCCCGAACCGAGCGATGAGGCACGCGGCGCCGGTGGATTGGTCCCGCCGTGTCCCCCTTTCTCACCGAAAAAGTCCCGGAAGAATTCGTCGAGCGGCGCCCCGGGCGACGGCACCTGTGCCTCGGGCGTTCCCTTTGTGGCTGACGCTGGCGCCGCCTGCGTGGTTGAAATATTGACAACCACTCCAACAAGCCTTGCTGCCAACTGAGCAAAAATCTCCGAGAAAGGTGTTTCCGGCGGCTGAGCCTCACACGGCAGCGCCAAGCTCAGCGACAGCGCCAATAATACCGCTCGCCCTACCGTCCGGGGGCCGACCAACGCCACGATTTGTCCTCCCGTTACACGAAGTCCTCGCGAAAGCCCCGCCTTTTGGCGTGCAGAAAATCTACGATTGGCGTTTGCCAGCGGCTCGATATGAAATGGCGACATTCTTAGCAAGATGGAACGTTGCCGTCAGCAGATGTGCGTCGGTCGGGATCGGGCGGATGACCGTTCACGCCGCGTCTTCAGCGCCGAACTGGGAGCGCTGGGCCAGTCGGCCGCTTTCGTGTTTTGAAGCAAGTACGTGCCGCTCGACAAAGCGGCGGGATTGCGCGTTGAAGCGCGCCTCAGGCGCACGAGATTCGCGGCAAAGTGCTGTTCAATGTGCTCAGCCGAGGCCGATATGCGAGCGATGCCTCGATCCGCCACCTCGACCAGATAAGGGTTGGAGTGCTGCAGAGGCGCGAAATCGCGGCGAGCAGCCGGACGATAATTAAGCGGCGCACCCCCGCGAATGCGCGCCCCTCCCGTTTTCGTCTGTAAAACACAAGAGGACAGGAACATGCCGCACTTGTAGATCCGCATCGTTGCCGCGCAGGCAGGTCAAGCTGCAAACTCAATAGGTCGCATTGCAAACCCGCCGGTTATGATATGTCAGCCCCCGATCGCGCAAGCACACCCTGCAGCCGTTGAGCATCATGCCTTTCACTCTTTGCCGCGCTACGGTTGCCGACGTAGATGAAGTCGCCGCAGAGTTCTCGGCGCCGTTCCGGCTGCTGACCTTCCTGCCGATGCTCCGTACGGTCGCAGAGGACCGCTCCTTCATCGCGAATGTCATCCTCAAGATTTGCGAGGTGGTCGTCGCCGAGGACGCCGGCGGCATCGTCTCGTTTCCCGCGCGCCACAGGGAGGAGGTCCGCCTTTTCTATACGCGCCCTGATAGGATCGCACGGACTCGGTTGATCGAGGCTGTGAAAAGCAGAGAGGTCAACATACTAGAACTCTGGTGCTTTCAGGCCAACGCCGGCGCGCGTTGCTTCTACGAAGTGCGGGGGTTCTGCGCAATCCGCTTCACCGGCGGAGCCGACAACGAGGAGAAGACACCCGACATCCGTTACCGGTGGGAACGTGCCGTCGCTGGTTGATTGGTCATTCTGGTTCCGAAGGCCCCCTACTCCCGATAATCCCGTCGGGTCACGGTTCGAAGTGCGCCTCAGGCGGGAGATCCGGGGCGAGGTGTTGTTCGACGCGTTCAGCCGCGGGCGCTATGCGACCGACGCCTCGCTCTATCAAATCGAGCCGTTGGGGGTGGTTGTGCCAAAAAATCGCGAGGACGCTGCGGCGGCGATCGCGATCGCACGCGAGGAGGGGGTACCGGTGGTGCCCCGTGGCGGGGGCACCTCGCAATGCGGGCAGACAGTGGCGCGTGCGCTCGTCATCGATTGCAGCAAACATCTCGACCGGGTAATTGCGGTCGATGTCGAAGGCCGCCGAGCGCGTGTCGAGCCGGGGGTCGTGCTCGACCGGCTCAATCGGCTCTTACGTAAAGACAAGCTGTTCTTCCCGGTCGATCCGTCGACAGCCAGTCGGGCGACAATCGGCGGCATGACCGCCAACAACAGCTGCGGCTCGCGGTCGTTGCGCTACGGCAACATGGTGCACAACGTGCGCGGCCTCGACGCCCTGCTAGCGGACGGCACTCAGGCCTGGTTCGGCGAGGTTCCCGGCAATCTCGAAGATAACTCCCATGGGGGCGCGATGCCGGAGCGCTATCGCGAGGTGGTGCAGCGCATGCGCGCGCTGCACCGCCGCGAGGCCGAGGAGATCGAGCGGCGATTTCCGAAAGTGCTGCGGCGGGTCGGCGGCTACAACATCGATTCGATCGACGAGGCCGGCCACAACATGGCGCGGCTGCTCGTCGGCTCCGAGGGCACCCTCGCCTTCTTCAACGAGATCGAGCTCGATCTGCAGCCGGTCCCGTCCCACCGAATCCTCGGCATCTGCCATTTCCCTAGCTTCTACAGTGCGATGGCCTCGACCCGGAGGATCGTAGAGCTGGGTCCGAGTGCGGTCGAATTGGTCGACCGCACGATGATCGAGCTGTCGCGCGACATTCCGATGTTCCGCCCGATCGTCGACCGCTTTGTGCAAGGCGAGCCGGCCGCGATCCTGCTGACCGAATTCGCCGGCGACGATCCGCGCGAAAACCTGCGGCGCCTGACAGCGCTCGTCGGATTGATGGGGGATCTCGGCTTCCCCGGCGCCGTCGTCGAGGCGGTCGAGCCGGCTTTTCAGCAGGCGGTCTGGGAGGTGCGCGCGCAGGGCCTCAACATAATGATGTCGATGAAAGGCGACGGAAAGCCGATCTCCTTTCTCGAAGACTGCGCCGTCAAGCTCGAAGACCTCGCCGACTATACGGACCGCTTGACCCGCATTTTCGAAAAGCACGGGACCTATGGCACCTGGTATGCGCATGCCTCGGTCGGCTGCTTGCATGTGCGGCCGGTGCTCAATCTGAAGCAAGAGCTCGAGGTCAAAAAAATGCGGGCGATCGCCGAAGAGGCCTTCGCGATGGTCCGCGAATACCAGGGCTCGCATTCGGGCGAGCACGGCGATGGCCTCGTGCGCTCGGAATTCCACGAGGCGATGTTCGGGGCCCGAATCGTGCGCACCTTCGAGGAGGTGAAGGACGCCTTCGACCCGCAAGGCCTCTTCAATCCGGGCAAGATCGTGCGGGCGCCCAAGATGGACGACCGCAGCCTGTTCCGCTTCAAGCCGGATTATCGGCCCTTGCCGATTGAGACCGCGCTCGACTGGTCGGAGTGGGGCGGCTTCGCCGCTGCAGCCGAGATGTGCAATAACAATGGCGCCTGCCGCGCCCGCGACGCCGGCGTCATGTGCCCCTCGTTTCAAGCCACTGGCGACGAGCAGCATCTGACCCGCGGCCGCGCCAATACCCTGCGCCTGGCATTGACCGGCCAGCTCGGACCCGACGCCCTCGTCGCCGAAGACATGCGCGAGACGATGGATCTCTGCATCTCGTGCAAAGGATGCAGACGCGAATGCCCGACCGGCGTCGACATGGCGCGGATGAAGATCGAGTTTCTGCACCACTACCGTAAACGCCACCCTCTCACGGCTCGCGACCGGCTCTTCGCCTATCTGCCGCGCTATGCCCCCCACGCTGCGTACATTGCGCCACTGGTGAACCTCAGGAACCAGGCGGCGCTGCTCTCGCGCTTCGGGGAACAACGATTTGGACTGAGTGCTCGGCGCAAATTGCCGATTTGGTCCACACGCCGTTATCGCGGCACTTCCTCAGGCAGCGGGCCGGAAGTCGTATTGCTCGTTGACACCTTCAACCGGTACTTCGAGCCGGAGAACGCGCGTGCTGCCGAACGGGTGCTGCGGCGCGCCGGCTATCGCGTCCTTTGCCCTGACCCGGCGCGCGGCCGCCCACTGTGTTGTGGGCGGACCTTTCTGTCGGCGGGCCTCGTCGACGAGGCCCGGTGCGAGGCCCGACGCATGCTCGACGCGCTTGCATCCCATATAGCGGCCGGAACGCCGATCGTTGGGCTCGAACCGTCTTGTGTGTTGACTTTGCGCGACGAAATCCCAGCGATCCTGCCGGGCGACGCGACAAAGGCGCTCGCCGCATGCGCCCAGCTTTTCGAGGAGTTCGCCGAAAGCGAACGCGCGATGGGCCATTTCAGACTTACGCTGGCTTCAATGAAGGGCCGCTCGGCATTGCTGCACGGGCATTGCCATCAGAAGGCATTTGGCGCGGTTGGTGCCGCGGTGAACGCGTTAAAGATGATCCCCGGTCTCAGCGTCGAAATATTCGACTCGACCTGTTGCGGCATGGCGGGATCATTCGGCTACGAGGCCGAGCATTATGAGATGTCATTGAAGATCGGCGAGCTCGGCGTGCTGCCGAAGATGCGCGCGGCGCCGCCCGGCACGCTTCTCGCCGCCAACGGCACGAGTTGCCGCCACCAGATCGCCGATGTCTTGGGCCGCGAGGCCAGGCACATCGTTCGCCTCCTCGACGAGGCCAGCGCCGACGGAAACTGACATGCAGGATCTCGATATAGTCTTCGACCCGCTGCCGCCGGACGCCTTGAGCCGGTTCGTCACCGAAAGTCTAGCTTTGTACAACGTCGCGGCAACAGGCCAATCGGCCTGGTATCCGGTGGGCTTTTTCTTGAAAAGCCGGAGCGGCGAATGGCTCGGCGGGCTGCTCGGCAATATCTGGGGCGGCTGGCTGCATGTCACGCATCTCTGGATCGCCTCGGCCGTGCGCAGACAAGGACACGGCAGCCGGCTGCTCCAGGCCGCAGAGGAATACGCGGTCGAACGCGGCTGTATAGGCGCGACCCTGGAGACGCATAGTTATGAAGCGCGCCCATTCTATGAGGCACGCGGGTACGAGGTCTTCGCCACCTTGGACGATAACCCGCCCGGCCATTCAAAATTCTTCCTTCGCAGGCGGCTTACGGCTCCGCCGCTTGCCCGGGCACAGGCGGTGCTCGATTTCTGGTTCGGGCCGGAGGGCGATCCGAACCGGGAGCGCCATCGCGAGATCTGGTTCAAGAGCACCGAGGAATTCGACGCGGCGATGCGCCGGGAGTTTCTCGCCGATTACGAAGCGGCAGCCGCGGGAGAGCTGAGTTCCTGGGAAGCCTCGCCGGAGGGCGCGCTGGCGCTGGTGCTATTGCTCGATCAGATGCCGCGCAACATCTTCCGCGCGACGCCGCGTGCCTATGAGGCCGACGCAGCTGCGCGTGCCGTAGCGGACCGAGCGCTCGAGCGCGGCTTTGACCGGCTCGCCCCACCGGTCTGGCGGCGGTTCTTTTACATGCCGTTCCACCACAGTGAAAATCTCGCCGATCAGCGCCGCTCTGTAGCACTGTTCGCAACAGTGCCGGTAGAATCCGATCGGCGAGCTTCGTTGCGGCGTTACGGGCGGCCCTATATCGAGGTCATCGAGCGGTTCGGGCGCTTTCCGCACCGCAATGAAATACTCGGCCGGCCATCGACGCCGGAGGAGATTGCCTTTCTGGCGGAACGAGAGCGGCGCTCTTAGCTCGCCCGGCGCGCGAAGCCGAGCAATCGGGCGGATAGACCCACAGTCCAGCCCTGCACGATCAGCGACGCGATCACCAGGATGAAAATGCTTGCAAACAGCCGATGATCGCGATTGGGATCGGCAAGTGCTGGGATGATGCTGAGATAGATCGGAACCGCTCCCCGCAACCCCACCCACGAAGCGAAAGTCATCTCGCGTAGCTTGAAACGGAATGGAACAAGACACCCAAAGACCGCCACCGGGCGCGCCACGAAGATCAACACCCCAGCGCCGACCACCGCGGCGGGGATGTAGGGCAGCAGATCGTGCGGGGTCACCAGAAGCCCGAGCATCAGGAACAAGACGATTTGTGCAAGCCAGGCCATCCCCTCAAAGAAATGCTCGACATCTTGTCTCGAAGGATGCTGGGTCGCGCCGGTCACCACGGCCGCCAAATATATCGCAAGAAACCCGCTGGTCCCGAGGAGCTGCGCGAAACCGAAGACCGCAAGTCCGCCGGTCAGCACCAGCACCGGTGTGAGCGAGGCTTCGAGCCTCAGCCTTTTCAGCGACTGAGCCAACGCCCAGCCGCCGCCGAGGCCGAGCAAAGCACCGCCGGCCATCTCTTTGACGAAAAGCAGTGCGCCGTCGCCGAAGCCGAGCGAACCTGGTTCGGCGATCAGGTGTATGACGAGAAAGCACAGGAACACTGACATCGGGTCGTTGAGCCCGGATTCGACCACGAGCAGCGCCAGCAGCCGATCGGGCAACGCAGCACCGGCGCGTCGCAGCAATACAGCCACCGCTGCGGCATCGGTCGGAGCAGCCGCAGCGCCTGCGAGCAACGCTCCGAGGAACGGCACACCATCGGCAAGGGATATGAAGAGGCTCATGATCAGTGCGGTGATAGCGACGCCGATTGTCGCCAGCACGGCGGCCGGCCAGAGCGCCAGCCGCAGCGACGAGACCGGCGTCTTCAGGCCGCCCTCGAACAGGATCACTGCGAGCGCTACACTGCCGATCAGATAAGCGGACCGAAAGTCGTCGTACGGGATGCCGAGCACCCCGTCCTCGCCCACCACCATGCCGAGCCCGAGAAAGACGAGCAGCATAGGCGCGCCGACGCGCCTCGAAGCGAGCCCGGCCAAAATGCTCAACACCCCGAGCGCGCTGCCAAGCAGGATCAGCTGGTGCGCCTGAGTGATCGCGGAGTGCCCGATGGCGAAGAGCTCAGTGCCGGTCATCGGTCATCCGGGGTGTGCGGTTGGCAGAGCAGACGAACTTTTGATTGCCGGCGGCGGGCGGGTCAATAACCCGGCCGCAGCGACGTTCGATCACGCCACACGCATGACAATAACGAGCGAAATTTTAGATGCGGCATCGAGATGACCGAAAATGCCGCGACCTGCCCCCGCTTGTGGTAGAGACGCTGTCGGCGGCAGCATCGGAGCCGCCGACCCAGCGAATGGAGGACAGGGATGAATTCGTCGGGCTTCTTCGCGAGTGCAGTAGCGGCCGCGCTGGCAGCCTCGCTTTGGGGCGGCACCGTAGCGCCGGCTTTCGGGCAAATCCTGATCGTCGGCAACGACGAGAAACAGGGATGGGACGAGAACGCCAAGCCGATTTTCAAAGAGCCCGGTAAAGACACGCTGAGCGTCATCGACATCTCCAAGCCGGAGGCGCCGCGTATTGCCTCGACGATCCCGTTGATGAACTCGATTGTCGGGCCGCCGACTAATCTGGCGATCAGCCCGGCGGGCGATATCGCGCTGGTCGCCAACTCGCTTGAGCCTGTTATGCAGGGCTGGGGCCACCGGCTCGATCCCGACAACAAGGTCTTTGTCGTCGATTTGAAAGCCAATCCGCCGAGCGTGATTGGCACGATAACGGTCGGCAAGCAGCCTTCGGGCATGGCGATCAGTCCCAAGGGCGACCTGGCGCTCGTCGCCAACCGCGCCGACGGCACGATCTCTGTCCTCTCGCTCCGCGGCAAAGATATCCTGGTCGTCGATACAGTGTCGGTGGGAGCCGCCGCAGACTCGGTCTCCGCAATCGCGATCATCCCCGACGGCAAGCATGCGCTCGTAGCCAAGGCCGCCGCCAACAAGATCGCGCTGTTGTCGATAGACGGTCAGAAGGTGAGCTACGACAAGCGCGACCTGCCGACCGGGATCTTTCCGTACAACGTGGCGGCGACGCCCGACGGCAAGCTCGCACTGACCGTCGACAACGGCAATGGCGGCGGCTCCGACGGCAACATGAAGACGGTCAGCGTCATCGATCTCGAAGCCAACCCGCCGCAAGTCATCGATCACATCACTGTCGGGGATTCGCCCGAGGGCCTGGCGATCAGCCCCAAGGGGGATATTGCGGTGTCGGTCGAGGCACGTGGCTCCAACGTACCGAAAACCCAATTCTTTTACCACCCAGCCGGCGCCGTCACGGCTCTTAAGATCGACGGTAAAAAGGTCACCAATGCCGGCGATGTTAATGTCGGCGCACTGCCCGAAGCGGTCGCTTTCAGCCCCGACGGTCAATACGTCTATGTCGGCAATTTCATCGACGGAGATTTGTCGGTGCTGCGCGTCGACGGAGCCAAGCTGACGGACACCGCGCAGCGCATCAAGCTGCCCGGACACCCCGCGTCGATGCGTGGCGGCCCGCAATAAGTGTTCCCCAGGCTATTTGTATCGGTGTCAATGGGTTTATATCGGCGGTTATGAGAGGTATTGGCAATGCGGCTGCTTTAGGAACTATGTGGTCGCCGCGCCAGTCGGCTGACCAATCTGCGGATGGCGAGGTTGAAGTTGCCGGTGCGATGTCACGGATGGATCGTGGCTATCCTGCGGGTGCTGCGGGAAGGTAGTGAAGAACTGGGCCGATCGCCATTGGCGGTGAGTTGCTTGGCCATCAGGATTTCGTCGTAGTACTTGCCGCCAAACTTGAGAGAATTTTTTTCGATCCCGTATTCGACAAAGCCGTGACGGGCGTAGAGCCGGCGCGCCCGCTCGTTGCCGACGACGACGCTCAGCTGGATCAGTTCGACAAGCGGACGCGCGAAATCGACCACTGCCTCGACCAGCCGGTGCGCAACACCGCTCCCTCTGGCCTCGGGTCGAACATACATGCCCCACAGCAAGCCCTTGTGCGCTTCCTTCGCGCCCTCGCGCGCGGCAAAGCCGGCAACACCCAAGAGCGCGGAGCCTCGGAACGCGCCAAAGATCTGCGAAGCGGTGAGGCGATCGAAGAACCAGGCCAATGGCTTCGCCGCCTCGGCCTCGAAGGTGCTGCCGAACGCTTCCGGAGTATCCTTTAGCCCGGCGAGCCGAATCGCGCGATAGGATGCGGCGTCGCCGGGCGTCAACAGCCTTATCTGAAGATCGGCGGCGCTCACGCTATCCCCTCGACCGATAACTGGAGGTCAGGCGCAACGATACCACGCACCATCGCAAAATTGCGCCCTGCACCAGCGGATCCCGGCAACACTGAGCGATCGTACCCGAATCGTGTTACCGAAACTTGACGCGCCCGCTACGCCATTCTGTTCAACTGCGCAGCGGTGATGACGTTGCACCACAAAGGGCCCGTGATGCTCGCCGAGCCGTCCGCATTGGCCCGCTCAGCGCAGGTCGCCGCGATCCTGCGCTACTGAGTGGTGCCCCGAACCGACTAGCTGTCGCGAGCCGGCGTGCCAATCGTGCGAGGCGCCGGATCGCGCGCAGCCGGGTGCGCACTCGCCGTGCGATGCGCGCGCCCTCGGCGGGCGCGATCTCGCCTTGCGCAATCCCCGCCAGAACAGCGGCCAAAACCTGCCGGCAATCCTCGGGCGTATGCACCGACTCGAGGTCGATCCCGAGATGCGCTGCTGGGTCGAACGAGGCAGGCGGAGGCAACAGCTGCTTGGCGAGCGCCCCCAACAGCTGCGGCTTGCGGTCGAGCAGTTCGGACAGTGCCTTCGCGCTCAGCGGCCGGGCCGCAAGATCAGGCACGCGGCGTCGCGGATTTGGAATACCGGGCGGGCGGCCGCGCGGGTTGCCGGAGCTTCCCTTCGCGAAGCGCCCGCGCGCGCGAAGCCGAAAAAGATCAGGATCAAGTCGTTGAGATTCCTGGACTTGAGGCCCGGGAAACAGGTGATAACAGGAGATCGAAGGTGGATCAGGAATGACTTCCGGCATCAGCGGGGCTCCGGTGCAAATGGGGCCGAACATATAGGTTCATGATACGTTCTTATCAAGGCTACCCATTGCCCGCCCCGTCTGGATGAATTGAATGGAACGATGGGGCAACCCGCCGCTATCGCTTACGCACCAGCGCAAACGACCCGGAAGCCAAGCGCGGCCGACGAACGGTGGACCGCCGACTATCCTCGACTGCGCATCGGATGGCAGCTTCGCGCGCCGATTCCGGCTGTGTGCGGGGCCGCGATCGAGCGGCAAGGTCCGACCGATATTGTTAAAAAAGTTAAGCAACGAAGAATAGGCGAAAGATTGATTCAAATCGCCGTTTAGTAAGGCAATAAATAACTGTCACTTTGATTTAAATATTGCTGCCAAGGCCCGCACGACCGAGTTTTCAACACAATCGACCCTTTGCGGAAACTCAGTCCAGGGTAACAATAAGACGCCGCAACCCCAGGCGGGGAGCGAGCTTATCGGGTGTCTTATCTTGTCTCTCACTTATAATCTACAGAGGAGAAAGGGAGGGATAGCCATCCGCTGGGCATGTTGGCGTTAGTACCAATAAGTTAGACCGTTGTCGCCGGTGACAAGTGTTGTCCCGTTGCACATCGATGCCTGGTATGCGTCACAGGACCAGACACTAATATACTGAACATCGAAAGCTATATTCCGCGTAGCTGTTCCAGCATTACTTCCCGCAGACGCTAAAAGCGAGCTGCGGTTATCGAAATAGTCATACCCTGCAATCTGACATCCGGAGTCATTCTGCAGAGTATGATCGACCCACATACAGACGTATTTGTTCGTCGCCCCGTCACTCGTCAGCAACGCACCATATGTGTGATAATCGAAGACGCTATAACCTGACGGTAGGCGACTTTGATTAGGCCCCCAGCTTGTCCAGTATCCGTAATCGCTATTAGCACACCCGCTACAATTTCCTGCCGCGAAACCGATCGTATTGGATTCGTTTACATCGACCTCTAAGCCACCACCGTCCGGAGTTCCATAATATCCCCACATGTACACGTCATTAGGCCCTCCGGAACTCGGCGGACAACGGACGCAAACTGGTCCTTCAACTCGGTTTACCGTCTCTACATAATAGTTGCCGACTGTCAAGGTTGATGAGCCGGTCCAATTATTAAAGGTCTGGCCGCCGACTTGATTAGCCTGATAGATTCCCGCCTGATTATATCCGTTATCATCATATTTGGTTAACCATTCAAAATTCATGACATTCTGATTAGCCACTGCATCCAATTTTTGGTGGATATTGCAGGGGTTGACAAAGGGGACGCCAGCACTGCCGCTGTGCCAGAGCACGTTCGGGTTGCTGCCATCGCAGTCGAACCAGTCAGACAATGTGGCGTATTCTGGTCGCGAGAAATCAAAATTGGCGACACAATGCGTGAACCCGGCAGCAGCCGCTTCAGCTGGAACAGTTGCAGGGGGTCCTATGTCGCATGTGACCTGCTGTGATGACGCAAGAACCACGATGGGCAGATTACCCTGCGTCGTAGCCGCATGGGCCTGGCTGCTCCATAGGATCGTCGTCACCAGTGTCAGTATCGTCGCTCGACTCATGGTTCTCCGCAGCCTCGTCATCGGGTCGCCACCACCGTTATGTTCTGTACCGTGCCGCCAATCAGGCAGCGCAGGAAAATCACCACCGCCTGCCTTTCAGCATTGCTAAAGCGCAGAGCGGCGGCGCAGGTCATTGCCCGGCTTCCTCACAGGAGCACCGGGAACGTACCGAATTTAACCAAGAAATCGACCAAAAATTAAACCACCTTGCGCACCATTCAAGCCTGCGCCGGCACCTCGCGCCGAGCCGGAAATCTCGTGCGAATGTCCGCAATCCACCCCCGTTGCGGACCCTCGGCGGTCCCCCGCTATCGCTAACAGCTCAGCAACCATCCGTTGGAATACCGTCCGCATGTGCAGAGCTGCGTGGGCTCATGGAGCAGACCCCACCTTAATTCCTCAGTCCTATTTTTTTCCGCGTATGTGACGCGGTTCACACATCCTCGGCGCAATCGGCCCTTATCATAAGATCGTTGCACTGTCGCACTTTGGGAGGACGACCGAAAATGGACGCTCAACCGGAGAACCAATTGAGTCCAGCGAAAATCAGCGACCGATTGTTCGTTCGACAGCTAGGGTACACACGCAGCTTAGTGACTTTCTTAATCCGGCGACAGGCGTTACCTGAAAAACCGCCCGACGTCCTTGCAAATTTGGCGGCACTTGGAAGCATGCGCTATTCACCTCGTGGAAGAGCCGCGTCAGAAGAGGAATGGCGCAAACTTTATGCCATTTCGCGTGGATTAGCTTCTGAATTACCACTGGAGATAGCGACGGCTTTCAGCATTTGGAGGTTACGCACATTCTTTGGTCTCTTTCCATTTATCTTCTTAATAATGGGAATCGCTGCCCTCGAAGCCACCTACCTTGAGGGTTACGCAGTGGGCGGCTGGTATTATTTTATTGGGCTGGCCGCCGTTTTGTCGTGGACCTGCGCCCTCGGCGGTCTCGGGACGTCAGCCTTCTTTGGTACCTCGCTACTCGCTCAGCTGGCGTCGGCTACCGGCGACGACCAAGCCAAATTAAAGGAAATAACCGACGATACCTATTTACAGACCAGGCTGATGATTGGCATTTTGTTTGCCTTTGTGCTCGGCCTGCCATTTGGCCACCTGTCACTCGTTACTGCAAGTACAAGTCTTTTTACGGATGTCGTTTGGGACACTGAACTATTTACGAAGATGCTGCATATTTTGGCTCCGTTTCTGTTGGGTTTCAGCACGGCTCTCGTGCTGTCTATTCTTGAACGATTAATTGAGGGCATCAAAACAACATTGGGCGTCGGTCAGCCAATACAGCAGCATCCCGCCCCGCCTGCGAAAGTCGCTGCCGCGGCCTAGCCCCGATTTGAAGAAGCGAACGAGTCGGCGGTGCCGCATGTGCAATCATTCCAGCATAGAGACACGAAGATCGTTTACGCCCGTTGCTTCGATCACCTATTTGCTCAAATGTCGGGCATGAACCGGCTTTGAGTTCATTTCGGGACCTTCGGAAACAAGGCTTGAGGCTGCCGGCGATCATCATCACCGCGCGACTACCGATCCACCGTCGAGCGTCGAGCGGACCGGATTGGCCCGCTCAGCGCAGCTCGCTGCGATCCTGCGCTACTGAGTGGTGCCCCGAACCGACTAGCTGTCGCGAGCCGGCGTGCCAATCGTGCGAGGCGCCGGATCGCGCGCAGCCGGGTGCGCACTCGCCGTGCGATGCGCGCGCCCTCGGCGGGCGCGATCTCGCCTTGCGCAATCCCCGCCAGAACAGCGGCCAAAACCTGCCGGCAATCCTCGGGCGTATGCACCGACTCGAGGTCGATCCCGAGATGCGCTGCTGGGTCGAACGAGGCAGGCGGAGGCAACAGCTGCTTGGCGAGCGCCCCCAACAGCTGCGGGTTGCGGTCGAGCAGATCGGACAGCGCCTTCGCGCTCAGCGGCCGGGCCGCAAGATCAGGCACGCGGCGCCGCGGATTTGGGATACCGGGCGGGCGGCCGCGCGGGTTGCCGGAGCTTCCCTCCGCGAAGCGCCCTCGCGCGTCGCGCGCGCGAGGGCGCAAAAGATCAGGATCAAGTCGTTGAGATTCCTGGACTTGAGGCCCGGGAAACAGGTGATAACAGGCGATAGAAGGCGGATCGGCAATGATTTCCGGCATCAGCGGCGCTCCGGTGCAAATGGGGCCGAACATATAGGTTCATGATACGTTCTTATCAAGGCTGCTCATTGCCCGCCCCGCCTGGATGAATTGAAAGGGAACGATGGGGCAACCCGCCGCTATCGCTTACGCAATGGGCTGTTCCAGGGCGTAGGATCGACGGGGTTGAGAGAGGGCCGTCGACCGGTGTCCGAACCGGAGCGGCTCCTCATTGTGCAGCCCTAACCGGTTGCGTCGCTCCGGCTTGGGGCCGCTCCGACCAGAGGCTCAAATAGCCAAGGCCAACGGCGAGAAGGATCGGCAGCGCACCCAGGAAGATAAAGACCAGGTCGCCCGGCAGCCGCAACCATTCCAGGAAGCGGGGCAGCTCGCCGCCAAGGTAGGCAAGACTTCGAGCGTGCCAGTAGCCGTTTTCCAGCACATCGCGGACCTGGAGCACGCCGGAGGGGAACAAGCTGAACAGGATCATCATCGCGAGGCCGATATTGAGACCCCAGAAGCCGCAGCGGACGTATTTTTCAAGCCGAGCCCAGAGGGAGTCATGAACCGTCTCTTGCAAGACGAAAACCATGAGTGCCACGCCCAGCATGCCGAAGACGCCCATCATCGCCGCATGGCCGTGATTGGGCGTAAGGTTCGTTCCTGCCTCGAAATAGCTGACGATAGGCATGTTGATCAGAAAGCCGAATACGCCGGCCCCCGTAAAGTTCCAAAAGCCAACGGCCATCAGGAAGTAGAATGTCCATTTATGCCGAAACGGCGCGCCGGCCTCGCCCCGCGTTACCGTGACAAAGTCCGCGGCATCGAGAGTGAGCAAGGTCAGCGGGACAACCTCGAGCGCTGAGAAGGTCGCAGAGAGCGTCATGTTGAGCTGGGTCTGGCCGGTGAAGTACCAGTGATGTCCGGTGCCGATGAGCCCGCCACCAAAAATGAGAATGACGTCCAGATAAATGACCCGCAGAGCCGTCACGCGCTCCACCAGTCCGAGCTGGTAGAAGATGATCGCGACAATGACTGTGACGAACAGCTCGAAAAAGCCTTCGACCCAGAGATGGATGATCCAGAAGCGCCAAGTATCGGCGACGGTGTAGTGGGTCGACCCATCAAAAAACAGAGCCGGCAGGTAGAATACCGGTATCGCCGCAGCGGCGATCAAGAAGAAGGTGATGAGATTGCGCCGCTCCGGATCATGCCAAGCCGGCGCCAGGGCGCGCCACAGCAGGCCGAACCAGAAGACGAGGCCGATGGCGAGCAATACCTGCCAGAAGCGGCCGATCTCGAGATATTCCCAGCCTTGGTTGCCGAACCAGAACCAGGCGTCGCCCAGCCATTGAAGGAGCCCGGCCCACTCGCCGAGCAGGCTCCCAACAACAACGACCAAGATAGCGGCGAATAGCAGATTTATGGCGCGACCTTGCCCAGAGGGCGCGCTTCGGCCGAGCATACCCGAGACGAATAGGGCACCGCCGACATAGGCGGTGGCGATCCACAGGATCGCGAGCTGCAGATGCCAGGTGCGCAACAGGTTGCTCGGCAAGAGCCGGGCCAGATCAATGCCGTAGAAGCTGCCAGGATCGGCGCGGTAATGCGCGACACCGCCGCCGATCAGGGTCTGCCCGAAGAACAGAAGGGCGGCGATGGCCATGAATTTAAGGGTCGCACGCTGAGCGTCGCTTACCGGCAAGGTCGCAGCGCGTGCGGTTACCGCCGCGCGGCGGTGCCAGCCGAGATAGTCGAACTTTCCAAAGGCGAGAAGCACGGCCGCCGTTCCGCCGAGCAGGAAGACGAGACTGAGCGCGCTGTAGATGAGCGCACCGGCGGTCGGAGTATTTCCGGCCAGTGGCTCGTAGGGAAAATTGTTGGTATAGGAATGTGAAGTGCCGGGTCGGACAGCCGCCGAGGCCCAGGCCGTCCAGCCAAAAAAGGCGGTCAGCTGGTGCAGCTCCCGCGGATCGCTGACTGTCTCTGGCGCGAGGCCACCATTTCTTTCTGGCTCGCCGAAATATTTCGTCCAATATTCGAGCTGGCGCTTGAAGGACTCGGCCGCACCAGCCGGCAGAGCCAACGTTCCACTCGCTGTATCGTAGCGATTGGCCTTCAGGTCGAGAGCGACGGCACCGTCGACTGCGGCCTTCTCCTCGGGTGTAAGGTCAGGGTAACCGCGGCTGAGACGCTCATGCGCGATGCGATCTGCGAGGTCGAGGGCGAGGATGTGCAGGGACTGCGCAGAGAAATCGGGGCCGAGATAGCCGCCGTGGCCCCAGATCGTGCCATTGTCCATCAGGCCGTGCTTCAAGAAGACCTGCTGACCGGCAATGACGTCATCAGCGGTGAAGACCACGGCACCTGTGGGATCGACGAATTTATCCGGGATCGGCGGCGCGTTCTGGTAAGCCTTCACCGTCAGCAGAATAAGCACCGCGAAACCGCCCGCCATCGTAACGAGAGCAGCGGCTCTCCACCATGAAGAGAATGATTCTACGGAATCTGTCAGCGCGTCTGCCATCACCCCCTCCCGTCGACGTTAAATTCATTTGCTCAAACGTTCGGTCCGTTTAGGCAGATGGTCAAGTTGCATGTTGCACGCGACACACGGCAGCGAGTCATTGCGCGGTGCGGGTCGCATGGCTGCCCGATGCAGGCCGTGTCGCGAACGGAGGCAGGTGACGCGTCCCGGGATGACTAGGAAGTCGTCGCCCGACACGTGCATGAAACGTATCGGTTGCGCTCGGCTGGCGTGTCCTATTTTGAGATCGTGATCGGAATCCCGACGTTCTCGACCCGGCCGATGGTCGTTTGGAACAAAATGCTAAGGATCAGAAAGGTCGTGCGGTCCCATACCGTATCATTCACTGAGTAATAGTGACCGTCATAATAAACGGTTGGGAGTCTTAGATCTGGCGGACTATCCGTTATATTAATCTTCAAGGTCGCTGTGGCCCCTGTATCCGTGTCTTCCGTCGGCACGTCCGGGCTAACCTCGAACTCTGGGGCGATCTTGATGCCTATGGCGATAAATTTAAGAATCTGAAACATGCTTCGTAACTTGATCGCGCCTTGGATCGGGAAATTTCCACCCGGTCCATTTGGCTGAATATCCAGATAGACAAATCCACTCGGGTTCTTCTTGATCTTTTCGTCGAGCTCGAAGCGCTGCTGGTCGGTCAGCGCCATCGGATCGAAATTCCCCACGACGATCCGATCGCCCTTCAGCCGCGTCAGCTCATAGTGGCCGTTCGGTTTCTGTCGCCATCGCAATCCCATATTGAAGCCATTGTTGATATCCCCGGCGCTCGGAGTGTCTTTGAAATCGGCGATCAGGGGTTCGTCAAAGACAAGAGGGCGGACAAACAGCTGGCGATTATCGTTGAGCCACTGCAGGTGAGCGGCGATGCGCCGGAATTCCTCGTATTCATTTGGTCGGCGTGGATCGTTTTCAATGAAGCTAACAAACCGACCATCCGGTTTCTGGACCTCTATTCCCGCTCCCATCAGACGGATGGCTTGGTCAATCCTGCCTCCTTGAAACACGAGAAACTCAAAGACCCTGTCCTGAAAAGGCGTTGCGACCCGCTCGGTAAACTCTTTGCCCGAAATGGGAGAGATGCTGAACGTCGGATTCTCCGACGCGCTCCCACCGATGTTGAGGTTGAGGAAGTTGGTTCCCTTCGACTCCGTGATCTCACCGCTGGCGCCCAGCGTTGTTGTCCAGGTAAACGTGGCGGCGATGCTCGAGGTCGACGTGAAATGAACGGGTTCTTGGTTGGAGACGCGGGCGATGTTGAGAAGCAGCAGTTTTTCGTCGAGCGTCCTGGTGACTTCATCATAGCCAAGCACCTGCCGCTCGAGCACCGGCGGTCCGAGGCAGCCACTGATAGCAACGGCCATCACGCCGGTGAGAAAGTTGAGGGTCGCACGACGCACGATCTATACCTCGTTCGGTCCGAGGATCATGCCCCTTCCGATACAGACCGGCGGGCCGCCGGTCGAGGACCGCCCGACCCGGCCGGTTGATCGCGTTATCAATCGGGGGAAAGGCGGCTAGAAGCGGGGCATTCTGATACATTCGAACACATCTCCGACCGCAAAAGTCGAGAGTTGCGCGAGGCGGGATGTGTCGGCATGCGTCCCCGTGAAGCGCGGAGTCTCTGGCGAAGAGTGACGTGGATACAGCCTACATCTCAGCGTTCTCTGCCCTCGCAGGAGCCATAATCGGTGGATTGGCATCGTTTGGGAGCTCCTGGCTGACACAGAGGACCCAGCTTCTCTTCGCTCGGCGTGAAGCGATCAAGGCCAGGCGGGAGGCGCTCTATGCTGAATTCGTTGACGAGGCCGCTCGTCTCTATGGGGACGCGTTGGGTCACCAGAAGGACGATGCCGCGGACCTGGTCAAGCTCTTTGCTCTGCTCGGACGGATAAGGCTCGTATCACCGCGACCAGTCATCACGGCTGCCGAGCGTACATTCGATTCGATCGTTGAGACCTACCTCGGATCTAATCGTACCATGCACGAGGTGCTGGAGGACGTGCATCGGGGCGGGTTCAATTTCCTCATTGAATTCGGCGAGGCTTGCAGACAGGACCTGGCCCGTGACTGAGCGGTGGAGAGCATTGGGAGCATCGCCGGATGGACGTTGCGCAGGGCCAAGGTCATGTGGGCTAGGAACTTGCCGCGACCGTTCCGAACTACCCCAAAGCAGTTAGATCGATGATTTACGAAACTGCACAAAAATATTGTCCGGCTTTAGGCAAGAAACAGGGTCCTTGGAGGACCGCAATCACGCGCACCGACAGGAACCGCACGGATCTGATTGATGCCAATGGCCGGAGGGAGGAATGACAGGTTTCCGCCCCAGTACCGGCTCTAGGCAATGGCCGCCCAATGGGTGTGGATTGCCGTCATTCGCAGCGACGGCGCCGAGGACGCGGGGTGAGCCTTTCCGGCCATTTGCAGGACTTGGCAGTATCACCCTGGGTCGACCGGGGCGAACGATTAGTCGGCCCTATTTCCCTTATCGCAGAAGGGCAAGCTACCAATCGTTTTGCCAGCCTGCGAATAGTAGCAAACGGAGGTATGTCGTACTCGACCGAACGTTTGATACACAACGCATGCGTGCAGGAAAACGTATTTCTTTCCGTAAACAACATCCCAATCGATCAGATCGGGTCTTATGGTAATCGATCCGTTATAGTCGTTAGCGGCGCTGCCTCCGGGAAAAATGACAATAGAGACAGCAGATGCGTCATCCGTTAGGCCGGAAATGGAGAAGCAATAATCTTCAAAAGCCCGTTCTTTCGCGTGAATTTCGTCGTAGGTTGCGTCGATTGCGATACTATCGGCGCCATTGATTATAAAGGCGTCGGTCGCTGGCTCATGCCCCGTGTTGCGGAATGGGACCTGGACAGTAATGGCCTCGGTTGGCGGAGCACTTGGTATAGCGCCGAGCGTTGCACTAACTGGACTGATCCATGCCCGATTAGCAGCAACCAGGGCCATGTGCGCGTCGTCAGCAGCAAACTTGGTTATAACCAGAGAACCGATGATGCCAAGGGAACTGATCAAACCGACAATTGCCCCTATGGCGGTGATCCGATTAAGGCCTCTAGCGATCCTAAGCTGAGCCGCCCCGAGTTTGCGCTGGGCGGCTTGGTGATCTTCCTCGCCGAGGATTTCTCCGATGACAGCTTGAAACCCCGCCGATTCACCCCGCAGCTTCTCATTTTCTGGCTGCTGGCTGTGTTTGGGGATTGCGCTTGCTTCCTGGGGATCGTGCCGATGATCTTGCATTTTGTTTGGCTTGCATTTAGCCAGGCGATTGCCGCTAGGAAGGCTACTCTCAAATTAAGGCGTATCGCCACCGTCTCGGCCGGATTTCGGCGCTGACCAGGGGCGAGGACCCCGATCGCCGCCGCGACCGGGATTACCCGCACAGGGGTAGGCATAATGGCGCCCGTAGCGCTAATCTCATTGGAGCCAGGCTCCCGTCCCCGCCCGGTCGTTCTCAAAAACTCGGAACGCCGGGACATTGCAATCGGCGGCCCGCCGGAATCGGCTTCTAGCTAACTGTGAGCGATTGGCTGTTCCTCGGTTCATCCAGCGCCATGCGGAACCGCAGCGAATTCGCCTCATAGCCGATGCTGCGATAAAAAGCGTGCGCCTCCGCACGCCCAACCGCCGAGGTCAGCTCGACCGCTTCACACCCGGCCGCAGCAGCCAAATGCTCGGCGTGCTCCATCAGCTGTTTACCTACGCCGCGCCGCCGCGACTGTCCGTCGACAACCAGCGCCGTGACCCGCATGACGGGCGCGGCGTATTGCAGCATCCGGCAGATGTGCAATGCGATAAGGCCCAGCGCCTGCCCATCAGCGACAGCGAGGAATATCGGATCCGAGCCGGTCAGGGCGAGCTGCCGGATATGCTCCGCTGCCTGCCGTGCCGAGACATCGTACCCCAGTTCCCGCAAAAGAGTGCTGACTGCTGTCGCGTCCGCGGGCGTGCACGCCCGGATCTGGATCATTGCGCACCGTCGATGCCGAGAAGCTCTGCGATGCGCTCCACCGCCTTGAGCCCGGAGCCGGTCAGTATGACGACCGTCGTCTGGCCCGCACCGATCGTCCCGTCGGCCAACAGCCGGGTCAGCGCCGCAGCGGCAGTGGCGGCGGTTGGCTCGACAAAGAGCCCGAGCCAGCCTAGCGCCGCAAGCGCCGGCGCGATCTCCTCTTCGGCCACCGCGACGACGCTGCCCTTCGAAAGGCGTAAAGCGCGCAGCACCTCAGCGATGCGGACGGGTTTCGGAGCGGCGATCCCGTCCGCGACGGTGGGTTTCGCCCGGAACGGCACGAACCGGTCCTCCCCTGCTGCCCAAGCCGCCGCAAAGGCGGCGCAATTCGCCGCCTGGACGGCGAACAGGCGCGGCCGCGCAGCAATCTCGCCGCTTTTCTCGAGTTCGGCGAAACCGCGCTCGAGCCCGAGGATATTGCTGCCGTAGCCGGTCGGCACGAGGATGTTGTCGGGAACACGAAAGCCGAGCTGTTCCCATAGCTCGAAGGCGAGCGTTTTGGTGCCTTCGATGAAGAACGGCTGCCAGTTGTGGCTGGCATAAAAGCTTTCGCCCGCGGCCGCGAGCGCCGCCTCGGCAACGTCCTGGCGCGTGCCAGGAATGGGGCGCAGATCGGCCCCGGTGGCGGCGATCTGCACAAGCTTGCCGCGTGGCGCCGCGGCCGGCACATAGATCCGGCACGGAAGACCGGCGGCGGCCGCATAGGTCGCGAGCGAGGCCCCGGCATTACCCGACGAATCCTCATGGATCGGGCCGATGCCGACTTCAAGGAGGTGATTGATCATGACCGCCGTGCCGCGGTCCTTGAAGGACCCGGTTGGCATTTGCGATTCGAGCTTGAAATGAACTTCGGCCGCCTGCCACCGGCGGAGCACGAGCGGGGTCCATCCCTCCCCGAGCGAGACCCGCCGCGGCACCGACAGCGCCAGCGCCGCCGCGTACCGCCACAGCGATGCATCTTGTGCTGCAATCGCTCCCCGCTCGAAACCGCGCCCAGGCGCCAAATTGAGGTGACCGCCGCAATCACATCGCCATTGCGGCAGGTCGGCCGGAGAGCTGCGCCCGCAGGCAGAGCATTCATAGTTTGCGACCGTCATCCCAGCTCCGCCGAGTGTTGACAGGCAGGGAACTTAGCTGAACTCGACATCCGCGACTTCCGTTCTCTGCAAGGGACCGGGCATGGCTCGCGATGGCCTCTTCCGTCGCCGTTGAGTAGTCTTGCGCGCAGGAACAGCGGGCGCGAGGAGAGCGGTGAGGCAGGCAATAGTAATCGATGGCGCCTCGGTCGCCGCCGGACTGCGCCAACGCGCCGCCGAGATCGCCGGATGCCTCCGCGAAGAGATCGGCGGTGCACCTGGTCTCGCCACCGTCCTGGTCGGAGATGACCCGGCCAGCCGCGTCTATGTCCGCGCCAAGGCGCGTGCCTGTGCTGGCTCCGGCCTTGCCGCCTTCGACATCCGGCTACCCGCCGGCATCTCTGAAGCCGGCCTTGTTGCCGAGGTCGAAAGATTGAACCGTGACGACCGCGTCGACGGGGTATTGGTCCAGCTTCCGCTGCCTCGGCAAATCGATCCTCAGCCGGTCATCGCGGCGATCGATCCCGCCAAGGACGTGGACGGCTTCCACCCGGTCAATGTCGGACGCCTGTGGAGTGGCCTCACAGGTCTCGTTCCTTGCACCCCGCAAGGCTGCCTTCTGCTCCTTCATACGGTGCATGAAGACCTGACCGGCGCCGAGGCGGTCGTGCTCGGCCGCTCCAACATTGTCGGCAAGCCGGTGGCTGCTCTCCTCCTCGCTGCCGATTGCACGGTGACGATGGTGCATTCGAAGAGCCGCGACGCGGCGGCAATCTGCCGCCGTGCCGACATCCTGATCATCGCAACCGGGCGGCCGCAGATGGTCAAGGCCGGCTGGGTGAAGCCCGGCGCCACGGTAATCGATGTCGGCATCAACCCGGTCGCCGACCGCGAAGGCCGCAGACGCGTCGTCGGCGACGTTGACTTTGCCGCGGTTCGAGCTGTCGCCGGCGCAATCACGCCGGTGCCCGGCGGGGTGGGACCGATGACGATCGCCTGCCTGCTTCGCAATACGCTGCTCGCCGCGTGCCGCCGCCGCAGCCTGCCCGATCCGCTCTTCTGAATCGCACTGCGCTCTTGTTTTTGCCACATGGGTCGCGCGGAACGGCGCGCGGTGCTGCGGCGTTTTAGCGCCGTGACCATAACGCAAGGAGGCGAACGGTCATGATCATCAAGAGTGCAACACGCTTAGCCGTTGCGGCCACTTGCCTGACGGCGATCGGGGCCCTGGCGACGGCGCATGCACAGCCGGCGGACACCAGCAGCACCGCATCCGGCAGATACTGGACCTCACCGGGCGCCTACGGCACGCCGCCGGGCACCTATGCCGCTCCGGGGGCGTATGGATCCACTACGGGAACCTACACTCCGCAGACCCGGTACGTCCCGCCGCCCCCCGACCAGGGCATGCCCGGAACCCAGATGGTGACCAATGGCCCACAGTCCAATGTCGAGACTGCATCGCCTTCCTGGTCGCCGCGGGAGAATGTGATCCAGAGCCAACGCTACGATCGCCTCGTAGAAACGAGCCGTACCTTCCGCGAGGCACGGATGCGAAAGGAGTGCGGCCCGATCACCGATCCGCAACTTCACCAGCAGTGCCTCGACAGCTTCGCGCGGTACGAACCTTCTGGTTCGGCGACTGGCTACGGTGCGTCGACCCGCGGATCCCCAAGCAATTACGGCGGCTGAGCCCTGCGGGGTTACTCTGGAGGCCTCCGCGCAGCCGGCCTCCAGCAGGCCGCCGTTGGTCTATCGTCCATTTTTCCTGGACCGCGGTGCACCAAACTAAAGCGCGTAGCGTCCACGCTGCGCGTCTTCGATCGGCACGATCATCTTGCCGATTGGCCAGAGCGCCAAGCCGGCAAGCTTCAAATGCGCCCAGGCGAAGGGCACGCCGATGATCGTGACGGCGAGGCCCAGCGCGAAAAGGAGATGCCCGAGCGCCAGCCACCAGCCGGCGAGAAGCAACCAGATGCCGTTGCCGAGCGTGCCGAGCGGACCGGTGCCGAGATCCTCGTGGCCGGTATAAGCGGCGCGCGATACCGCCCTCTGACCGAACGGCACGAGGGTGTAGACGGCGATATTGAAGGCGGCGCGCGCCCACGGCAGGCCGATGATCGTGATCGCCATGATTGCCGCCGCCGCGACCCAGCCGACGGCCATCCACACCCCGCCGAACACGATCCAAAGCAAATTGAGAAGCACACTCGTCGCGGGCATTACACCTTCTCCGTTACCGGCCGAGATCGCGGAAGCGGCGGTGCAGATCGAAATCACCCGAAACGACCTGGCCCTCCATGTGCGCGAGCCGCGCCTCGAGGTCCGCGAATTTGCGTTTCAGGGATTGCAGCGTGTCGGCGGGCGCAGTGCCGACGCCGCGCCAGAACGCCTCCTCGTCGGCGCTCGCATAAAGCGCCGGCGGCTTCGGCCTGAGCACGATCGCCAGAATGATGTAGGCAACGATCGTCGGCGGGAAAAAGAAGACGAGGCCGAGCACGGCGACGAGCCGCACGACGATCGGCTCGACGCCGATGTAGTCGGCGATCCCGGCGCAGACGCCGGCAAGGATGCCGCGATCTCTGTTGCGCCACAGGCGATAGCGCGTACTACTGCTGTTGGTCCAGACCATTTCTCATTCTCCTGCGCGCATGCGCCAGCCCGGCGCGTCGCTGTCGAGCACTCTCTCGAGCGCTTCGATGCGGCCCTCCATCCGACGCGCGCTCTGCCACAGCTCGCCCAGCGTCTTCTCGTCGTCGCCCGACAGCCGGCGTGCATTCCGCCACTGCGTGATGTAGTGGCAGATGAGCCAGATCGGTGCGACGACGACCAGGAAGAGAATACCGAGGACCAAGAATCCGCCGTGGAAGACCATGGCGCCCTACCTTCACTAGCGGTCGGCTTGAGGGTGAATGCTGTTGCCGAGCCGCTGCTTCAGCGCCTTCAGCTCTTCCTCGACGCCGTTCTCGGCCTCGAGCCCGGCAAGCTCGCCGGCTAGCGTCTTCTCACGGCCGAGATCGAAGACCTCGACCTTGCCTTCCATCTCGTCGAGAGCGCGCTCGACCTGCTCGAAGCGGGCGAAGGCGTCGGTGACGCGCTCGTCATAGAGGTGGGTGCGCAGCCTGATGCGGTTGGCGGCAGTCTTCTGCCGCGCGACGATCGCCTTCTCGCGCAGCTTGGCGTCGCTAAGCTTGGCCTGCAACTTGCCGATGTCCTCGTTCTGCTTGGCCAGCGCATCCTCGATTTGCTGACGCTGGTGCTGCATCGCCGCCAACGCCTCGGTGACGCGCGCCTTGGCGAGGAGCGCGCCTTTGGCAAGGTCTTCGCGGCCCCTGGTCACGGCGAGTTCGGCGCGGCGCTGCCACTCCTCATGCTCGCGCTCGAGTGTGGCGAGGCGGCGCTCGATCTCCTTCTTCTCGGCGATCGTGCGCACTGCCGAGGAGCGCACCTCGACCAGCGTATCCTCCATCTCCTGGATGATCAGCCGGATCAGCTTCTCGGGGTCCTCGGCGCGGTCGAGGATGGCGTTGATGTTGGAGTTCACGATGTCGGCGAGGCGGGAAAAGATCCCCATGCGGGTCATCCTTGCTGTCGGGGCGACGGCCGCCCTCGTTTGTCCTCTAGAGCAGGCATCGTGCCAACCCCGTTAGTCCGATTTTAAGACATTGAAAACACTGGCATCGTGGTTCGTCGCTTGTCATTGCTTGCGACTCCACTTAGATGAGATTTGCCCGAACATGGGAAATCAGGCCAAGAGTCGGTGTTTTCTTCCAGAACGGACCGCGATCTGCCGCCGCTGGTAGGTGAGGCGCCGGCTTTCCGTGCCGCGTTGGCGCAGGTCTCACAGCTCGCCGCGCTCGACCGGCCGGTGCTAGTGGTCGGCGAGCGCGGCACCGGCAAGGAGCTGGTCGCGGCACGGCTCACCTATCTCTCGCCGCGTTGGGACAAGCCCTTCGTCAAGCTCAACTGCGCGGCTCTCGCAGAGGGCCTGCTCGACAGCGAGCTCTTCGGCCATGAGGCCGGCGCCTTCACCGGCGCCGCGCGCCGGCGCCTGTCACGCTTCGAGATCGCCGATGGGGGCACCTTGTTCCTTGACGAGATCGCCACCGCCTCGCTCGCCGTGCAGGAGAAGATTCTGCGCGTTATCGAATACGGCAGCTTTGAGCGCGTCGGCGGCAACGAGGCGCACCACGTCGATGTGCGCGTCATCGCCGCGACCAACGCCGATTTGCCGGCGCTCGCCGAGGAAGGCCGTTTCCGCAGTGATCTCCTCGACCGGCTGGCGTTCGACGTCGTCACTGTCCCGGCGTTGCGCGAGCGCGCCGAGGACATCCCGTTGCTGGCCGAGCATTTCGCACGTGGGATGACGCGCGAATTGGGCCGCGAGGTGTTTCAGGGCTTCACCGCCGCGGCGCTCGAGCAGCTGATGGCATATCGCTGGCCCGGCAATGTGCGCGAGCTCAAGAACGTTGTCGAGCGCAGCCTCTATCGCTGGCCGCGCGCGGGCGCGCCAATCAACGACATCGTGTTCGACGCCTTCGCCTCGCCGCGCCGCCCGGCCGCCCGCACCGCGGCGCCGCCACCGTCTACCGACGGGCCCGCGGTACCGGCCGATTTCCTCGCACGCGTCGCGGGTTTCGAGCAGAATCTGCTGGCCGAGGCATTCGCCGCCAGCAGGTTCAACCGGCGCCGCACGGCGGCCATGCTCGGCCTCACCTACGACCAGCTCCGCCATTACCTGAGGAAGCACGGCCTCAATGCGCGGCACTGAGCCGCGTCGTACGCAAGATCGCCACCGGAGTGCTTATCGAGGAGGCGTCAAAACCTCGACGCCTGCTGCCGAGGCGACGAAAACCATCGAGCTGCGTCCGACAAAAAGACCGCTCTCCACAGCGCCGACGATCATCGCGATGTCTTGCTCAAGTCTCTTCGGGTCGCCGATTGCGCCGAACCGGCAATCGAGGATGAAATTGCCGCCATCGGTGACAAAAGGCTGCTCGCCGGCGCCGTTGCGTCGTTCGGGGACGCAGCCGAGCCCGGCGAGCGCAACTGCCGTCGCTTGCCAGCCGAATTGCGTCACCTCGACCGGCACCGGCGTGTGCTCGCCGAGCCGTTCGACGAGCTTTTCCTCATCGACC
>Ga0306921_10000359_pt1 | contig 38657 bp, 34 predicted proteins | sample sta12Cox44000080_FD_203760 | JGI IMG/M metagenome (GOLD analysis project Ga0306921, IMG submission 203760) | Lab enrichment of tropical soil microbial communities from Luquillo Experimental Forest, Puerto Rico - statoxic.12C.oxic.44.000.080 (v2)... | ecosystem: Environmental > Terrestrial >... | reverse complement strand
TTCAGGGACGCACCATACATTGTGAGGAGAAGGGTCGCCAGTGCGAACAAATAAATGCGGGTTGGCATGGCGTGGTAGTGGAGGGCAATTCTCATCACTGCATCGCCTACCGCTTCAAATATCGTCGCAGCAACTATAAACGCGAGAGTTTTCATGACGTCGAAATGCTCTCACGGTTCTTTGGGGGTGAACAATCTATTTCGGTCTTGTGGCAAACACGCTGCGAACGTAGGGTCGAGTCATATACAGAAGGAAAGCACCTGCTACCATGACGCCTACGGAACCCTGAACGACCTGTCCACGCAAAGTGTTGGCAAGTTCTTTCAAAACCTGAGTGGCGATGATAATCACAGCTAACTGCCATGCCCACTTCCGTCGTCGGAGCCAGCCTGTGCCAGCAATCCCAAGCGCCGCCGCGAGCAATAAAAACAAAGTACCAATGGGCTGGGAAATCCTCTTCGCACCAGTCTCAAAACGAGATAAGACAGTTAGGTCGAAAACTAAATTTTCCCAATACTTGTTTTGTTTTTTTTCAAGGTCGAATTGACTGAGCCTGAAGACGCGCAACCTTTGACTCGTTCATATTCGAATTGTAAGCACGGGGCAATTTGCGGATCGAACGATCTGATGAACAATTGACAACGGACGGTGCGTCGCTGCTCGGGTGAATGGCCCGGCCTCTCGGGCAGCGAGAACGATTAGATCCACATTCTGTTCCTTTGAAAATTCAAGAATTCCCTTCACAGGCGAAGAAGATTCCACCACGACGTTACTGATCCGGTTACGCATTTCGAGAGGCACGATCTCGATGAGTTTCGCATGCGATCTCTTGCGGATTTCATGGCGCTCAACAAGCGACTTGCTCTCCCTGGGGAGAAAATGAGCGAGTGCGAGTTCGGCGCCCAAATTCCCCCTGAATAAGAATCGCAAGCGACTCAACACCGATGTGGCTTCTTTCGCCAAATTGGTGGCGAACAATACATGTCTAATCCCGAGAGAGCGGGGAGATCTCGCTCGCGGCCCAACGGTAATTACAGGGCAATCCGCGCTTCGGGCCACCTCCTCTGAAATCGAGCCGTGAAGGAGGCGCTTGAGCCCGACGGCTCGGCTGCCGAGAATGACGAGCGCGATGCGACAGTCGTCCACAAACTCCCTGACCACATCGGCAGCATCGCCGGTCGCCAGCACTGACGTGAACGGCGTGCGTTTTAACCTGTTTCTTCGAATGAAGCGGTCGAATCGCCGCTCTGCCGTGCTCCGCAGCTGCTCCTTTTCTTCCGCACTCAAACCAATTGCTAGCACATCCAGAACATACAGGACGTAAGCAGTCGAATGGTAGTGGCCGCAGAACCACCGAAGCCACTCGATGGCGCGGGCTGATTGTTCGGAAAGATCAGTCGCGAACAAGATGTTGCCGAGCTCCACTCGTTCTTTCATGGTTCGCCCCGGGACGTCAACAGGCTTATCAGACACCCCTCTTAAGTCGCTCAATCTCTTCCGTTCACGTTCCCTGCCTTCGCATTTCGAATGCGCGTCTTATCAGGTACTATGTCTGTCAATTCGCAGTCGACTTCGACAGCCACCTCCATCTTCTTTCCCGCAGAAGGAGGTTCCAGTCGACCCGAGTAAAGGCATAGACAAGAGCCAAAAGCGCGAGTTGTGTCAAAACAAAGTAAACGCTGAAGTAAGCCATCGCATCGGTGTCTTCGAGTTCTAGTTTTCGCGACACGGCCGTTGAGCTCATGGTCCAGAAGGAGTAGCTGACGAAACGGCCGATTAGAAAAGGCGCTGTAAGGCGGATGAGCGGCATAGTCGTCAATCCGTAAGCGATGAAAAGGAAATTCGAAGGCAGAGGCGTGAAGGCGTAAAACAGAAAAAGTCCAAATGTCAGTGTCGGCCGTTTCTCCAACTTCAGTTTGAGAGAATCGACATTGTTCCTTGCCGCCTCGTTGAGCCAATGTTTGCGAACGATCGTGCGAGACAATTTTGCGAGCACCGACCTCCCTGTCGCCGCAGCGATCGCCCCTATGAGTGCAAATGACCAATCTATGTGCGACGGGAACCGGAATCCCAAGAAGGAGAAAAGCATCCAGGTAGGCGGTGCAAATGCAGGGATAACGTTGAGCAAAAACACCGCCAAGAAAAGAATCAAGCGCGGGCTCATTCGTTTCTCCCCAGTGAGCAGTGTCTACCTAAGACTAGACCAGCTGGCTTCGGTCACATTCGAAATTGTCGACTATCACAGCCAACAGCTTCGCTCCCAGCGAGTTTCGTAGGATACGCATACAGCGTACGGGGTATTCGCTGTGCTTCACCACCCTTTCCAAAAGAAATCCTGCCTTGTACACCACACCCATCCCACCGCCACCGAGCCTGTCCAGAATGCGATAGTGCGAAATTATCTGGCCAATTAAGGACGGGGTTTGTTGCATCTGCGCTGATATTAGGTGCGGTGTGCGGGCAAGTCAACGAATCTGCATGATTTGCAAAGCAGGTGCGCCAACTCGGAGTGGCGCCCGATTTACGGGGTAGCCGCACAAGTAGAATGCTCATCGCTTCTTGAAACGGAGGATCCGCGGCAGGTTATGCGCGAGTAGTATGCGGACTTAAGGGCCTTCCGCCGAGTGTGTGAGCCCGTGGTGCGATTAGAATCCCTACCGCTTCTGAATTTTGCTGGCGATAAGTGTCGGCATCCCAGTCGTCAAAAACATCGGTCCCCGGACTGAGACGGTGTCACCTGCGTTCAAGGCCGAAATACCGGAGACATTTTCGAACGAAGTTTGCGCAGACCCGCTGATTTTTATTGTCGCAATGCCGACATTTCCGAACATGCCCGGCAGACTATTCACCGAAAAGGTGTTGGGGTCGATCTTCGAGGCCACCTTGGCGGTCATCCAGGTCTTCATGAGTCGTACGTGATTCGTGTTGAGCTCAGGCGGAGTTCCATTCACGAGCTCCGAGGTTGGTTCGATTTGCACGACCTGGCAAACCATCAGATCGGAAGGACTGGTAAATCTCATTCCACTCACTGGCATATCCACGTCATCCATGTCGAACACCGAGCCTGCCTGCACGTTCACGCGAAGTAGGCTTCCGACATTCATGCTCGCGAATGCCGGTGCTTCATTCGTGATCACCATGTCAAACTGTGTTGAATTATTGACGGCCACAATCATTCCATCCAGGACCTGCGGATTGCTAGTTTCAAAGCGGATTTTCTTCGCGTGCAACGACCCTCCGGCAAGAAGCTGCACTCTTGCAAGCACAATCTGCCCCTGGGCAAGCCCTGCGAAGCTATTAGGTTTGCCAATCCCGTCAAACCCCTCGAAGCTGGTGTTCGCATCCGCCGTAATGGTCATCGACGGCATCCCCTGCACAAAAGACATTGTTAATTGATTGCTGCCGGAGTTGACTGCACTCACCTGACCAATCATGTCGTCCATGTCGTCAAATACATCCGACCCCAGCGGACTTTCCTGCATCATCGAACTCATCATTGGATTCACACTCATGTTTGATTGCATGGAATCCATGAGGTCGAAATCCATTTGAAGGTTGAATGAAGTATTCGCCTGGAGGTTTATCGGGAAGGGGGGGCCGGTAATTGATATGCTTAGCGCCATCATGGTCGGGTTAATTTGACAGATCTGATCTTTCGCGCAGCCCGCTTCGCCCATCATTCCGCCCCCGCCCATCATTCCACCTGTATTGTTCAGGAAGGTCATCACTGGATTGGACAGTGTGATTGTCATCCCATTGTAGGCGCCAGCCGGAACAGACACGGTCCCCATATAGGCAGACGTTCCCTGAAGTTGAGTCATCTCCAGGGTCATTGGGGAATCCAGGATCGAAACGCCCCCGGGCTGCAAGCTCATGCCCGTAATCGTCGCATGGAAAGATAGGACAGTGACACCTACGGGAGGCATATCATGGAGGGTGAGACTTCCCAGAGCAGATCCCTGCGGCATTGGCAGAGGCGGATTTGTAGGGTTTGTAATCGAAGAACCACCTCCGCACGCGGTCATAATCGCTACAAGAATAAACAGCATTACAGCACCATTCGCTTTCATGAAAAGCCTCCGCTTCCAGATTTAGTCCTAACTAAACCGATATTTCAGCACACGGCGTACAAAGAGGCTGTGACACGAAGCACAGGTTTGTGTGTCGAGCATCACGCAAGTAAAAACAAGCTTTACGGAAATCTGGTTTCAGGTTTGGGTTAGAACGTTGTTCGCACACAGACTGAGAAGGACGGTTTGCCTGACGAAGAACCCAGTGGGGTCGACTGGTCTGGGGAGCACTCGGCAGGAAACGGCTGTAATATATCCACCAAGCCCGTTTCCGACGCCAGAGATCTTGCCGCCGCCTGCCCGCGGTACAGCGTGCACCCTGCCTGGGAATTCGGCCAGCAAAAATCTGACGTTGGAGGGAATCTCAACTAGCGCTTGCAGCCCAATGCACTCACTGAAGCGAGACCCCCACGGATGCTTCCGATTGCTGAGCGAGTCGTCAGCTACTCGGAACTAATCGGCTAAGTCCTGGTAAACGGCGTTGCCGGACAAAGCCGAAACCACGTAAGGTCGCCAAGATTGCATTTTCTGCGATCGCAAAACATCCGTTTTGGGAACGCATCAATTGCATCCTGCGCGGCGTTGCACAGACAGGACCTTACGTACTGGTAAGAACAAAGGTTTTTGGAACGCTAACCGCGAAGACTACGGCCTGTTTTCAGGCATTGGCTCTTGACGAGCTACAGATCTCGTTGCAAGTGGGATGCGACTTGAGACTTGCAACTTGGCTATTTGACTTGCAGCGACTTGATATAGCTCATCACACTCGCAACCCGAATATACATGAACAATTCATCCGGATTCATCGACCTAAACAGTGGGCCCCACACCGGCATTTCCGCATCGCCGTGTGCCGGAGTCTTTACGCCGTTCCTCAGCACGTCTTCCACATAATGGTCCGGAAATTCTCCCCCGTGCCGCTTCGCCAGCGTAGTCAAGTCCGGGGGAACCTGTTTCAACGCCGAGGCTGCGGGCCCGTCTCCCTTCCCGCCCTTGCCGTGGCACACCGCGCAGTACTCCTTGAACATGCGAGCGCCCGAAAGGGGCTCCCTATGCTCAATCGGTTGCTCCTTAACCTGTTTGTCCTGGGCGAGGCCCGAACTACCAAGAGCTGAAAACAATCCCACCAAAATCCAGATCTGAAATCGCACTCGCCTGGGAATTCCAGCACGATGCATAGCGCACCTCCCTGTCGGCGTTTGCAGTCATGACAAAGTCATCCTGCATCTCGAGCCGATATTCCGTCCACGGCGATGCAAGAAGATCAAAACAAACCAGCTCCTGATGTGATGGCTGGTTGCCTCCGTACTCTGCACTTCTGGACAACTTGACCGAACGTTGAATCCTGCACAACGAACCAGAGCTTGGCTATGACGTAGATCACAACTCCGCGTGACCCTGCTTACAACTTACGTGTCATGCTGCGGGAGTGGTCTGCCCTGCGTATTCGCGCTCACAACCTCCCGTTTACGCAGGTCATAAGGGAATCAGCAGAAATGAGCAGAAAATGGTCTTAGTTGGCCGAGCGATCGCGTGCTTATCGCCCGGCTCAGAAGGAGTACCGGAACGAGAAAGTAGCCGTGTTGCCGTTGAAGTCGCGAGCACCGATCGCCGAGAGCGTTGCCGGGTCTGGGGGGCCTTTTTCATTGAATCCATAATAGTTCCAGGCAGCTTTGTAGCTCAGTCCTTTATATATATCCACCGCAATTGAGCCATAGGGCCTGAGATAGTTGAAATTCAGCGTGCCGCTCGGAGTGTTCGCGTTGAGTATCACAGGCGCGAGTTCGGGAGCGGGCCCGCCCGCGGAGGAACCGAATTGCGGCTGATTAAAGAAGTTCGAAGAACCGCGGGTGAAGTTTCCTCCGAATCCCAAGGTCACGGTCACACGTTTATATGGCTTCCACATCATGTCGCCGAAAACGAAGTGGTCGGTACTCGAATAACGAGATGTCGCGCCCAGTGTTGAGTCGCCAGGATTGACATTCGGACATAGAGTTGTAGGTTGGCCGGCAACGCCACTTGCGTAGCAGATAGCGATATTTGTGAAGAAGTCAAAGTAGGTGTAGCCGAGATCGATAGCCAGGTTGGAATTCGGAGACAGCGTTGTCGATAAGCCGTAATGTCGGTCATGCTCTAAATCATTTACCGTGAAAACGTTGTCACGATTTTCATGGATATCAATCGTACCGTCCACGCTGGCCCAGGTAGTTGGGCGGTATGTGCCGTGAACTTTGTAGACCTGGAGGTTCCGAGCATCGGGGCGCACAAATGCATTGTCATTGGAGCCGAATTGAAAATCTCCGGTTATGCGCAGCTTGTCGATTGGTCGGGCCGTCAGTCCGAGTAGCAGTGAATATTCGTTGATGTTTGTGATGTTCACCGAAGTATCGTTCCCAGCCTCCGGGCCGACTTCGGTGACTACGCCGGTCGCTGGATTGAGAATGCAGTCGGCCGGCAAGACACCCCCAACAAGTGCGCAATCGGCGCGGGCCGCCAGAAACAGGTTCCCCGCGTTGCCTGCGCCACCCGGCAAATAAATTTCTAAAAGGTCCGTTTGCGCATTGAAATCGCCGATCTTCCGGTTTGTGTAAAGGAAGCCAGCTCGCGCGCTGATGTGCTTATTGAAATCGTACTCTAACTGGATGGTATTGGATTTCGTATCTTCGCTCAGGGTGCGCTGCCAGAATTGGTTGGCGAAGTCGGCAACAGAACTCGAGCTGTGCTGCGGGCAACCCAGCTGGTTATAGGGCGCCGTCGGGCAGGCGGCGGTGAATGTGGCCGGATCGGTAATCACGGTCGAAATGGGAGCGAGCATTCCCGTGGGACCTCCCGGGGCCACTGCGCCGGCCGTGAAATTCAGCGCGAAGCTGGTCCACACTCCCGGAATCCGCCAGTTGTCAAAACGGAAGACATCCCGCACCCGCAATTTGTCGTTGATCGAATACACAGCCATAAAGTCGGCGGTTGCAGAGTACTGCTTCGCTTTCGCCGGCCCGTTGGTCAACGATCCGCGGCCCAGCGTCCGCGAGGCGAAGAAGTCCTGGGCTTCGAGCAGATCCCCGACGGTCGTGTCGCCTGCGGTGTAGGCGAAGGAACCAGAGATCTGAAGATTATGAAAGTAGCTCGACTGGAAGCTAATATGTTCGGTCGGCATGAAATTCCGGGGCCGGGCGAAAAGTGAATACCCTGGCAGCGTGCCGGTGACAGCTGGAAGTCCATTGTTTGCTGGGAGCGTGAGCGGGCCATTGAAAAAGCCGTTGCAATTGGACTTGACCGTGGGAGGTGTTGTGCCTGCAATGACAGGTGTTGAGCATGGCGCCGAGGATGTCCACACCGCTCCAAGACCCACGGGTGATCCGTTTGCAAGTTGAAATTGATTGAAGCCGGGTGGGAATAGAGGGGTAAAGGGCGTTGTAGCTCCCACCGCATCAAAAGTAAAGGTATCCTGCTTGAAGTCTTTGAAAAACTGATCGTAAGAAATCGTTGTTTTCGGCAGATATCGAATATCAATGCCCAGGTGATATGTGTTTGTTGTTACACGATAATTTTGATTCAGTATGGTTTCGGTGCCGCCATCGAGCGAGGTCAATGCGGGACCTTCATCCACATTGCGAGAATAGCCCAGCCGAAAGCGCAATTTTGATTCTGGGCGAAGGGAGAGGTCGAAATCCTGCATCCGGCGGACCAGGTCCAAAGAATGGGGTGAAGCGGTGATCAAAACCGTATTTGGATTCGGGTTGGTTGGAAACACGGGTGGGCTAGCCGGAGCAGTGATTGGCGAATTCAATGGGTTTGCCAGCAGTGACCAGTCCCAGAAGTTCTTGTCACGACGAAAGAGATAGGTAAAGTCGTACCAGTTGTTCTTCTGGACGCGCAAGCGCGTCACATTGTCGGGATCGCCGCCGTACCCGAAGTTGTAGAAATTTAGCGTATCGAATACGAGTCCATTGTGATCGAGTGAGTGCATGTCCAGCGAATAATCGAGCAAACGTACGCCTTGACCGAGGTTAACAAAAGTGTTGTAAGTGTTTATGTTTCCGTTGATCCAGTCCACTCGATACCCTGCTTCGATGGACTGCTGGATGTTGTAATTGCCCGAATCGATTCCTTTGTGGTCTGTGGAATCGTCTTGAGCGCGCGAGGCAGGCGCCACAATCAAGATGACCGCGAATGTCAAACAACCCGCCCATCGGTCATGCCAACTATTTTTCATGGCTCTTTCCCTCCGTTTCAGGGCCTGCCATTAACGATTTCACGTAAACCAAAACGTTTGGCGTAGGAATTTCGAAGCTCACGGCAACAACCCTTTTATTTGAAAAACACGTTGCTGAAATTCGAGCCGTGGATTTTTGTGTGGCATAGCGTGCATGCCTGAAACTGTGTTGCTTGATTGTGGAACGAGGGCGCGCTAGTCGCTCCGCTAAATGTAGAATTGGTGTGGCACGTGAAGCAAAGCAGGTTCACGGTACTGTATCGCAGCATGTGCTGATTGGCTCCGCCGTGTGGTACGTGACAGGATGTGCAACCCTCGGCTTTAACCGGGTCATGTTCAAAGACAAACGGACCCTGAATGTCCGCGTGGCACTTGAAGCAGACCGCACTTTGCTCCGGGGACATCCTTACTTGCTTCGGCAGTACGGTACCGTGCGGGTTGTGGCAATCATTGCATTGAATCAACCCCTCGAGTACCCGGTGCCGAAAAGGCATGTTGAACTGCCCCTTCTGCGCCAGATGGCACGTGAAACACAACTGCGTCTCGGGCTTAGAGAGAAGAAATTCCTTGGTTTCAGGATGATGAGGTGAGTGGCAGTCTGTGCAACTCACGCCGTTCTGGGCGTGAACCGAATTGATGGCGTTCATATGCTGGGTGCCCCCAGCGTGGCAGCTCATGCAACGCGCATTGATCTCCTTTGCTGAATGGTCCTTGAAAATAAAAAGCTCGGTTTTGTTGCTGGGATCCTCCACGTGCGCCCCGGCAGGCCCATGGCAGCCTTGGCAGCCCATTTTGGAGGGGTCGCCCGATTTGTCCAAAGTCGTCTTCCAATGCGGAGACTTCTCCCAGCGGGTGTACAGTTCTTCGTGGCAGATCTTGCAAGCATCTGCGGGTGCATACTTGTGGGTGCTTCCTGACGTCACAGCGGTATTACCTTGGGCATGCGCCGACGTCAGGCTGGCGATCCCTAAGGCCGTCAGCAGACAAACAAGCTGGATCTCAAACCTTATGACACGCGTCATAGGATGACCCCTTCTTACCCACTCTCGTAGCCACCAGTAATCACACAGACATATACTTGGCGCCGCGTTTCGCCGCCTCTCAAGGTGATGCTAGAGGGCTGTGAGAAGCAGTAATCGGCAGACCGGATGGCCCGGAGAATTGCGCGACTCCGGGCCATCTATTCGGCCGAAAACTTACGCTGTAACTTGCTTCACGAGCGGTACGGTCTTGATTTCCACTTTGTGTGGTAGAGCCGCGACGGTTACGGGTGCGGTGATTTCGAGCACACCATTATGATACTCGGCGACGATCTTCTCGGGCAGGATACCCTCGGGGAGCTCGAGTGTGCGCTCGAATCTGCCATACTTGATTTCCTGATTGAAGAAATCGAATTCTTTTGTGGTATGGACGAGTTTGCGCTCACCCCTGATCGTCAGGATGTTGCCCATGGCATTGATTTCCACGTCCTTGGGCTCGATGCCGGGCAGGGACACGCGGCAGATGTACTTCTTTGTATCTTTGTCGAGATACGCCTCAATGGCCGGGAGGAAATCGAACCCCTTCTCGGCAACGAAATTCTCCTGCCAGACAGGCTTATCACGCAGAATGCGGTTGAAAATCTGATCAAAATCACGGCGGAAATCAAAGAGATCCAGAAGGAAAGGATCACGTCTAACTAGATTGGTCATGGTAAATCTCCTTTGCAAATCTTATATAGGAACCCCATGTTCCCAGGGGAAGCGAAAATCGGAATCCGAGTCAGCGGTCGGCGACAAAGTATGTCCGGCTCGATAGAGCCGGTGCGTCGAACTGCGGGGCGCTTTATTCAGGCTGTGCGCCTGGCCGCTGGCTCGGCTAGCGAATGAGCAGAGGTTCGTTCCTACAGTGTTCGAAGCGTGCCAACTCATCTGGGCGTGATGGTACCTAGCCTGGTAACCACGTAGTTGATGTCCCAGTGATCTCGGCATCGCCTCTCTCCCCCCTCAACAAATCAATTTTGATCTAGGCCGGGGGAAGAAGTCGGTGACGCTCATCGCCTTTGAGTGTGACCAGCATCACCGGTTGAGCAAAGGGCTGGCTTGAGGTTGGACGGTTGATAATCGCAGACCTCGATTCGCTTACCGAGATATTTCACCCATCCGCCACCGGCGCTTGCCATTGTTCTGCTTGGCAATTGTTCCGAACGCGGTCTCTCCCACATTTGATTAGGGATGTCCGCTCTCGCTGATGACACGTCCCGCAATCGGACGGCGGTGCGCATTGGAACAGGGTACTCCTGCTAAGTGATGCTCCGTCCTTCGCTGAGCGGCACCTAGGATGGGCGAGAACATGCACCGAATCGCACTAGAATGGAGTGCGGTAGTGTTCTGTGCTTGCCTCAATTTGATAGTTCCCTATTCTCTTCACGGAATTTAATTCGATGAAAAAACAACTCAAAATTCGTTTTTGCGACTACGTAAATCATCCGTACGAGTATGTCCGAGATGCTCTGAAAAAGGATGCACTGAAAGTGTTTCAAGAAGCCACGAAGGCTGCTACTTCCCGGGCGCAAACGATCGCGTCTGAACTCCACATCGACTTTGGCGGCATCGGAGTGAAGACCTATATCAACATTACTGTTAAAAACGTCGAGGAAAAAGTCGCTGAAGCGGGTTCAAGCCCCATCACAAGGTTGCTGCTCGAATGGGAAGCCACGGCTATGCCGCGCTTGTTCCCACTTATGAAGGGAGAGCTCTCTATCTATCCCTTGACCTCTACGGAGACGCAACTGGATTTCTCCGGCGTCTACAAGCCGCCATTCGGCCCTGTGGGGAAGACCCTGAACGCGATCGTCGGGCACCGCATTGCAGAAGTTTCCGTGCACAGCTTTGTTGACGATGTAGCTGATTACCTTCGGCGGACTCTTGATTAGATCAACGCGGGTGCAGCGATCGAAACTTGCCGTTGCCATAATAAGTGTTGGTAACAGGCCTGCGTTAATTCAGCTGTGATGGATGCGGGATGGTTCTGGGATCGGTGCGCTACACGCTCAACAAGGGACAGAGATGCGAATGGTGCCCGTACCTTTGTCGGGACGGAATAGAGAATAAAGCGTACTCGCGGATATGCAGAGCAGCCGGGCGCTTGGACTTATCGACAACTCTGGTATCGCAAAGGCACTGTCTGCAATAGTTAGGGCGGCTAGCAAAGCCCTGTCCGTTGGAGACAGTCGGGAGCAACGGTCAAACTGGACGCTGCGATTTCGTTCATCGGCAACCAGACAGGCAACCACATTAAACCCGCTACGGCGCAGAAGCTTTTGTCGGAAATCACGTTTCTGGTCGGATTGGTAACCCGTAGCTAGAACGGAGGCAACCTACTCCGTGCTCTAGGCGAAGTCACCGCGGTAGTTAGGCTGCCAGCATAGCGCTCTTGAGGGTCGAGGGGGCAAAATCGACCGGGGTATAGTTCAAACTCGTACTTCGGTTCTTATCAGAGTGCATGTGATCGTCCTCACACCCAAACGTGACGCTGGTCATATTTTCTTTCGATTTGCGAGTGCTACCTTTATCTGGCAAACCGGAGGGCACATGGAAGTTTTTGTGGAACATCTAGGCGCGTTGCAATTCCAGATCAAAGCACGCGGCCATAAGATCGAATGCGATCAGCCGCTCGACAACGGCGGGTTTGATGAAGGCATGACGCCCCCAGAGTTGTTGCTCGCATCTTTAGGCTCCTGCGCGGGGTTTTACGCGGCGCAGTATCTGAAAAAGCACGATCTCGCGACCGAGGGCACGATGGTTCGCGTCACTGCTGAGAAGGTTAAAAACCCTGCCCGCTTGGATAACTTTCGAATTGAGGTAGAGATTCCGTCAGCGCTCAGCCACGAGCAACAAGCGGGAATCGAGGACGCCGTTCACCACTGCTTGATCCACAACACGTTGCTGAATCCGCCACGAATTGCACTAGACGTGACATCTTCTGTGCTGCAGGCCATCTAATCTGTCCGGCAAGTGGACGCCACGCAAGCAACGCCCAGAAGATTCGACGCCCTACCGCTTTTAGGGGTCGAAGATAAATACCAGAATGCTTTGCAAGGCGCGGAGAAACATTATGAACCTCTATGAAATTACCCTACACGGCACAGAGAGCGTCTACTTGCTGGCAACCACAAAGTACCGCGCCCTCGAACTTGCGGGAGATTATTTTGCAGACGCAGGTCAGCCTGGTATTTTCCAAACAGGCAAAATTGTTGTTCGTCAAGTAGATCTGTCCGAAGAGCAAATACTCCGTCCTGAAAAATGCCGGGCTTGTCCTCTGAATGAATAGACTCAAGCACCTTTCAATGACTGAACCTCGCGTGCAAGTATCTTCCCGCTTACACGGGTTATGGGGTAACTATTCACAACAAGAGTGGCTGTTGAAAAACTCTTTTTCAGGCTGAAAGTCGCCAGCTGCCAACGAAGAATTGTTGCTGACGGCTATGCGAAGTCGGGTAGTGGGAGTGATGATCGCGCGGGGTGACTTGGCGGTCGAATGCGGCTATCAACGTCTGGCGGAAGTGCAGGAAGAAATTTTATGGATCTGCAAGGCTGCTCATGTGCCGGTGATCTGGGCGACACAGGTGCTGGAGTCGCTGGCGAAGAGTGGAATACCTTCGCGGTCCGAGATTACTGACGCGGCGATGGGCGAACGTGCAGAATGTGTGATGCTGAACAAAGGACCCTATGTCGTCGCGGCCGTACGAATCTTGGACGACATCCTACGTCGCATGCAGGACCATCAGGAGAAAAAGCGTTCGATGCTGAGGAAACTTCGCCTCGCTTCGGCCTTCCACGCGCCCCAAGAAGTTTGAGCTTTCCGCCATGATTCCGGTTTCTACGAGCGCCCATCCGTTATCCGCCCACGAGACCGCGACTACAACTTCTGTCGGCCTCACATCGCAAGAAGCAGCCGACCTTCTTGCGAAGAATGGCCCCAACGATCCGGCTCCGGTTAAGCACGGTGCTGCCTTCGTCGAACTGGTGACCCTTTTCTTAAATCCTCTCGTCATCATTCTTTTGGTCGCGAGCCTTGCTTCGTTCGTGCTGGGAGATGTTGCCGACGCCTCGATCATCCTAGGCATGGTCGCGCTAGGCATCTCGATCAACTTCTTCCAGACCTATAGGTCGCAGCGAGCAATCGAGAAACTGCGCGAAAAGGTGGCTCCAACGGCTACGGTGCTGCGTGACAACAAATGGGGAGAGATCAACAGGCGGCAAGTAGTTCCTGGTGATGTGGTGCGCGTGTGCGCCGGCGATTTGATCCTTGCCGACGGGATATTACTTGAGGCTTTAGACCTATACGTTCAGGAGGCTGCATTGACGGGCGAATCGCTGCCCGTAGAGAAACAGGCTCATTTGTCGAACCTTGCGAAAGCGGATGATAGCGGTGCGCTCGAGCGAGTCTTTCTGGGCACTTCAGTAGTGAGTGGCACTGCAACAGCGCTAGTGACGAGTACCGGAGCCCACACAGTGTTTGGATCTGTTGCGGAAAGGCTGGTGAGCCGTCCTCCCGAAACGGACTTTGAGACAAGCATGAAGAGGTTCGGCTGGCTGATCATGCGAACAGTGTTTTTTTTGGTTTTATTTATACTGGCAGTGCGCGTCGCGCTGCACAAGGACGCATTCGAGTCATTTGTCTTCGCGGTAGCCCTGGCGGTGGGTCTCACGCCAGAATTTCTGCCCATGATTACATCCGTGACGCTGGCGCGTGGCGCCATCCGCATGGCCAAGGATCAAGTCGTGGTGAAGCATCTGCCAGCCATTCAGAATTTCGGGACGATCGATATCCTGTGCAGCGATAAGACGGGCACGCTCACTACTGGGCAGATGGAATTGGTCGGGTCGGTCGATTATCTTGGAGCACCGTCTGATCGTCCTCTGGACCTTGCTTACCTCAACAGCAAGTTCGAGACGGGAATCCGCAGTCCGTTGGATCTGGCGATCCTACAGACGAATCGCACAATTGGCGACAGTTATTCGAAGTATGACGAAGTTCCCTTCGATTTCGAACGGCGCAGGCTCTCGATTGTCGTGGGAGCGGCGAAGGATTCCTCCGACGGACGAGGATTGCTGATTACAAAGGGCGCGCCTGAAGGCGTACTGGACGTCTGCGATCGCTATGAGATTGCCGGCAGGGTGATGCCTTTCGAAGATGCTTCGCATCAACGTTGCCGAGCGACGTTCGATGACCTCAGCGCTAAAGGCTACCGGGTGTTGGCTGTTGCATATCGCGAAGTTGACGGGCACATTCGATTTACTCCTGCTGACGAACATTCACTGATCTTGGTTGGGTATCTTGCTTTTGCGGATCCGCCCAGTCCCGATGCGGCTGAATCGCTTGCCGCAATGAGCCACGACGGAATCAACATCAAGATTCTTACCGGGGACAATCCGCTGGTTGCACGGCATGTCTGCGCACAGGTAGGACTCAGGAATCCTACTATCGTGATGGGCGATGAATTGGAACACACGAGCGACCCAGCATTGCAGCATCTGGCGGAGGTCACCACAGTGTTTGCGCGCGTCTCGCCAGTACAAAAGCACCGGATTATCCACGCGCTTAAGACTCGGGGTCACGTCGTGGGCTATATGGGCGACGGCATCAACGATGCCCCATCACTACACGCTGCTGACGTTGGTATTTCCGTCTCGTCAGCGGTCGATGTTGCGCGCGAAGCTGCTGACATCATTCTTTTGAAACCGGGACTTCAGATTTTGCACAAAGGCATCATTGAGGGGCGGCGCGCTTCGGCAAACGTGCTGAAGTACTTGCTGATGGGAACGAGCTCGAATTTTGGCAATATGTTCAGCATGGCTGGAGCTTCAGTTTTCCTGCCCTTCCTTCCGATGCTGCCGACTCAAATATTGCTGAACAATTTCCTGTACGACACCGCGCAGATAACAATTCCCTCAGACAACGTGGACGAGGAGTACATCGGGGCACCGCGGCGCTGGAATATGAGTCTGATTCGCAATTTTATGATCCTGATTGGACCTATCAGCTCGCTCTATGACTTCCTGACGTTCTATGTCCTTCTTCACTTTTTTCAAGCCGGGCAGAAGGAATTCCACACAGGCTGGTTCGTAGAATCGCTTGCTACCCAAACTCTGGTTCTTTTTGTGATTCGTACGATGGGCAATCCGTTGAAAAGCCGGCCCAGCGTGCCTCTTGCAGTAACAACGATCTTGATCGTGTTAGTGGGGATCTTGCTTCCATTCTCACCGCTGGCCAATGTGCTGGGATTTACTCCATTGCCGGCTCCGTTCTTTACCTTCCTGGCCATCTCGACCGTGACCTATCTGATGTTGGTCGAAATAGCCAAACAATTCTTGTTTTCCCACCCGGAAGTTTGAGCACTTACAACACAGCAATACCTTGCACCGGCGGACAATGTAGTCCCAGATGCGTGTAACCCCTGAATACTGCCCTTGTTGTCAGTCCGCGAAGCGACAGAACCCGACCCATGTCCAGTGTGGGCATAAGAAACAACGCGAGGCAGCCTATCACGATTCGCGAAGCTGCTGCCGGCAGTACTGCTGATCGCAGAACGACACAGTAAGGTGCGGCGATTAGATCGCATCAGACCGCTAGAATGATAGCGCATACAGGAGTTCGGCACTGCGGCAAGCTTTTGCACCTATGCCATCGGAAAATTTGCAGAAAAGGAGTTCCTCCGACGGGAGAGTTCAGAGGACGCGCGAGACGTAGCTTTGGAGGGCATTATAACGTCGTTGTCAGACTGTCGCGCGTACCAATTTTCCGAGGCGCCATCGTGCAAAGCACTCGAACCTGTGCTTCGCTTTATCATCGTAGGAGATCTACCTCACAAAACCGTAATCGTCATCAACACGGTCATGTGACTATGGTGGTCAAGCACCTCAAGCACCATAGGTCCACGCCTATAAATTCAGCGCCGCCACAATCAGGCTCGGATCTTGGCTTTCTTGCACCGTAAATTGAAAATGCCTGGCCAGCGCCATCATTCCGTAGTTTTCCGGCAGGATGATTGCAACGATCCGGACGATGTTTTCGTCGCGCGCCACTTCGATCAGCCGTCGAACCAGCTCGGTTCCCAGCCCCTGGTTCTGCGCCTGGTCCCTCACGAGCACGGCCACCTCCGCCTCGCTAGAATCCCGCGTTTTGGTCAAGCGCCCTACCGCCAGAATCTCGTGCTCCCCGGTTTGTGCATCTTGTCGTTCTACGACGAGCGCCATCTCGCGGTTGTAATCGATGAAACATTTCCGCAGCAGGCGCTCGTGCGCGGTCCGCGAATCCAGCTTCTCCATGTGGAAATAGCGGAGGTAAACCGATTGCTCCGAGAGCGTCTCGTGGAACTTCACCATCAGCAGCTCATCCTCCGGGCGGATGGGACGAATTGTCACCGCCCTTCCATCCTTCGTCTTCCAATGGCCCATGTACTGAGTCGGATACGGACGAATCGCTGGCTTCGGCAAGTCCTTGGCATCGGTGCCGACCGGATACGTCACGATTCGTGCGTCGAGCGCGATGATTTTCCCAGGCGCTGCCAGCAAGGGATTGATGTCGCTCTCCTTGATCCACGGCTGTTCCACCAGCAGACGGCTGAAGCACACCAGAATTTTTTGCAGCTCGGATATATCAATGGCGTCGCGGCCGCGAATGCCTCTCAATGCCGCGAAAATTCGCGTTTGTTCGATGAGCCTCTGCGCGAGCGTTGCGTTCAACGGCGGCAGCGCCAGTGCCCGGTCCTGGTAAACTTCCACGAGCTGACCGCCGGAACCGAAAAGGACCACAGGCCCAAACTGCGGATCGACGCTGCTACCAATGATTAGCTCGTACCCCTGAGCGCTCACCATTCGCTGCACCGTGACGCCTTCGAATCTGTCGGCCCCCGCCTTTTCGAGCACCGCGGCTTCAATTTTTCGATACGCCTTCCGGACAACCGTTTCGTCGCCTAAATTGAGTTGTACTCCGCCGACATCCGTCTTGTGCGTGATCGTCTGGCTGTACACTTTCAAAACAACCGGAAAGCCAAGTTCCCGCGCCAACGATGCTGCCTCGGCTTCAGATCGTGCAATTCGCGTTTCGACCACCGGAATCCCGTAGTTCGCGAGAATCTGTTTCGATTCCACTTCGTCGAGAAGTGTTCTTCCGCTTTTGCCCGCGTTCGCAAGAACGGCTTCTGTCTTTGCGTGGGCGCCGTTCCCCTCATCCACATCCACCTTCACGCTGGGCGTTTCGTAAATTCCGCGCAGGTTGTAGCTGTAGCGCCACATGTAGTCGAATACCCTTGCCGCGGTATCCGGATACGAAAACGTCGGAATTCCCGCTTCGTTCAAAGCCTTTACGCCATCTCCAACAAGTTTTCCGCCCATCCAGCTTGCGAGCACGGGCTTTCCATAACCGCGTGCGTAAGGTCTCAGTCGTTCCGCCACGCGCAGAGGATCCGTCATTCCCTGCGGCGCTAGTATGACCAGTAACCCGTCGCTATTCGAATCGCGAATCGCAATTTCGAGCGCTCGCGCGTATTCCTCTGGACCCGAATCGCCAAGAATGTCGATGGGATTTGCGTGGCTCCAATGCGGGGACAGAAAAGCGCTCATCGCCTCGATGCTGGGGGCAGAAAGAGGCGCCAGCTCGCCGCCATGCGCGATGAGCGCATCCGTTGCGAGCACTCCGGGACCGCCCGCGTTCGTAAGAATCGTCAACCGCGGCCCACGTGGTCTCGGCTGCCGAGCGAGCGTTTCCGCCATGTAGAAGAGATCGGAGATACTCTGTACACGCAGCACTCCGCAGCGCCGAAGCGCCGCATCAAACACTTCATCTCTTCCCGTCATCGCACCCGTGTGCGACGCGGCGGCCTTCGATGCCGCCTCCGTTCGTCCCGCCTTGATGACGATCACTGGCTTGTGTAACGCCACTTCGCGCGCCGCAGATAAGAACGACCGCGCGTCCCCCACCGATTCCATGTAGATCAGAATGCTGTGCGTGTCGGGATCCTCTCCATAGTAATCAATCAGGTCGCCCCAACCCACATCGAGCATCGATCCGGTCGAGACGATGGCGCTGAATCCCACCTGCTCAGGAATGCTCCAATCCAAAATCGCCGTTTCCAGTGCTCCGCTCTGGCTCAGAAACGCAACGTTGCCCGGTCGCGCCATCTCGTGCGCGAACGTCGCATTCAGCCCCGCTGTCGGGTTCATGATTCCCAGGCAATTGGGGCCGATGAGCCTCATCGTTCCGCGGCTCAGTTGAGCATGAATCTCCTTTTCGAGCTTTTTGCCGGCCTCTCCCATTTCCTTGAAGCCCGCCGAAATCACGACGGCTGCACGCACTCCTGCGTCTACGCATTCGCTCACAACAGCCGGAACGGTCCTCGCCGGTGTGACGATCACCGCCAAATCGATTTTTTCCGGAATGCTCGCCACGTTTTTGTAGCAATGCGACCCGAGAACCTCATCGCGCTTCGGATTTACCGCGAAGACCGTGCCCTGAAAGAGACCTTCCAGCAGGTTCACTATCACGGTGCGGCCTACGGTAGACTCGCGATCCGTCGCGCCAATTACCGCGACAGTTTGCGGCGCAAACATGCACTCAAATGCGGATCGCTGGCTCATGGCAGATGAATCGGCCTAGTGTGGCACTCCGTGAAGGGCAGGGGAATTGTACGGGCAGCCGTCTCTCGGCGCCACTTGGAAGTCGGTGAGGGTTTTGGAAGGGAGTGCAACGCGCAGAGCGTTTAGAACCGCCGCAAGATCGATGATTTCCTGTAAAACAGCACCACCGATAGGAGGCAGGTAGCCGGCAGCTGCCGCGGCCATACCGACGATACTCAGCGCCATGCCTCCCACAGCACTCTCAAGGGCAATTCTACGCATGCGCCGGCCGATGTGAATGAGTTCGTCTACTTTTCCCAGGGAAGCTTGGAGAATCACGGCGTCTGCTGCCTCTGCTACGATGTCACTCGCTTGCCCGAAAGCTACGCCGACCGTAGCTGCCTTCATCGCCGGAGCGTCGTTGATCCCATCGCCGAGAAAAAGGGTCTTCTGCCGCTTCGCCTCGGAGCGAACAATTTCCACTTTCTCTTCGGGGCTTCGGCTGAAATGAACATCGGCGATACCCACCTCGCTCGCGAGGTAGCGGACCTCCGATTCCCGGTCGCCGGAAACCAGCATCAGCCTGCGCACCGCATGGCGCGGAGCAAGGTGCTGGAGAAACAGGCGGCTCTCCTTTCTCGGCATGTCCCTGAATCGCAGTGCCGCGGCGAATGCTGCATCCACGAACACCAGGCACTCGAGACCGCTCTCGACAGGCGGCAGCTTCCATCCCTTGGCCTCTACCTTGCTCCGTCCGGTAAGCCAAACATTTCTGCCCGCTACGGTCCCGCTAAGTCCTTCGCCGGGCCGTTCGCTGATTTCCGAAACTGGCTCGAATGCCAGCCCGGCTTTCTCCGCAGCATCAAGAATCGCTCCGGCCAGCGGATGTTTGGAGTAGAGCTCCAGGCTGCCGGCCAGCTTCAAGATGTCGTCTCGCTGGAATGGCGGCGAGCAGACAATTTCCGACAGAATGGGCTTGCCGTAAGTCAGCGTGCCGGTCTTATCGAAAACCAGCGTGCGACAGCAGTCGATCTGTTCGAGCGCTGCAGGATTCTTGATCACGATGCCCTGCCGCGCCGCCAGGGAAATAGCGCCGATGATGGCGACTGGAATGGCCAGCAGCAGCGGGCAAGGCGTCGCAATCACCAGCACCGCAAGAAAGCGTTCGGATTGGCCGCTCCCAATGGCTGCAAGAACGGCAATAGCCAACGCAATAGGCGTGTACCATGCGCCCAGCGTGTCGCCGAGTCGGCGAAGAGGCGGACGGTGTTGTTCGGTTTCGCGCATCACTTGCATGATGCGGGCGTAACGTGAATCTACCGGGAGCTTGTCGGTTCGAATTGTCAGCGCGTTCTCCCCGTTTATGGCCCCGGAAAAAACCGTGCTTCCCGGCGTTTTGGAAATTTCGAATGGCTCTCCGGTCAGGTAGGCTTCATTCATCCTGCCGTGGCCTTCGATAACCACACCATCGACTGGGCTGATTTCGTGTGGAAGCACCACAAGCGGGTCGCCGATGCAAATCTCGGTAAGCGAAATATCCTCGAGTCGGTTTCCGGACTTGCGGTGCGCTCTGCTGGGCACCCGCCTAGCCAAAGCATCGAGCACGGAAGAGGCTTGCTGCGTCGCGTAGTTTTCGAGAGCTGTGCCACCCGAAAGCATCAGCACCACGATCACGCCTACCAGGTACTCGCGAAGGATCACTGCCGCTACGATAGAAACACCCGCAAGCAGGTCGGACCCAAATTCACCGCGAAGAACCTTACGCCCGAGCGTGAAGACAAGCGGTGCTCCGCCTAAAAGGAGCGCGAACCAAAGAGGTGCCAGATAGAGGGTCGCAGGCGCATCCACTACGTACCGCAACGCCAGATGCAACGCGATTCCGGCAAGTGCAGTAAAGGCGATCCAGGTCTCGCGAGTGAACTTCCGAACGTTGGGTGCAGGAATCAACTCAATCGGGAGGCAAAGTCGCGGAACTGCCTTTCCATAGTGAATCCCACTGGCCGTCGAATTCACTGCTTCGCCTCCCAATCCCGGTTCGTAAGAGCAGCGTTTTAGTTGCGAACTGTCAGCACCGGGCACGGAGCCTGCGATACAACCCTATGCGCAGTGGCAATGGGCAGATGGGTTGCCGCACCTGGAACGCCACTCGGCTTGCGCACACCTAGCACGATCAAGTCAACCTTCTGCTTCGTTGCAACCTCCAGAATCATCTCGGCTGGCTTACCACTAGCCACGAGGTAGTCGGGAACACACCACCGCTCAGCCTCCGGACTTACTAGATTGCGCAAGCGCTGCTCATACGACGCAGCGAGCTCGGTTGGACCGACCAAATCGCCTGCCTTCGGTTCCGCGATTACGTGCATCATGATCAAGTTGGCTTGGCATTCCTGCGCCAGAGAAATCGCGTATTCCGCAGCAGCTTCAGACTCCGGGCTAAAGTCCGTGGCAAAGAGGATGCGAGTAAATTCTCCATCTTGTTTCGGTTGAGCTGGCGCGTGCGGACCGACTGTGAGCACCGGACAAGACGCCTTTCGAAAGACCTCTTCGGCAATCGAGCCCAGGAGAAGCTTCCCGATTCCGGACCGACCCCTCGTTCCCATCACGATCATATCTATTTTGCGGTGCTCGGTGGCGACCTCTACGTTATTCCAGAAATCCCCGTCAGCAATTAGAACTTCAGTCTGAACTCCTGCGAATCTCTGGAGCAGATCGCGTTTATTTCGTTCGGCCACGATTTCGGCCGCCTCCTCCAAACCTTTCCAAGTTTCGGGTGGCGTCGTTGGATTGATGACCGGCGGGCGTACATGCAGGGAATGGAGCTTTGCACCGTAGCGCTTGGCGAGCTCAGCAGCGTAGGGAGCTGCGGCGTCTGCAGCGGGAGAGAAGTCAGTCATATAAAGGATGTTCTTGAGTTGAACGTCAGTGCGAACGATGGTTTTCATGTTCCACCTCCTTGAGGTCACGATAGTGCCGCTCTTTTTTTTCGACGGTGACGCAGGTCACATCGATGAGTGATTCGGGTTCCATACATGGATATTCAAGACGGGTTACCTTAGGCACGAGGGAAGACCTTAAGACCAAGAACTTTGTGGATAAGGCAAATGGACAATGTTAAGGAAAGGAGAGAGGCAAATGAAGATGGATACGGAACTGCAACGGCACGTCATGGAAGAACTCAGCTGGGAGCCAAGCGTAAATGCAGCAGAAATCGGCGTTTCGGTGGACTCTGGCGTCGTGGTGCTTGACGGCACAGTACGGAGTTATGCAGAAAAGTGGGCGGCTGAGCAGGCAGCCGAGCGGGTTCGCGGAGTCAAGGCCGTAAGTGATGAAATCGAGGTTCGGCTTCCTAGCGAATCGTGGCGTGGTGATTCGGATATCGCGCGGGCAGCTCTTAATGCCATCGAATGGAACGCGCTTGTACCACACGATCGAATCAAAGTGCTAGTGCAGAACGGATGGGTCACGCTGGATGGAACGGTGGACCGCCAGTATCAGCGCTCCGAGGCTGAAAATGCAGTTCGCAGCCTTCTCGGTGTGAAAGGCGTTCTAAACCGGATCCAGCTCCTGCCGCTCGTTTCGCCGGCTGATGTAAAGGATCAAATCACTCGAGCGCTGGAACGGGCCGCCGAGATCGATGCAAAGCGGATCTGCGTCGAAGCCAATGACGGCAAGGTGACGCTGAAAGGAAGCGTGAGGTCGTATTTGGAACGCGAAGAGGCTGAGCGCGCAGCGCGGGCTGCACCGGGTGTTTTGACGGTCGAGAATCGAATTGAACTGGCATAAGTCTGCTTGCTGTGCCAAAAGAGCCAGCATCTGAAATGCTGAAACAGGATTTGTCGGCACCTATTCGGCTTGGAACGTCGCGGACCGTCTATCGGGGGTAGTTTCCAATTATTCGACCCATCGGGACTTGGTTGATCGAGCGAAGGCGACAGGTCGTGGCGGTAATGCACCATCGAAGATTCTGCGAACCCTACGAAAGGATGCGAGCGTAGAGAAAGAGGAGAGCGAGGGAAGCGATCATACCTAGGAAGAAGCCGCCGCGATGCAGGCGCGGATGGATCGCGCGAGCGTAACGAATGCTGGAGACGAGAAAGGCGGCGTTGGACAAGACGGCGAAAACAAATCCTCCGAGGACTAGAATTTTTGCATACAGTGCGTTCCAGCCCAAGCCGGAGGAATCCACGGTCGTGTAGGCGAGCATGGCGGAGCCAAGCGTGACGATGGCGCCGGTGGCGACAGCGTAGCCGCTTGCAAAGCCCACATTAGCGTGCAAGAGAAGTAACAACAAGGCGATCGCATATTCGGTCACCACGACGACGAGGATAAGAGCGCGGTAGCTGAGGCCCGTATAACCGAACAGGTGTGTTTCGGAAAAATAGACCGCAGGGACGAGAGCGTTAGCGAGCGCGGCTACGCACAGCGTGACACAAAGTGAATGTCGCTGCGGGCGTGGACCGGCGTCCTGCACAGAGCCAGTTGAAATGTGACCGGACAAGGTTTGTCCCCATTTCTTGATAAACCCGGTAGTCTCTTAGCCGCGCACCGTCAGGACCGGGCATCGCGCATGCGCCACTACCTTGTGGGCTGTCGCGCGCTCAAGGTGGGTCGCCGCTCCCAGGTGGCCTGCAGCGTCCCGCACCCCTAGCACAATTAGATCCGCTCCAATTTCTGTAGCCACTTCGAGAATACCGTCAGCCGCATCCCCGTACCGGACAAGGGGCATTGGATGGCACCATCGTTTAGCATCACTGGGAACGACATCGTTGAGAGCTTGCACTACATCAGCGATTGCACGCTTGCCCTGTTCGTTCATTCCGGGTTTGGGCGCGACATAGAGCAGCGCGAGGTTCGCGTCGTTTTCCTCGGCCAGCGAAACTGCAAACGGTGCGGCGGCCTCGCACGGTTTGCTGAAGTCCGTTGCGAACAATACTGAACGGAAAGCGCCGCTGATCGTTGCATTCTTCTGAACATGCGGTCCGATGGTAAGTACCGGCACGCTCGAGCGTCTCAAGATCTCTTCCGCGAAAGATCCGAGCAGGAGCTTCTGAACCTGAGTACGGCCGTGTGTGCCAAGCACGATCAGGTCAATATTTCGCTCGTGAATTGCTTGCTCAACGGCTGACCAAACGCCAACTCCCTGCGCTATGGTCGTATCATGGACGACTCCGGTGAGTTGGAAATCGACCTTCGCCAGTTCAGCATTGGCAAGCTTCTCATCGGCACAGATCGCTTCCAGACAAGCCTCCGGAATCACAGGTGTCAATACATGGAGGACGTGCACTCTGGCTCCATAGTCGCTCGCTATCGCGACGGCGAAGGGCCATGCAGCTTCGGAAGCTTCCGAAAAATCGGTCAAATAAAGAACACTCTTCAAAGTAATCCGCGTACCCTCTACGATTCTAGTCATGTTTTACCTCTCAATGCCCTGACTGCGCTCCCCTCTCTGATCAGTGCGTCACGACACCCTCTTCTCTTTTGTCATTCAGCATCCTGCATACATCTTCATCAGCAAGCTGCGGGAAGTCAGCGTAGAAATCATTGACAGCGCGAAATTCTCTCGGGGTCAGCAAGCACACGACTTCGTCAGCTTCTGAGCCAAGCATGAGATACGTGGACAGAGGAGCGACTGCTGCAGCCACAACGATGCGAGCGGGATACAATTTTCTTAGAGCTTCGATACCTACGCGAATCGTTGAGCCTGTGGCAATCCCGTCGTCGGCGAGAATGACAGTCTTATTGCGTACATCGAGCGGCGGACGCGAACCACGATAGACATGCTCGCGCTGTTCGAGCTCCTGTCGTTCCCTAGCTGCGACGCGGCGAATCACGCTTCCCGATAGATCGAATTCTTCCACAACATCGGGATCAACTAGTTCACAACCGCCCATTGCAATAGCGCCCATGGCGAGTTCTTCGTACCCTGGGACACCCAGTTTGCGAACGAGGAAAACATCCAGTGGAGCCTCAAGGGCCTCTGCTATTTCGCGAGCGACGGTGACACCGCCGCGCGGCAGCCCCAAAACGATCACGTCAGGCCGACCCTTATACGTAGCAAGCCTCTGCCCCAGCAAGCGGCCCGCTTCCTCTCGATTCCTAAGCTGTTCCTTCATCTTTCCATCTCCTTTGGATGCGGTCGCATTCACCAATCGACGCCACTCGAACGCCGAGTTCCGGCCAGCACGTAGTTCTTGAGCCTTAGATCAACGATCTTCCGAACAGCTCTCCTCGATGCAGCGCGATGCACGCGGCGCCGCTTTATGGCTTTTTCAAGCCTTGCTTTCCGCTCCATGGTTTCTACCCCTTTCCGTCATGCGGCAAGCTCACAACGCTTTTTCACCAAGGCCTCCTAAAAATATGCGCCGTGTACCAGACCAACAGCGCGGCGCTGCCGATGGAGAGAATCATGAGTGCCACGAAAAGCCCCGAAACTGTGCGGCGAATAGCAAAGCCCAGAGTAAGTCCTGTGGCGATTACGATTCCGATGTAGGCGAACAGGCGGCTGATTTTCGTATAAGAACCACAATGCTGATGCCGACGATGGGGAGAACGAGGATACCCATGCAGAAGCGAGCAAGCTAGGGATTAAGAAGAAAGGAATGCCGAAAAGCCACTTTAAGGCCGCCGCGTGGGTTGCTTGTATTTCTCTGTGCATATCGGCTCCTTTCTAGTTGACTTGTCTACAATCGCAGCTATGTAGAGCCAGGACAGTGACGCACGTCACGAAGGAAGGTGACGGCTGAGGCCAGGATTTGGAGTCGAAGCCTGCACGCAACCAAGGGCGGCGAAGAGCAGCTTGTGAACTTCTATCCGATCTGCCTCAGTGACGCTGAAGGAGCAAGTTACAGTGATTACCATGATGAGCGCAAAAAGGCCCTCCGTTCGACCCATCATCAGTTTGAACAAAGATCGGAATTTCAATGCGGGTGGCCGAGGAGAGTTTTAAAGTTGCCTACCGCGAAACTTCGGCAAAGTCTCAGACGTGCTCGTATGGCGAGCCGCATCACGGGAAATGAAACCGACCATCAGCGCCGCGACTGTGGCCGCTGCCTATCTGCGCGATTCCCCTGCCGCACGGGCGGAATGGGGCGGCGAATTCCGAACTGACATCGAAAGTTTTGTGAATCTCGAAACCGTCGAGTCACGCGTGATTGGCGGACGGGGCTAAGCAATTTTCCAGGCATAGCTGTCAAGAAAAGTCGAAAGTCACATCATTAGGTCGCGCCGCGACCTCTATGAAGCACTATTCGTTGGGCTTTCGACGGTACAGCATATACGTGAAGCAACCGTGCAACCAGGCTTCTCCGGTAATATCGTCGCGCCGGCTGTCGACTATTTCATCAAGCACGTGCACATAATCACCGCCGAGGCGAGCCAACTCCTGTCTCAGCCGAACTCGGGCCTGAGCCATTAAATCCTCATAGGAGCGATCCCAAAGCTCGTCACGATGAACGAGAGTGTTCTGCACGCGACGGCTGGATGCCTCGACCGTGTGCTCTCCGATCGGTTCGGCATCGAAGGGAGGCAATTCCCTGTGCCAGTAAATTATCTTGCTGTCGGCGCCTTTGATTGTGTTCAATGCGCATCCTTCTTCGCTAAAGATATAAATTCCGTAGCACCGACAGAACTGTGACTCACGCCACTCTCCGTTGTGACGAGTATCACAGTCCCTCCGGGCGATCGCGAGTACAACGATGCCCGTTAGTTTTGTTGGTTGCCTCTGATTTGTCTCCTGCCCGCGCCAGGGTCAACGCCGCCATGGCTTTTACATCCCAGTTGGGGGGGGAGTTTCAGTGCGCCATTCACTTCCGCACGCGCCTCGTCTCGGTTGCCCACGTCTGCTTCGCGCAGCGCCGACTCAGCCTGGTATCCCGCGGCCGTCTCTTTGGCGTCATTGTGTTCGGCAGAATCCATCGCCCGGCGCGTCAGCTACGCTAACGATGTTTTTCTGAATTCAGGGTTTCAACCCGATATAACACCCATCGAGACATTGGATTTTACTGCGGTTGAAAACGTGCCTGAGTCGCCTCTATTCTGGACGCTCCTCACTGGGCTGTTCTTGCTAGGGCTGTCGAGCTGGGCGCGCGTGAGTTTGCGGAAATTGTCGCACCGCTAGGCGTAGCAGGGCCAAGCCCGGCCTACGAGGTCGGACTCATTGCCGGTGCCAGTGCTCGTACACAAGCAATACGAGGCATCCGACGAACGCGCACGCCGCGATAATCATTCCCGCCCGTTCCAAAAGCGCGCTCATTGCAGAATGTTTTCACCGCGTCCGAGCGCAGCGAACGCGTCACGGAGCGAGGCGATTGGTTTTTCTTCTGAAAATTAAGCCAGAGGCTGGCTCTCACATCGCGACGCTGCCGTTGCCGAGGGTACGTAATTCTTCTTGCGGAACGGCAAAAGCCGCAAAGCCACAGTGCAAGCAGACGGCAAGCTCAGGAAATACAAAGACAGCAGGCTTACTAATGTTTTCGAGTCCCTGAAAGTGAATTGCAGTCTCCCCCACAAATCTGCCTACGTTTTCCGAACCGCAGAGTGCGCAGACAGTGGTAGTCACCGAGTTGTCTTCGACCGCCTTGAAAAGGTTCTTCATATCAGCACCTCTTGGTTTGGAACGCAGTGCTTCAAAACTGCCCCACCAAAATTATTTTCGTGATTCTCCTTAGGGAGCCACGCTATCCCTTTGTGACCATGGTCGCCATCGTGGTGTCTGCGACCGCAACGATAAGCTGATGTACCTGGGAAAACACAAAGTAGACGCCTGGTTTTTCGGCGGCGATTTTTTCCATGCGTTCTTTGGCTTCGGTTAATCCTTCGACGGCTTGAACCCAACCAACTGCGCCCATGCCGAAGCGACCTTGGAAAATATCAAAACTTGAAACGTTGGGAGGAGAAGACATTGATTACCTCCTATCTCAACTTTGTTTATCCTCAGGCAGCCACGCTATCCCTTTCTGTGACCATGGTCACAAGTCATTGTGATTCTTACAGGACGTTAGGTAACGATGCGAACGATGCGACCGTTTATCGGGAGTTAACAGCGTTCACTACTGGGCCAGGTAGCAGAGCCAGGATGCCCAATTGCTTGTCAGGAAGAGGAAAGGCTGCAATGCCACAATGAAAGCAGACGACAAGGTCACGAGACACAAAGACAACTTTTCAGCGTGGCTACCGGGAATCGAGTTCTTGAGGGGTTGTAGGCGCGGCCTCAATTGCCGGCCGATGTGGACGTGGTGCGCTGATAGTGATGTTGTACACGACATTGCCAACCTAGCCTCACTAAGAGGCAAGAATTTGCTCGAAAGCAAGTGTGGCTTTACTGGTTCCGCCTATGTTAGTGTCGCGGAAACCGAATAGTCCCGCGAATGCATTCCTGCAACACCAGGTGATTTGGGCCAATTTCGTCCCGGCAGTCCGTGAGAACCCGAAGGCGACTAAATGCGCGAACTCTCTGAGAGTGTCATTTCCAGGCCCTCCGCAATCGCCACTCCCGTACGTGGCTCAGCAGAATTGGTCCGTGGCCTGGGCCTGTGGTCGGCAACAGCAATAGTTATTGGGAACGTGATCGGAACAGCTGTCTTCCTGGTCGGCAGCGAGGCAGCCCGCGCTGCTGGGTCCGCTCTGCTGTCTCTTGCCGCTTGGGTCGTGGGCGGGTTGTTTGCGCTCTGTGGAGCTCTATGTTTGGGAGAGCTCGGAGCGGAAATGCCTCGCGCAGGAGGGCTGTACGCCTATCTTACTCGGGGCCTCGGCCCTGCATGTGGATTCTTGTACGGATGGACGAGTTCCATGATTGTAGAAACGGCTGGATGCGCTGCGGTTGCGGCAGGATTCCTTCGACTGGTTGCCTTCCTTGTGCCTGCAGCCAGTACACCGCTTTTTTCCCTTCACCTTCCGGCTCCATTCCAAAGTAAGACCTACGAGTTCGTCTTCACCAGTGCGCAGCCGTTGGCTGCTGTCCTCATCGTTTTCTTAACTGCCTTATGCTATCTCAGCGTGCGTTCGGGAGGACGCATCCAAGTGGTGGCAACGTCTGCCAAGGTTGGCGCCATCGTTGCGCTGATCGTCCTGGGATTCGTTTTGCCAAGCGGCAATTTCGCGAAGCTCCTACCTAGCTCAACACCCGTTGCTTCCGGCACCGTAAGTGCGTTCCTCGCTGCTCTCGTTCCGATAATGTGGGCCTACAGCGGATGGCAGCTACTTGGCCCGGTGGGAGAAGAAGTCAAAGATCCAGGCAAAAACATTCCGCGGGCGCTTGTCTATGGAATGTTAACCACCGTCGTGATCTACGTTTTGGTGAATTGGATTTATCTTCGGGTGTTGTCATTAACAAGCGTCGCGTCCTCAACTCACGTCGCTTCTGATGTATTTGAGAGCCTGGTAGGAGCGGGAGGCGCGAAATGGCTGACCATGGCCATGATGATTTCCGGTCTAGGCTGTTTGCACGCCAGCATTCTAGCCACTGCGCGTATACCGTTTGCCATGGCGCGTGACGGCCTATTTTTCAAATTCACCCAGAGAGTGCATCCGACGTTTCGCTCCCCGAGCGGCGGCCTTTTGTTTGTAGGAGGCGTTTCCGCTCTCTTCGCCCTAACTGGCACGTATGACGAACTATACTCGCTCGTTGTTTTCGCTCTATGGATTTTTCTCACGTTGTCTGCTGTGGCGCTCATTCGACTGCGAAGAGTCGAGCCAACGCTTCCCCGGCCGTACTCCACTTGGGGCTACCCTTGGACCGCGATTCTCTTCTTAGTTAGCGGGTTAGCGATGACGCTCAAATTGTGGCTGGACCGTCCTGTGCGATGTTCGATTGGGCTTGCCATCATACTGCTCGGACTCCCTTTCTACTTCCACTGGCGGAAAGAAGCCCGAGAAGGTGTACGAGATTACGAAAGCGTATAAGTTCTTCGGCGAACGACGTGACGGCGTCATCAAAGTCGCCGTTCGACCATAGCGGCGCCTAGAAAACGCGAGCTTCGCTTTTGGTAATTTCGTCTATAGGCTCTTCGTCGCGTCGACGCCTTCAGATACTAGATAAATTTGTAAGATGGGCTTAACTACTGACCGAGCCGCGAAGCTTTGGGGTGGCAAATGAAAATCGACGGATGGAGACTGGGACTTGCCCTTAGCGGCATGTTGGCATTGGTTTGTGCTTCGGGTGGGGCCGGGGGAGCTCAAGAGCAACAGGAGTCTGACAAACAATATCAACAGCTGCTGATCCGTTCGGTGGAAGGACCGGACCTCTACCGGGCTTATTGCGCGTCGTGCCACGGAAAAGATGGAAAGGGAAACGGGCCGGTGGCGCTGACACTGAAGGCGACCGTGCCGGACCTAACGATAATCACGGCCAGCAACGACGGAAATTTTCCGGTGGCGCGGATGAAGAGGATCATTATGGGCGAGGGAATGATCGCTTCGCACGGGTCGCGCGAAATGCCAGTCTGGGGACCGATCTTTCATCAGGTGGAGGAGGATGTAGATCGGGGAAACGTCAGGCTAGAAAATCTGGTTACCTACCTGGAATCGATACAGAGCGCCCATGCAACGGTTCGCCCCAATGAAGCAATGCAGGCGAGCGGCAAGACAGCGGAAGTTATCCCTTCCGGGGAGAAGCTATACAAGCAAGACTGCGCGGTGTGCCATGGAAATGACCTGAAGGGAAATGGGCCTGCTCCGCCACCATTCAAGGATGTGCCACCCGACCTGACCACACTGGCGAAGCGCCACGGAGGAAAATTTCCGGAGAAATATTTCGACGATGTGCTGCGGAACGGTGTGGTGATACCCGCGCACGGTACGCCGGAGATGCCAACGTGGGGCGCGGATTTCAGAACCAGAGAGCACCTGAGTTCGACGCAAGTGACACAACGCATCGCGAACCTGAGCAACTTCATCAAATCACTTCAGGAGAAATAGCGAAGGAATTTCCCGGAATTCAGAGATCGCGTTCATTGGGACAATAGCGGGTAAGAATTCAGAGCCATCGGACTTAGAAGGTCAGCGTTGAATACACGCGGTCGCCAATTGTTTTTTGGTGATGGGCGGCGGGATTTCAGCCGGGCATCGCTTGCCTGACACGCTAGACGCTCAGCGGCCTAAGAAATCGAAGTATTGACCGCCATCCCGGCATCCTTTCCATTGCAACTTCAGTGCTTTCGATTCGGTGTTGATGACATCCTTCAAAAGGGCGGAAACTTAGACATTCTGATAGAGACGATCAAGCGTCTGTTGGGTCAGAGCGGCGGAACGAGCCAAGGAACCAGCTCAATTTCCTCGAAAGGAGTTCGTCTAAGCCCCCTTTCGTTCGTAAATCCGTTTCTTAAACAGGTATGCTATGAGCTGAAAAATCAGAGGATAGTTCGGTCTAGTAGGGCTCCATCCATGCTGCGATAGGGACGCTAGCCTGGTCTTGGTCTTCAAGCGATCGGATGTCATTCGCTCCGGACAATCTAAGTACGGCCGCCGCTGCCATGTACCGTACAGCCGGCTTCTTGTCCATCATGTGCGGTTCAATCGCGACGATCAGTTTGGGATCCCCATGGAGCGCAAGCGCACGCAGGGCAGCCACTCGTACCTTCGGATGCTTGTCCGACGCTGCCTTTACAAGTGCTTGCCCAATACGTACGTCCGGGTCGTTCGCTAGTTTCTTTAGGGCATTCACCTTTACTGGACTGACGTAGTCCTTGGAGAACTCCCGCCACACGATCCATCCATAGCTCGCGTATGGTGCATATCCAATTCCGACTCCCAGGGCCACTAAAGCCAACGCCTTGTGGTCTGTGAGCAGTTTCCTTTTCTCCGAGAAATAGCCTTCACCGCTCTTGCGTTCGCCGGTGAGTATCTCGACGTACAAATCATATCCGGCATGGTCTCCTAGGAGGAGCAGCGAATCAGCGGCCGCATAAAACACGCGATTCTCTTTGTCTTTGAGTATCTGTTTCAGCAGTGGAATCGACGATTTCGAACCCATTTCGCCGAGAGCAGTGGCCGCGGCCGCCCGCACCACAGGGTTCTTGTCTATCAAAGCATTCTCTGCGAATTCGGTTGCACGGGCATTGCCCGGCAGAACTCCAAGCGTTGTCACGGCAGAGGCGCGACGGCCTGACGTGTGCTCGTCGAGTCCCGATTCTAGAATGTCCCAAGCCTTTGCCTGCGGAGTTTGGGCGAATGCAACGCCTCCCAAAATCAGCCAGATGCAACAGGCAAACAAGGTTGGGCCCGCTGTGCGAGCACCCTTTCCGCAGCTTTCGTATCTGTCCATGACTTCGGGCCTCTCCGACTCGAATCCTGCCCCCTTTCGGGATAGCGCGACTGTGATCTTCGTTACCTGCCTGTGTGACCTGGGTCGCCTTACGACAAGGTGACTTCCATCGCACCCGTTTGTGATTCCGGTCACGGAACTCTGAATACTCCTGTGATATTTGGGCAACCGAGGTGAGAAAACATGGAAAATCCAAGCTTCGGAATAAGACCGGAACGCGGTTCGTCGCAAATTGTCGACAATTGCAAACTGTGCGGGTCTTCCGCTCGGCGGAGATTCGACGGAGAACTTACAGTTAGTTCATCTCATATACGCATGATGAACTACTCTGCCGTCTACATCTGTAACCAGGTCTCAATCTGTCTGGAATGCGGTCTTGCAGAGCTGATGATTCCGAAATCTGAATTGGAAAGCCTTAGAGATTCGGGCGAAGTGCATCCCGCTCTCAGAGAAGTTAGGGACGTAGCAAGAACTTTGAGACCCATCTCACAGAGTCACCCTTGAGAACATAGACAAAAGGTTCTGTGGGACAGGGGAGGCACACGAAAGGCATCAGGGCCAACGCAACAGTACAATTCCTCGATGAATCATTAATACCTTATTATTTGAAGATCGCTGGGGCCTACACGCTCGGCATGGTGGCGCCTAGGATTAGCGGCTGTAGTATTGAGTCTGTGTTCATAGAATCGTGTCGGTCCCACAGCCGCCAGCTCTTGGCGTCAATGTAACAGCACAAACTCACTTCCCTGAAGACAAGAGTTCAGCGTCCCATGTTTCAAGGCCGGGGGAGAGTGTGCCTTCGAGCAAGGCGACGAATTGAATCAGAGAATTTCGAGCGTCGCCTAGAGGATAGTAAAAGGCGTCCCAGTTATCACTATCCTCTCCGTCATGGTTGGGAATTACATAGTCAAAGTGCCAGGCTGTCTGCAATTCCGCATAGGCGCTCGCCGCCCGTTTTTCAATGCTCTCGAGGTCTCTGGCGGAGAGCTCACCTTTTTGACGGCGAGTGCGACGCAATAATTTGCGACGCATGACGTCTGACACAAATTCTTTGAAGTCCAAATTGCGTTCGGGAGATTGTAAGTAGAATATTTCTGCTTTCGAGAGTGGGGAAAGAAAAACGGAGAGTTTAGGGATGTTGGTGAGGACCGGGTGATCAAGCAGGGTCACTCCGGCAAAGGGATTGCCCTCGTAGATGACATCGCCGGAGTTTAGCAAGGTGGTCAGCTCAGCGATATCGAGAGCCTGCAGATCACCACGGACATCGAGGACGACGTACTTGTGATCGGAGCGAAGAGACTCTAGCTGCTCGCGAGTCCGGAAATGATAATCGAAGCCATCACGTTCCCCTGGTCGCGGGGTGCGCGAGTGGTACAGGACCAGTGGTTGGAGGCGTGACGCCCAGTTGGGGAAGAATTTAACAAGTGCTTGGGCAAGTGGGCTCTTGCCTGCACAGGAAGGACCGCTCAAGACTACGAGGCGACCTTTTCGGTCAGGTTGCACCGTCGTTCACCTTGCTGCCCCCAGGTGGCACAATGTGAAGCGAGTTCAAACCTACCTGATAAATCGCCATTTCACCAGCGAACAAATTAATCGCGACAAGGCCGCGAACACCAGTTAGTCATTGGTCCGGGTTCTCCGCTAGTACCTGATGGCCCTTGGCCGCTCTCTTGGGGAGCGGCTTATCTTATTTTCTTCATTTACATACGCGTTATTGCTTCAATTACTGGATAGGCGTCTTGCGCGGACAAAATATCATCCACTTCGACCGTCTTCCCTTCTAGCTTTTTGTAATCCTCTAAGAATCGTCGTAGCTTGGGCCGGGATGCTGCGGGTTTTGGGGTATTGTGTGGTCAAGTGGCGCTCCCTGCGGGAATGCAGTTTTGTCAGTCGCGTCGGAGTTGCGTGGTCAGCCCGCAGCCACGAATCCTTTGGCATCGAGCATTTTCGATATTGGCGCTGACGTTTGTCTCATTGCCGATATTTCGGAGAATGAAAACGGGGAGTGGGGCACGCAGATTGCTATGAAGTTTATAGCAGCGGCTTCTTTACCAGCTACCCCGTCATGGCGACGATATTCTTTGTCAGTTCCCTACCCTGGGTTAATGCGCGTTTGTCCAGCACGGTAGACGACTGCGAGACCGACTTGCAAATGCTTTGCGATGTCACGCCACGAGGCACCTTTGCTTCGCAGAGAGCTGACCAAACTTGGATCAACCTCTGTGCGCGGCCTACCGAGCGTTTTACCTTTGGCGCGCGCGTTTCGCAAACCTGCACGGACCCTTTCGGCGATTAGTGACCTCTCTAATTCGGCTACGGCACCGAGGACGGTGAAAACCATCTTGCCTGTCGGCGTTGTTGTGTCCATCTGCTCGCTCAAACTTACGAATCCGATCCCAAGAGCGCTAAACGTTTCGAGCGCACGAAGCAAGTGTGAGACTGATCGGGCAAACCTGTCGAACTTCCATACAACGACTATGTCGAACCTGCGTCGATGTGCGTCAGCTACGAGGCGGTTTAATTCGGGACGCGAATCCTTGGCTCCGCTGACACCTACATCGAGATATTGCCCGGTGATACACCAACCGCGGGCCTGAACGAATTGCTCAAGCTCTCGCGTTTGTAGCGTTATATCTTGTCCGTTTATCGTGCTGACCCGGGCGTAGATGGCTGCCCTGGCGGACTGCTGTAGAATTCCACTAGCCACGTTGCACCTCCGTTGTGCAATTGGGTTAGGGGCGCGTTGCTGCTGGTAACAGCAGCGCGTCCCGCCTTTCATCTCTTCACCCCACTTTGCGTGGGTACTTGCGAGGCTTTACTTTTAACACCCGGGAAAGATCAACCTCCGTCCAGAGCCTTACGCCCGCAGAACGAATTACGCCTGGCGCCCTAATCTTCTTCGCAGCAATCCAAGCCTGCAGCGTTTGGCGCGACACCCCAGCTCGTTTCGCCACCTCACGTGTGGTGTAGAACTTATGACGCATGATTGTTTGTACTGCAGATTGACAATGCTGTCAAGATGGAATTACACTTCTCTTCCGAACGACTGGCGAATACGCCGACACTTGCTACCACATGTTGGATAAATACGACGTTCGTTTGATGCTTTCTGTGAGCCCGGAAGAATGCGTTGAGAAACGAGAAGTGCAAGCCATTTTGCGAAACTCCCGATACCAATTTCGCCCCTGGTATCAATATCCGTCGAGTGAGGAGATTAGCCGAATCCAAAACCCGACAGAGAAACGCACGGCTCAGAAGGAACGGGACAGGGTTCGCAGCGAAATCCTAGCGAGTCGCCATATTAGTTGGTGGAGCGATCTCAGGAATGAAATTCAAAGGCAAGGAGTGCCTCGTCCTCTGGCGAACAAATTCGCATACTACCTCGCGGGTTATGTCCTAGTTCAGGAGGGAGAGGAGATTAGGAGTCGTCACGTGAGGGGCACATGCTATGAATGGATTCCACAACGTGATCTCGTTGCGGAGCGAGATCTTCAGACAGGCAACCTCGTAAAGCACCGACTGAAGTCACGAGGCAAAAAGGGCTATGCATTGCCCGAATGGCGAAAGGCGAAGCGAGTCAGGCAGGCGCTCGCAACCGACTTGGGTGGAACCCTCCCTGATAGCCCAAAAACACACCCGCCACATAAAGAATCCTTGAAGAGCACCCTGAGCCGACTCATGGTTGAAAAGCTTGGGATAGCAGGAAAATCGCAGGCAGCTGCCAGCGAGCTAGTGACTTCGGTGTGGGAATTGATAGGAGAATCTGACCGAGATTCCGACCCAGGAACACTGGCCCGCTCGGTCCGCCGTTCACGTCGGCGCGGGCAGAACTGACGATTCCAACTACCTCTCCCTAAAATTTGGTCAGTGCTGTCCTCGCCCGTTTTTACTCCATCGTTTACGTTCGTAGCATGGAACGCAACCAACGGCTACTGAGCATCCGTGAAGTCAGCGAACACTTGGGGATGCGGGAGTCAACTATTCGTCTTTGGCTGGCACAGCGGAAGTTACCACGTGTGAAGTGTGGGCGTGCAGTGCGGATTCCGGCTGAAGCTGTCTCGGAGTTCATTCGCCGCAATACCACCTCGGCGCGGGAGACTCCGTGAAAATCGGGGAGATTCTCTCGCGGTTGGACTGCGTGCGCTCGTCGCCGCACGGTTGGATAGCACAGTGTCCGGCACACGAAGATCGCAGCCCTTCGCTTTCTATCCGCGAAGAGGGCGGAAAAATTCTCTTCCACTGCCATGCTGGTTGCAGCGTCGAATCCGTTTGCGCGGCCGCCGATATCGAGGTGCATAACCTGTTTTCGAACAATGTGCAAAGTGTGAAGGCAAGACCTAACCCTATACCACCTGACCCTGTCTCGGCTTCGGAATCGACGAAAGGGGATTCAAGGCGCATCGTTGCGGAGTACAACTACGTTGATGAGGCTGGCAAGCTTCTCTATCAAAACGTCCGTTTCGACCCGAAAGATTTCATGCAACGCCGACCCGATGGCAAAGGAGGATGGATTCCGAATCTCGGAAACGTTCGGCGCGTTCCGTACAACTTGCCCAAAGTACTAAGCGCAGATTCCATTCTCTTAGTCGAAGGAGAGAAAGACTGTGAGACAGCTCGCGGGCTTGGAATGGTTGCTACCAATTCGAAAAACTGGCGACTCGAGTTTGCCGAGCATCTACACGGCAAGCAGGTGGCAATCATTGCGGACGCGGACGAGCCCGGGCGTAAGACCGCAAACGAGGCTGCACAGAGACTTGCCGGTAAGGTCTCCTCGTTGAAATTGGTTGAAATTCCGGGCAGCTCGAAAGATCTCACTGATTGGGTCGCCGGCGGCGGAACGTACGATGCTCTTCTCAACTTTATTGAGTTACAGCCAGAATGGAGTCCCGGCGCGAATTGGCGAGAATTGTTCCATACCGCCGTGGACTTTGAAAATGCGCCACTGCTGAGCTTCGCGATCAAAGATTTCCTCCCGAACGACGCGGCGACAGTGATAGGGGGACTCGCCGGCCATGACAAGACCTGGATTCTCTTGTCGATCACCAAGGCTTTGCTGAAAGGCACACGCGACAACCTCTGGGACTATTTCGTCGTCCTGAGAACCGCGCAGCGGGTGGTCTATCTGATCCCGGAATCCGCGATAGGCCCATTCGGGCATCGCCTAAAACTGATGGGGTTGCTTGAGTACGTCAAAGATGATCGCCTGTTCGTTCGCACACTGAGTAAGGGGCCGCGTCCAAGTCTTTCAGATCCCCGCATTCTAGCCGCCGTCAATGACGCGTATGTCATGCTGGACACCCTCGCACGCTTCACGGAAGGCGACGAAAATTCTGCCGCTGAATTTCAATCCCTTGCGAATGACATCTTCGGTTTGCTTGGAGCAGGCGCGCACGCGGTCGTCGCAGCGCATCACTCTCCGAAGGCCTTTGCAAAGGAAAACGTAATGTCGCTTGAGAGCATGCTGCGCGGTTCAGGTGACATCGGCGCCATCTTTGCGGCCGGATGGGGCGTCAAGCAAATCGATAAAGAGAGGAACCTCCTCCACATCGAAAACCTGAAGGCCCGGGACTTCGACCCGTGCGAGCCCTTCCAGCTTGTCGGTCGACCATGTATTGACGAGACCGGCGATTTCGGGATGCATCGGCGGCCAGGCGAATGCGGACACCTCCAAGATGAGCAAGATGACCCCAGATGCCCCGGAAAGAATAGAAGCGGCGCCTCGACGGATTCGCGAGATGCAAAAGCCGCAAAGATGGCGTTGCTCTCCCGATTCTACCGAGAAAACCCGAATGCGACCTGGAAAGAAATAGTCTCCAAGTTCAAGCAGGTCGGCGTGACGATTGCTCGGGGCACAATCCGAAAATACAGGAGTGAAATGGGACTATGACGCCTCCGTGGAATCAACAATTTAGCTGTTCCGGATCAAATCAACAATGGAACACCCACTGGAACAAACTCAACGGAACAGGCAAGCGTATAAAAACAAAGCCTGTTCCGAACTGTTCCGAATTAGCTCGGAACAGCCTGTTCCGCTGTTCCGATCCCCTAGTAAAAGAAACTCGGAACACCCTGCAAGCTGGAAGGCGCTTCACTTCGCTACGCGCCCTTCCAAAGCGGCCTGCATTCAGGGTGGCTCGGAACAGAAGTTTCCGTGCTGCTGTTGTTGGCGCGAAAGCGGCGTGACCGCAGGGCGGCGAACCAGACGATCAGCAAAATCGGCAACGTTTATGCGGGTTTGAAAGGCATTGTGCACGCGAATTGCACGAATGGAGTGAAAACGATGACGGAAATACCGAGGAGAGTAAAAACAATGAACATCAATCCCGAAACGCCGGTACCAGAGTTTCATCCGACGGTTGAAGACGTTGAACTGCTGACCAGGGCTTACGATCCGGCGAGGAATCAATTCGTCGAGCTGCCTGACACTGCGCGGTTTTTTGCGCCACCAACCATTCTTCCCCGCCCTGAAATGCCCGAGGTAACCCAGGGCAGCGGCGAGGTTCTCTCCGACCAAG
>Ga0306921_10000357_pt1 | contig 38816 bp, 34 predicted proteins | sample sta12Cox44000080_FD_203760 | JGI IMG/M metagenome (GOLD analysis project Ga0306921, IMG submission 203760) | Lab enrichment of tropical soil microbial communities from Luquillo Experimental Forest, Puerto Rico - statoxic.12C.oxic.44.000.080 (v2)... | ecosystem: Environmental > Terrestrial >... | reverse complement strand
CGCGCACCCCATCTGGGCCAGCGGCCATCCGTGCCGCACACAAAGGCCGGACATATGACCGCAATCGACCAGAACGTCATTTCGCGCTGCAGGCCTTGCGAGACGGGGGCCGTCCACATATGCGTCCGCGAGATTTGAAACCGCTGACCCAGCCGACAACTGAGCGCATTTTGAGGGGTCAGCCTCCCGACGCGGCGGCGCGAGGCCCGGGGGTGTTGCGGCGGTATTCGGGGACCAGCCGCTCGAGCAGCTGCAGCACCCGCTCTTCGCGGCGGGAGCGGGCAACCTCCTCGAGCTCGTCGACTGAGCGGGCGAGCATCGCGTAATCGGCGGTGCGCGGCGCCGCGAGGCGGATCGCCGGGCTCGCGGTCGGCATTAGTGGCTCAGCGGGATGGAAGAGCTCCTCGTGGAGTTTTTCTGCGGGCCGCAGTCCGATGAACTCGATCGCGATGTCGCGATCGGGGCGCAACCCGGCAAGGCGGATCATCTGGTGCGCGAGGTCGACGATCTTGACCGGCTCGCCCATGTCGAGGACGAAGATTTTGCCGCGGGTATCCGGGGCGCCGCCCTCGGGCGAGAGCGCTGAAGCCTGCAGTACCAGCTCGACTGCCTCGCGCACCGTCATGAAGAACCGTGAGACCTCGGGGTCGGTAACGGTCAGCGGCCCGCCGGCAGCCAGCTGGCGCTGGAACAGCGGCACCACCGAACCGGTCGAGCCGAGGACATTGCCGAAACGGACGGTGACATAGCGGGTCCCTTGGCCGAGGGGTGCTCGCCGCCGCGCTTCGTAGAGATCGAGCGCCTGGCAAAAGCTCTCGGCGATGCGCTTGGTGGCGCCCATCACGCTCGTCGGGTTGACCGCCTTGTCGGTCGAGATCATGACGACGAGCGAGGCGCCAAACGCCCGTGCTGCTTCGGCAACGTTGCGGCTGCCGATGACGTTGGTCAAGACGCCCTCGATCGGGTTGGCCTCGACCATCGGCAGGTGTTTGAGCGCGGCCGCATGGAACACGATCTCGGGCTTTTCCGCCCCCATGACCTCGTCGACCTCGGCACGCTCACGGACATCGCGCAGTAGCGGGACCATGGTCAACGCCGGGAAGCGTTCACGCAGCTCCATCTCGATGCCGTAAAGCGCGAACTCGCTGTTGTCGACGAGCACGAGCCGACCAGGGAAGAACGCCGCAATCTGCCGCGCGAGTTCCGCGCCGATCGTCCCGCCGGCGCCCGTGACGAGAACCCGGCGGCTTTGGATCAGCTGCGCCATCCCGTCGCGATCGAGGACGGCCTGCGACCGGCCGAGCAGATCCTCGAGCGCAATTGGCTCGAGTGCGCGCTCGGGATTGTCGAGATTGCGCTGAAAATCGGTCAGTCTCGGCAAGCGCGCGAGCGGTATCGCCAGAGCATCGGCGCGGTCGAGCAGCTGGCGGACCTGCTCACCAGGCAGGTTTTGCGCCGTGATGAGCAGTTTTTGCGGGCGCTTGCCGCGCCGATCGAGGTGCTCGACGACGGTTTCGAGCGAGTCGATCGTGCCGAGAATAGGCACCCGATAGATCTCCCGGCCGACGCGGGAGGGCGTATCGGCGAGAACGCCGACGACATGGTAAACCGCGCGCGGATCGCGCTTCATCTCGCGAATGAAGGTGTCGGCACCCTCCTTCGCGCTGATCAGCAGCACCGGCACGCTCTGGTGCTTGACCCGTTCGAGGATGTGATCGAGACCGCGATCCTTGAATAGCCGGTAGGCGAGGCGCGGCCCGCCGAGCAGCGCGATCAGCACGAACCAGTCGATCAGCAGGATCGAGCGCGGAAATGTCTCGAGCCGGGTGAGGACAAACATGACCGGCAGGAAGACGAGCACCGTCAGGCTCACCGCACGGGTGATGTTGAAGAGGTCAGGGAGCGAGGCGAAGCGCCAGATGCCGCGATAGAGACCGGTCAGCAGGAACACGCCCGCCGCAATCAAGGTGAATCCCGCGACATAGATCGCCGTCAGCTTCGGCTCGTAGTCGAGGATGTCGTTGCCGATGCGCAAATACAGCGAGGCAACGAGCGACAGTGCCGCCATTGCCACATCGTGCGCGAAGGCGAGCAGCGCTCGCCGGCTGTTCGGAAAAATTGCCGCCATCCCCCGATAGACCCGGTCCCCTATAGCAGGATTTGTACGCCCCGGGAAACCTCGCAGCTTGGGCCGCCGCTGTTCCAGCTGGGCCGCCGGGCGTCTAAGATGGGGCATGCCAGGAGAGCGCCTCCACCGGCTCCTCGATCCCCAGTCGCGAGCCACCGGGGCCCGAGCAAGTCAGGCCGTGCATCATGTCATGCTCGCAGCCGGCATCGCGATCATGCTCGTCAATACCGTCCAGCCCTGGCGTCAGAGCTGGGCTGACGCGCTCGACACGGGATTTGGGATCGTCTGCACCTTCTTTTTTGCCGAATATGTGCTTCGGCTGATCGCCGCGGCGAGACCTTCCCATGGCGAGCACCTGGGCAAATGGCGCACCCGGCTCGCCTGGGCGATTTCGATCGCTGGCCTTCCCGACCTCCTCGGAGTGGTTCCCGGGATCCTCGCAGTCGTGTTCGGTCCGGAGTTCGCGAGCCTCTTTGGCTTCCTCTGGACCTTCAAGCTCGTCCGCTATGCGCCGGGGCTCGCCGGCCTGCAGCGGGTCATCCGGGACTCCCGGCACGCCCTGCTGTCGGTGCTGATCGGGTTTTGCATCGTGCTCGTGGTGTCGGCGAGTCTTGCCTATCTGCTCGAGCGGGCGGCCCAGCCGCAGGCCTTCGGCTCGATGCCCGCGGCGCTTTGGTGGGCAATAACAACGCTTACCACGACCGGCTATGGCGACGTCACTCCGCTGACGCCGCTCGGGCGAATGCTGGGCGGCGCCGTCATGGTCAGCGGCATCATCGTCTTCGCGTTGTGGGCCGGCATTCTCGCCACCGGGTTTGCCGAAGAGACGCGCCGGCGGCAGTTCCTGCAAACCTGGGATCTCGTCGCCAAGGTGCCGTTTTTTCATGATGTCGGCGCCGCGGCGATTGCCGATGTCGCGCGCCTCTTACGGCCGCGCGAATACGCTGCCGGTGCGATTATCGTCCGCCGCGGCGCGCCAGGAGATTGCATGTATTTTGTCGTTTCGGGCGACGTCCAGGTTCAAGTGAAGCCCGAGCCGGTAAACCTCGGGCCGGGAGACTTCTTTGGCGAAGTGGCCCTCCTCACCGGTGGTCCACGCAATGCGACCATCGTCGCGGCGCGCCAATGCACGCTCCTCAGCCTCGATATCGCCGATTTTCGCCAGCTGCTCGGGCGCCAGCCGGATCTCGCACGCGTGATACACGAAGAAGCGCAACGCCGGCCCGGAGGAACGGTTCGTGGGAGCGGACGAAGAACGCGGCGGCCACGTTTGCCCATCACATGAAGGCATCAGCAGTCGGACCATCTACTACAGCGCCGCCCGTACAGTCGGCAGGTCGTAGTAGTGCTTCGGGAAGCCCGCTGCGGCGCGGGCCTCATGATTGAACGGCGGTTTCAGCTCACCCTTGAAATAGTGGCCGATGCGCTCGCGGAATACGTCCGCAGCGATCAGCCCACGCGCGCCGCAAAGCTCATCAAACCAACGCACCCCGGCCGCGACGTGACCGATCTCGTCGCAATAGATGCGGCGTAAGACGTCGGCGCTTTGCAGGTCACCGAGGCGCGCGAGCTGAGCTGCCATTTCGGGAGTGACGTCGAGCCCGCGTGCTTCGAGCACGAGTGGGACCACCGCGAGGCGGGCGAGCAGATCATTGGCGGTTGCTTCAGCTGCTTCCCAGAGGCCGTCATGCGCCGGCAGATCGCCATAGCGGGCTCCGAAATCCGCCAGCCGCTCAGTCAGCAGCTCGAAATGCACTGCCTCGTCAGAGGCGACTCCCACCCAATCGTCGAAGAAATCGCGGGGCAGCGGTTCCCCACAAAATCGCGCCACAAGGTCCCAGGCGAGATCGATGGCGTTGAGCTCGATATGCGCGAGAGCGTGGAGGAGGGCGACGCGCCCCGCGGCTGAGCCGAAAGCGCGACGCCGCGGCATCTCTCTGGGCGGCTGCAGCAGCGGGCGTTCGGGCCGCGCCGGGCGGCGTGGCGGGTCTGCGTGGCCGACTGCGATCCCACCGGCGCGCCAAATGTCAGCAAGCCGACGGCTCGCTTCAGCCTTTACCGTCGGGTCGGCCGTCGCGAGGATTGCAACCGCACCGGCGGTCAGCGTCGATGGCGGATTTGTTTCAGCCGTCAGAGGGCGAGCGCGGCTTTGAGTACCTCGGCGACATGGCCCGGCACCTTCACCTTGTGCCAGACGCCGCGCACGACGCCTTCCCCGTCGAGCAGAAAAGTACAGCGCTCGATACCCATGTATTTGCGACCGTACATGCTCTTCTCGACCCAGGTGCCGTATTTTTCACAGACATCCGAACCCGCGTCGGAGGCGAGAATGAAAGGGAGGTTATGTTTCTTCTTGAACTTGTCGTGTGAGGCGACCGAATCTTTCGAGATCCCGATTACCACCGCACCTGCCCCACTATAGTCTGGAAAGGAGTCACGGAACCCGCAAGCCTCGGCAGTACAGCCGGAGGTATCATCCTTCGGGTAAAAGTAAAGTACCACCTTTTTGCCCTTGAGCTTGGACAAGGTGACACTGCCATTGCCGTCGGTGGACATCGTGAAATCCGGGGCCTTGCTGCCGAGCTCGACACTCATCGCGCGCTGTCTCCTGTTTCTTCGGCCGCGCGCCGTGCCGGTTCCTCGATCAGGCAATCGTACCAGCTGCGGACGCGCGCGGTAGCATTGGTGATATCCGCGACGAGCTGAGCGAAGTCAACCGCGCCCACGCAGCGCGTGAGCGTCGCGGCATCTGGTTCGGGGAGCACGGCGGCCGTGGGCATGCCGTCGCTGACGAGGACGAGCACCGATTGCACATTACGGAGGAGTGCCTCCGCATCGCTCAGCTCGCGCTGCGCCTGGGGCGACAATATCCCTGCTTCGCCGAGGGCGACGAGCACCGGCGCGGTGCCGCGGCGCAGAAGCTTGGGAGACGAAGCCGCCTCGCGGAGCATCAGGTATTGAACAATGAATTCGAGGTCGATCAGCCCGCCGCGCCGGTTTTTGAGATCCCAAGGCGAGGGCTGCGGATTCTCATCGGCAATGCGCCGACGCATATCGGCGGCATCCATGACCAATCTGCGCGGGTCTCGGTACGCCCTCAACACGGCTTCGAGCGCTTCGGAAATTCTCTGGCAGAGAGCCGGCTCGCCGGCAACGGGGCGCGCCCGGGTCAGTGCCATGTGCTCCCAGGTCCACGCGGCTTCGCGCTGGTAGTGCGCGAAAGCGCCGAAATGCGAAGCGATCGGGCCCGACGCGCCGGAGGGCCGCAACCGCATATCAACCTCGTAGAGCCGGCCTTCGGCGGTCGGAGCGGTGATCGCACCGATCAGCCGCTGGCTCTGGCGCGCATAGTAGCTGGCGACCGGGAGCGGGCGATTGCCGTCGGACATCTCAATGCCCGTTGGAGCGTCATAGATCAGAATCAGATCCAGATCGGAGGCGAGGGTCATTTCGCAGCTGCCGAGCCGTCCCATCCCGATCACGGCAAAAGCGCCGCCGGGCACCCGGCCGTGCCGTCGCACCAGCTCCGCCTCGACAGCCGGAAGCAGCGCCGCGAGTGCGGTCTCGGCGATGTCGGCAAGCACCGCGCCCGCCCGTGCGCCGTCGAGTGAGCGGCGCAGAAGCTGTACGCCAAGCTGGAACCGGCGTTCCCCGGTCCAGCGGCGCAGAGCATCGAGCATCTCCTCAAAGTTGCGCGCACTCGCAACTACTTGGTCGAGGTCGGCAGCGAGGGCGCGCTGGTCCGGCGGCGGGTCAAAGAAGCCCTCGGTCAGCACCGGATCGAGGAGCGCAGGGCGCTGCGCGAGATGCTCGGCCAATCGGGGCGCGCCCGCCATCACCTCGGCGACGAGCGTCAGAAGCCCGGGATTGGCGTGGAATAGGGAGAAAAGTTGAACGCCGGCGGAAAGGCGCGACAGAAATCGGTCAAACCGCCGGAGCGCCGCATTTGGGTGTGGCGTGGCGCCGAAGATGCGCAGCAACTCTGGGACGAGCTCGGTCAGGATCTCGCGCGCTCGCTGACTGCGGGTGGCTCGCATCCTGCCGTGGTGCCAGCTGCGGACAAGCGCGGATACCGAAGCCGGCTCGCTAAAACCGAGCCGCGAAAGTGTGTGGAGCGTCTCCGGGTCGTCGTCGGCGCCGGTGAAAACGAGATTCCCGGGGCCGGCGAGCGTGGGGGCCTGCTCGAAGAGCTCGGCATAATGTCGCTCAACCGAGGTGAGGTGACCGCGCAGATCGGCGATGAAGTCGTCGATGTGCGGATAGCCGAGAAAAACGGCGATGTGCGCGATCCCGGCACGGTCGGTGGGGAGCGAATGGGTTTGCGCGTCATCGACCATCTGCAAGCGGTGCTCGAGACGTCGCAAAAAGCGGTAATCGTCAATCAGGTCTGTTCCGGCTGCGGCGTCGATGCGGCCGGCAGCCACGAGGCGGCGCAGCGCCTCGCATGTAGGCGCAACCTGCAACTCACGGATCCGGCCGCCCCAGATAAGCTGCTGGGTCTGAGCGAAAAATTCGATTTCTCGGATGCCGCCGCGACCGGTTTTGATATCGTGGCCCTCGATTGCGATTCGCCCACCTCCCCGATGCGCATTGATCTGACGCTTGATCGAGTGGATGTCCTGAATCGCTGCGAAATCGAGGTTTTTGCGCCAGATGAAGGGCCTCAGCTCACGGAGGAAGCGTTGTCCGGCAACACGATCACCTGCGACTGGGCGCGCTTTGATCAGCGCCGCGCGTTCCCAATTCTGCCCCACGCTCTCGTAATAAGCGAGCGCTGCCGCAACCGACATCGCAAGTGGAGTTGACGCGGGATCCGGGCGTAACCTGAGATCGGTACGAAACACGTATCCGTCACCAGTGCGTTCCTCCAGAATGCGCACCAGGTCGCGCGTCAACCGGACGAAAAAGGCTTGCACGCCGTCGCGCGCGGTCACCCGGACCCGGCCTGCGTCGTAAAGAAGGATCAAATCGATATCGCTCGAATAATTCAGCTCATAGCCGCCGAGCTTTCCGATGCCGAGCACGATCAACCCGCTGTCCCGCTCCGCCCCACCCGGATCGGGGAGCGTCATAAATCCCTTGCGGGCCGCTTCGCGTAGCAGATGGCGCAACGCCGCTCCCAAGGCGGCGTCGGCGAAGCGGCTGAGGGCTCTGGTTTGCTGCTCGAGGGACCAAGCGCCGACTAGTTCGGCGACGGCGGCGACAAGTGCAACCCGGCGTTTAGCGATCCGCAGACGTCGCATCAACGCGGTTCTATCTTCGCCAAGATCTTGGGTTTTTTCGATGCCAGCGACGATTTCAAAAAAGAGTGGGTCGGCACCCTCCTCGACAAGCCGCGTTAAAAGAGACCATTCTTTGACGGCGATACCGCTCAAAAAGGGGCTGTTGCCGAAAATCGACGCCAGAAGGCGCTGGCCGGGGCATGCCGCACTCCAGGAGCGGGCGCGGTCGCCGGCCGGATCGCTCTCCGCGAGCGCAATCGCTTCGCGCCAGGCCTCTAGTCCGAGGGCGAGTTTTCGTGGATCGGCCGGCTTTGGCAGCCCGTCACCATCAGGGGAGAGGTGAGATAAGAGCTTCATACCGTCAGGCCGCCGAACCTGCAGAAACTGGCGGCTCGCCGGCCTGCGGTCAAGGCGCCGCAATCCAGGCAAAGGCCGATGCAATCACTCCTTCCCGCCGACCTCGGCGCAGCCCTTTGCGGTCGCCAATGGGTCGCGCGGCGCATCGCCTTCTGGTGTGGCTGGGTGCGTTTGTCGCAGCGATGATGCTGCTGTCTGGGGCCGGCTTGTGGCGGCTCATGCAGGGCCCGATCGATCTCGACTGGCTTGCCCCATACCTGCAGGAAGCTCTCAACCGATCTGCCGGCGGGCTGCAGTTCACGATTTCCGGGGGGCGTGTCGGCATCAACCGAGAGAGCCATCAGCTCGATTTGTGGCTGGAAGGGGTGCGAATTTCGCAGTCGGACGGAGAACCGCTTGCGGTCTTTTCGACAGTGTCGGCGGACTTTGCCCTGAGATCACTTCTGCACGGCAGAGTGGCGCCGACGCGGCTTGTGGTCGAGCGTCCAGTGTTGCGTTTAATCCGCGACGAAGCAGGGACGATCCGCTTTCGCTTTGGCGATCAAGATAATGAGACGCCCAGCTTGGGACCCGAGATCTTCGATCAGTTAGCCGGCCCACGCAACCCAGGGGCGCCCTTCGGGCTGATGCGCCGCTTCATTGTCCGCGACGCGACGCTCGTCCTTGACGACCGGCAGACCGGACGCCGTTGGCGAGCTGACCGCGTCGACGCCGCGCTCGAGCGCAGCCGCGAGGGTTTCTCGGGCGATCTGTCTCTGGCGCTGCCGATCGGCACGCGCGAGCCCGAGTTCCATGTCAGTTACCGCTACTCGTCTGGTGAACGAGTGCTCGATTGCGGGATCGAAATTGGTGCCGTGGAACCGGCGGCGTTAGCCACGCTCGCTCCCGAACTTGCCCCACTCGCGCTCGCCAGCTTCCCGGTCTCGGGCACGCTTGCGACGCGACTAAACATCGCAGAACTGACGAACGAGGGCCTGCGCCTCGATCTGCATTTCGGCACCGGCTCGATCAGAAGTGAGCTGTTGCCGGAGGGCTCTCTCGCTCTCCACGAAGGCACCCTGCGTGCAGTTTACGCTCCGGAGACGGGCGAGCTGCGACTGGCTAATCTCGATCTCGATCTTGGCGGGGGCTCGGGTCTCACGGTTAACGGGGTCCTGGACGGCCTCACCGCGGCAATGATCGCCGGAAAGGATCCGCCGCCGACCTCGATCCCCGGGAAGCTCGCAATCGCTCTTGCCGATGTTCCAGTGAGGAAATTTGAGAGCCTATGGCCGCCGTCCCTCAGTCACGGCGGGCGCCGCTGGGTCTTGGAGAACGTCCATGACGGGGTACTCGATCAAGCTGCGGTCCAGCTTGATCTTGACGTCGACCCAGCGGCGCGTTCGGCGGAGGTTGTCTCGGCACATGGGACGATGCGCTACCATGACGCAACGGTCAGTTACTTTCGCGGGCTCACTCCGGCGCGAAAGGTGAGCGGCACTGCAACATTACAGGATAAGCGGCTGGTCTTTACACCGACGGGCGGAACGGTCAAAGCCATTCAGGTAACTGGCGGTTCCCTGGAAATCACCGACCTTGGCGCACCGGTCGAATGGCTCGCAGTCAACCTTGCCTTTTCTGGGCCAATCCAGGACGTGCTGGAGACCATCGACGCGAAGCCATTGCGCTACGCGCATGACATCGGGGTCGATCCGGCGCGCATTTCCGGGCGAACTGAGGCCAATATTCATTGCAAGCTGCCGCTGCTCGATAGCGTCAAGCTCGATCAGGTTGAATTCGGGGTGAAGGCGGGGTTGACCGGTGCCGGGATCGCGAATGTCGCGATGAACCGCAACCTGACCGACGGCAATTTCGCGGTCGAGATCACTCGACCGGGAGCACGCCTGGAGGGAAGCTCGCGCTTTGACGGCGTCCCGCTCAATCTCGACGCCAACTTGTTCTTCAAGCCGAAGGACGGCGTGCAGGCGCGTTACCGTGTCGCGATGACCCTGAACGACGAGCAGCGGCGGAAGCTAGATTTCGACTTCTTCCCTGAACGGCTCACCGGACCGGTCGGGGTCAATCTCACCTACTGGGCCTTCGATCCCTCCCACGCCGAGGCTGAAGCGTCTCTTGATCTGCACTCGACGAGCCTCTCCGTTGCGGAGGTGGGCTGGAAAAAGCTGCCCGGCGCTCCCGCCACCGCCAGGGTTCTCCTGGATCTCTACAACGAGCGTGTTACTCGACTGCCGGAAATCGAGGTGAGGGCTGCGGGGCTCGACGGCCGGTTTGCAGTGGCGCTCGCCTCCGATACCGAGCATATAGACCGCGTCGACATCCAGCGGCTGCTCATAAGCGATGATGACATCACCGGTGTAGTCAGGCGTCGCCGGGAAGGCGGGTGGCATGCCGATCTTCGTGGCCCAATGCTAGATCTCTCGCACTGGGTCAAGGATCTTGTCAAAGACGACCCACGCCAAGGTTCGGGTTCTGATCCGCCATTACAAATCGACGCGCGCTTTGGCCGCCTGGTATTAGGGCCTCGGCGTGAAGTTCGTGACTTCTCCGCGCAGGCCTTGCGAAAGGATGCAGACTGGCAAGTCGCGCAGATCAACGCGCGGTTTGAGAATGGCCGCCAGCTGAGCTTGCGTTCCGGCAACGAGTCCGGTGGGCGCAGTCTCACCTTCCACTCCGATGATTTGGGTTCGGCACTGCGCCTTTTTGATATCACCGATAACATCGTCGGTGGGCGCGTGACCGTTACCGGACAGTTCTCCAATGCAGCCGGCAAGCGCGTTGTAGCAGGTCAAATAGAGGGCAAGGATTACAGCCTCGTCCGCGCTCCAGTTTTTGCTCGGATTCTGTCGCTTCCGTCGTTCAGCGGTCTTGGCAGTATGCTTTCGGGCTCTGGCATCCCTTTCAGCACGCTGAGCAGCACCTTTGCCTACAGTGATGATCATCTCGCGCTCGAAAACCTGCGCGCTTATGGCGGCGCGATCGGGGTGACTGCCAACGGAACGGTCGATGTCGGCCGGGACCGACTCGATCTGCAAGGGACGATCGTGCCCGCCTACGAGTTGAATTCGATCATCGGAAACATTCCGCTGATCGGCTCGCTGCTGCTCGGCGGCGAGGGGCAGGGCCTTTTCGCCGCGAACTACCGAGTCACTGGATCCGCCGCCGATCCTGACGTCTCGGTCAATCCTCTCAGCGCTCTCGCACCGGGCTTTTTGCGCCGATTGTTTCAGCCCAATTTCGGCATCCCCCCGCCAGCTCAGCAATCCTTGGGAGTCCAATAACAGCGGCGACTGTGGAGCAGATGACAGCAACTCAACTTAACTTCTTCGCCACTTTGCTGTACCGCGTCAGTCGCGATTTTCGAAGGGATTCTCGACCGCAACGCCGGTCTGAACAAAATGCCGGATGTTGCGTGTGATGACGGTCAAGCCATGTTCTAGGGCAGTCGCGGCGATCAGCAGGTCAGCCCCGCCATGGCCGATCCGAGCGCTAAGGCGTCCCCACCGCCGTGCCACCGTTGTCTCTACTGGTAGAATGCGGTCGCCGTAAATATGAACGGTGCGGTCAAGCCAAGCGCCGAGCACCTCGGCGAATGCGGGATTAATCCTTCTTTGGCGAAAAATACCGCGTTCGATCTCTCCAATCGTGACGACTGAGAGGAAGAGGGCTTCTTCTCTTTTCCCGTTCAGCCATCGCACTATCCCTCGATCCCGGTCCCGCTTTCGGAGTTCTGAAAGCACGACCGTATCGATCAGGTACATCAAAAAACGACATCGCGCGGTTTGAGGCGCCCGCGCTCAACGTCGGCTTCGTCCTGCGGTATTGACAGTAAATGCTCTACAAAGGACGGCGTCTCGGGGGCGTGTCGGCGGCTGAGCCGGTCGTATTCTGCTACTGACAGAATGACAACCGCGGGTTTGCCGCGTTTGGTCACGGTTTGCGGAATACCCTTCAGTGCCGCCTCAACAACAGCGCTGAAACTGTTCTTCGCATTCTGTAGCGACCAGAGCCGACCCATCATCTGTATCCTAGCCAGTTTAGCTGGCCAGGATACAGAGATATCCCGTCGCGACCAATAACTTCGACCGATTTCGTTAAGGACCGAGGATCAGGAACTCCGATCAAACTGGACGAAGCAAGGCGTGGTGCTTTCGGCCGGCACTGAGCTTCAGCAGTCCTTGCGGATCAAGGTCGGCGAGCGATATGAGACTGGTCTCGTTCTCGACGACGGTATCGTTGATGCGTGCCCCGCCTCCGCGGATCAGCCGACGGGCTTCGCCGTTGGAAGAGGTGAGACCGGCGCGGCTGAACAGCTCGAACGCGGCTATCCCGCGTTCAAGTTCCTCTCGCGGTACCATTGTTTGTGGTAACGCAGTCCCTCTGATGACTTCCGCAGTCGCCGTGAAGCTGCCTTCACCCCCAAACACGGCGCGCGCCGTCCCGGCCGCCGCCTCGCCCGCTTCCCGGCCGTGACACAGCGCCGTCGCTTCCGTCGCTAGGACTTTTTTCGCTTCGTTGATATCGGCGCCTTCGAGCTCTTTTATCGCGTCGATCTTCAGTTCGGTGAAGAGGCGCAGGAAGCGGGCCACATCGGCGTCGTCGGTGTTGCGCCAGAACTGCCAGTACTCGTATGGCGACAACCTGTCCGCATTGAGCCACACCGCGCCACCCACGCTCTTGCCCATCTTGGCACCGGAGGCGGTGGTCACTAGCGGCGTCGTAAGCCCGAACAATGTGCGGCCGTCGACGCGGCGCGCCAGTTCGACCCCGGCGACGATGTTGCCCCACTGATCGGAGCCGCCCATTTGCACGTCACAGCCAAAGCGACGCGCCAATTCCAGAAAATCGTAGGCCTGCAGGATCGGGTAGTTGAATTCGAGAAAGCTGAGGGGCTGGTCGCGCTCGATCCGCAGCCGCACGCTGTCTTGGGTCAGCATCCGATTGATCGAGAAATGGCGCCCGATGTCGCGCAGCAGTGGTATGTAGCGGAGCTCATCCAGCCAATCAGCGTTATTGACCATCAGCGCATCGCCGGGGCCGTCGCCGAAATCCAGGAAGTTGGCGAAGACTTTCTTGATGCCTGTCATGTTGTGCGCGATCTCGGCATCGTCGAGCAATTGGCGCGCCTCATCTTTGCCCGAGGGGTCGCCGATCCGGGTCGTTCCGCCACCCATCAGCACGATCGGGCGATGCCCGCATCTTTGGAACAGCCGCAGCAGCATGATCGACATCAGGTTGCCGATATGCAGACTGTCGGCGGTACAATCATAACCGACATAGGCGACGACGCGCTCGCTGCGCAATCGCTCGTCGAGCGCCTCGAGGTCCGTGCATTGATGGATAAACCCGCGTTCATGCGCGGCGACAAGAAAGGAGGAACGAGGTGTCGACATGGCGTCGTCATTTAACATAGGCGCACGGGGCAGGCCACAACACTCCCCAAGGATGCGGCGCGCACTGGGCCTGATGAGCGGCACTTCATTGGACGGGATCGATGTTGCGATCGTCGAGACGGACGGCCGCGACCGGGTGATCCCCGGCCCCGCGCTAACGGTTGCCTATCCCGCCGATTTTCGCGAGAGGCTGCGGTCGGTTCTCGGCGGTGTCGGCCCCGTTGTCGAGGTCGAAGACGAACTGACCCGGCACCACGCCGAGGCGGTCGAGTATTTCCTCCGCAAGCACGCCGGAACCGCGGTCGAGGTGGTGGGGTTCCATGGGCATACGATCCTGCATCGCCCGGTCGACCGCCGCACTTGGCAGATCGGCGACGGCGCTCTATTGGCGCGCCTACTCGGATTGGACGTGGTCGCCGACTTTCGTTCTGCTGACGTCGCGGCAGGCGGTGAGGGAGCGCCCTTGGCTCCGCTGTTCCATGCCGCGCTCGCCGCGGAGCTACCAAGGCCGCTAGCCGTCCTGAATATCGGCGGTGTCGCGAATGTGACGTGGGTTGGCGAGGGTGCGGATATTCTCGCCTTCGACACCGGTCCGGGGAACGCGTTGATCGACGACTGGGTGCGCCAGCATACTGGAGCCGAGGCCGATATCGACGGTGCGCTGGCTCGTGCCGGCCGCGCTTCGAGCGCGCATGTCGAACGATTTCTGGAAGGCGCTTACTTCAGTCGCCCTCCGCCAAAATCGCTCGATCGGGACGATTTCCCGGATGCCATGCCCGTCGGGCTTTCGCTTGAGGACGGGGCGGCAACTCTCGCCGAGATGACAGCCGCAGCGGTCGGGGCATGCACTCGCTATTTTCCGGCAATCGCGCGCGAGTGGCTGGTTACCGGCGGTGGCCGCCACAACCCAGCGCTGATGGACGCCCTGCGCCGCCGTCTCAAGGTGCCCGTGCGTCCGGTGGAAGAGATCGACTGGGATGGCGACGCCCTCGAGGCACAAGCATTCGCCTATCTCGCGGTGCGCTCGCTCGATGGGCTGCCGCTGAGCTTACCCTCGACGACTGGGGTCACACAGCCGACCTCCGGTGGCCGGCTGTTCTCCGCCAGTGCTCCTCTCTCGCGTCGCCGGAGCGGGAGGGGCCCAGCGGATAGACTGCGAGGGTGAGGCTTATCGGCTCCCGGCCGGCCCTCATCCGTCTCCCTCGGACCGCGATCCGGGGTCGGCACCCTCTCCCGTGCAGGAGAGGGGCTTTGTCAGTCCTGCCGGACAGTTAGTGCGTGACGAGGCGGCGTTCGACGGCGGCGGCTTTGATCGCCTTTTGCAATTTCTCGAACGCCCGCACTTCTATCTGGCGCACGCGTTCGCGCGAGATGCCGTATTGCTGCGATAGATCCTCGAGCGTCGTCGGGTTTTCGCGCAAACGCCGCTCGGTGAGGATGTGGCGCTCGCGGTCGTTGAGATGCGTCATCGCCTTTTCGAGAAGGTCGCGGCGCAGCCCGAGCTCTTGCCGTTCGCCGAGGCGGGTCTCCTGGCTCTCACTCTCATCGACCAGCCAGTCCTGCCATTCGCCTTCGCTGTCAGATCTGAGCGGCGCATTCAGCGAATGATCGGGGCTCGCCAGCCGGCGGTTCATGCTAATGACATCCGCTTCGGGAACATCGAGTTCAGTCGCGATCTTTTTCAGATTCTCGGGTGAAAGGTCACCCTCTTCCATAGCCTGTAGCTGACCCTTCAGCTTGCGGAGGTTGAAAAACAACTTCTTCTGTGCCGCCGTGGTACCCATCTTCACGAGCGACCACGAGTGCAAAATATATTCCTGGATAGCGGCGCGGATCCACCACATCGCATAGGTAGCGAGGCGGAAACCGCGATCGGGATCAAAACGCTTGACGGCCTGCATCATGCCGACATTGCCTTCGGAGATCAGCTCCGAAAGCGGCAGTCCATAGCCGCGATAGCCCATCGCGATCTTTGCGACGAGGCGAAGATGGCTGGTAACGAGTTTGTGCGCGGCCTGGGGATCCTCATGCTCCTTCCAACGCTTGGCGAGCATGTATTCCTGCTCGGGTTCGAGCATTGGAAATTTGCGGATCTCCTGAAGATACCGCGTCAGGTTTCCTTCCGAGGAGATGGAAGGTACCGAAAGGGTTGCCATCGACGATTGTTGCTCCTTTGGGGGTCGGTGATGGGAAAACGCTGGAGGGAGTATCGTGATCCCGCATACGCGTCCCCTCACACGCATACCCTACTAAAATAGTGTGAATTTGTCCAGTTTAAAGTCGCTCTAAACTTTGCGCCAATTGCTGCATATCCGCCGGCAGCGGGCTGTGAAATTCGAGATGCCGTTTCTCGATCGGATGGGTGAAGCCGAGCAGCCGCGCGTGCAGGGCTTGACGGGGAAAGGCGGCAATTTGCGCACCGATCGCACCCTCGCGAGCAACCGCTCGCCCGGCACGCGTGCCGTAGACCGGGTCGCCGATCAAGGGATGGCCGATATGGGCGAGATGAACCCGGATCTGATGCGTCCGACCCGTCGCAAGACGGCATTGAACAATCGCTGCACAGGCTTGGTATGCCTGCTCGACCCGGTAGCGGGTGATTGCCGGTTTTCCCTTTCCCTCTCTGACGACAGCCATTTTTTTGCGGTTCGTTGCGCTCCGACCGATATTGCCGACGATTTCTCCGGCGGGAGGAACGGGTACCCCCCACACAATCGCGGTGTAGGCGCGGTCGACCCGACGTGCGGCGAAATCACGGGATAGCGCGTGGTGCGCGGCCTCGGTCTTGGCGATGACCATGACGCCACTCGTATCCTTATCGAGGCGGTGGACAATTCCCGGCCGGCGAATGCCGCCGATGCCGGACAGATTGGCGCCGCAATGGCCAAGCACGGCGTTCACCAATGTCCCGTCGGGGTTGCCTGGGGCAGGATGGACGACCATGCCGGCTGGCTTGTCGATGACGATCAGATGCGCATCCTCGAAATGGATATCGAGCGCGATCGGCTGCGGCTCGGGGGCGGCATCTTCAGCCTGGGGGAGGATTACGACGAAATTCTGGTCGCGTTTTACGCGCAGCGACGGGTTGCGTAGGGCATTTCCCTTCTGCGTGACCTGTCCGGCTTCGATCAGCCCTTTGAGCCTCGTCCGCGACAATTCGGGAAAGTGTAGTGCGAGTACGCGATCCAGACGTTGGCCATCGTCGGTCGCGCCTGTCCTGATCTCGGCTGCTGTTTTATTGGACGTCATTGGTCATTAAGAGATGCGCGGGCTCAAGATCCTGGTTGTGGTCATGGGCATCATGCTCGTCGTCGGTTTTGCAGTTCTCATCGCAGCAATCGCCGGCAGGATGTCTCGCAGCGGGTCCACCCCGACGACTACTCACGCGTTCGCCGGCGCGGCGATCGATATTCCCCCCGGCGCCCGCGTCGAGGCAATGACGGTCGGGACCGATCGTCTCGTCCTAGCGCTGGTACTGCCCGAAGGCGGCCGGCAGCTCGTGGTTATTGATCTGGTTACCGGCGCTCGTCTTGGCACGATCGAATTGCGCGCCTCGCCGTAATCGCGGTCGATTCGCCTCGACGCGTTTTCCGGAGCGCCGGCACAGCCCCGTATTTGTGGGATTTCTAGCCTTGGACTGACGTTTGCGTGACGGCATAAAATGTCGTCTTGAAAGCGGCCTTGATTCTTCCGAACTTCTGGCCGACCCGCGCCGTTCGTCCAGGCGGAACCGAATAATGAGCGCCGATGAACCGATCCAACCGCTCATCTGAACCGCCCGTCTTCCACGCCTTTCCGCACCGCCGCTGACCCCCACATGACACCTCCCCACCGCGCCGTCCGCCGACTCCGATGACAATCCATGCCTTCCGGGAATGTGTCTCCTCGGCGGTTCCTTCATCGGGAAGCCGCCTTTTTTGATGTCCGAAAGCCGAGGTAGATCGAAATGAGTAAGAAAACCAACGGTGAGAGGCTGGCTGCCAAGCCCCACCCTGCCTGCACCGGCGCGAGCGGCCCGAATGCGGATAAGGCGGAGCAGGACAGGCGGATCGGTGCCCGCACTTTGGGTCCGGTGTCGGACCTCGAGCGTCACCTGCCCTCGGATTGGTGGCGGACTCTGTTCAATTCTCTCTACCTCGAAACCGACGGCGATGTGATCGAGAACGACCGAAATACCGCCGATGAAGTCGACCTTCTGATCCGCAGCGTCGGATTGGAGCGCAACGACCGCATTCTCGATTTATGCTGCGGCCAGGGCCGGCACTCCTTGGAGTTGGCGCACCGCGGCTTTCCACAGGTTACCGGGCTCGACCGCTCCCGCTATCTGATCCGCCTTGCGCGCAAGCGCGCCAAGCAGCGTAACCTTCAGGTATCGTTCCATGAAGGCGATGCGCGGCGCTTTCGTCTTGGCGATGCCGAGTTTCATTGCGTCTGCGTTTTAGGCAACTCATTCGGTTATTTCGAGCGGCTGGAGGACGATCTTGCCGTACTCGAAGCGGTCAAGCGCGCCCTCGCCTCCGGCGGCTCGCTCGTCATGGATTTGATGGATGGCGACTGGATGCGCCACCATTTCGAGGCGCGCTCTTGGGAGTGGGTAGACCAGAACCATTTCGTGTGCCGCGAACGCGATCTGGCCGGTGATGGCGACCGGCTGATCAGCCGGGAAGTCGTTGTCCATGCCGAACGCGGGGTCATAGCCGACCAATTCTATGCCGAGCGGCTCTATTCAAAAGAGCGGCTCGAGGCGCTCTTGAAGCGTGCTGAGTTCACCAATGTCCGCTTTCATTCGTTATTGGCGCCGGATTCATCCCGGAATCAGGATCTGGGCATGGTGGCGCATCGGTTGTTTGTGACGTGCGAGGCGCCGCGCCGAGCCCACCGGATGCCGCGTCGCACGGCACTGTTCTCGGACGTCACCGTTATTCTCGGTGACCCACACCTGCCCGATCCCGTCAAGCGCAACGGCCGCTTTAATGACGAAGACGCCGAAACCGTCGAGCGCCTGAAAACGGCTCTGCGCGAGCTGCCGGATTACCGTTTTCGTTTTCTCGACAATCACGCTTCTCTATTCGCCGATTTGCGGACGAACCGCCCGCATTTTATTCTGAATTTCTGTGACGAGGGCTTCAACAACGACGCCTTCATGGAATTGCACGTGCCGGCGATGCTGGAGATGCTCGACATCCCCTACAGCGGAGCCGGACCCAGTTGCCTCGGCCTCTGCTACAACAAGTCACTGGTTCGCGGCATCGCCCAAGCAATCGATGTACCGGTTCCGGCGGAAACCTATTTCAACTCCGACGATTTGGCAGCCACCATCCCGTCGGTCTTTCCAGCACTGATCAAACCAAACTTTGGCGACTCGTCGATCGGCATCAGCAAGGACGCTGTTGTGCACACCTGGGAGGAGGCAATTACCTGCCTCGGCCGATTGCGCGAGCAGATGCCGGGCTGCCCGATTCTGATCCAGGAGTTCCTCATCGGCCCCGAATATTCGATCGGCATCATCGGCAATCCGGGCCAGGGTTACCGGGTGCTGCCGCCGCTCGAGGTCGACTACTCCCGCCTCGACTCGGCGCTGCCGCGACTTCTCTCGTACGAGTCGAAATGGATCCCGGACTCGCCCTATTGGTCGCAAATCAGTTATCGCGAGGCGCGGCTCGACGAGGACGCGCGCCGCAAGATGATCGACTATTCGAACATACTGTTCGAGCGGCTCGGTTGCCGCGACTACGCCCGCTTTGATTTTCGCGCCGATGGCGAGGGCGAGATCCGGCTCCTCGAGGTCAACCCTAACCCCGGCTGGTGCTGGGACGGCAAGCTCAATCTGATGGCCGAGATGGCAGGGCTGCGCTACTCCGACCTCTTAAAGCTGATCGTTGAGGCCGCCCAGGAGCGGGTCGCCGCGCAACGCCCCGGTCTGGTCATCCCGCTCGCCGAGCGGCGCGCCCAGCAGGCTGCCATCCGCCGCTCCTGACCGGCTAAAGCCTCTTTTGCGGGTATTTCTCTGCGAGGGCCATAACGCAAGAGGCGTAGCGGTCGGCGATCGCCTTGTTTTCGATAAGAACGTTCCACACGCGCAGTCAACCGCCATGGCCGACAGCGACATTGTCCCAGTCGTGCACAAAGATCTCTTCGAAATATCGCGCGATCGTCGGGTTATCGATAATGATCCCGGCGTCGCGGTTTTGCAGCACGCCCGCACCGGACCAATTCTGGCTGCTGATGACAACCCGTTGATGGTCAACAACGAAGCCCTTGTTATGGACGCCCTGTTGGATACGCACGAGTCTGGTGTCGATGCCGGCCGCCTGTAGCCGTTCCATCCATTGGCTGTTTTGCCATTGGCTAAGGATGATACGGACATCGACGCCGGCCTCGTTGCGCGCGGCCACGGCGTCGAGGAGCGCGGTGAAGGCTGCTTCCTCGTCCTGGTTGGACGGGTGAATGTACTGCAGTTGGATATAAAGGCTGTGTTGCGCGCTGGAGATCAGCTCCAGCATCTTTTCGGCATACATGCCGCCGCCGTCGGGCGCGGGATCCGGCGTCAAGAGCGGCTGCACGGTCATCGGCTCCGTAACGGTGACGGGCGCGAAGAATTTGCGCGGCGGGCGCGCCACCGCCGCCGGATTAACGTCCGCAAGGTCGAAGGTCTGTTCGGCGAACGCCTCCAGTTCGGCGGCCTCCGCCCCCCGACCCTGAGCCGGGAGTGCCGTCTCCCGGTCATTGAGGAGGTAGGCCTCGTAGAGCTGCGCGAGCTGTTGATGGGTGATGACGACGTGCCAGTCCCGGTCGCTGTTCTTGAAGGTCTCGGCAGCGTGCGCCGGGTCCGGATCGGCGACCGGAGCGTCCTCCGGCTGGTTCGAATTGTTCCAATTGCCGCTCGACAGCCAGAGCTCCGCGCTGTCGCGCACGGCGACCTTGATGTGGTAGGCCGTCGGGAAGATCCACTCGCGCACCTCGGGGCTCGACCGCACCGGCGCCCAGGCGAAAGAAAGCGCGGCGCTGAGCTTGTCGCTGAGGTCCTGCTCGGTCTCCTCGTCGCTCTGGTCGGCGGTTGGGTTGCGTGTCGGATGGTCAAGCACGAGCGACAGATTGCGCGCGCTACCGCCGCCCAAAAGCGCGTTTTCGAGGCCCGCCAGGACGTGGGCTGAGGTGAAGTCGTAGATCCCGACGACCAGCTTTTGCTGCGTCCGGGCGAAAAAGTCCCTAAGCGTCGGCCATCCCGCATCGGGGCTCGCATTGCAGATGATGGTCAGCGTGTCCGTTACCGGATCGAGCGCGGGCGCGGCCGGGCGATAGGGAATTTGCGGTTTTGTCGGCCGGTGCGCCGACGCCGTGACAGCTTGCGGGGGCGCCGCAAACGAATGCTCGAAGGGGAAATCGGGGGTGTGCTGCTCGATGCGGCTGCGCTCCTTCACGGCCGCGTGGACGCTCGGCTGGGTTGCCTTCAAGCGCTCTAGCGGCGAAGCTTCGCGCACCTCGACCGGCACGCCGCCGAGCTGCGAGGGCAGCCCGTAGGCCGCGGCCTCACCCTTCTTGGCGCCGACCAGCGCAACGATCACCGGGTCTCCGACCGGCCAACCCGCTTCGGTGCGGTAACCCGGCCGTACCCCCAAAATACCGGGTTTTCTAAGGGCCTCTAAGTTCTGCTCAATCACCCTTCCCGCATCAGCGAACGTTGGCATGGCTTCCTCCCCGGATGAAGTTCAAGATTTCTACGCGCGCCCCCCAGCGTATCCCCTTCGCACATATTTATCCTAAGAACGCCTCCCTCCCGGCGGGCGCCGGGTCGCCGCCGGTATGAGGAAAATCCTGCTGGATGAAGGCGCCGAGGCGTTTGGCCATCTCGGCTGCTTGCGCTTGGTGAGAGCTTTGTCGGCTGCGATCAGGAACAAGCCTTCAACATCTTTTTCTTGCCACGCCTCAAAAGTACTCTGGACCATGGAAACCTCGCGTATGTTTTGCAGCTTGGAGGAGCTGATATTCGCAGAACGATATTACACGTAAATGACGAGTTTGGTTAACGAAGCTGAGCTGTGTTCGAAGATTGCCAGCTCGAGCCGGAATGATCCACGAAACTGCGTCATAAAAGCTTCATTTTCTCTGAATTCGCCCTTGCGTTGCCGTCAGATAAGCGTATCTATCGGGCTCTCGACGCACTCGCACGTGCCTATGGCCCATGGTGGTTATGCAACGACGTAACGCGTCCTTTTTGGCAGCCCGGCCGCAAGGCCGGTCCCGAGAGGGAGGACGGTATGGTTGCTTTCCGACTGAGGGGCGTGGTGCCCTGCCCTGACGCCAACCTTCGCGGTACGCGTCTGCGCGGGCGGGGTAGCCGGGTCATCGATCCGAGTAGTTTGAGCTAAGCCAAAAACCAGCCGAAGCAGGTCTCGACGAGGCCGCACCGGCACTCGTTTCGGTTCGCGTTTCGGTCGAACCGGTCGTCGTGTCCCTGAGAGTCCCTCGGGGACCTGGCATCGGTTCCTGTCCGCCGCGGCCCATTGCGCTTAGCCGCTCTCGCTGAAGGATGACCCGGGTCATGACTGAGAGGATCTCCCGTTTTCTTGCCGAACACTCCCCCGAGACCCCATGTCTCGTTATCGATCTCGACGTGATTGCCGAGGCTTATGAGGCCTTGCGCTGGTACCTCCCGCTCGCCCGCATTTACTATGCAGTGAAAGCCAACCCGGCCGCTGAGATCGTCTCAATGCTCGAGGGCAAAGGTGCCGGTTTCGACGTGGCGAGCCGCGGCGAGATCGAACTCTGCCTCGCCAACGGCGTCGCGCCGGACCGGTTGTCCTTTGGCAATACGATCAAAAAAGAGAAAGACATCGCCTTCGCTTACCAGTCGGGGCTGCGAATGTTTGCGTTCGACAGCGCACATGAGCTCGACAAGCTGGCGCGCGCGGCGCCTGGCGCTCGTGTCTTCTGCCGCATCCTCGTCACCTGCGACGGTGCGGATTGGCCGCTGTCGCGGAAATTTGGCTGCGCGCCCGAAATGGCCGTCGACCTGTTGCGCAAAGCCCGCGAGCTCGGGCTCGATCCCTATGGGGTCTCGTTCCATGTTGGCTCGCAGCAGACCGATCTCGGACAGTGGGATGGCGCGGTCGGCGCTGCCGCACGCATGTTTTCGCTCCTGGCCGAGGCCGACATCAATCTGCAGATGATCAATCTCGGCGGCGGTTTTCCGGCGCATTATCGCGGTGACGTACCGGAAATCGACCGCTATGCCCAAGCGGTGATGGCGGCGATCACGCGCTACTTTGGGAACGATCTGCCCGAAATTATCATCGAGCCGGGGCGTTCCTTGGTCGGTGACGCTGGCGTTATTCAAAGCGAAGTCGTGCTGATCGCCGAAAAAGGCGGCGGCGACGCAAGGCGCTGGGTCTATCTCGATGTCGGAAAGTTCAATGGCCTTGCCGAGACGATGGACGAGAGCATCAAGTATCGGATCTTGACACCCGGCCGCGGCGGCTCGTCCGGTCCGGTCGTCCTTGCCGGGCCCACTTGCGATAGTGCGGATATTCTATACGAACAAACCGAATATCGGTTGCCACTCGGGCTTGAAGTCGGAGACAAGATTGAGATCCTGTCGACTGGCGCCTATACCGCAAGTTATGCGTCTGTCGGGTTCAACGGTTTCTCGCCCATTAAAACTTACTGCATCTGAGCGACCCCCTCCCCAACCCTCCCCCCTTGCGGCGGAGGGTTGGGTGGGGGTGCGCCGGCCACCTCGTGCACCAGCTTCCGTAAGATGGCGTCGGCGAAGCTGCCAAAATCCCGTGCGACGACGACGAAGGCCCCCGGGCCGCCGATGACGTTGTTCAGATAATAGCCTTCGAGCCACGGCTCTTCGGTCAGGATCGCGAGCCCGTTGATCGAAATACCGGTTGCGACGATCCAGTCGCGCGCGGCGGTTGGCGCCAAACCGAAATTGGCCATTCCGTCACCGGAGATGTCGATGACTCGCCTTGTAGCCGTCTCCGGCAAGTGGTCGAAAGCAGACGCGGAGGCGAGCAGCGCCGGCCCGATAGCGGTGAGGCCGTTAGAGCTCCGCTTGGTGCTGCGGACCGCAGCGGCGAAGGCCGCTGCGCTATGAGATTCGCCGACCCGCCGCCAGTCGACCGTAATCTTAATACGATCGGGATCCGACCATTCGAGGACCAGTACTTCGATCCCTCCGGGAACGGCGGAAATCGCCTCGACCAGTCGTAGGCTCTCGAAGGCGCGTGCGATGCCGTCATGCTGCAGCATGTAAGAGTCCGCCGTCACGCTTGCCGAAACATCGACCGCAAGGACGAGGGCGAGGCCTGCCGCTGGCGCCGGTGCTGCTTTGAGGAATATGGCCGTGAGCACCGCGATGCAGACACTGGCGGACCGAAAATCAACCGACACGGAAGAGCCTGATCGACGCCATCCGATCGCGTGACCTGCGTTAACTCTACTTCAGAGCAGACCAAGGGTTTATAAAACGAATGGTTCTCTGAGACGAGGAAGGCGAACGATGAGAGGCCCAATTGCGGTGGGGATCGGTTTGGCGCTTGCCTTGGCGGCCTTCTCGGCTCCCGCAGCGACCAAGGCGCCCGGGAGGGCGCCACCCGCCTGCGCGGCAATCACCTTCCGGCCGCTACCCCCGGGCATGTCGGACGGCGAGCAGCAGGCTGGCATGTACAGGTCCCGCAATGGACGCCTCGAATTGCGCGCCGAGGTCAAGCAGGGCGCGCCGGTCAACTACTATGTAACCACCGGCGGCAAACACATCGCTGCCGCCCCGCCCAGCCTGCCGGTGGCGGCCGCGAGCTGTGCGGCGGCAAAGAAGATGCCAAAACCCGAAGCTCCTGCTTCGTCCTGCATCGGCCAGCACTTTACGGTCGTCGTTGCCCATGCCGGCGAGCAGCGCCTTGCATTGCTGTATGGGCAGGACAGCGGCAGCTGGCATTTCTGCTCGGCCGGAACTTTCTAGTCTGGCACGCGACCGAGCCGGAGTACCAACATTGTCATCCCGGCGAAGGCCGGGATCCATTTCTCCGCCACGCCGGACTTTTCAGGCATTGCACGTTCTCGCCGAGCGTCACAAGCTCGTCGCGCTCGCCGGTGGATCCCGGCCTTCGCCGGGGTGACGACCTGGCGCGGCAACGATTACGGGCACATGCCCAGCGGTTGAGCAGCGAAAAGAGCTGGTCCGGGAATGAGGTCCGGACGTGATCCGGCGATCCCGGCCCGGATCGGCCTCGCGTAGTCTGCGAAGGCCCGGACCTGGCAATATAACCCACAAGAATCGTGCCAGTTCGGAGACGCATCGGCGCTGAGCTACGCGATCGCTTTCTTCCTCCGCGATGGCGAGCGGGTGCCCGAATTCTCCGACCCGCGCCGAGTGGTCCGCCGTGAGGTGCGGCTCGCCAGCTCACCTGCGGTCTCCTCCTCCTCGATCTCGCGGGCTGCACGGAGCCAATGGTCCTCGTGATTTCCGTGCGGGTACCCCTCCGCCTCCCAAAGCGCATAGGCACGCTGCTCGATCCGCCTTTGCCTGTCCGAATACATCGACAACCCCCACAGTCCCCGCTTGCAACCTAATCTGCACCACGGTCGGTCGCAAAATGCCTCCTGGCTGAGTTGGGCTGGCGGCTTGTCGGGTGCCCGTGAGCGCTCCTAGGATGACGAATCGTCCTTAACAAGCGGAACAGCAATGCCACAACTGACCACCGATGACGGTGTCCGCCTCTATTACGAGGAGACTGGCTCCGGTACCCCGGTCGTGTTCGTCCATGAATTCGCCGACGATTATCGCGGCTATGAAGGACAGATGCGCTATTTCGGGCGGCGTTACCGCTCTATCGCCTACAACGCCCGCGGCTACCCGCCTTCCGACGTGCCGGAGGATCCCGAGCGCTATTCGCAGCACCGCGCGCGCGACGACATTCGTTCGGTGCTCGACGCGCTGACGATCGAAAAGGCCCATATCGTCGGCATTTCGATGGGTGGCTTCGCGACGCTCCATTTCGGCTTGGCCTACCCCGATCGCGCGTTGTCTTTGGTCGTCGCCGGCTGCGGCTATGGCGCCGAGCCCGCCAAGCGGCAGCAGTTTCATGACGAGACCGCCAAGACGATCGCCCTCATCGAGGGCCAGGGGATGGAGGCCGCAAGCAAGACTTATTCGTTGGGCCCGAGCCGGGTGCAGTTCCAGAACAAGGATCCGCGCGGCTGGCGCGAATTCGCAGCGAACCTCGCGGGTCATTCGACCAAGGGCTCGGCCCTGACGATGCGCGGCGTCCAGGCGCAGCGCCCGTCTCTATGGGATTTGACCGAGCAGATGCGCCGTCTCGAAGTCCCGACCCTCGTCATGACAGGTGACGAGGACGATCCGTGCCTCGAACCGGGCCTGTTGATGAAGCGAACGATCCCGACCGCGGCACTAATTGTCTTCCCGAACACCGGGCATGCGCTCAACCTCGAAGAGCCCGATCTCTTCAACCGCAGCCTCGACGATTTCTTCCATCAGGTCGAAAGCGGCCGCTGGCCGCGGCGCGACCCGCGCGCGGTGACCGGCTCGATCCTTGGCTTGCGGTGAAAGCAGAGCCTGAATTCACCCTCGGCATCGAGGAGGAGTATTTCCTCGTCGATCGTGCGACGCGCGATGTCGTCACCGATCCGCCCGACGCGATGTTGGCCGAATACGAGACGCTGCTGGGCGCGCAAGTGAGCCGGGAATTTCTACGCTCGCAGATCGAGGTCGGGACGCGGGTGTGCACGAGCATCGCCGAAGCGCGGGCCGACCTCCGGCGATTGCGCGGCACCATCGCATCGGTGGCGGGCCGTTACGGCATGGCACCGGTGGCCGTGGCGACCCATCCCTTCGCTCGTTGGGATGCGCAGAGAACCACCGAGCGCGGGCGCTACCGGAGTTTAGAGTCTGACTTGCAGGGCGTCGGACGGCGGCTCGTGATCTGCGGCCTGCACGTGCATATCGGGATCCCCGATGACGAACTGCGCATCGATTTGTTGAACCAGGCGTCCTATTTCCTGCCGCATCTCTTGGCGCTGTCGACCTCGTCGCCCTTCTGGCAAGGCGAAAACACCGGGCTCAAATCCTACCGGCTCGCGGTCTTCGACGAGATGCCGCGCACCGGGACCCCGGAACGGTTCGCGAGCTGGGGCGAGTACCGCCGGCATGTCGCTATTCTGGTCGGCGCGGGGCTCATCGAGGACGCCACCAAATTGTGGTGGGATCTGCGGCCGAGCGAGCGCTTCCCGACCCTCGAAATGCGCATCACCGACTGCTGCACGACGATCGAGGACACACTGTCGATCGCCGCACTGTTCCGCTGCCTATTACGCATGCTGTGGCGCTTGAAGCGCGAGAACCAGCGCTGGCGGCTTTATTCGCGCATGCTGATCGACGAGAACCGCTGGCGCGCACAACGCTACGGGTTTGACCAGGGGCTCGTCGATTTCGGCAAAGGCGAGATCGTCCCTTATGCGGAACTGCTCGACGAGATCCTGGCGCTGATCGACCAGGATGCGCGTCACTTCGGCTGCCTCGAAGAAGTCGGACACACCCGCGAGATCCTCGCCCGCGGCACCAGCGCCCATCGCCAGCTCGCGATGTTCGACCGTGCACTGGCGGAAGGAGCGAGCCGTCAGGACGCGCTCGCCGCCGTGGTCGATTGGCTGATCGGAGAAACCGCCCGCAGGTTATAGACCTGACCTGTGGCGAGGGCCGGGATAATGCCTAGCGCCATTACTCGCTCGGCGGACTGAGAGGAACAAGACGGAATCGCCGCGCGGGAACCGAGCAGTGTCGATCAGGACACCTTTGGGAGACCCCCCGAAGAATTGCGCTCGGCCTCGATCACTTCCGCCAAGGTCCGGTGGTCGGGAAAGGTCCAGTTCTCGCCGGGCAATACCTCCCGAGCTGGAATTGGGGAGTCTAAGAACAAATCCGGGCGGGCCTTCTTCCATTTGGCTAACGCGACGCTTTTGGCGATCAGCCGGTCTTTGATGTAATCCACCAGCTTTTGCGAGGCAGTGTTCGCTAACCTGCGCCGCACAGGCGCAAGAAGTTCTACCAGTAACCAAAGCTCCCAGGCTATATCCTCAAGAGATTCAAGAGGGACTGATGGCGATTTCGGCGCTTGCGGCTCTGGTTTGCGCTTTACGGGGGAAGTTTTCAAAATAGCCTCTTAATATTATTTAACGAACTGAAAGAGACTATAACACCCTGTACGTCCCGAATAACGTGCCGGATTACGTCCAATGCCCGTCACGATAAATATTATTTTTCTAAAATGCCCCGTTACCAAAACCTCATGCGCGCACCCTCTGCGAGGCGGCCGCAATCGATACGCATCGCGCAGCGGGAGCGACGGCCAAGCACTGACGCGACGTTGGTCGAGCCGATCGATGATGAGACCAAGCCCGATCTGGCCGAGCATCGCAGCCATTGCTGTCGCAGCAACTGCGTAGGCAGCACCGCTTTCGCCGAGCTGCGGGCGCAGCAATGCAACGAGATGAACTAGGGAGCCGACTTGCGCCACGAGCACCAACGCGAAAGGCAGCGCAACTGACCATAAGTGCCAATCTCCCAGAGCTTCCGAGGAGCGCTGACCGAGGCGGGCCGGACCTACTTCTCTCCTATTCGTGCTGCGTTCCGCTAGATCGAGGAGGCGACCCGGCGTGTGACGGCAATTTCCGAAGGACGCGTTTTAACGGTCAGCGCTCCTCCTGCCTTTGCTGCCTCGTGGCTTGTCCGGGGCTCGGCGATTTTCACGCAAGCCACCCGGAGATCGATTTGCATATCGTGACGAGCCGCGTCCTCGCAAATTTCGAGGCCGACGGCATCGATGTCGCCATCCGGCACGGACTGGGGCGGTGGAAGGGCTTGCGCGCCGATCGGATCGCAGCGGTTCGCCTGATACCGGTCTGCAGCAAAGCTTTGCTGCGCGGCCGCCCCCGGCCGACACGGGCCAAAGACTTAGCGGCGCTGCCTTTGCTACTCGACGCGCAGCGCAGAGATTGGGCACTTTGGTTCCAGGCGCTTGGCGTCCACCCCATACCGAAGGAGGCCCTGATCGGACCGAGCCTCGACGATCAGATGCTGCTGATCCAAGCCGCCGCCTCGGGACAGGGCGTCGCGCTTGCCAGCGAGGTGCTGGCACGACCCGAACTCGCACGGCGCTCCCTGGTCAGAGCGATCGATCTCGATTGGCCACAGGAATTCGCGTATTGGCTAGTCTATCCGGCCGCCAACGCCCACCAGCCAAAGTTCGCTGCAATTCGTCAATGGCTATCGACACAAAGCGAACCGGCCGCAGCGATGGTGCAAACGCGGCCGAAAGGTTAACATGCCACGGTTGGCGGCGGAATGAGGAATCCGGCCGTCCGCTTTCAGGGAGGAACCAGATGGCAGTAGCGAGCGTGACAAAGATCACTGCCGCCTCGTCAGAGGGCTTTGATGCCGCGGTTCGCGAAGGTCTTGCGCGGGCAAGCAAGACGGTGCGAGGCATCACCGGCCTGCACGTGATCGAGCACAAGGCAAGTGTCGAGAATGGAAAAATCGATGAGTACCGGGTGACGATGGAAGTGACCTTCATCCTCGAAAACTGAAATTGCGTGGTTCCGCGGTTAGCCACGCAACAGACGCAGTATCTGGTCGAGCTGATCTAGGCTCGCGTAGTGGAGGCTGAGCGAGCCGCCGCGTCTTTTCGGTTCGAGGGTGACGCGTAGCCCGAGGCGGTCGCTGAGTTCGCGCTCGAGCGCCACCGTGTCGGCGTCGCGAAGACGCCGCTTTGGCTGCCGCATTTCGGAACGGCGTTGGACGAGCTTCTCGGTGGCGCGGACGTTGAGCCCGCGGCGCACGACCTCTGCCGCGAGAGTTATCGGATCCGCCGCCGCGAGGAGGGCTCGGGCATGGCCGGCCGAAAGCTCGCCTTGGTCGAGCCGGTGGCGCACCGGTGCCGGCAACGACAGGAGCCGCAAGGTGTTGGCGACGTGGCTGCGGCTCTTGCCGACCGCCTCGGCCATCGCCCCTTGAGTGCGGCCGAATTCCTCCATCAGCCGGCTGTAGGCCTCGGCCTCCTCGAGCGCGGACAGATCTTCGCGCTGCAGGTTCTCGACCAATGCGATTTCGAGCGCCTCGAAATCGGCGAGCGGGCGCACGATGACGGGAACCTCGTGCATGCCGACGCGCTGCGCCGCGCGCCATCGCCGCTCGCCGGCAACCAGTTCAAAGGCGGGTTCTTCGCCATCGATTGGGCGAACCAGCAGGGCCTGCAAGATCCCCTTCTCGCGGATCGATTGGGCGAGTGCATCGAGCTCGTCCTCGGCAAAGCGCCGCCGTGGCTGGAACGCACTTGGCCGGATCAGCTCGATCGGAACGCGGCGCTGCATCGCCGGCTCGGCAACCGCCTCGCCTTCCGCCTCACCGAAGAGTGCCGCGAGACCGCGGCCGAGCTGGCGGCGCCTCGCCCGCTCGCTCACGGTGAAGCCGTCCCGTCCCGGCGCAGCACTTCAGCGGCAAGCCGGATATAGGCCTGCGAGCCGGCGCAGCCGTGGTCGTAGATCAGCACGGGCTTGCCGTGCGATGGCGCCTCGGCGATGCGCACATTCCGAGGGATCATCGTGTCGAAGACTTTGGCGCCGAGGTGGCCGCGGACATCGGCTGCGACCTGGTCGCAGAGATTGTTGCGCTGGTCATACATGGTCAGCACGACCCCCTGCAGCTCGAGCCTGGGGTTGAGCGCCCGCTGCACTCGCTCGATCGTGCGCGTCAGCTGGGTCAGCCCTTCCAGCGCGTAGAACTCGCACTGCAGCGGCACCATCACCGAATCGGCCGCGACGAGCGCATTGATCGTCAGCAGGTTCAACGACGGCGGGCAGTCGATCAGCACCTCATCATAGTCACGCACCCGGCTGCGGATGGCGCGGCTCAGCAGAAATTCGCGCCGCTCGCGTGCAGCCAATTCAAACTCGACGCCGGCTAGGTCTTGCGAGGCGGGAACGACCGACAGGCGTGGGATCTCGGTCGCTACAATCGCTTGCTCGAGCTCGGCCTCGCCGAGGATCAGCTCATAGCTAGTCATCGTCCGCGCTGGCCGCTCGATGCCGAGACCGGTGCTCGCATTGCCTTGCGCATCGAGGTCGATCAGCAGCACCCGGTGCCCGGCAGCTGCAAGCGCTGTCGCAAGATTGATGGCGGTCGTCGTCTTGCCGACGCCGCCCTTCTGATTGGCGAGTGCGAGGATACGGCCACGGCGCGCAACCGGGACGGGGCGCGGCTGGGCCTCAACGGTGGCGAGGCTCACGGACAACCTGCTGCAAGCGAAGAATGACCCCCCGCCGGTCAGACAGGCTCTGTTCGACCGACACGCTCATTGTCCAGCCTTCGCGTGCCACGGTCAATTCCTCCTCGAACCGCTGACCTTTGGGAAACAAGCAAAGCGTGTCGGGCCCGAGGAAAGGCTCGGCAAGATCGAGCAGCCGGTCGAGCGGCGCGCAGGCACGCGCGGTGACGACATCGACCGGGTGCGGCGGCACTCCTTGGATGCGGCAGGCGCGAATCGCGACGTTGGCCCCGGTGATACGCGCCGCCTCCCGCAAGAAAGCGCACCGCCGGGAATCCGCCTCGACGAGTTCGATACTCGGGACCCCGAGGATCGCAAGAACAAGACCGGGAAATCCAGCGCCGCTGCCGAGATCGATCAGACTGCGCGCCGAAGCCGGGATGAGCGGGCAAAGCTGCGCCGAATCGAGGATGTGTCGCCGCCACAGATCAGGGAGCGTATCGCGGCCGACGAGATTAGTGCGCGCCGACCACTGGGTCAGCAGACCAGCATAGGCTTCGAGCCGCGCGAGTGTTTCACGTGAAACAGGAACCAATTCAGCGAAGCCGAGCGGCCCGAGCTGAGTTTCACGCGGCACGCCGCTTCACATGCTTCAATAAGGCCACCAACGCGGCTGGCGTTACGCCGGAGATCCGCGCAGCAGCGCCCAGAGTCGCCGGCCGAGCGGTCGCGAGCTTGTCGCATATCTCGCGGGAGAGGCTGCCGACCGCGGTATAGTCGAGATCTTCTGGCAGCAGCAGCGCCTCGTCGCGGCGGAATGACGCGATGTCCCGCTCTTGCCGTTCGAGATAGCCGGCGTAGCGCGCGTCGATTTCGACCTGCTCGGCAATCTCCGGCGTCACCGATGCGAGCTCGGGCCAAACTTGGGCGAGTCGTGCAAGATCGATCCCCGGATAGGCCAGAAGCTCAGCCGCGCTCCGAGGAATTCCGTCTTCGTTCACCGTGATCCCGCAGCGCAGCAGGGCCGGCGGAGTCATGTGCAATTCCGCAAGGTGCCGACGCATCGTGGTCAGCGCGGCGATTTTCGCGACAAAGCGCTGCTCTCGCTCGCGGCTGACGCAGCCGAGCCGCAGACCAATCGGGGTCAGGCGCTGGTCAGCGTTATCCGCGCGCAGCGTGAGCCGGTACTCGGCGCGGGAGGTGAACATGCGATAGGGCTCGCTGGTACCGCGCGTTACCAGATCGTCGATCAGCACGCCGATATAGGCGTCGGCTCGGTCGAGCACGAGCGGATCTGCTCCCGCCACCGTAAGTGCTGCATTGAGACCGGCGATGAGGCCCTGCGCCGCAGCTTCTTCATAGCCCGTTGTGCCGTTGATCTGTCCCGCGAGAAAGAGTCCAGGAATCCGCCGAGTTTCCAGGCTCGGATAGAGCTCGCGCGGGTCGACGAAGTCGTATTCGATCGCATAGCCAGGGCGCCGCATCGCCGCGCGCTCGAGCCCGGGGATCGTCCGCAGCATCGCCTCCTGCACCTCGCGCGGCAGTGAGGTCGAGATGCCGTTCGGGTAGATCGTGTTGTCGTCGAGCCCCTCCGGCTCGAGAAAGATCTGGTGCCGCTCACGCTCGGCAAACCGCACGACCTTGTCCTCGATCGACGGGCAATAACGTGGGCCGATGCTGGCGATCTGTCCCGAATACATTGGCGAGCGGTCGATATTGGCTCGTATGACCGCATGCGTCGCCGGTGTCGTCGTTGTGATGTGGCAGGGGACCTGCGAGGTGTCGATCCGATCAGTCATGAAAGAGAATGGCGGCGGCGGGTCGTCACCCGGCTGAATGCCGAGCCCGGCCCAGTCGATCGTGCGTCCGTCAAGACGTGGCGGCGTGCCCGTCTTGAGCCGGCCAAGCGCAAAGCCATGGCGGTCGAGAGTTTGCGACAGGCCGACCGAGGGCCGCTCACCAACTCGGCCGGCGGGGATTTTCTCTTCGCCGATATGGATCAGACCATTGAGGAATGTGCCGGTCGTCAGAACGACCCGGCCCGCTGCGATCGTCCGGCCATCGCCCAGAACCAGGCCGCAGATATGGCCCCGCTCATCGAGCAGCAAATCCTCTGCTGCGCCTTCGAGAATCTCCAGGCCCGCGGTCTCGGCGAGCAGCTCGCCCATTGCGAGACGGTAGAGCTTGCGGTCGGCCTGTGCTCGCGGACCCCGCACCGCCGCACCTTTGCTGCGGTTGAGGATGCGGAATTGGATCCCGGCCCAGTCGATCGCGCGGCCCATGACACCGTCGAGCGCATCGATCTCGCGCACGAGATGCCCCTTGCCGAGCCCGCCGATCGCCGGGTTGCACGACATCTCACCGATCGTCGCGCGCTTATGGGTCAGCAGTAATGTGCGCGCCCCAACCCGCGCTGCAGCTGCCGCTGCTTCACAGCCCGCATGCCCGCCACCAACCACGACGACATCGTAATTGTTCATGGCCGGGGAATGTATGGATCAGATCAAGGGGTGTCGAGGTTTCACGTGAAACATCATTTGAGGCTCGGGTACAGATCGCGCCACACGGGGTTCTGCTCTTCGATGAGCGCGATCTTCCAATCCCGCCGCCATTTCTTCAGCTGCTTTTCCCGCGCGATTGCGTTTGTCGGGTCATCGTAAGTTTCGAACCAGACCAAGCGGTTGACACCATATTTAGCGGCAAAACCCGGTAGGTCATGCGACTTGTGGTCATGCACCCGGCGCATCAGATCATTCGTTACGCCGAGATACAGTGTCCCGTGCCTGCGGCTGGCAAGAAGATAGACATAAAACGGCAATGGCCGCTCCGCTCCATTGGTCATTCCGGGATGGCCCGAAGGGCCAGGCCCGGAACCTATGAACACGGACCCATCAAGAAAACGCTAAGGCCGGTGTTCATAGGTTCCGGGCTCACGGGCTTCGCCCGTGCTCCGGAATGACATCTTCGGGGTTTACTTACCGATGCAGAAATCGCGGAAGATGATGTCGAGTAAATCTTCGACGTCGACCGAGCCGGTGATGCGGCCGAGGCTGCGCAATGCCAGACGGAGATCTTCGGCGCGGAGTTCGGGGAGGGTGGCGGAGAGCGACCGTCGCAAGGACGATACTGCTTCCTCGAGCGCCTGGCGGTGTCGCGCTCGGGTCAGAACCGGCGCCTCGATGCGATAGTTTTGCGCGACGCACTCACCCAGTGCTGTCAGCAGCCGATCGATGCCCTCACCGGTCAGCGCTGAGATCGGAAATGCCAGGTTCGGAAGATCGGTATTTTCTGCCTCGACGAGATCGATTTTGTTAGCGATCAACAGAGTATCTGGTCCGGGCCAAGCCGTGGCACCACGTGCTTCGGCCGGATGCGCCGCGTCGAACACGAAGAGCCGGATCTCGGCTTCTTCGGCCCGCTGCAACGCCCGCCGCAGCCCCTCCTGCTCGATGACATCGCCGCTCTCCCTCAGCCCGGCCGTGTCCGCGAGCACAACGGGGTAGCCTTGAAGATCGATCGCGACTTCGATGATATCCCGGGTAGTACCGGCGATGGGCGAGGTAATCGCCGCTTCCCGGCGGGCTATCCTATTGAGAAGACTTGATTTTCCGGCATTTGGTGGGCCGACGATCGCAACCATGATGCCGTCGCGAAGCCGCTCCCCGCGGTGGCCGTCGGAGAGGTGGTGTTCGATCTCGGCGACCAGCTCCATGGTTTCGTCGAGAATGCGAGTCTCGATCTCCGGTGGAAGCTCCTCGTCGGGAAAATCGATTGCGGCTTCGAGGTGGGCGAGCAGGCGGGTCAGACGGTCGCTCCAGCCGCGATAGAAGCCACCGAGCTCGCCGTCGAGCTGACGCAGCGCTTGGCGGCGTTGCGCGTCGGTTTCGGCCGCCACGAGATCGGCGACCGCCTCGGCTTGTAGTAGGTCGAGCTTGTCGTTGAGAAAGGCGCGGCGGGTAAATTCGCCAGGCTCGGCGAGCCGCAATCCGAGGCGAGAGAGCGCCTGTATAACCGCTGCCAGCGCAGCGCGGCTACCATGCAAATGAAGCTCGGCGACGTCCTCGCCGGTGAAGCTCTTAGGCGCTGGAAACCACAGGACGAACCCGTCGTCGAGAGTGTCCCCGTTCACCGGGTCGACAAGGCGTGCTCGTCGCGCCGAGCGTGGAGGAGGAAGCTTCCCAGTCAGTCGAGAGACGACCTCCGCCGCTTTCGGGCCAGAGAGTCGGAGAATGGCGATGGCCGCTCGCCCCGGCGCCGTCGCCGGGGCGAAGATCGTGTCAAAAGAGGCCGACCGAGCCCTCAGTGCTTCGGCGGCAGCTGGTCGGGCTGGAGCATCAGGCGTCCGACCCGGCCGCCGTTTTTGACATGCGTCTCCAAGATCTCGTCGATGTCCTGGGTGGATTCGTAGCGGTACCACACGCCCTCGGGGTAAATCACCATGTTCGGCCCGAATTCGCAGCGGTCGAGGCAGCCTGACGCGTTACAGCGAATACTCTCGATCCCCAGCTGCTTAGCCTTCTCTCGCATATAAGCGCGCAGCTTCTCCACACCCCCAGCCTCTGCGGCGCGAGCACTGCAAGAGCCGCGGGGATGGCCCTCGGGCCGCACATTCGTGCACATGAAGATGTGCCGCGCGTAAAAGAGCGGCGGGTCGGACGGCGCAGCTGCCATTCGGGCTCTCCTTGTTGTTGTGAGTGGCGGAGCGAGTAACCCGATCCACCGTTCTCGGTCTAAGATGGGGCCAGAACCCTAACCCGTCGAGCCGCTGGCGGCAATGCCGCTACCGCAAACCAGACCACCGGGAGTCGTGATGGACCGTAATCGCCTCGACGAAGAGACCAGCCCCTATCTCCTGCAGCACAAGAACAACCCCGTTCATTGGCAGGCGTGGAGCGATGAAACGCTCGCCGCCGCCAAGGCCGCCGGCAAGCCGATCCTGCTCTCAATCGGTTATGCCGCGTGCCATTGGTGTCACGTGATGGCCCATGAAAGCTTCGAAAATCCGCAAATCGCCGAGCGGATGAACGAGCTGTTTGTGAACATCAAAGTGGATCGTGAGGAACGGCCCGACCTCGACACGATCTACCAGCACGCGCTGGCGCTGATGGGCGAGCAGGGCGGCTGGCCGCTGACGATGTTTTTAACCCCTGACGGCGAGCCCTTCTGGGGTGGCACATACTTCCCCCCGGAGCAACGTTGGGGGCGGCCCGGTTTCCCGCAGGTCCTCGAAGCGATGAGCGAGGCCCACGCGCAAGACAACGACAAAGTCGCCAAGAACGTCGTCGCCTTGCGCGAGGCGCTGCAAAGGCTGGGCCATCCGGAGCGCGGCGGCCTGATCGGCAGGGACCAGCTCGACCCGATCGCTGAACGACTGCTGCGCGAGGTTGACCAGATCCACGGCGGCATCGGCAGCGCGCCGAAATTCCCGCAGTCCGGGATCCTCGAATTGTTCTGGCGGGCTTGGAAGCGCACCGGTAAGGCCCCTTATCGCGACGCGGTTGTGAAAGCACTCGACGCGATGTGCCAGGGCGGCATCTACGACCATCTCGGCGGCGGGTTCGCCCGGTATTCGACCGATGCCCGATGGCTCGTGCCGCATTTCGAGAAGATGCTCTACGACAATGCCGAACTCGTCGATCTCATGACACTCGTTTGGCAGGAAACAAAATGCCCCCTTTACCTAGAGCGGATTACCGAGACGCTCGGCTGGGTCGGCCGCGAAATGCTGACCCCTGGGGGCGGGTTCGCCAGCAGCCTCGACGCCGACAGCGAGCACGAAGAGGGCAAGTTCTACGTCTGGTCCGAGGGCGAGATCGACGACGCGCTCGGCGTCAGGGCTGCTTTGTTCAAACATCACTACGACGTGACGCCCGAAGGCAATTGGGAAGGGAAGACCATCCTCAACCGGTCGAATGCGCCTGAACGCGCCGATGAGGCGACGGAGCGCGAGTTGGCCGCCTGCCGTGATCTGTTGCTCCAAGCGCGGGAGGCTCGTGTGCGGCCGGGATGGGACGACAAGGTGCTCGCCGACTGGAACGGGTTGATGATCGCTGCGATGGCCAATGCCGGGGTCGTCTTCGAGCGTCCGGAGTGGACTGAAGTCGCGCGCCGCGCCTTTGATTTCATCTGCCGGGAAATGACCCACCCCGATGGCCGTCTGGCGCACAGCTGGCGGGCGGGACGGGCCCGTCACCCGGCGAGTGTCGACGACTATGCCAATCTCTGCCGTGCGGCGCTCACCCTCCACGAGGCGACCGGCCACGAGGATTTTCTCGCTCGGGCCCGCAATTGGATGACGATCCTCGACCGGTATTATTGGGACGCAGCGGGAGGCGGCTATTTCTTCGCCGCTAACGACACCGAGGGGCTGATTGCCCGCGCCAAGACTGCCGCCGATTCCGCCGTCCCTGCCGGCAACGGCACTTTGGTCGGCGTACTCACCCGGCTCGCCTTGCTGACCGGTGAACAAGCGGACCACCGCCTGGCTGAGGCGATCGTCGAGAGCTTCTCGGGCGAGATCGCGCGCAATTTTTTCCCGCTCGCGACATTGCTGAATAGCGCGGAACTGCTTGAGAAACCGCTGCAGGTAGTCGTGGTCGGCGAGAGCGACAGCACGGCGTTCCAATTTCTGCGGCGCGCGGTTTACGAGGTCTCGCTGCCGAACCGAGTTGTCCTCACGCTCCCACCGGGAGGGTCGCTCCCCGCCGATCATCCGGCGTCCGGGAAAGGTCTCGTCGACGGGAAACCCGCCGCCTATGTCTGCGACGGCCCGGTCTGCTCCCTTCCGATAACCAATGCCAAGACTTTGCTCGAAACTTTGGCCCGAGTGCGCTAGCGTCTCGTCCCTTCGAAGAACCTAGGGGAACGCCATGGCACACGCGATCCGTTTCGAGAAAACCGGCGGTCCGGATGTCTTGTCCTGGCAGCAGGTCGAAGTCGGCAAACCCGGCCAGGGTCAGGTTCGCCTCCGCCATAAGGCGGTTGGCCTCAATTACATCGACACCTATCAACGCAGTGGCCTCTATCAGCTGCCAATGCCGAGCGGGCTTGGCTCCGAGGGTGCCGGCATCGTCGAGGAAGTAGGGTCTGGCGTCGGCGGCCTGAAGTCCGGCGACCGCGTCGCCTATGCTGGTGGGCCACTCGGCGCCTATGCCGACGAACGGGTGATGCCGGCCGACCGGCTCGTTCCGTTCCGGTACCCGATGGCATCACCGACCAGCAAGCTGCGGCGATGATGCTGAAGGGTATGACCGCCTGGTACCTGGTCCGCCGCACGCACGTGGTGAAGCGAGGCGAGACGATCCTGATCCATGCCGCGGCGGGTGGAGTAGGCCTTATCGTCTGCCAATGGGCAAAGCACCTCGGTGCTACCGTGATCGGCACCGTCGGCGATGACGAGAAGGCAGCACTCGCCAAAAGGAACGGCTGCGACTATCCAATCCTCTACAGACACGAGGATTTCGTCGCCAAAGTCAACGAGTTGACCCAAGGCAAGAAGCTGCCCGTGGTCTATAATTCAGTCGGCAAAGATACCTTCTACAAGTCGCTAGACTGTCTGGCGCCGCTTGGGCTGATGGCGTCATTCGGCCAGTCTTCGGGAGCGATTGGACCCGTCGACATCGGTATTCTCGCGGCCAAAGGCTCGCTCTTTCTGACCCGGCCGACCCTAAACACCTACACGGCAAGCCGAGAAGACCTGCTGACCGCCGCTCGCGAGCTGTTCGAGGTCGTGCAAAGCGGAGCAGTCAAGATCGCAGTGAATCAGACCTACCCGCTGCGCGAAGCCGCCCAAGCGCATCGCGACCTCGAGGGCCGTAAAACCACTGGATCAACAGTTCTTACCCTTTAGCACGCCCCCATCGTTCTCGTCATACCGGCGCAGGCCGGTATCTACGGCTGCCGTGTTGGGGTGGACGGCCCCCGACGGCATCAGCTGTGCCAGACTGCGGTTGTTTGCAACGACAACCAAGAGGAGCCGTCCGGTGACGATTATCAGGATCGGGTTGGATACATCCAAGCATGTCTTTCATGTGCACGGCGTCGATGGAGATGAGCAACCCGCGTTGCGCCGGCGACTGCGGCGCAGCCAGGTCGAGAAGTTCTTCGCCAAGCTGCCACCGACGCGGATCGGGCTGGAGGCATGCGGGGCGTCACATCACTGGGCGCGGGTGTTGCGTAGTCTCGGGCACGAGGTGGTGCTGATCCCGCCGCAATACATCAAACCTTATGTCAAGCGCGGCAAGAACGATGCGATCGACGCCGAAGCGATCTGCGAAGCGATGAGCCGGCCGGGGATGCATTTTGTGCCGATCAAGAGCCGCGACGAACAAGCAGCGTTGATGCTCTTGAAGGTGCGTGACCTGCTCATGAAGCAGCGCACAATGCTGACCAACGCGATCCGCGGCCATGCGGCGGAGTTCGGAGTGATCGCGACCAA
>Ga0306921_10000356_pt1 | contig 38822 bp, 28 predicted proteins | sample sta12Cox44000080_FD_203760 | JGI IMG/M metagenome (GOLD analysis project Ga0306921, IMG submission 203760) | Lab enrichment of tropical soil microbial communities from Luquillo Experimental Forest, Puerto Rico - statoxic.12C.oxic.44.000.080 (v2)... | ecosystem: Environmental > Terrestrial >... | reverse complement strand
GGATGAGTGGTTTGCAAATCGCGCGATGGACTTGCTTACCGTGGCGCTGCCCTTTCTTGTTTATCGCGTCGCGAAACGCCCGCGAATTCTCAACCTGGTACTGATCGTTCTTGGTTTCGTGGCCCTCTTACTGCCGCTTCGCCGCGCCAATCTCTTGGGTGTGATTTTCGCTTCTTTGATTCTCATTGGCATCGGACGCCATGACGTCTACGGTTTGACCCGTCGATGGATATTGACCGGCGTCTCGCTGTACGTTTTCTCTCAGTGCTTGTTCTTAGCTGGAGTTCTCGCGCGCGATCTGACACCGCAGGCCGTGCTGGCCGTTTCCAGCACGGCGTTGCCCGAAGTTCGCGATCTTGCCTGGACGCTCAACCGCCTCGATGGCCAGAAACTGGACGGCACGACCTTCGCTCAGGCCCTCATCCCTCTGCCCAGCATTGCCAGCGACTGGAGCGCGAAACATAGTCTCCGCGCGATTAGCACCAAACTGATCGGTGTCGATCAGAGCGGGCAGAGCGGTGGGTTGCGACTCACCTTGATGGGTGAAGGCTTCATCAACTTTGGCTATCTCGGGGCCATCGCGGTGAGCTTTTTTTGGGGTTGCGGCGTGGCGTGGTGCGAACAGCGGCTTCTCGTCATCGGGGGAACCCAATCGGAATTTGCGAATTACGTCTCCGTGATGTGTTTCGTCTGGTTCTGCTTCCTAATCTATCTTGCCGGAACCCAGGCTGCCGCTTTCGTTAAAGTGGGCGCGTTTCTCGTGCTGGCGGCGGGATGGCTTTGCAGATATCGCCCCGCTCCTGCGAGCTGCAGCGAAATGTATCCCCGCGAAACAGGAATTTCGTATGTCAGCGGGGAGCGATTGCAGGGTTTTTCAGGTTGAGATGGCATGAAAGCCGTTTTGCAAAATCTGGCGAGCGTGTTGGGCGGTGAAGCCGCGGTGCGCCTGGCAAACCTCGCCGTCGTCCTCTTTATCGCGCGGGGGTATGGCGGAACCGCACTCGGTGCTTATGCCGTTAGCGTTGCGATGGTCACCGTCGTGGTGATGTTTGCCGACAACGGGTTGCAAATTGCGGCGATTACTCAGCTAAGTGACGGACTTCTCGGCCGCAATCATACCGTCGGTCGGCTGACGTTTGCCAAAACCGTGCTGCTCGTCGCCGCGATCCTGTTGCTGGTTGTCATTGCCACTTGGACCGGGAGAAAACAGCTTGTCTGGGAGATCGGATTTTGGGTCGCGCTCCGCATGGTTGTTCAGTCTTACTCCCAATTGCAAATGGCGATTCTCAAATCTGTCTCACGGGCGAACGTAATTGGAATCATCCAGTTTCTGCACAGTTCCATTCTCTTCCTTGGAATCGGGTGCGCTTTCAAACTCGGCTGGGACATATTTGCTTTGCTGGGGTGGGTGACATTCTGTCAGTTCGTTGAACTGGTCTTGGGAGTAGGGGTTCTCTATCGAAGCGGCATTCTGCCTCGTTGGCCCGGGCGGCTCCAGCTCGTCACGACCCTGAAGATGGCCGCGCCCTTCGGGATCGCCTACGGTTTAGCCAACCTGATTATCCGCTCGGACACCATCATTCTATCGACCTTCACCTCCTTGGCTGGAGTAGGAGTCTTTTCAGCCGCCAACACGATCCTGCTGATGGTTTATCTGAGTTCGTGGTTGTTCAGCAGTGTTCTCCTGCCAGAGATGGTCCCTCTCGCCCGGAAGCCCGAAAACCTGGCGGCCTATTCGAACCAATGGGTACGTCGGGTGCTCTGGATTACGGTTCCCGGTGCACTCCTCTTGTCCGTGGCGGCTCCTCGCGGCCTCATTCTCTTCTACGGTGCGAATTTCGCTAGTAGTGGACTCGTTGGCTCGGCCATGGCCTTGGCCTGTCCTTTCATTGTCCTGAACTCGATCTATACGGCCCGCGTTATCGCGGTCAATCGACGAAGCGTCTTTCTCGGGATCTATGGCGTGGGGGCCTTGGCCACCGTAGCTCTGGATTTCATTCTCGGGCGTGCATTTGGGCCGCCAGGAATCGCGGTCGCGATTGTCCTGCGAGAAGCGGGAATGCTTTTCGGTTTCTGGTTTCTCGTTTCTTATCCCGCTCCGTCCACGGCGGAGCTAAAGGTACGAGCCGTTCCGGAGGAAGTCGAAACGCCTTTGGGGTGTCCATGAGGTCGCACGGTTGCCCATGACCAAGACTGTCACAATCGACGCGCGTTGGCTGGTGGGGGGGATCGGTACGTACACGAGGAACCTGCTCCAGGAATTCCATGACCATGCGAACGGCTTCGAGATACAGGCCATCGTCCGGGAACGGGATTCTGCCAGCGTTCGCACGTTCTGCGACGATGTAACCGTTGTCGACGTGCCCATCTATACGTTCCTCGAACAATTACTGATCGCCCGCGCTTCCCGTCACTCTGACCTTCTGCACGTTCCGCATTTCAACGCACCGCTTCTTCATCGTGGACCGCTGATTGTCTCCATCATGGACGTAATTCACCTCAGTTCGCCGGCATACCGGCGCAAATGGAGCACGCTCTTTTACGCCAGGCCGATGCTGAACGCTGTTGCGCGGAGAGCGGATCACATTGTCACGGTTTCCAATTTCTCGAAAAACCAGATCATGCAGACATTGGGCATTCCTGGATCGCGAATTACGGTCATACCCTGCGGTGTCGGGAAAGAGTTTACTGCCAGCCTCTTGCCCTCCGAGTCTCAAGGAGTGGCCCGGACGCTGGGGCTCCAGCTTCCCTTTATTCTCTACGTCGGCAATCTGAAGCCGCACAAAAATGTCAAAACTCTGCTCCGCGCATTCGCACATCTTCGAAAACGCAGGGGATTGCGCCATTCGCTTCTGATCGTAGGCGACGACACGCGATGGAAGCCTGCCGTGGTCCAGGAGTGCCGGAATCTCGGCATGGGTGAGTGCACCACCTTTGCACCAAAGTTATCGCAGTCCGTTCTTCCTCTTGTTTACGCTGCCGCAGATCTCCTGGTTATGCCTTCCACAGTAGAGGGCTTTGGTCTGCCGGTTCTCGAGGCGATGGCCTGCGGTACGCCGGTAGTTGCTTCTTCGGCCGCAAGTCTTCCGGAAGTGGCAGGCCGTGCGGCGCTTTATTTTGATCCGCGGAGCGCTGAGGAATTGGCCGTCCAAATCGAACGAATTCTGCAGACGCCCGGGCTACGAGCCTCCCTGCGAGAGTTGGGAATTGAGAGGGCCAGGCAATTTTCCTGGGAGGAGGCCGCACGCCGCCACATTGACCTCTACAGCGGATTGCTTGGTGTGAATTAATGAGAACGAATCTACAACATGCAACGCGAGACGCGGACACTTCCCTCGCCGCGAAAGTCAAAGCGTTTTCACGACGCCAAATCCTTTCGCGCTCGGCAATCGAGCGATGGGAGCAGTTTGCCCAGTCAAATCCCTATCGGTACATCCTAACCACGCCGCAGTGGGTCGATGCTCGTGAATTCTGGAAGACCGGTGAGCACACCATTGAGACCGAAATTCTTCCGTTCCTCAGGCGTTATCACGTGCGGATGCATTGTGGCTTGGAATTGGGGTGTGGCATCGGCCGCCTCGTTGTTCCGCTTGCGTCTTATTTCCAGCGCGTTGTCGGCGTGGACGTTTCTCCGTCGATGATTCAGCGCGGCAAATCCTTCGCCCGCGACAACGGCATCCATAACGTTTCCTTTCGCGCGATCAGCGGGCCCGAAGACTTCTTGCACCAGTGTGGTGAACTGACAGGTTTTTGTGACCTTGTTTACTCGATCCTGGTCTTCCAACACATTCCCGATTTTTCGATGATTGAGGGTTACTTGCACGTGATCCGGGTTCTATTGCACGAGCGGGGCCTGGCTTACTTGCAGTTCGATACGCGACCGAGGAGCATGGCCTACCGTTTCAAGACGCAGTTACCCGATTTCTTGTTGCCTCGCTTCTGGCGGCGAGGTATTCGGAGGATTCGTCGATCGCCGGATGAAATCGCGGGGGCCATCAGGCGTGCGGGTCTCGAAATTGTGGCGCAGCACTCGCCGTGCAGCGCCTACCACCAATATGTGCTTCGAATTCATAGAGGCCAATCGGAGACCAAATGACAACCCGCCTCGAACCCCTACCCTTCCCGGTCGCGCCCCGTCCGGCGGCGCCAGTTTCGCCGCTCGGACATCTGCGAATCGCTATCGTGCATTATTGGTTAGTCACCCATCGCGGTGGTGAACGTGTCGTCGAAGAGATCGCCGGGATGTTTCCGCAGGCAGATCTATTTTCCCTGGTAGTGGACTGGAAGACCCTTTCGAAAAGTCTGCGGCACCGCTCGATCACCACGTCTTTCCTGCAGGCCCTTCCGGGAAGCAGGCGATTGCACCGGAAATTGCTACCGCTGTATCCGTTGGCGCTCGAGCAGTTTGATTTAAGCCGCTACGATCTGGTTCTGAGTTCGGAATCTGGCCCCGCGAAAGGTGTTCTCACGTCGTCCAACACCTGCCACGTCTGCTACTGCCATTCGCCGATGCGCTATCTGTGGGACTTCTACCATCGAAGTCGATCGACACTGGCACCGTGGTCCCGGCCACTCTTCACGTGCGCTTCTCACTATCTGCGCCTATGGGACGCTACATCGGCAAATCGCGTGGACTATTTCGTCGCCAATTCTCGAAATGTCGCCGCCCGGATTCGCAAGCATTATCGGCGGGACGCTACGGTCATCTACCCGCCGGTGAATGTCGGAGCGGGGTACCTGTCAGAGGAAATTGAAGATTATTACCTCGTCGTGGGCCAACTCGTCGACTACAAGCGAATGGACCTGGCCATTTCCGCCTGCAATCAATTGGGTCGCCGCCTGCGAGTGGTCGGTGAAGGAGAGTGCTACGCGCGGTTACGTAAGCTGGCGGGCCCCACGATTCAGTTCTGCGGCGGGCTTAGCGATGAGGACCTGCATGAACAATACGCGCATTGCCGTGCGCTGCTGTTTCCCGGCGAAGAGGATTTCGGCATCGTTCCGGTTGAAGCACTCTCTTTCGGACGACCCGTGATTGCCTATGGACGCGGCGGTGTTACAGAAACAGTTATGGGCCTTTCTGATGAAGCGGGTGTCGCACCGGAGAATGCCACCGGAGTATTTGTTGCTGAGCAATCGTCCGAGCTCATGGCCGCAGCGATTCAGAGGTTTGAAGCTGTGGAGCACAGATTTCGCCCTGCGTTTATCAAGCAACAGGCTGACCGCTTTGCACCCTCCCGCTTTCAGCAGAAGTTTGGAACCTACCTAAGCGGCAAGTGGGAAGAGTTTCGCAGCGATTTGTAAGCTCATGATCCGTCGACGACTCAAAAGCGCGCACTTTTACCTCAGTCTTGCGGTATTTCTGCTGCCGCTCGCCGCTTTTAGCGTCGCCGGTTATGTGCGGTTTGCCACCCACATGCTTCCTCATTACTCGGCTGACGTGGATTCGCGCTCCTATTTTGCTTTGTTGCTTCTCACCACCATTTTGTGGGCCATTGTGGCAGAGCACTTCGGCCTTACCTCGATCGAGAATCACCTCCTCGCCGCCCCGAAGCCTCGGCGTGTGTTGAATGCCTGTCTGGTTACTTTTGTTGCCGTTCTGGCGGCAACCTTTTTCTATCGGGACATTACTTTCTCGCGGCTGTTTATTTGGATGAGCGGGGTGAATCTTCTTGTCTTCACCTGGTGTGTGCAGGGAATCTTTGCGCGCGCTTGGGTGAGAAGTACATCTCGCCAGAATCCTGGCTTCCAGGTGTTGATCATTGGCGCGGACGAGTTTGCCGCGAAAGTCGCACACTCGCTGAGCTGCGATCCAGTGGCCCCCTGTTCAATTAAGGGCCATGTGAGACTTCCGGGGCAGGCGTGCCCGGAAAGCCTACGCGTCTATGAACTCTCCGATATCGAGGAACTAGCGATCGGCAACGGGATCGACGACGTTGTTATTGCGTTGCCACCTCATCTTCTGGGCGACCTGCCCATGCTTCGCGAGCGGCTGTGCGTTCTCTGCGCTCCTTTGCGTCTCGTGGTCGATATCGGGGAGGAAGTCGACTGTCGGCAGCGCTTATTCACCTTTGGCGGACTTCTGATGCTTGATCTTCAGACGACGTATGCAGAGTCGACGCTCTATGTCGTCCTCAAGCGCGCGTTTGATTTGGTTTTGTCCTGCGCAGTTCTGTTGTTGGGCGCCCCCGTTTTCGCTGTCATCGCCTTGCTCATTCGAATTGCTTCTCCAGGGCCTATTTTCTTCGTTCAGGAGCGCGTTGGCCTGAATGGCAGACTGTTCCGCATGTACAAATTCAGGACCATGAGGGTTTCTTCCAGGGTTGAAAGCGATACCCGCTGGACGGTCCGAAACGATCCACGCTGCACCCGCTTCGGCAGGGTTCTTCGACAAACCGGTCTCGATGAACTGCCTCAGTTTTTCAACGTTCTCAAGGGAGACATGAGCGTTGTGGGACCCAGGCCCGAACGGCCCATGCTTGTGCAGCGCTTCATGCAATCCGTGGGCAACTACAATCGTCGACATTACTTGAAAGTCGGCATCACCGGCTGGGCGCAAGTAAATGGCTGGAGAGGCGATACTTCAATTGAGAAGCGTGTCGAATACGATCTTTATTATGTCCGGCACTGGACCTTGACCCTGGACCTTTTGATTGTCATGCTCACGCTTCTTCGAGGATTTTCCGACCGAAACGCGTATTAAGAGATACTGACGGAACGGGACCTTCTCTCTGGGCCTGGCTATGGAGGTTATGATCACCGCGCGGGCGCCATCTGCGAAATCGAAATCGCAGAATCCTATTTTCATTGCGAGCGGAAAGGAAATTTCATGAAAAACCTCTGGGTGGTTGTGTGGAAAGGTGGTGCGCTTTTCGGTATGGCCGCGTGCCTTTGCGGGACCGTGCCTTCAGCGCGGGTCAGAACGCGGCACAGGAAAAGCCTACTCGACGATTGCCTGCCTATGTGACGGTTCGGCCAGCCCCAGCCGAAGACGCCGCCAAAGTTCAGAGCGATATTGCGACCTCGGGAAAGAGCAATATGTCCTCGCTTCCCTTGTTCACGTATCAGGTCACGTCCTCACGCGACGGCAACTCCTACACGGGTGTGATGGTGGGCACAAACCCGTTCCAGGGCGGCGGTGTGTCAGAGACTCCAACCTTTATTGTTCCATTGATCTTCGTCCTGCACCGGGTCGGGGTGAGCTTCGACCCCAACACCGGTATCATCGGCACGGCGCCTGGCAAAACCACGTTTGACCCCACGGTGGCGGACGATGCTTGCCTAAAGGCGCCGAATGATGTACCCCTCGCCATTTTCCAGCAATCTCCCATCTTCAATGCGGCGACCTTTGTTTTTGGAGGTACAACTATCGGCGACACTCAGTATGTTGACGCGGCGCAGCGCGCCAATTTTTGGAACGTAGAGGATCGGGACCACTATCATATGCTCCTGGGGAATGTCCGAACCCTCGATCCAATCCGCATTAACGTTCCCGACGATCTCGGCACGACCCTTCCACAAGCCGATTTCCCCTCTTGCGGGCCTTTCGGAATCGTGGACTTCGGTTTCCTCGACAAGAAGTTAACCAACGAGGTTCTCAAAAAGCTGGCGCCCAAAGGAGTGAACGCGTCGACCTTTCCGATCTTCCTGCTGTACAACGTCGTTCTGAATTCCCCGGTGACGAATTTGGGGACGTGTTGCGTGTTGGGCTACCACGGCGCCGCGAATTCCCCTTTGCAGACCTACTCGCCGATTGATTTCGATACCACCGGCTTGTTTGGCCCGGCCGTTGGTGACACTTACACAGCCGCTCACGAAGTTGGCGAATGGGCGAATGACCCATTCGGGAACAATCCGACACCTGCTTGGGGACATGTTGGCCAGGTTGGAGGCTGCCAGAACAATCTGGAAGTCGGCGACCCGCTGAGCGGCACGCCTCCGATCTTGATCGCAGGGTCCAACGGGTTTAACTACAGGTTGCAGGAACTGGCGTTCTTCTCGTGGTTCTACGGAGCTCCTTCGATTGGAGTCAATGGATGGTTCTCGGACAACGCAACCTTCTTAACGGACGCGGGACCAGTCTGTAAATAGCGGGAGGCAAACTGTAGTTCATACTGCGCCCTGCGCACGAGGGTACGGCGTTTCATTCGCGTGCCCTCGTGCATCATCTGTTACAGAAACCTGCCGCTGCGGTCGCGGCTACCAGAGAAGTTTCAGTCCGAGTTGGATCTGGCGCGAAGTGGTGGTGGTGGAGGTGATCAGTCCGGCCGTTGGCGACGGGTCTCCGATCGCCGCGGCATAGACGACGGGGTTCGGTGTGTTGAGGTTGGTGTGATTGAGCAGATTGAAGAATTCAGAGCGAAATTGCAACGTGCTACGCTCCGAGACGGTCCAACGCTTGACGAGAGCCAGATCGAACTGTTTCAACGAAGGTCCCTCGAGAATGTTGCGTCCTACGTCGCCGTAGGTGCCGGGAAGCGGCTGCAGAAACGTCAGCGGATTGAAATATTGGTCCGCTGCGCCGGTGATCACTTTGCCGGTGAAATTCGGATTCCAAGAGGGCCGGACGGGATTCCGCGTGTCTCCGTCGTTCGATGGGTTATAGGAAAGCTGCGGGGTAAATGGCAAGCCAGATTGCAGCGTCACGATGGCGCTGACTTGCCAGTTCGCGAGGAGAGCCTTTCGCCAAGAGCCTTGAGCATTGGGGCTGCGTCCGAACGGCAGGTCGTAGGATGCCTGGATCACCCCCGAATGACGCACGTCGAAGGATGCCCGTCCATAGTCAGCCATGGGATGCAAAGGATTCTCGAGGAATGCCGGGGAGTTGGTCGCCACACTGGTGTTCAGGTTATCGCCGTCATCCAGGGTTTTCGAAAAGGTATAGACTCCGCGGAATTGTAGCCCCTTTCTAAAGCGATGGTTCAGGTCCACTTCCAGTCCGTTATAGGCGCTAATCCCCTCGGAGAACCAGTGGGTTGTGTTCCACACGGCGTTATTTCGCAAAGCTGCGCCCGACGAATAGTAGAGCGTGCCGACGGGATATCCCGCGGGGCACGGAGTCGCGGGGCAGATCGTCGGAGTCGGAAGGTTGGCGTCGAGCGACAAAAGCTCGTGGTAGCCGTGCGAACCTACGTAACCAACCCCCAAAGTTGTCCCGGAGAACAATTCTCTCTCGATTTTTAGATTCCACGTCTCGACGGTCGGAGTCTGCAGATTCGGCTGCACTCCGCTGGGAATGACTTTCGCCTTCGGATAGGTGGCCTCCGGCGAAATGCTCGCAAAGGGAACGTTCTTCACCGCGTAGACCGTATTGAACGGGCCGTTCTGATCCAGGCGGTAACTCAGACTGTCGAGCAGTGCGTAATAGGTGCCGAATCCCGCTCGAATTACGGTTTTCTGCGAGCGAAAGGGAGACCAGGCCACAGCGACCCGGGGGGCTGGCAGGAACTTCGCGTTGTTCACGGCCAGAGCGGAGTTGCCTACCACCGGATCCGTGATGATCACTCCATTCGCATCGAACGCGTAATTCGACGCGCGACCTTGCGACTCGTTCCACCCGTTCGTGAATTCTGCACGGAAGCCAAGCCGAACTTCCAGGTTGGGTTCGACCTTGATGGCGTCCTCGAAAAACACGGCTCCTTCTGTACTGCGCCAGCCCAACGGCGTGTAGGTAGGAGCGTACGTATAGGTGCTCACCTGTCCCTCGAGAAAGGTCTGCAGGTTCGTGAAGGAGATTTGACCATACTGGTCCTGCAGCAAAGAGTCGTTAGACTGGATGCGTTGCACCCATCCCCCGAAGCCCAGGGTGTGACGACCGTGTGTAATGGATAGCTGGTCCGAACCGGTAAAGAGATTGCGGACCGCACGCAAATTGCTTCCGGCATTGGTTCCACCATTGGTGATTTGCGACGCGCCGTTCAAGGTGGTTCCACCACCGACGACGACCGCGCCGACAGGCTGACCCACGTGAATCCACGAAGGCAGGTCCACGGTGGTATGGCTGTCGAAGAAAAAGGCGCCGCGCGAGAATCCGAACACCGCCTTGTTCACGAAATTCGCAGAAAAAACGTGTGTCTCGTTAAGACTGAATACTTGAGCGCGGAGCGACAAGATGTCCAAGGTGTACGGATTCGTCGTCGGGGTGTGCGCGTGGCCGTCGTCGATGGTATAAATGGCAGCGAAGGTGTCCTGCGGTGAAAAGACCTGATCGAACCGCGCGGTGCCGAAGTCTTCACGAACATTCTGCAACGGATGACTGAACGCTTTGGCGATGCCACTTGGGGCACCCGAGGACGTAAGAACTTCAGGGCCATTCGCCACGGGCCACAAGGCTAGCAAGGGCTCTACACTCGGAACCGCTGCGGCTCGCGATGCCTGGTCAGGCACGAGTGAGACATCACTGAGGCCGAGGGTTTGCCGGTAGCCCTCATAATTTCCGAAAAGGAACGTGCGATCCTTTCGAACTGGTCCACCGAGCGATCCACCGAAGACGTTCCGTTGAAATTCGGGAATGCTCGCTTGATCGAAGAAATTGCGCGCGTCGAGAGCGCTGTTTCGAGCGAAGTCGTAGAGAGAGCCGTGAAGCTGGTTGGTTCCGCCGGCGGTGACGATGCTGATTTGTGCGCCTGGCCTTTTCCCGAATTCCGCTCCGTAGGTATCCTTGACCATTTCGAATTCGCGCACGGCGTCTACGCCCAGAAGCTGTCCACTCACGCCGCCGGGCGTGTTGCTGATCTCGGAAGCGCCGGTGTACTCGACGCCATTGAGCAAAAACAAGTTTTCCTGCGGACGATGCCCCGATGCGGAAAACATGTTTCCCACTTGAGAGTTGGACGTTCCCGTGCCTCCGGCGCGTTGCGAGGTGTAGTTCACGGTTCCCGGATTGAGCGTGAGCAACTGGTCGTAGCTGCGCCCGTTTAACGGCAAATCCTTGACCTGGCGTTCGCCGACCAGTCCGGAAGTGTCTTCGGTGGTGGCCGCGAGCACCCCTGGATCCGCGCTGACCTCGACGACTTGGTGAACGTCGCCGACCTTCAGGGTCAGATCCAATTCTTCCTGTTGGCCGACAACAAGAACGATTCCCGTCCTGCGCTCGCTCCGAAAGCCGGCTTTGTCTGCAGTCAAGTCGTATTGCCCGACCGCAAGCGACAAGGCGCGAAATCTTCCGGCGTCGTCCGTGAGAAGTTCGCGCTGATTTCCCGTTTCAAGGCTTTCGATGTGAATGCTGGCTGCGGGAATTGCCGCGCCGGAAATGTCTCGAACCGTCCCTGCGAGCGAGGCGTCGCTTTGTGCCTGCGCAGGACGCGCCACCAGGCTTTCCAACGAGAAGATACCCGCAAGTAAGAGGAAGAGCGTGCCGAGTCGATAACCATTCACCTTGTCGCTTTTCATGCTCATGTTCCCTTGTGCATCTAGAAATTTGTAGACCCTCCGGGCCGAGGCTGACCTCTAGAATCGATCGGTTGAGCTTGGAAAAAGGAGCGGCTGGGGCTGACAGGATTCAGCGACAACCGCTTCTAAGGCGGGGGCAACAACGGAAATGCTTCTGGAGGACTTTCATGGGCGAAGCACTCCCGCTACTCGCGCAGACATGGCAGTCCTTTTGGCTGCGTTCTTTAGGCCGAGTCCGCGCGCACCTGACCACATGAGTTGCAAGCCCGCGCCAATCGCAATCAGGGCGACGACCGCTTTTAACTTTTTCGCGGGTACCTTGCGGGACAACAGGCATCCGACAATTACTCCGGGGATGCCGCCTATCAAAAGTTGCGCCAGCACCGCGCCGCTGATGGAGCCAAGGCTCCAATGAATTGTGGCGCCAATCGTGGCCAGAACCAGGCCAAAGAGAACGTCCGTGCCCACCACTTGAGCCGGGGACATCTCGGAATAATTCAGCAACAATACGGTTCCCAAAGCGCCGGCGCCCGCGGAAGAGAATCCCGACTCCACGCCGATCGGAAACGCCAGCCACGGCAGCCAGTGAGAATTTTTGCGCGCGAAGCCGGGCACCTGTGCCCGGGGCACAAAGCTGATGCTGGACGAAAGGGTTAACAAAATTCCTACAACCAGCACGATCAACGCGTTGCTGTTGTGCTTCGCCAGCATCCGTAACGCCAACATACCGATCACCAGCCCGGGAATCGCACCCATCAACAGCAAACGGAAGTACCGCGGATGAACCTGCCGTTTAGCTAGGTAAAAGGGCGCCGCGACCAGCCGTAAAATCCCGGCGAAGACAAAAGTCGTGCCCACCGCCTCGGCGGGAGGCATGCCCGCGATAAGCAGCAGAGCGGGCACCGTAAAACTTCCGCCGCCGATTCCGGTGAGGCCGACGGAGACCGCAATCACGAAGCCGATGAGCAGGTGAATCATTCGGACCGCTCCGAAAACGTGTGAATCCCGCACTCGAGCTTCTTTCCGCCCCAGCGGCCGGCTCTTGGGTTGTTCGGATCGTCAGGAATCGCGGTGCACGGTTCGCAACCAATGCTCAGGTAGCCTTGATCGTATTGCGGCAAATAGGCCAGCTTATGGGCAGCGGTGTATTCCCAGACTTGCCCCCAGGTCCAATCCGCGAGCGGGCTAACTTTGGTCAGGGTCTTTCCCGCCGGGGTGCGATGGAGTTCGACTTTCTTCAGGTTCCTTCGCGTGATGGATTGTTCGCGGCGCAAGCCGGTGAACCAGACGTCGTATGGTGCGAGCGCACGTTGCAGCGGTTCGACTTTTCGGAGTTGGCAACATTTCGTTGGTTCCTCGCGGTAGAGAATGCCAAGAGCCACTTCCTGTTCCTCGACGGTGCGTTCGGGAAGGACCTGCACCACATTCAAATTCCAATCGCGTGCGAGCCGATCGCGGAATTCGTAAGTCTGAGCAAAGTGGTAACCGGTTTCGAGAAAGAGCACGGGAATATCAGGCAGTTGCGTGCGTAACAAGTGCAGAACGATGACATCCTCGGCCTGAAAGCTGCAGGTAAAGCAGGGGCGCGTTACTGAAACATCCTGCAGCACGCCAGCGATCACTTCTACGGCCGACCGGTTTTCGAGCGCTTCCCCAACCAGCTGATTTTGCATCTCAGTGGCTCCTCCCTTGGGGGGTGTCGCCGGTGCTTCGCAGCCTCTCCGCGGCCACGACAGCTCCCGGCAAATCATCTGTCCCGGCGGGACCCGAAAACTCGAAGTAAGACTCGCCCGCAAGCTCGGCGAGCAACTCCCGGTCCTTCGGTCGAAGCGGTTTATCGGCCCACGAAAGCACCACCACACCCAGCCGAATCAACGTTGCGTAGAATCCCTTGCGGGCTCCCGAAGCAATTTCATGGTGATCCACGAGCACGGCGTCGAATCCCAGATCATGAAGCCTTCGCTCCAACACTTCGGCCCGTTCGCGGTCCCCCTGCAAGGAGAAGATCGCCGGCCGATGACCTCGCCGCCGCATGCGGGCATCCACCAGGCTTTCCGCCGGGCTCGGCTGCTCTGCTGAACCCAAGGCGAAATCGCCTGCGACGTGGGCGGGGTTGCACTCACGCACCATCGCGGCGCCAACCGTGGCGTTTGACATGGGATCGATCAGAATGACACTGCCGGTCGTGCGGTTCAGTCCGTACGGATCGAGGAACAAGGGTTGAACGGTCTCGATTTCCACCAGCGCGATTTCGTTCATATCCAATTTGCGGGCGGCCAGCTCGGTCAGAGAATTTATATCCACGCGATACCGAATCTTCTTTAACTGGCCCTTCACGTACCGGCCGGCGTGTTTCAGGAGATAGGTGCGACCGAGTTCTAAAGCCGCAGGATGGAGCCAGACGACCATCGCGGTGAAACTTGCCGAAACGTTTGGGGGCATCTCGGGAGAAACCAACATGTCACCGCGGCTGAGATCAATCTCTTCCGCCAGCGTCAAAACCACGCTCTCACCTTTAGCGGCAACCTGGAGTTTGCCGTCGAAGCTGACAATCGATTCCACCCATGTCCTATGTCCGGAAGGCAATGCAACAAGAGCGTCACCCGGCCGGATCGTGCCACTCGCGATACGTCCGGCAAATCCCCGGAATCTGGCATCCGGTCGGATCACCGATTGAACAGGAAACCGCAAGGCATCCGCTTCAAGCGCAGGGTGAGGCTCAACCGTTTCGAGGTGCTCGAGCAGCGTTGGGCCGGCGTACCACGGGGTGTTAGGGCTGCGGTCGACAATGTTGTCGCCCTCCAGCGCGCTGATGGGAATACACTGGAGAAACCTGACTCCCAGGCCTTCGGCCATCGCGAGAAAGTCATGCTGCCATCGCGCAAAGATGTCTCGCCTGTAGCCCACCAGGTCCATCTTGTTGATCGCGGCAACAAGATTGGGAATACCCAGCAGCGACGCGATGTACGCATGCCTGCGTGTCTGTGGCAGCACTCCCTTCGTCGCGTCCAGCAGGATGATCGCGAGGTCCGCTGTAGAAGCGCCCGTCGCCATGTTCCGGGTGTACTGTTCGTGTCCGGGAGTGTCGGCGATGATGAACTTTCGTCGCGGCGTGCTGAAGTAGCGGTACGCGACGTCAATGGTGATCCCTTGTTCGCGCTCGGCGCGCAAGCCATCCGTCAACAAGGAAAGGTCCATCTCTGTTCCCGAACGATTCACAGGACTCCTTTTTACGGAGGCCAGTTGATCCTCGTAGACCGCTTTGCAGTCATAAAGCAAGCGCCCGATCAATGTTGACTTGCCGTCGTCGACACTGCCGGCTGTGGTGAAGCGGAGCAATTCCTTGTGGATTTCTTGGGCCAGGAAATCGTCGAGCGTGTCGGGAACGCGGCCCTGTAGCTCAGCCGGCATCAGAAATAGCCCTCGCGTTTCTTGAGTTCCATCGAGCCTTCTTCGTCGTGATCAATCGCGCGGTTTTCACGCTCCGATCGCCGGAAGGAAATCATCTCCTCGATAATCTTGGACACGGTGTCGGCCTCTGAACGAATCGCGCCTGTGCAGGGCACGCATCCGAGTGACCGCATGCGGCATTTCACAAACTGCGCGGTTTCTCCTGGCATCAGTTGTTCCTTCGAATACATCAGGACCAGCGATCCGTTTCGTATGACGACTTCCCGCTCACGGGCGTAGTACAGCGGCACGATCGGTATGTTCTCCGCGTGGATGTAGAGCCAGATATCGAGCTCAGTCCAATTGGAAAGCGGAAAGACGCGAATGCTCTCGCCTTTGTTGATTTTCGAATTGAAGAGGTTCCAGAGTTCCGGGCGTTGGTTCTTGGGGTCCCACTGGCCGTGGGCATCTCGAAACGAATAGAACCGCTCCTTGGCGCGGGATTTTTCCTCGTCGCGCCGTGCTCCCCCGAAAGCTGCCGTAAATCCGCCCGCCTCGAGCGCATCCAGCAGCGCTCTTGTTTTCAGAAGCCCGCAACACCTTTGCGTTCCAAGTGCGAAGGGATTGGCTCCCGCCTGGAGGGCATCGCGATTCTGATGCACGATCAGCTGCGCGCCCAGTTCCCTCGTGTACCTGTCGCGAAACGCGATCATTTCGGGAAATTTGTAGCTGGTGTCGATGTGCAGGAGGGGGAAAGGAATCTTGCCAGGATAAAATGCCTTTTGAGCCAGGCGCAGCATCACCGAGGAATCCTTGCCGATGGAATACAGCATCACCGGGCGCGCAAACTCCGCTGCGGCTTCGCGCAGGATATAGATGCTCTCCGCTTCCAACGCCTGGATATGGTTGAGCCCTCCTTTGAGAGCGACCGCTTTGGCGTTCCCGGGCCGTGCTTGACGGGTCTGAAGCGTTTCCGCTGTCGTTTGCTCCATAGCCGCTTTCCCTTCCGAAGCGTGCGCAAAAACAAAAACCCACCGGCCAGGCACTCTGGCGGTGGGTCTAAAATACGGCTCGATTGGCTAAAGTCTTAGTTCACGAGCCTCCACACGCCAAAGGGCACTGGTTGACAACACGGACAACAGCAGGACAGGGGTTTGCCGTTCGGCGTGAGACTGCGTGACATGGTGAAAAACTATACCGGTTGTGCCAGAGCAGCGCAATAGGCCGGTCAATCACTTTTTTCGATAATCGGCAATTACTTTTCGCATGAAGCGCTTGGCGGCTCATGCCGAACCCCGGGGGTGGGAACCGAGTTGGCGTGTGTCGGCGAGGCCCATACGCTGCAGCATTTCCTGGAAGCGGGGGCGATCGCGAAGAGGATCGTAGGGCGGGAAAACCTTGGCGTAACAGAGGAAAGCGTCATGAGCCTGGAGGGCTTCTTCAAGCCACTGCATGGCCAGGTCGAGGTCGCCTAACCCGAGAGCCACCAGGGCGTGAGCCACCTGGGATGTATAACGCTGCTTAGATATGGTCTGAAGTTTGTGCTGCATCTCGACTGCTTTTTCGCGTTGTCCGTTGAGAGCATAGGCCCGGCCTAGGAGACCAAGAACGAAAGGAAGTTCGGCGCTGCCCTGGGTGGTTTTTTCGAGCCAAACGACGCTGTCGGCAGGATGACCGATTTTTTCGGAGCACAGCGCGAGGCAGCCCTGCGCTTCGGGATAATCGGGAGAGAGTTCGAAGACCTGCTGGCACTGGTCCATGGCGCGGTAGTAGTCACCCCTGTAGTAGTGAAGCCAAGCGACGCCCGTGGCGATGCTCAGATTGAGAGGATCGAGATCGTGGGCGCGTTTGATCTCCTCGAGAGATTGGTAGAGCTGGCCGGCTTGCAGGAGAAAAACGGAGTAGGCGAAACGGGCCTCGGAGTGATTGGGGTTGAGCTGAACGGCTCTGCGAAATTCGCCTTCGGCGGCGGAGCGATCCCAATCGCTAAACTGGTAAACCTTGGCCAAGGTGATGTGCGCGTCGGGGTTGCGAGGGTCGAGCTGCATGGCTTTCGCGGCGAACTCGCGAGCCTTGGGCCAGGCCTCGGCGGGCACGGTGACGCTCCAGAAGCCCATGGCCATATAAAATTCCGCCAAGCCTGCGCAGGCAGGGGCACATTGCGAATCGACAGCGATGGCGCGGCCAAAACACTCGCCGGCTTTTCGAAAACCTTGCTCGGTGTTGCGATTGAAATAGTAACGGCCCTTGAGATAGAGGTTGTAGGCATCGGGATTGCCGACGTAGCGTGGGGCCACGGAATGAGTCTGATCTTCGAGGCGCAGTTTGAGGTTGCTGACGACGTGCGAAGCGATTTCGTCCTGAATGGCGAAAACATCTTTCATGTCACGATCGAAGCGCGCGGACCACAGGCAGTAGCCGTCGGCAATGTTGGTCATTTCGACATTGACGCGCAGACGGTCGCCGGCCATGCGCACGCTTCCGGTGAGCACCGACCTGACTTTCAGCTGCTGTCCAATCTGGCCTAGGTTGTGAGATTTTCCTTTGAATTCGAAGGCCGAGACACGGGAAACGACGTGAAGTCCGTCGACCTGGGAGAGAGCGTAGATCAATTCTTCGGCCAAGCCATCGCCAAAATACTCGGCTTCGGTCTCGCGGCTCAGATTGTTGAACGGAAGAACGGCGATGGAAGGCGGGGCCATTTGAAGAAAAGAGCCGGAAAGTTCGGAAGTGGTAGCGAGGTCGATGGAGCCCTTGGGCTGAAAGCGGCGCAAATCTTCCAACAATTCTTCGGCGCGGCTGTAGCGCATGGCGCGGTCTTTCTCTAGCAAACGGGAAAGGATGCGTTCGAGATGCGGGGGAGTTTCCGGGCGCAAAACGACGGGCCGGGAGGGCTGCACGTGGAGAATCTGGTAGATGGTGGTCGCCTCCTTTTCGGCGCAAAAGGGGTGCTGGCCGGTGAGCATTTCGTAGAGGACGACGCCGAGAGACCATAAATCGGTGCGCTGATCGGTCTCGCCGGAAATCTGTTCGGGGGACATGTACGCGACGGTGCCGAGAAGAGTGCCGGAACGCGTGAGGCCAGAGCCGCCGTTCAGTTTAGCGACCCCGAAATCGAGGATTTTGACGATGGAATCGTTGGTCACGATAAGATTGGCGGGCTTAATGTCGCGATGGATGATGCCTTTCGAATGAGCCTTGGCGAGACCCTGCGCGACCTGGGTGGCGATATCGGCGGACTCGATCAGTTCCATGGGGCCTTGAGCGATTTTGTGCTTGACGGTGTCGCCTTCGTAGAAGGGCATGGCGATGAAGACGCGGCCGTCCGGAGTGGAGCCGATTTCATAGATGGTGCAGATGTTGGGATGGTCGAGGAGCGAGGCGGCCTTGGCCTCCTGAATAAAACGCTCGCGTTGCACGGGGTTGGCGGCAAGATCGGCGGGCAGGAATTTCAGCGCGACGATGCGATCGAGGCGAAGATCACGGGCCTTGTAGACCACACCCATGCCGCCGGAAGCGAGCGGCTGGAGGATTTCATAATAGGAGACACCCTGGATTTTGGGATCCATGGTCAAAGCTCCAAGCGGGAGAGGGAGGCGAGGCTCTCCACGCCGGTGGCCATTTCCGCAATCTGGCGGTTGTGGTCGTCGGCACGAAATCCCACGTAGCGCTCGACGTCGGCACTGCCGAGAGCGGCGGCTTGCTGCACGAGTTCGCGAGTCCACTCCGCAAGCAACTGGGAGGCCCAGGCAAACCCCTCTCGTACATACCAGCTCTCCAGACTTTCGTCCGTAGCTTTGCGGCGCTGCCCCTCGCAAAGGAAGTAAGAAGGAAGGCCTGCGCGCAAATCGCGATGCCAATCAAGGAGGTCGTCACGCATCTGATTCCACTTCGCAAAAACTTCCCAGAAGCGAAGCCAAGCCGGGAAGGCCTCCAGCCTATCACGACGATAGCAGACAGCGAGGAGAGCAATGGTGGCGCCGCAGCTTTTGGCGGCGGAGAAGTCGAGGAAGATGGAGAGGTCGATGTTGCTCAGGCGGCGTTCTTCGGTGACGACAACCGCCATGCGAAGCAGCGTTTCATGGAAGTAGGTCCAGAAGGGATGATCGGGAGGGAAGTGGCGGGCGTAGGTGGACTGGAAGCGGGCGTCCCAAACGCTGGACATCGGCAAGAGGGCGGGATCCGCACCGTGACCGTCCATGACGTCGTCCACAAGTCGAACGGAATAATATTTGTTGATGCTGGCGTACATGAGGTCGCACTGAAAGGCATCGTCGGGCGTTGCGGAAAGAGCACGGTCCAAATGCCAAGGGAGAAGTAAAAGCGGAGCGGAGCGAGGCTTCAGATAGTAATCTTCGGGGAGCGAGCTGCCGCTGAGGCGATTGATCCAGGACGGAACGAGCGCGCCGAGGAACGATTGCTGATTCTGAAGTAATTCGCTTTGGATGCGCGCGAAAACCGAGCGCACCAGTACCAGGAATTGAGAATCCCAAAGAGGTTGGCCGGAAAGATTCTGCATCCTTGAGGGTGTACGCGCTGATGGGCGGCGGACTCGAGTTAGGTAATGAAGCGATCGATTTCGTCGAAGCCTTGGTAGAGGTGCTCGACCGCAGAAATCACGTTGCGAACCAGGGCCACGTTCTGGTGGGTGGGTTCAATGTTGACGAGTTTGAGAGCCGCGGGGGTGTCTCGAACGAGCAGTTCACGGAATTGCTGATCTTCGAAAATCCTTTTGCGCAAATCTTCAATGAGAGGCGATATAGGTTGGTTGGCCATGGGCTTAGCTCCTCGTGTGATGGTTCGCCCACCGTGCTGCGGTCGCCCTCAGCCTACAGCCGCCGCTAGCCTATGTCAAACCATGCGAGTCAGGAGAGCTGAGACAACGCGGAAAGGGCCCAGGCGGCGCGGATGAGCTTTACTTGTTGCTCCAGTTGCGATTCGTGTAGGGCTTCCATCAGCGAAAGGACCCGCGACCTGCCGCTCTGTGCGAACGGCGCGAAGTGGTTCGGCGATCCGGGAGCGGCCAACAAATCCGCGGAAGCGTCGACGAAGAAACGCGGCACGTCGAGTCGCTCAAGGGCGTTGACTTCCAAGGCGTCGAGGAAAGGGAATCGGGGCGGGTGGTCGAAGCGTACTTCGAGGCGTGTGGCGTTACGGAGTCTCCTGGGGTGCAGCATGTGAGTGAGAGCACGGTAATACTCGAGCGTACCCCGGGAGAGGACGCGAACCTTTTGGTGGTCCATAGCGGAAAGGGGGCCATCGCGCGCGAGGAGGCGCGGGCGATTTCCGAGGATGTAGAGATACATGGCGCGGAAGCCGTCGATCATGGAGTCGACATAATCGAGAGGAGAAAGCTTGGCGGACTGCAGGAGCGGGACATTCGATTGTGGATGCAGCGAGGCGTTTTTGAGGGTCAGAGCCATGGCGTCGGTGTTGGCGTGGAGCCAGTGCGGAATCAAGAGAGGCAGGCTCTGATCCTCGGTGCAGCCGAGGCCGCTCAAGTCGTTTCCGGTTTCGGAGGTGCGGGGGAGCAAACCCGTGCGCAAGACGGAGTGAGCGGGGGAGGAGGTATCCGCTATCAAAAGCGGTTGGAGAAGCATTTCCGTGTCCACGAGGACCGGATGCTCGCCGGAAGCGATGATGTTGTCGAAGTGGCAGTCGACGGCGGAGAGGATGTAGAGGAGAAACAGGAGCTGCCCGGCACGGCGATAGAACTGTTGCGCCTTGAAAGAGTTCTGGCAGGGGCGGTGCTCGACGAACTCAACCCATCCGTAGGCGTTGCGTGGTAGGACTCGGACCGTACGGAAATCCAGGGGAGCGCCGTTGTGATTCAGCCAATCGACAAGCGAAAAATAGAAAAGTTCCGAATGGACGTCTCTGGGCTTGTAGATGAGGCGCAAGCCGGATTCGAAGGATAAGGCGGCCACCGAGCGGCCGTGATCGTGCCGGTCGGACAGGCCAGTTTCGATGGCGATCACCGAGCCGGGGTCGCGGCCGGCGGCGAAAACTTCGGAGAGCATCGGGCGGTCGCGGAGGAAGCGCTCGAGCAGTTCCGCGTTGACGGTGGTCCATTGTTCCACGCAAAGCGCGGGCAGGTTTTGCAAGGCTGGATAGTCGGCGAATAGTCGGCCGAAGTTGTCGCCGACCATTTTATTGGCGAAGTCATCGTAGAGCGCGCACTTCGGGGAAAGTGGGTCGGATACCTTGGGAAAGCGACCGTGGCGAAAGCGGAAAAGTGAGAATTCGAGCGCAAGGGTCTCGGCACAGATATCGGAAAGAGTGCGGGCCAGCGAGTGTTCCAACATCGTAAGCGCCGCGCAGGACACGCTTTGCGGGCAGACAGAAATTCGCGATTGCAGTTGGGCGCGGGATTGCCGGAGGAGAGGCTCAAACAGTCTCAAGAACGGAATCTCAACTTGGTCGTCCGGTGTCGCCGCCAGCATCGGGCGCGCCGCCGTGAGCATGACAATATCGGCTCCTGCCGGTGATGGTGGATGTGTTTCCATCTAGCGCAGCAGCCTTTGGAAACCAAGGAGGAGCGAGTTGTCATCGGCCAATTGATCGCCACGGCAGGGCAGTGTGAGGTGTATTTCGTCGGGTGTCTCCTGGTGAACGTGGATGAGAAGTTGTGGAGGCAAGGGCACCGCTCGGCCAGCGATGGCCTCGAGCTCGCGCTCGATCACCGCGCGGGGATCCTGCAGCAGGGCGAGCCGAAAGTCTTCATCTTCCCACGAGCGGAGGATCAGTCGATCTTCGAGGCCGGTGCGGGTGACGTTAATGGGCGGGGATGGTTGCGAGCCTGGCATGGCGTGTCTCCCGAGGTTGGCTGAGAGACTCAGCATACACTCGTCCGGCCCCGGCGTGGCGGTGCAGCGCGGGGGAGGCGTCGGACGACGCTCGCCGGAGGCGAACAGGGCTTGCAGACCACGGGGACCGTGCCACGAGGCAAGCGAACTCGCAAAGCATCAATGAGGGGACCAGTTCGGATGCGCGGTGAAGAGGCCGTCGACGAAACCGATGTGATACGAGAGGAAGAGACCGAAGCCGAGGCTCAGCAGGCCGGAGCCGGTGACGAGCCGGCGATTGAGCCAGGCAAAGCGGGAACCGGCGAAGGAAAAAGGAAGAGCGAGGGCCAAGGTGATAAGCATCATTCCGGCAATGGTGCCGAGACCAAAAATCAGTAAGTAGAAGACGCCCCATCGCGGCTGGTGAATGGTGCTGAGCACGAGCAGCGCGACAGCAGCGGAACCCGCCAGGCCGTGAACGATTCCTACCAATAGAGGGCGAAGGGTGTGGAACAGGCCGAGCTGTGCGAAAGGGAAAGTCATCCATTTCGCGGGAGGAAGCTCGTCGCCGTGATGCTCTCGCGAAGGCTGATGGGCGTGCCAATGATAATGAAGGTGGGAATTGTGCTCGTGGACATGGGCATGTTCGCCGATGACGTGAGGATGCGAGGGAGAGAATTTCTCGCTGAGCCACTTGGAGACGCCGGTCAGGTTGAGAATGCCGAGAAGGATGAGCATGAGGCCGACGGCGAATTCCATGGTGAGTCCGACGCGCGGGGGAATCACGATATTAAAAAGGATGATGGCGGCGCCGACGAGGACGATGGTGATGGTGTGACCGAGTCCCCAGTATGCACCGATGAGAGTGGCGCGGGCGAGGGAACGCTCGCGGCTTACAATTGTCGAGACGGCGATGACGTGATCGGGATCGGTAGCATGGCGCATGCCGAGAAAGAAGCCGATCGTGAGAATGGCTAGTCCGCTGAGCATCGAGAGGGTTCCGTCGCCGGTCCAGGTTTGCTTTGCGGCCGTTCACGCAAAGATGGCGGCAGGGGCTCCTTCCCCAAGGATATACGAGGGGGCTTGGGGAGAGCGAGGCTTCCTTTCGGAAGGCTCAGCGGTGGCGTCCGGTGATGCCCCTTGATGTACCACATGGGGCGTGTCATTCGAGGAGTTCAAAGAGTTCGTGGAAGGCGTTGGCGACCAGGTTGAATTGTGCGATGCGAAGCTCGCGGGATTTCGCACATTCACCCCGGCTTAGGGGCATGGCGCAGGTCATAATCGGCTTTCACCCTGGCAATCATTCTCCGGAATTTGCAATGAGGGCAGTTACAGGTGTCGCGGTTGAGGCGTCCATCGTTGCGAACGAGCTTGCCGTTAAGGAGAGATTCATTGTCGCAAGCCATGTTTGCGGCAATTCTCTCGAACCTGGCAAGTACGTCGTGTTCCACCTAAGCCCTCCCGGCGGGAAACTCCGGGCGCTGAGGTAATCGATAGCATTCGGAAAATAAACGCAGGATAAACGGGGCGGCTAGAGACCGGAGACCAACGAGCGGAATAACTAGGAGATGCGGCAGAAGAGTGGGTTGGCGTTCGAACGTTTTGCGAGCATGCGCTTGCTCACTGCTCGATTGAAATTACGGTTACGGATTTGGGCGTGAGGTTTACCGAAACCTTTCCGCCGTCGACTTTGGCGGTAACAGGCTTGGGGACGACAGTGTTGGGCGAGTCAAAGGTGTTGATGCTGTCGACCTTGGGTGCGGTCAGGGTCTCGCCCGCGGCGGATTTGGGGGTCACGCCTGCCAGGGTGACTTCGATTTCGGCCGGCTGATTGGGGTCGACGTTGGTGATGGCTAGCCAGAGCTTGCCAGCTGTGTCCTTGGCAGCGACAGCATCCACGCGGGGCAATCTGATTTCACCGTGAGTATAGGTGCCAGCATCGAACTTGACTGGCACGAAGGTGGCGTCCTGGAAGGGCAGATACATTTTGTAGATGTAGTAGGTCGGTGTCAGAACCATTTTTGCGTTATCGGTCAGGATCATGGCCTGGAGCACATTGATCATCTGTGCGATGTTAGCCATACGGACGCGCTCGGCATGGCGGGCAAAGATGTTCAGGTTTAATGCAGCCAGCACGGCATCGCGCAGGCTGTTTTGCTGAACGAGGAAGCCGGGATTTGTGCCGGGTAAGGGGGTGTACCAGGCGCCCCATTCATCGACGACCAAGGCGACTTTTTTTTGCGGGTCGTACTGGTCCATGATGGCCGAATATTTGGTGACCAGATCTTCCATTTCCAAGGTGTACTTGAGAATTTGTGCGTATTCGGTTTCGCCGAAACCCGTGGATGCAAATGAGGGAGGCCAGTGGCCGACGGTGTAGGAGTGCATCGAAAGGCCGTTGATATCCCAACTCCAGGTGTGATTCTGGGAAGCCTTCATGATGGTTTCCGTCCATGCGGTCCAGCGGGGTTCGGCGCCACCCGGACCGACGGCGATCTTCAGCATCTGTTGCTTCTCTTGTTGCGCGGGATTGAAGTTTCTGACAAAGCGGCTGTACATCTTGAGCTGGCTGAGATAGTAGTCGGGCGACATATTGCCGCCGCAGTCCCAGCTTTCGTTGCCGATGCCAAGATAGGCGACTTGGTAAGGAGCCGGATGGCCGTTAGCGCCACGCTCTTTCGCCAGAGTCGTGGGCTGAGCGGTGGTCAAGTATTCGAGCCATTCGGCAGCTTCCTGCGGCGTGCCGGAGCCTACATTGATGGAGACGTAGGCCTCGGCGCCGATTTGATCGAGAAAGTCCATGAATTCGTGGGTTCCGAAGGAGTTGGGCTCGATGACCCCGCCCCAATTGGGATTGAGGGTCGTGAAGCGCTGAGGACCAATGCCTTTGCGCCAATGGTATTCGTCGGCAAAGCAGCCGCCGGGCCAACGCACGTTGGGAACCTTGATGCCCTTGAGCGCCGACACTACATCGCTCCGAATCCCGCGCGTGTTGGGGATGTTGGAATCGGGTCCGACCCAGACACCCTCATAAATGCCGTGACCGAGATGTTCGGCAAACTGGCCGAAGATGTTGCGGTTGATCTTCGGGCCGGGCTGGGACGCGTCAACGGAGAGCTGCAGCGTTTGCCCGGCAAGCTTTGGTGACGTCGCGGCCGAGGCGACCATTGCAAGGAGAAGAATAGATGCACGAAGTAGAGATGGGGCGGCGTTTGCCGACAGGGCGTTACGACAGGAAGCAGGGACGAATGAGGAACGCATGTGGGGCTCTCCGGAACGTGTCATATCTCGACTGCATGCCAAGCGAAGTTGCGGGGATTCGTACGCAACTCCTCGTTCAGGCCAAGTGATCCCGATAACCATTGCGATTGTATACGAGCTTGAACATGGCATGACCTAGCCCCAGGAACGAGACGGATTTTGGGACCGCTCGGCGCGGGCGGAATAGGGGAAGGGGAAGTGTATTCGCACAAGGGACCCAATTTAACGCGCGTGCTGTTGATCAGCCGCAACCGTTCGGGTTTTTCGACCTCGACAAAGCCGTCTGGGCAAAGGCATCTGACAGCGCCGGCATTGTTTATTGAGTCTCCGGGCGTTTCTACCTTCGAGTCAGAGACAAATCCGCACGAGTATCGGATCATGGTGAGTGTCGCGTTGCTTACGCTCGCGAGCGGGTTGAGTCCAAATAGACGACCCCGGGGAGGCCTCTATGCTGGCACCGTACCTCTACAAGACGCTTTTGGGGCTATTGCTTTCCGCTTTTGCCGTCACAGGGCAGCAGGCGCCTGGTCCACAGGTCGTGGACCTGACGGCTCCCGACGGGCTCAAGTTGAAAGGGACTTTCTTCGCGGCCGCGACGCCGGGGCCCGGGGTGCTGCTGCTGCACCAGTGCAACCAGCAGCGCAAGGTCTGGGACGACCTGGCGAAGCGCATGGCCGCGGCAGGGATGAACGTGATGACGGTGGATCTGCGCGGCTACGGCGATTCGCAGGGCACGCCGATCGACAAACTTACGCCGGAGCAGATCAACGTGGTGTTCAGGGAGAAGATGCCGCTGGACGTGGAGACCGCTTACAAGTTTCTGGTGTCGCAACCCAGCGTATCTCCAGGCATTCTGGCGGCAGGCGGAGCGAGTTGTGGAGTGAACCAATCCGTGCATGTGGCCATGAAGCACCCCGAAGTCAAGGCTTTGGTGCTGCTCTCGGAAATCACCGATAGGGAGGGGCGCAATTTTCTGCGGGCGCACCCGTCGTTGCCACTCTTCCTCGCGACAGCGGAGGACGACGCCGATCCGGGTGTCTCCGACTTGATGCAATGGCTCTCGACGTTTTCGACAAATCCTGCGACGAAATTCGTGCGCTACCAGACCGGCGGGCACGGCGTGGAGATGTTCGACGCGCACACGGAGCTTCCCGGGACGATTGTGGATTGGGTCGCGATCGCCGTGCGTTCACCGAACGTCGCCACCGGGAAAGCCTCGCCGCTCACCTCGCGGGAGACGAAATTTCTGGACGCACTGGACCAACCGGGCGCCGCGAGTGGCGCCGCGCAGCTGTATGTCGAAGCTTTTGGCAAAAACAGCAATGGCCCGGCGATCCCCGAGCTTCTGCTCAATCGCATTGGGTATGAGCATCTTCAGAACGCCGACAAAAACGGGGCCATCGCCATTCTCAAGCTCAACGCCAGCCTTTATCCCGACTCACCGAATGTTTACGACAGTCTTGGAGATGCGTACCTTGCCGACGGGCAAAATGATTTGGCGCGGCAGAATGCGGAGCGGGCCATCGATTTGTTGGCGCATGACACCAGCGATCCGGAAGCCCGACGCAAGGGTATCCGCGACAGCGCTGAACAGAAGCTGAAGCAACTGAGCCAGCCGCATTGAGAGGCGCTGGCTCGTGGCTTCTGAAGCAGTCACTCGGACTTGAGGAGGCGCATGAATTCGGTAGCGGTGTGGGGCAAGCGAGCGCCACGACGGGAAATGATGTACAGGTGGCGGGGGATATTGAGTTCTTTGATTTTTATTTCTTTCAGCCAGCCGTGCTCGACTTCCCAGGCAACACACATGCGCGGCACGATGGCGACGCCCATGCCCATCTGAACGAAGCGCTTGATGCTTTCAATGGTGGGCATTTCCATAGGCATGTTGAGAGGCGTGCGATGGCGAGCGAAAAGTTCGATGACGCGGCGGCGAAAAGGTGATTCGACGATGTGGGCAATGAAGGATTCCTTGCTGAGTTCTTCGATGCCGACTTCGCGACGCTTGGCGAGGGGATGCTTCGGAGGGACGACGAAGGTGAGTTCGTCTTTGAGGATTTCGGTGGCTTGCAGCTGGGAGTCGCGGGGGACGAAAGAGACCGCGCCGAGATCGAGGCGGTAGTTGACGACTTCGTGGGGGATGTCGCGGGAAAACATTCGGTGCAGACGGACCTGCACGCCGGGATGCGCTTCGCGGAATTTGGAGAGCGTAGGAAGCAGGGCATGGATGGAGCTTTCGTTGACGCCGAGGGAGAGTTCGCCGCGCTTGAGGCCCTCAAGTTCCATGAGCCCTTTCTTGACCTCGTCGCGGAGGTTGAGCAAGCGCTCGGCGTATTCGCGCAGCAGGGTGCCAGCGTCGGTCAGGCGGACCGGGCGGGCACCGCGGACGAAGAGCGGCTGGCCGAGGGATTCTTCGAGTTTGCGGATGGCGAGGCTAACGGCGGGCTGGGTGCGGTAAAGACGCTCGGCGGCACGGGAAAAGCTGCCTTCGCGAGCGACGGTCAGAAAGACCTGCAATTCGCCAAGATCCATCGAAAGAGACCTCAATTCGGGAGCCCGGACAACGCCCCGAGAATCCTGCTGGCTAAAACCCCTTTCATTTCAAGCCACTTACGCTGGGGGAAGCCCCGGCCTGCTGCAAACCGCAACAGTTCTAACCCCGCCGGTAGTATAAGGCATAATTATCAAATACAGAATGAAGATAAATTGGACTAGAAGGGCAGGCGTGTGCGTAACTAAAAGAATCTGTGGGAGGTACCGGAATGAACAGTCACGTGCAGATCTTCGACACCACCCTGCGGGATGGGGAGCAGTCACCCGGCTTTTCGATGAACACCAACGAGAAGATTCGGATGGCGCACCAGCTTGCGGCCCTCGGCGTGGACGTGATTGAGGCGGGATTTCCGATCGCGTCGAAGGGTGATTTGGACGCGGTGATGGCGGTGGCGTCAGAAGTGAAGGACGTGCCGATTGCGGCGCTGGCGCGCGCGAGAAAGGACGACATTCTGGCGGCGGCCGAAGCGCTCAAGCCCGCGAAATCCCCACGGATGCACGTCTTTTTGGCAACGTCGGACCTCCACCTGCAGGCGAAGCTGCACATGACCAGGCAACAGGCGCTCGAAGCGATCGGCTCGATGATCCAGCTGGCCCGGAATCATGTCGAGAAGGTGGAATTTTCGGCGGAGGATGCGGGAAGGACGGATATCGGGTTTTTGTGCCAGGCGTGCGGGATAGCGGTGGAAGCGGGCGCGACGGTATTGAACCTGCCGGACACGGTGGGATTCGCGGTGCCGGAGGAATACGGGCAGATGTTTTTGCAGGTGCGCGACCACCTGGATGACCCGCAGCATGTGACGCTGAGCGCGCATTGCCATGATGACTTGGGATTGGCGGTAGCGAATTCGCTGGCGGCGGTGCGCGCGGGCGTGCGCCAAATCGAGTGCACGGTGAACGGAATCGGCGAGCGTGCAGGAAATGCGGCGCTCGAAGAAATTGCCGTGGCCCTGGCCGTACGCAAAGAAAGCTTCGGAGTGCACACGAAATTGAAGCTGGACGAATTGTACAAGTCCAGCCGGCTGCTGACGGAGATCACCGGAGCGCATGTGGCGCCGAACAAGGCGGTGGTCGGCGCGAACGCATTCGCGCACGAAGCGGGAATCCATCAGGACGGGATCATCAAGAACCCGTTGACGTATGAAATTATCTCGCCGGAGACCGTGGGAGTGCCGTCGCGGTCGCTGGTGTTGGGCAAACACTCGGGGCGGCATGCGCTGCGCGAGTCATTGAAGGAACTGGGATACAGCCCAAACGATGAGGAGTTGACCGAATGCTACCGCCGGGTGACGGCGTTCGCGGATAGCGCGAAACAGGTGCGGCCGCGGGATTTGATGACCATCGCGCATGAGGTAATTCGTCGTAAAGTGGTTGCTACGACATCGGCTACGACCGCATCCCCGGCGGCGTAAAGGCGCGACGCGAAACGAGGGTTCGCGGATGAAACTGAAAAAGAAGATAATCTTGCTGCCCGGCGACGGCATTGGGCCGGAAGTGACGAAGGCGGCTGCGAGCGTACTGCAGGAGTGCGCGCGGGAATTCCAACATCAATTTGACATGGTGGAGATGCCCGTCGGGGGCGCCGCGATCGACAAGGCCGGTACGCCTTTGCCGAAGGAGACGCTGGACGCATGCCGGAAGGCGGATGCGGTTTTCCTTGGCGCGGTGGGCGGAGCGAAGTGGGATGCACTGCCGGTCGGGAAGCGTCCGGAAAGCGGGCTGCTGGCGTTGCGGAAAGAGTTGGGGCTGTACGTAAACCTGCGGCCGGTGAAATTGATCGAGCCGCTGCGCGGCATTTCGCCGTTGCGGCCTGAACGGCTGGGCGATCTGGACATTGAAATTGTGCGCGAGTTGGCCGGCGGCATGTATTTCGGCGAGCGCGGGAACGCGGTGGAAGGCGGAGTGGAGCGGGCGTTTGACACGGAATCGTATTCGACGCCGGAGATTGAGCGGATCGCGACATTTGCGTTTACGCGGGCGGAGAGCCGCAAGCGGCGGCTGTGCTCGGTGGATAAGGCGAACGTGCTGACGAGTTCGCAATTGTGGCGACGGACGGTGATCGGCGTGGGCGCGGCGTACCCTGCAGTGAAGTTGGAACACATGTATGTGGACAATGCGGCAATGCAGTTGACGCTGCGGCCGACACAATTCGACGTAATGCTCTGTTCGAATATGTTCGGGGATATTTTGAGTGATGCCGCGGCGGCGCTGGTGGGATCGATTGGGCTGATTCCGTCGGCAAGTTTTGGATCGAGCGCGCCGTTGTTTGAGCCGATTCACGGGTCGGCGCCGACGTTGGCCGGGAAAGACGTGGCGAATCCGGTGGGATCAATCCTGAGCGCGACGATGATGCTGCGGGATACCTTTGGGCTGGGTCTCGAAGCGGATTGGGTGGAACAATCGGTGGGGCGCGTGCTCGCCGCGGGCTATCGCACGGAGGATATTGTGGAGCCGGGAACGAAAAAGGTGGGGATGTCGACGTTCATGGAGATTATGCACCAGGAGATGCAGAGGACGTTTGAGCACGCGGAGAAGTATGGCTGGGGCGTGTAAAAACAGTGCCGGGTGATCGGGGAAAAGACGGGTTATTGGCGCTACGCACAGGTTGGGTTCCTTCGTCGCAAATCACGCTCTTCAGGATGACCGGCTCTGTGCGGCGAAAATAAAAATGCACCTTGGCGACCCGCTCGAGGACTCGCTGACTCACGCAGGACAAAATGCCCCCTCCCCCGGACGGCTACCCAACAAAAAACGAAAGCGCTAGAAGGAATGCCAGGGCTACAAGACGCCAGGGCGAGAGAGGGCTGGCTGCCTGGCCGGAGCCCGGAAGGCGTTAACTCTGTTGCGGGAAGTAATTATGGATGTTAAGTTTAGTAACTCTCGTGGTGCGTCAATGTTGCGGTCAAGTCCAGGGGCGTCGCCGTCGGACTAAGTTGATCTGAAGATTAACGAGCACCGGTCCGAGGACAAAAAACGAAGGGATTGCGCAGAATTCCCGCCTGCCCGACGACCGAGTTGCCAAAAAGATGCCAGAAGCTCTCTCCAATTTGAATGGCCGCGCGCAGCAGCGTGCGCCCGGTGTGACCTATTGGCGCGTGGAAGGCTCCTTGATCGAAATCAGCGCGCTGCGCAGCGTGGGGTTTTTCAACTGGAACAGCCAAAGCTTTTCGGAGCGCTGGGTGCGGCGCGGAGCGATGCTGGGGATGACCTTGCTGAGGCCGCCCGCGTATTTCGCGAGTCGCACGTTTGCAACACGATTTCTGCACAGTGTGTTGCGGGGCATCACCCGGGACCGACTCGACCTGCTGGGAGAGGAGTATTTTCAGTACGAACTGAGACCGCGGATGCGGCGGGAAGCCGTTGAGAAACTGATCGATGCGGTGCGGGGCGGGGAGCGCGTCGTGCTGGTGGGCCAGATGCTCGAGCATGTCCTGCGACCCATGGCGGAATACTTCGCGGTGGGGGGATTCATTGCGAACCGGTTGGAGTTTCGCGATGGAGTGGCGACGGGTCGTTTGATACAGCCGGTGATTCGACCGCGGGGGCCGTTTGCGTGGCTGACGAGCGGGTCGGCGAACGGGCGTGTTACGAAGGAAGGATTGCTGTGGCAATTGGATTGGAAGAAGGCGCCGGAGTTGTTGGAACAGGCCACCCAGGCGGTGGAGCGGCCGAGAGAGAAAAGTGAGCGGGCGGTGCAGGCGCTTGCGGGGACGCCGCGGTTGGCGGAGTTGAAGGTGCGCGAGTCACTGGCCGGGAAGCACCTGCTATTGATCGGGGTGACCGGGTTTATCGGCAAGGTGTGGCTGGTCGACCTGCTGGAAAAGATCCCCGAGATCCGGAAGATCACGCTGCTGATCCGGAGGAACCGGACCACGTCGGCGCAGAGACGGTTCGAGAAGATCGTGGAGGAATCGCCGACATTCGACAAGCTGCATGAAATTCACGGGAACAAGCTGGCGGAATTTTTGCGCGCCAAGGTGGAAGTGGTGGAAGGGGATGTCAGCCTGCCGGGATTAGGGCTGGACACCGAGACGCAGCAGCGTTTGGGGCGTTCGCTCGATCTGCTGGCGAATAGCGCGGGGCTGACGGATTTCAATCCGGACCTGCGGGACGCGATTGCTTCGAACATCGATTCGACCGTGTATTTGCTGGAGTTTCTGAGAAAGTGCAAGCGTGCGGCGTTGATCCATTTGTCAACCTGCTATGTGGTGGGAATGCGCGACGGGCGAGTGACGGAAAATCTGGAAGCGAATTACAGCCCCGGCGGGAGCAGGGAATTCGACGCGGAAAGGGAAATCGCCTCGCTGCGCGAGACGGTCCGGCGCGTGGAAGAGCGGTCGGAGAGTGAGGAGTTGCTGAAAGCGCTGCAACGGCAGGCCCTCGGACGCGCGGGCGATCCGTCGAAAGTGGGCGCCGAGGAACTGGAAGGCGTGCTGAAGCGCAACCGGCAGCGCTGGGTGCGGAACCGCTTGGTGCGCGTGGGCATGAAGCGGGCGCAGCATCTGGGCTGGCCGAATACCTACACGTTCACAAAGAGCCTGGGCGAATCGATGCTGGTGCTGCGCGGGCGGGACTTGCCGATCGCGGTGATCCGGCCGTCGATCGTGGAGAGTTCCGAGCGCACCCCGTTCTGCGGATGGAATGAGGGAATCAACACGTCGGGGCCGTTGTCGTATTTGCTGGGAACGAATTTCCGGCAATTGCCTTCGAACGAGCGGAAATGCCTGGACGTAATTCCCGTGGATATGGTGACGCGCGGGATGACGTTGATTGCGGCGGCATTGGTAGAACGGAAGCACGCGCGGCTGTACCAATTGGCGACGTCGGCGATCAACCCGGTGAATATGGGTCGCTCCATTGAACTGACGGGGTTGGCACACCGGAAGCATTACCGCAGGCAGGCGGGACTCGAGCATTGGTTGAAGGTGAAACTGGAAACCATACCGGTTTCGAAGCAGCGCTACGAGCGTATGTCGATCCCGATGCAGAAGGCGGTGGTATCGCGCATCAACAAGGTGGCGACGACACTGCACCTGAGCAAGCCGCCGCTTGCGAAGACGGAACGAGATTTGATGCGTGCGCAGAAGTTGATTGAGTTATACGAGCCGTTTATTTTGCACAATGAGCACGTATTCGAATGCGAGAACGCGCGGTTGTTGTCAGCGGCTTTGTCACCGGAGGAGAAGACGCACTTCGATTTTTCGCCGGAAACGATTGACTGGTGGGATTACTGGATTAACATCCACATACCGGCGTTGCGGCGCTGGTGTTATCCGCTGATGGAAGGAAAACCGCTGGAGGCCCGCGAAGCGCGAGTGCTCGATTGGTCGGTGCCGCCGGAGGGCGCTTCCGCCGCGACGAGGTAGGCGGCAAACTCTTCCTATGGCCATCTTTCTGACGGGCTCGACAGGATACCTGGGCGGTTATCTGGCGACGGGGATTTTTCGCGGGCACGCGGACCGCCTGAATGTGCTGGTGCGCGCGAAGACGGAGCAAGAGGCGCGCGAACGGCTGTGGCAGTCGCTGCAGTTGCATCTGGAGTTTCCGGAATTTTTGGCCTTTGTGAATGATCGCGTGCGGATTTTTCGCGGCGATTTGACGAGCGAGCGGTTTGGTCTGAATGATGAGGAGTATCGCGCGCTGGTGGACGCGACAGATTCCGTGCTGCATTGTGCCGCTTCGCTGAATCGGAAATCGGAAAAACAGTGTTTGAACGTAAATCTGCGCGGTTCACTGGAAGTGATCCAGTTGGCGCGGCGAGCACAGAATCATCACGGGTTGCGGCGGTATTCGCACGTGTCGACGGTAGCGGTGGCAGGGAAGCGGCAGAACGAGGTGGTGACCGAGGATAATTCGATCGATTGGAACCGGTCGGACTACGATCCGTACGCGCGAACCAAAAAGTTTTGTGAGTACATGGTCGACCAGCTGCTGACGGATGTGCCGCATACGATTTTTCGGCCGGCGATCGTGATGGGAGACAGCCGTCGGCCGGAAACGACGCAGTTTGATATGGTGCAGGCGTTCGACACGCTGGCGCGGTTGCCGATATTGCCGCTGCGCCCGCACGACCAGATCGATATCGTGCCGGCGAATTACGTGGGTGCGGCGATCGTGAAGATTCACCAGATGGAAAAGCCGAGTTTCGGGATTTATCATTTGTCGTCGGGAACCAGCTCGCAGCGGTACACCGAATTGACAGAGGCGTTGGCCGCGGCGGGTGGCGGCAGCAAGCCGAGTTACCAGCCGTGGCTTGGTGGGCCGTTTTCGAAAACGGTGAACTGGCTGGCGTTCAAGGGCGGCGCGGTGGGATACGGCGCGTCGCTGCTGAAGGTGTTTTGGCCGTATCTGGATTGGAATACGGTGTTCGATAATTCGCGAGTGGTGCAGGAAATGGGCGAAGAGCCGGCAAAGTTCTCGACCTATGCGTATCCGTTGTTGCGGTGGAGCCGCGAGAATAAGTTCAAGTACCCGGCGAAGCCATGGCCTTCGGTGGCCGGGGTGTCGGCGATAAACACGGCCGGGAGTGCGGTGTCATGACGGATTTTCTGCTGGTGTTGTGGGTCAGCGCGCTGATCGAAATGCGGCGGATCGGCTGGATGTTTGGGCTGGGCGAGCGGTGGACAGCTGGCGAAAAGCTCAAGCTGCTGTTCGCGGGCTACAACGGAACGCGGAACACGGGAAGCGACGTGCGCGTGCAGGAGATGTTGCGGCAGATCCGGCACGTGCTGGGTGCGCAGAACGTTGACTTCAGCGTGATGACGCAGAATTTCGATCGTACCAAGGGCTATTTTGAAGCCTCGCGGCAAGTGCACCTGCCGGATGTGTACCCACCGTTTTTGTCCCGCGAAGTGCGCGCGAATCATGGAGTAATCGCCTGCGAAGGGTCGATGTTCAAGAGTAAATTCGCGAACGCGCTGACGACCATGATGATCGGATCGCTCGGACTGGCGTCGGCGGAGAACAAGTTGTCCGTGGCGTATGGCGGCGATGCGGGGCACATGGACGATTTGATCCAGTGGATGTGCGCGCGCTACACGAGCGAATCGCTGGTGATCACGCGCAGTCTGGAGTCGCAGCAACTGTTGACCCGTCTGGGCGTGCCGAACGAATTAGGCGCGGATACCGCGTGGACCTTTGAGCCTCATCCGCAGGAATATGCCGCGAAGGCCCTGCGGGCGCTGGGCTGGGATGAGCAGACTCCGATTTTAGCGCTGTGCCCGATTCATCCCTTTGTGTGGCCGGTGCGCGCGTCGATTGGGAAGTATCTTTCGCGCGTGACGACGGGCGCGTTCAAGGACAGCCAGTACCGGACGGTGTATTTCTTCGAGTCCGGCTCGGAAGTGGAGCGAAAATTTAACCATTATGTAGACGGATACGTGCAAGCGACAAAAGCTTTTCTGCAAAGGCACAACGTCTTTCCGATTTTGGTAGCGATGGAACGCTTGGATGCCGTTGCGTGCCGGGCCATGGAGAAAGAATTACCGGGAGCACCGATACTGACTTCCGATGATTACGACATGTTCGAGCTGGTGTCGATCTTGCGGGCGTGCACGTACATGGTGTCGTCGAGGTACCACGGGATTGTGACATGCATGCCGGCGGGAGTGGCGTCCGCGGGCGTGACGATGGACGAACGCATTCGGAACCTGATGCGGGAGCGCGGACATCAACAGTTGTTGCTGACGGTGGATGATCCGGAGTTGGGGCCGAAACTGCTTGAGGTGATGGAGCGCTTGGTGCTGGAGGCGGACGCGATTCGCGATGGCATCGCCCGAGCCGTGGTGAACAATTTGAAAGCGATGGCGCGAATGGGGGGATTTTTTGAGGAGGAAGTGAGGAGCACCTATCCGGAATTTCCGCTGCGCCAGGGCGTGTTGAGCTGGGAAGATAATTTGCCGCCGCTACATGAGAATTTGCGAAAGCTGGTGGAACAGTACGATACCATGAGCGCAGCGGTAACCGCGGGACGATAAGCCGATGGGCAATTTCCTGGAAAGCGTACTGGGGCAACTCGAGAAAGCCGCGGACGGCGTGGTGGTCCGTGAGGTGCGCGGTCAGCAGTTCTCGAGCGTGACAGGACGGGAGTTGCTGGAGCTGGTCGGGCGGGCGCGGGCGAGTTTGCGGGAACTCGGTGTCGAGCCAGGCGACCGGTGTGCCCTGCTGGGGCCGAACTCGATCCCGTGGATCGTGTTCGACCTGGCATTGATGTGCGAAGGCGCGATTGTGGTGCCGCTGTATTCGAGGCAAGCGCCTGCGGAACTGGCCAAAATGGTGAAGGACTGCGGGGCGCGGTTTTTGTTCGCGAGCGACGCGGGGTTGGGCGAGGGGATTGCGCAGGCATGGAGCGAGGCGCCTGCGAGGACTGTGTTTCCGGCGGCGATCGAGAAAATGGGAGCGGGGAAAGGCGTCAGCGGGCCGCCTCATCCGCGGAGCGCGGAAGATCTTGTCACGATTATCTATACGTCGGGTACGTCGGGTGAGCCAAAGGGCGTGTGCCTGAATACCGGCAATTTGAATCACATGCTGGGATGCACGACCGGTTGGATGGACCGGCTGGACTGGAAGGAGCCGCAGCCGATCGCGGTGTTTCAGTATTTGCCGTTCAATTTTGCGGCCTCCTGGATCGTGATGTTGTCGTGCTTGTCAAAGGAGACCGTGCTGACGCTGTCGACAGATTTGAACAAGGTGGCGGAAGAGATTTTGTTGGCCAGTCCGAATTACTTTTTCAATGTGCCGACGTTGCTGGAGCGGGTGCGGCGCGGAGTCGAAGAGGCGATTGCAAAGCGTAACGGCTTGATCCGTAGGATTTATCGCAACGCGTGCGCGGCGTGGAAACAGAAGCAGGCCGGGAAGGGAGGGGGCGGAGTCTGGCTGGCGTTGGGGAATGGGCTCCTGTTTAACAAGATTCGCGGACGGTTTGGCGGGCATTTGCGTGGGCTGGTGTGCGGATCGGCGCCGCTGGCACCGGAAACGCAGGATTTTTTTGCGATGCTGGGGATACCGATCTGGCAGGTGTATGGGCTGACGGAGACGTGCGGGATTTGCACCATGGACGACCCGCGTTTGACGAGCGAACCCGGGCGCCTGGGACAAGCGATTCCGGGGATCGACTTGATGGTCGGGGAGAACGAAGAAATTCTGGTGCGTGGTCCGAATGTGTTTCCCGGGTATTGGAACCGGCCCGAGGAAACCGCGCGGGCGCTCGAGGGCGGCGTGTTTCATACCGGCGATCAAGGCGAAGTGAATTCGAAGGGGAACTGGCGAATCAGCGGGCGGATTAAGAATTTGATCATTCTGAATTCCGGGCACAATATCGCGCCGGAACCGATCGAAGACAAAATTGCGCAGCTGGTGCCGGGGGCGCAGCAGGTGGTGATTGTAGGCAATGGGCGCGGATATCTGTGCGCACTGATTGTGGGACCGGCGGAAGAGGCGCGTGTGCAGGCGGCAATCGATCAGGTGAATACGGAGTTGCCACACTACCGACAGGTACGCAATTTCGTGATGTTGAAAGAAAGCTTTACGCCGGAGAGCGGATTGCTGACCGCGAACGGAAAGTTGCGGCGCGATGCCATTGGTGCGCGCTTTGCTGATGAAATCGAGAAACTGTATAGGCTACACGCGGTGGCGGCAAGCGGGAACGCAGGATGAAAGAGTTTTACGGGAAGGCACTGCGGTGGGAGTGGCGCGACGGTGTCGTGGAACTGACGCTGGACCACGAACCACTGAACGAGATCGGGTCGACGATGCTGGAGGACCTGGAGAAGTTTGCCGGCGCGATTCGGGGGCTGGCATCCTCCACGAGCGCGTGCATTATCACGAGCGCACGGCCGGGCGGATTTTGCGCGGGTGCGGATTTGAAAGAGTTGTATCGCAGCGCGCTGCCATTGCCGCGAAGGAAGCGCATCGCGGGGATACGCGTGTTTCTGGGGCGGATTCATCGCGTGCTGAACACACTCGATGCCGTACCATTTGTGACGTTCGCGGCGGTGCACGGATTGTGTATGGGCGGCGGGCTGGAGCTGGCCCTGGCGTGTGACTTGATTGTGGCCGATAAAATGGCCCGATTAGGATTTCCGGAGTTGCGGCTGGGGTTGATCCCGGGTTTCGGCGGGATTCCGCGATTGCGGCGGGACGTGGGGAACAGTTTTATTCGCGATTTGTTGTTTACCGGGCGAACGGTGAAAGCGGAAAGCGCGCACCAGGCGGGGTTGGTGACGCATCTCGCCGGGGAAGGGTATGCACTGCCAGTGGCGCGATCGATGGCCCAGCAGGTGACGAAGTTCGATGCGGAAACGCGCGCGGCGGCCAAGAAATTCATGAAGCCCATTCCGCTGGCGGAATTGAAAAAAGAGATTGGCTTGTTTTGTAAATTGTTTGACCGGCCGGTGGTGATGGCAAGCCTGAAGCGGTTTGTAGAGTCGGATGAGCCGATGAAACATTTGCCGGTGGTATCGCGAGCGTAACGCCTTTCACGTTGCGGTGAGCCATGAATCGAAAAACTGTGTTGGCGGCGATGTTTTGCTGCTGCTTAGCTGTTGTTGTCGCTTGCTCTACGCCGGCGGGAAAGGCAGAGGGGGACTCGGCGCGATTTGATGCTGACGGAACGGCACACATCACGCGGATTATTCCGATGCCGTCGACCATCAGCGCCGAGGCACAGAAGTGGCTCGATTCCCTGACGCGACACGTATTTGCGCCGCAGACGCTGGCGGAGCGGCGGGTGCAGACGGACAAGTGGCGGGAATCGCAGTCGGCGGTAACGAAGAGGCTGTTTCCGGTGAGCGTGGAAGAGAAAACGATCGCCGGAGTGCGGACCGACGTCATCACACCACCGAATTTGCCGGACCAGAACGGCAATCGCGTGCTCATCAGTTTGCACGGAGGGGGATTCAATTCGGATTCGGGATCGTTGATCGAGGGAATCCCGATCGCGGCGTTGGCGCGGACGAAAGTGGTGTCGCTGTATTACCGCTTGGCGCCCGAAAATCCGTTTCCGGCGGCGGTGGACGACGTGGTGGCGGTGTATAAGCAGTTGTTGAGGGAGTACAAGCCGGGAAGCATCGGGATTTTCGGGACGTCGGCCGGAGCGATTTTGACGGGGGAAGTAGCGGTGAAGTTGAAGCAGACGGGAGTGCCGCTGCCCGGTGCGCTGGGAATGTTTTCCACGCTGGCGGATTTCTCGCGGTCGGGCGATTCGCAGAGTTTCTTCACGCTGGAAGGATTGCCGGGAAATCTTCTGCCCGCCAATCCGAATGGGCGGCCAGGCGATGCCTATGTCGGAAGTACGGATCCGAAGGACCCGGTGCTATCGCCGCTGTACGCGGATCTGCACGGGTTTCCGCCAAGTTTATTGGTGACGAGCACGCGGGATATTTTGCTGAGCAATACGACGATTTTTCATCGAGCGCTGCTGCGTGCGGGAAACGACGCGCAGCTCGTGGT